>Ga0160423_10002086_pt1 | contig 16737 bp, 19 predicted proteins | sample CRUFie14St8metaG_FD_108191 | JGI IMG/M metagenome (GOLD analysis project Ga0160423, IMG submission 108191) | Marine microbial communities from the Costa Rica Dome - CRUD Field 142mm St8 metaG | ecosystem: Environmental > Aquatic > Marine > Oceanic > Photic zone | place: Costa Rica: the Eastern... | reverse complement strand
CTCCTTTTCCACTCCTTGGCCTTCTTCACCAATCTTCCTGAGCGAACTCTTGTAAGATCCTCTCTCTTCTTGGAGGCCTTCCAATACATTAGATTTATGGCTGTTTGAAAGGGCTTGGTCACATACGGGACACGATTCATTCTCATCGAAAAACTTGATCCTTGTTTCGATGTTGGTGAGATTAGTCCTCTTATCTTGACTTCCGAGCAGAAGTTCTTGCCGTTGATCATGTAAAGACGAAAGCCTTTTCTCGGTTTCTCGAATAGATTCATCGAGGCCCAAGCTAAGCTCACTATTCTGAGTTTGTAGTTCATCGATGAAATTCTGCGATTCATGTATCCTAGATTCATAGTCTTTTTTATTCTCATTAGTTACATATGTTACATCTGTAATATATTTTTGTTGTGTATCTATTTTAGTTTTTAATATAGAAATATTATATCCAAGCTCTTTGAGGTCGTCCTTTAATGTGGTTATTTTTTCTTTTAATATAATATTCATTTTAGAAAAAACATTTATATCAAGAAGATCTTCGATAACAGTTCGTCTGTGTGCAGCAGACAATTGCATAAATGGTATAAATGAAGAGGAGCCCAAAACTACCACTTGATGAAATGATTTATGATTCAATTTCAATATATTCTGCTCGATGATCTTCTGATAATCTTTAGCGTGAGATGATTGATTAATCATTATATGATTTTTCCAAACCTCAAACACAGAAGGTTTTATCCCACGAATAATTTTATAATTACTTTTGCCAATAGTAAATTCAACTTCTACAATACAATCTTTATTGTTGATTGAATTAATAAGTTGAGCTCTACTTATACTTCTATGTGATCTACCAAACAATGCAAATGATATTGCATCTAACATAGTAGACTTTCCAGAACCATTATGACCAACTACTAAAGTAGTTTTTGTGTCATTTAAATTAATTTCTGTGAATGCATTTCCTGTAGAAAGGAAATTTTTATATCGAACTTTTTTAAATATAATCATGCTATCTCAAGTGCTTGAGCTTCAGTCATTAGTTCTCTCATGTTGACTTTTATCTTACTCTTATCAAGATCTGTATCAACATTATCTATGTAGTCATCTACTAACTGAGCTGTATCTTCAATCTCTAAACCATCATCGTCTACATTATCGCCAACAAACTCACTAAAGTTTTCTGCTATTTTTAAATCATATATACTTTGATTTTGAATACGATCTATAAATCTATCAAATGAAAACGAATCTTTTTTATTTACTACTACTACCTTTACAAATTTATCTTTTAAATATGAAACGTCCATAGTATTATAGTTCATTTTTTCATCATTGTAAACAATTTTTTCAAATAAAGTATAAGGATTATGTACTTTTTCTATCTCTCTTGTTTCTGTATCTATTATATGAAAATATTTTTTATCGTTTGCATCTGACCAAAAAAATTCCATTTGAGATCCTAAGTACCAAATATTATCTTTACGAGATGAACAATGATAATGACCTGTTAATACTAATTCAAACTTATCAAATAATGTATGACTCATACCATGAGCATTAGTAATACCTCTTTGCATTTCAAAGTTAGCTAATTCTAAATGTCCTCCTAACCAATCTGCTTTACATTCTTTTATAAAGTTCATAGACTGATCATAGTTATCTTGACATATCCATGGAAGTAGAGCTATCTTTAAAGAACCATAATTCATTACTCGAGGTTCCATAACAATGTGAACTTCATTCATATAGTGTCCTAGACATTCCTTTAATGAATTTAAATCATTTGTATTTTTATAATACGTATCATGATTTCCTGGAATAATATCCATTTTCATTTTACGTTTTCTTAATTCACTCAAAAATGCATTACGATTATGATTAAGAGCTTTAAAGTTTACAAACTTACGATGATCATAGTAATCGCCAAGATGAAGTATTTGTTCTATGCCTCTTTTTTCACATTCTGGGAAAAATATTTCCTTATAAAAAACTGCAGCATTATCTAAAAATATTTCTGAAGAATTTCTTACACCACAATGAGTATCATTTAATACAGCTATTTTCATTTTAAAAACTCACCCAAATCAGAATCTACTTGTTTAGTTCTCTTTTTTCTTTTTTCTTGTTTATACAATTCATCATACATTTTATCACTATTTTTAATTTTATCAATTCTATCTTTCAAACCATCTACAAATGATTCTATTACTGCACCAGCTGCTCTGTCAGCCATTTCTAAATCTACAAAGTTTTCTATGCCAGATTTTTCTAAGTATTTTAATTTAACATCTTGCTGCTTTTTTTCTTTAGCTATTCTTCTTAAAAAAGCAAACCAGCTAATTTGAGTGAAATATGCAAATGCATTAGGTTTACCAGTTCGTGTTGCTGTAGCTAAATTATAATTGTTAATAGCTTTTAGACAATTCTCAACTGCATCCATAACCATCTCTTCACGATATGTGTATCTACTAAAATTAGATTTGTGTGATAATCCTTCTGCAATTTTTAAAAATGATTGAGCTATATAATTTGGTACTGTTGGTATAGTATTTTTATTTTCTTTAGCTTTATTTGATTCTGTTACATAATCAACTACTGCTTGAGAAAAATCAGCATTGTTTACATAATGTATATTTTTCTTTTGGGATTTGCCCATATCTATATCCTTCCATTTGAATACATCTATATTATAATACATTTACAGTAAGATGTAAATAACTAAATTTTTATTTAAATTGAAAAAGTAACTGTTGTCTAACTAAAAATATGCTGTATAATAAAACTGTGGTTTTGGGAAGCTGGGGATACCCTATTTACCCAAGAATCCTAACCGTGCATATTTTGATCTAGCTATAGCTAGATCTGGTGCTTCTTTCCATTTATATCCGCGGGATGTCCAGTCTGATATATTAATATTATCTTCTGCCCATACTGGAATTATTTCATCATAATCATCCATATCGTTGTTAGGTCTCAAATGTACCTCAATCAATTTGTCTCCAATAAATTCACAATTAATAGTTGTATACTTGTCAACTAAAGTATTTAGTATGTCTGGATAAGCAAATTTTTTATTTACTTTTTTCCATTTACTCCATTTCCATAGAGGATCATCTAATTTTCTAGTACCTTCTGTTGTTAGCTGTTGTTTTTTGTTAACAAAATCTACACTGTAATGTTTACCACCAAACATTTCACACCAAAAGTAACCAGCTGGTAAATGATCATATTCTAATTTAGAATCCAAATATTTTATATAAGCACCTTTTCCCATTCCACATATGTTAACACACGGTCTTATAATATAGTAATCTGACTTAGGCGGTTCAACACATACAGGACCACAAAGATATTTTAATTTTTTACTTAATATTAATTTATCGTAAATCCATAAATCTTCATCACATGTACTATTCCATATTTGATAATCTTCCATTAATTAATGTAAAGTTCCCTTAGGTTTAAATTGTATTATGTTATTAGTGTTACCAGAATCTAAAACTTCTGGATCAAATATATCATCTGCAAGTTGACTTTCCATATATCGATCAAACTCATCATCAGACATATGTTCAGTATTTTTTGCAACCTTATCCATATTATAAGGTTTCTTTTTCATCATCTCTTCTATTTTTTCTAATGTATTAGTATAATGTTGTGTAATTAATTTTGATGGATTTAGTTCAGCTATTATATGAGCAGCATTTAAAGTTTGCAAAGTTTCTGGATTATCTGCAAATCCCATCCAAGGTCTAAAGGCAAACAACCGAATACCTTTCTCATAGTCTTCCATTGTAATCAATCTCAAAGCACCTCTAATAACAATTGAAGCATCTTCTTCATTATCCCATTGTACAATTTCACATATAATTTCATCACTATTAGTTAATTTAAATTGTCTAAATGTTGGTTTCATAAAGGTACCTTATAAGTTTTATAATTAAATTTTTCATTTTTATAAATTTTTAATCTTTCAAATGAATGTAATAAAGAAAAATTTTTTCTATCATTGATTGTTATATCATCACTTATATCATATAATGTAGTAGGTTCGTTATTATCGCTCTTTCTCAATCCTCTACCAATACTTTGTAATACTCTTATTTGTGATTTGCTTGGAGAAGCAAATACTATATTATGTATGTTTCTTATATTTATACCCGTTGAAAATGTACCTAATGAAGCCACAATGATTGCGTTTTGCATTTTTTCCACAATTCCTCGTATTGCTTCACGGTCGGTGGTATGTGTTCCACCAGATACAAAAAATACTTTACGATTTTCTTCACTTTTATTCTCTATAATATCATATAATGGTTTGCCATGTTTTTCTACATAATTATATAGTACTAATGTATTTCCTTTTAAATCTAATGTTAAATTTGAAATAAAATTGTTTCTTTTATTATGAGTTACAATATAATCGATTTCGTCCACGTACGTTCTTTGTCCAAAGTCCAATCGTTCCTTCTTGCCATAATCCAAAATAATTCTTTTGATATGTAGCTGTGCCAACGTGTCGTTATCTTGTAATTCTTTTGTTGTGGTAACGCGATGTATTCTTCCGAAGAGACCTTGTAAGACCAACTCATGTGTTTGAGATCCATCAAGAGTTCCTGTTGTTCCATATCTATATTCCGCTTCTGTAGCTTTGTTCATTATTGTCATTAATGATTTTGATTTAAAACCATGACACTCATCTCCTACAACCATTCCAAACTGATCAAACCACATTTTAGGTAACTTATATATTGATTGCCATGTTGATATACAAATTCTTTGCTCAAAATTTTTATCTTTACCAGAATAAATTCTATGCATCTTTTGTTTATTTTGACCATATTGTATAAAATCAGTATACATTTGTTCAACTAATGAAGTTGTAGGTACAATTATTAATACTTTATTGTTATCTGTAGCTGCCAACCAATATTTAATTAGTACATAAATTATTAAAGATTTTCCAGAACCAGTAGGTGATACTAATATACCTCTTTTGTGTCTTAATCCATTTGCTACAGCATCAAATTGATAATCTCTTATCTTATAAGGAAGTTTTATTTCATTTATAAAATACATTAGATCTTTCGCAGATATTTTTATCTTATCTAATGGATTCCCATAATTGGTATCATACACTTCAGTAGCATATTTATTTTCATCACAAAAAGTTAATAAATGATGAAATAAACCAGCTGGTAATTCACCAGTATGTTTAGTAAATAAACGTATTTTACCATCCCATACTTTTCTTTTATATGCTGGCATATACTTGTATCCTGGTACATAAAAACTAAAAAATTCATTTAGTTCTTGTGCAACTCCAGAACTACAATCAATATGTAGATTAGCGTGAGTTAGTTTCCTGACTCGAATTGTCTCCACTTAATTATATTCCCAATTGTTTGATGTCGCCATTTTATATTATCAATAATGTCTGTAAGAGTATCTATTATAGTTTTATAGTAGTGTATCTTTTCTTCTGATTCTTGTATTTCAGGATCACTATCATAATAATAATCCATATCACCTTTTAATATTTTTAAACCATTAAAAGGATCAGGATCCCAATTTAATTGATCCAACTGCTCTTGATCCATTTTTCCATTATAATATAACCATTTGGTTTTCAACAAATCTTTTTGCTGAAGCTCAACTCTTTTTAATTTTAATTTAGCGTTGGATAAAAGTTCTAAATATTTAGCATGTAAGATGGGTGTTAATCTAGATGACTCGTCTAACTTCATAGAATCAATAGTAGCGTCATTAGTCCACATAGCGTGTATATCTTTCAAATCCATAATGTACTCCATAATATTATTTTATTTATGTTATCTTTTTACTAACAGTTATAGATGGTGATCCATCAACATTAGATGTATAACTTGCACCACTCAATTCAAAATATGAAAATCTAAACGTAGCTCCAAAACTAATAAACGATTCACCACCACCTGTAGATTCAAATGTAATATCAGTCAAAGAAGTTGGAACACTATCAACATATTTTATAGTCTTAGTAGTATTGTTATGACTCGATAATATAGATAATGTAATGTCTGCAACTGCAGGAGGTTGTTGACTTGTTCGCTGCAATGCTGTAACATGATCTATATCAAGATTTCTTCTTATCCACGAATACATTTCATCATACGAATTTAAATTTTCATCTAATAGTATATTAGCCTGAAGTTCGTTAAAAGTCAACTTATCTCCTATAAAAGGTATACCAGTAATCTTTTTATATGGAACTTCAATAGCATTCATAATCATTCCAGGATGAATAAAACTTTGACAAAAAAATTCTAAGTTAGGAAAGTTTTTTCTATCAATTGTAATCTTGAAAGAGGTAGGTTGAAGATAATTTATATTTGATGTTAGTGTTGCCATATGAGTATTTATAATAGTAATAACTTAGATAAAAAAAAGGGAGGCAAAAGCCTCCCTAAAAAGTATTTAGAACTTTTTATGCTCCGAGGATATTATCGACTCTGAAGATTCTATAGTACTGATTAGTTCTTGTTGTTGCAAGACCATCTGCACCTGTAGTTCCTACGAATGGATTTGAAACCATACCGTATCTTGTCTTAAAGCCAATCTTTGGCTGGAAAGTATCCTCACCTACTGCTCTGACCATTGTTAATGGTACATATGGGCAATAGAACACACCAGCGTCATATGGGTTAGTTCCCTTATAACCGACGTTAACATAATCGCCACTTGTATATGGATCGATGTATACTCTCATACGACCGTTTAATACACCAGCGAATGTGTTACCTGTGTCATCTACATTTAAGTTAGTTGACATTGCAGGTGTGTAGTCTAACATTCCAGCAGCTGCTAATGCAGAAGCAACATCTGAAGAAGTTACAATAAAGTTACCTTTACCTCTTCTTGTCTCTTTTGCAATAATATTAGCTTCTCTTTCAATCTGGAGAATTAGACCCTTGAACTTTTCAACTGACCATCTACCATCAGCGTCTGTCTGAATATTGAAGACACCGTTGACAGCTGTGTTAGTTTGTAAAGCACCAATCTTAGCTTGAGAATTCAATGTTCTTACAACTTCTCTGTTGATTTCAGCTAAGATTTCTGTTGACAATATGTTTGCCAATTCTGTCTCAGCATCTAGACCATGAATAGCTTTAAGATCTTGTGCAAGTTCTAAACTGTATTCAGCTTTTAGAGCTCTTGACTTTGCAGTCACTGTTGACTTATCAATGGTGAAACCCATCTCTGGGAATTGTGCATTTGGTGCACTTCCATCACCCATTGCTTCAGCTTCTGCTGTTGTAAGCTCTGTCATACTTCCAATAGGATCAGTTGCTGAGTCAGCAATTGTACTATCACCATCTGAGTTATCACCAGCTGTTCCATCTAAACCTGATGTACCACCAGCAGCTGGAAAGGATGATGTTGCAGAGTCTGCAGAGAAGTTAATTAGAGCTTCGTTGAATAGTGCTTCTGTTCCTGGCTGGACATCTGCACCTGCTCTTGCTGATTTATATCTTGACTTCATTGCGAAGATAAGACCTGTTGGACCTGACATTGGCTGCACACCACAAATGTCATAAGCCATTAAGTTTGGCATTGCACGTCTTACAAGTGCAATTAGAATTGGATTCCAGTTTGAAGCTGCACCTGTTCCACCATCACCTACTGATACACCATTACCAGCAGAGTTAGTTGGAGCGGCTTCTACTAGACCTTGCTCTCTTAGAGCAATTTCCTGATTCTCTAGAACAGCAGCAGTAACTGCTTTTCTATGACTGTCTTGAATTTTACCCGCAGACTCCTCATTAAGAACTGGGGCCCATTTCTCGACTAAATTATCGTAAGAAATTACGTTTTGCATCTAGGACTCCTATTTTTTAGATGTTTGTTTAATTGCGCTTAAGTATTGAGCCATTGAACCAGCAACTTCAACTGTATCTTCGTTGTCGTCACTTGTATCAAAGTCTGCAGACTCATTTACTGTTTTAGCAGTTGACTTTTTGAAATAAGATTCTTTTACTGTTTGTACTTTTTTAGCAAAAGTTTCTTCATTTTCAAAATCAACGTCATCTACTAACGACTTTAGTTTTTCAACTTCAGTATCTGCGAGACCACGAGCTGCTTCACGAATGATAGCATCACGCTTATAATTCTCGAGTTCTTCAGTCATTTCGATAGCTTGCTTAGTTGTCTCATTTAGCTTAGTCTCAAGCTCGTCAACAGTATCCGCAAGTTCGTCAACTAGGTCAACTTTGCCTTCTGGTACTTCAATGTAAGACTCTGTGAATAGATCTTTCATCTTATTCATAAATGTCTCAGCAATCTCTGTACGAAGACCAGTTTGGACAGCAAGTTTATTTTCTTCCATCCAGTTTTCAACTACGTAGTTTAGATAGCTATCTACTTTCTCTACGAGGCCCTCTTTAGTAGAATTAATTTCTTCTTCGAGTTCTTCGTTATATTTTTCTTCAAGGCGATCAATTTCATCTGACAGCTTAGATTTAATAGCTGCTTCAAAAATTGTACTTGCTTTCTCTTTGAACTCTTCGCTTAATGTTGCTTCATTAGCAATTAGAGCATCAAGATCATTTGAGAAATCTGTTTTGTATTCTAGATCAGCAGGAGCTGCAGTTGCTTCTACTTCACCTTCTTCTGTAACACCTTCAGCCATTAACTTATTGTACATATTTGAAAGATCTTCTTTTCTCATTTTACTTGCTTTCATGAACATTGCATTAATCATACCAGCTTTAGTTCCTGGCATTTTTGGCATTGGGTCTTTATTACCTTTATCGCCTTTACGCTTTTTAGCTGTACCAGTTGCTTCACCTGCTTTGTCAACAGATGCTACAGACTGAGCTTCAGCATTTTTTGGATCATGAGCTTCTTCCACAACTTCGTCCTCAACTTCGTCGTGGAGTTCTTGATCGACTTCTTGATTTTCATCAGTCATAATTGACTCCCTTTACAATTTAGTTTTGAGTAACGAGAGGAAATTTTTAAACTCACGAACCTGAGTCTCATAGAGATCAGCACGAGGAGCTTTCTTAATTTCAGTCTCCATTTGTTCAATAGTCTTTGCTTCAATGATTCCGTTGTTCCATACCCACTCAACACCTTCCATAACCCCATTAACAAATGCGCTAGGTGCGGAGGGATCCTGAACAATATCTACTGCATTTAGTAGAAAGTCGTCTCTGACGACCATTGCGTTACCATTGCGTTGAAGACTTCCCATACCACGAGTCGAAACACCCAGTTTGACTCCTCCATCTAATAAGCCTTTTACAATCTGGCCCATAGGAGTTTCCAAAATGGTTGCCTTGCCCACAACATTGTTTCCTTGAAACTCAAGTTTTTCAATCTTGTGAGAAACCTTATCTAAATTTACGGTCGGACCTTCTGGGTGATTCAATTCACCCACGGCTCTATCTTTTGCTACCTGTTCCTGTACATATTTATTTACAGCTTTTGACATAACAGGCATTGGATAGATTCGACCGTTTCGATTCTTATTTTCTGCTTCCATGAATACACCTTCAATAGAATACTTCTTTCCATTATTTGTTTTTTCTGTAAGAACTTCTAAATCTGTATCTGTGTATTCAGCTATTAATTTCATTTTATCCTCTTGGATATGCTACTTTTGTAAAGTGTGCATTGGCAGAACCAGCAAAAATTTCATCTCCTGCTGCTTTTTGCAACACGATTGCTTGATTTTCATGCATCTGTAATGTAGCACTTGTTGTATGATTAGTAATTAAGACATCTGCAGTTGCACAAATATAAACACTAGTTGCTAAATCTACGTTTGTTCTTGCACCGCTACCATTTGCTGTTACTTTTGCGTTTAAAGGTCTTAATTCCATTATTTCATTCCCTTATATTGTTTTACAAATTCAGCCGCAGCCTTTTCAGCTTCTCTTTGAGTTTTATATAAGTCTAATCTATCACCGTCTATATAAGTTACAAACCCATTTTTTTCTTTGTAGACCATAGCTTGGACTCTACCATATTTTTTATTCGATACTAACTTTCCTTGCGGCTTTCTTCCAGTTAGTTCTCTTAATTGTGCAAAAGTTTTCATTTCTTTTACTCCGGGTTATTTATAATAATATTATTTTCTAGAAGATTTTATTCGTCCTCTATTTCTTCTTCCTCTTCAGACTCATCTTCTGCTTCAATGTCAGTATCTGATCCACTCTCTTCACCATCTTCAATGGACCCATCTCCCTCAGCATTTTCTTCGTCGCTAAGGTCAAGGTCAAGTTGCTCTCCATCTTCTTCGCTACCATCTGGATCTTCTCCGTTGTATATCTGTCCAGCTAATTTTATTTTTTCTTGATCTAATACATCAGCCATTTTTACACTCATGATTTCTCCAAAAGTTGTATTAGCTTTATTAAAATCTTGATCAATAGCATGTTTAATCATATCTTGGGTTAATTCACTCATAATTTCTCCTAATGTAAATCTATCCATAAAGTTCCATTATATCCTTGAAACTTTTGGGTGGTTGTATTAAATATTATTGTTCCTACAGGTATTTCAGTTTGTGTACTTAATTCATCTGAATCTATGCTAGGACATATTGTTCCAAATGCAAACTCACTCATTGCTCATCTCCTTGTTGATCATCATCATCTGGATTACTTTGTGCATTTTGTTGATTTATCTTTTCAATATCTTCATCGTTAAAATATAAAACATTTTTTTGTATCCATTCTTTTGAAAAATAATCACCGACAAACTGGTTTACTTGTTCTAATGTTTGTAATTTTTCTCTTAATATTTCTGCATCTCTTAATTCAGCAAAATGATTATCCCTTACAAAATCAAATTGGATATCATTTTTCATCATAGACCAATCTTGATCTGTTATAATTCCTTTTAAAACTAATTGTTTTTCTAATATATCATAAAATATGGTAGCAAATTTCATTCTTAATCTATCAATAAACTTTTGGAATTTTAATTCATCACGATTAATTTCTGATGATCTACCTAAACTAAACTGAGCTTCTTGTTCTAATCTATTGATAGGAACATTTAATGATCTATACATTCTCTTTTGAAAGTAAACAATATCTTCTATCTCTCCAAGATTTTGTCCCCCTGGAAGAGTAGTTATTTCTGTACCTCTACCACCTTCTCTTCGTGGTAACCAAAAATCTTCAATCATTGATTGATGTTTACGATCATCTCTTATTTCACCAGTCTTAGCATCATATACTAATTTATTACGATAACGAGCCATAATGTCTTTCATATATTGTTCAGCTTTACCTCTTGGTAAGTTACCAACGTCAATATAAAACATTCTTCTTTCAGGCGCTCTTGCTAATCTATAAATTACAAGAGCATCTTCCATCATACGTAATTGATTAATTGGCTTCAATGCTTTATGAAGCCAAGATACTATTTTTTTTCTATTTTCATCTAACAATCCAGACGTGCAATAACTAACAGAATCTAAACTTAGTTTTACACCTGAATACTGATGACTTGATCCTGGTTTTTCATTATAGATATAATATTCATCTACTTTTTCAATTAACTGTACCCCAGTTTCAGGATCTTTTCTTTTTTTAACTTGTTTTACTTTTCTCATCTTAGCTGCATCAATTGGACGAATCTCTTGAATACCAGCCTTTAAATTAGTTTCATCTACAACTAAGTGATGATATATTCTTCCATCAATATACCATCTTCTAAAAATATCATGACCTAACTCATGAAAATTTAACATACCATAGATATTATCAAATTCTTCTTTTATTGTCTTTTTAATCTTATCACTAACTTCTAACTTATCCATATTGATATCAATGGATTGAGTTTGTTCACTATTAGTAATTGATTCATTAACGATGTCTTCAATAGCTGCATCTACTTCTGGATGCATGGCTACACCACGATACTTCATAATTAAATTATAATTATCCTTAGCATCGTCGCCATCTATATTTAAATACTGCCCATAATGTGTTCCAGCTGCAGTTACATAACCTGCACCATCATCATCACGTGCGGGTACAATTGACGGTTTTTTATCAGGGTTTTCCGTCTCTACTCGCTTTATTTCAAAACCAAATAATTTAAAACCTCTATCGTTTGGTGCCATTTATAAATCCTAATTAAATTAGAAGGCCAGATTGTTCTGGCCTTCTGCTTATTTATTTAAGTAGTAGTCTCTGGTTTTAATGCTTCATGATACTGATATTGAAAGGTTGTTGTAAATCTTTCAATTTCATCAGTAGTAGCATAACTTACATCAATAGGTGATAAATCTGTAGGGAAAGCTCCTCTAAAGATATATTCTTTTATTGATGCACCTTGTCTATCCAGTTGCTCTATCTTTAAGTCTGTTTCATATGCTAGTGGTGTAGATAGACCAGTATTAGCTGAATGAGCATTAATACCATTCATCCATCTTTCCATTGCATTTCTAACGGCAAAATCCGTATCATTAATAATGGTAACAGTCCATTCTGCAAACGTTCTGTCTCCAGCCATTTTTAATTGACGTCCTCTAAACGGTACAATAATTGTGCCCATTGTAGAACCTGGAAGTTGCGCTGTTTCACATAGAAACGATGTTAGCTCTGAATCACCAGCTGCATATGCAGGGAAGTTGATTGTCGCCTTAAATAGATTAGGACGAGCTCCACCACCCTTAAGTTTTGATTTAAAATCATCTACTCCTAGTACTGCCATTTTCTACCTCCTTAAACTGTACCGACGACTTCTTCAAAGTCGACACCAGTTCTAACTGCCACAAAATTTAGAGTGACATAGTTAATGGAACGAGCCGGCTTAATGAAGATGCTAGCAATAAATTCGTTACGATCAATCACTGCTGCAGTGTTATTTGTTTCATCACAAACAACTCTGAAGTCTGTAATACCTCGACGACCTTTTACTTCTCTTAATACTGGCTCAACAATATTAACAAACTCTGCTCTTGTAAATTCATCGTTGAATTCAAATAAAACAGATTCTGCTGCTCTTGCTATTGCTCTTTCTAAAACAAGAAATAGTCTACGGACATTAATTCTATCAAATGCACCTGGTCTATTTAACTTTGTTTTATCTCCAAACAATATTGTACCTTGACCTGGAATATTTGCAATTGGATTAACTCCTGCTTTATACAAGGTATCTCTTTGAGCTTTTGTTGGAGTATAATCTATTGATGTTATTCCAAAGTATAAACCTCTTCTTGCACCTGCAGGAGAGAACCATGGAGCTCTTTCATTATCTGTAGCTGCCATAATACCTGCTGTAGAAGAAGCGGCTGGAACTTGAATAAACACGTCATTATGTTTATCATATATTTTTAAGAAGTTACCATCCATCACTAAGTATGATGAATTTGTAAACAGATCAGCAGTTGTTGTAATATTAGTAGTGATTGTTGATGCATTAGTTAAACCTACAACATCACTTCTGTTAGGTGATGCTACTGCTATACAATCTTTTCTAGCAGCTGCTTTGGATATCAGATCATTTACTATTCCAACTTGATCAGATCTTTCTCCTGAATGGTTAGGAGCAATCAAAAAGTCTAACTCAACTTGATCCTTATCAGCAAATAAACTATATGCTGAAGTAAGATCGCTACTAGTTAATGTACCAGAATTTACTCCTGAATCAAATGAAAATGTTGATATTGAGGCTGAATCTAAAAATACTTTTGGTGTTCCTGGAGTCAATGGTGTTCCAGCAAGACCTGCTTTTATAGACGAATTGTTTCCAGAACCAGCTTTATAGTCAGAGTCAAAATTGACCATGTATATGTATTCTGATCTTTCATTAATTACATCTTTTACAAAGTTATTAGAACCATCAGGGTTTGTAGCATTACTTGCAACTGAAACAAATGGATAAGTTTCTAAAACAGTATTTTTAGTTCCTGTTAGTTTACCATCTTTATCAACCACTACTACATGAACTTCTGATTTTGTTCCATCTTTAGCCACATCTGAAGGATTGTTTCCAGGAGGTGCATCAAAAAACGCTTTATATGCCCAAGCATTAAATGGTCTACCTGAATCTGCTACTCGAGTAGTATTAATATCAAAATTAGGTGGACACATTTGAACTTGTAAACTATTTCCTAGATCACCAGGAAATCTAGCAATAAATGTGTGCTTATTTGAATCTAATGCTGATAAAGTAGCATCAAAAGCACCTTTATTTTTTACTGTTATAGTAGGAATAGATTGTCTTTCAATTCCACTAATATCAGTTCCAGTTCCAGGAGAATTTCCATAACCTATTGAATCTGCTAAAGCTGTACTATAATTAAATAATGTTGTTTGACCAGCAGTTTGTGCTCCTGCACTATCTCCTGTACTAATAGCAACTGTAAGTTTCTCACTAGTTTTTTGCGCACGTGCATTTTTAGCTGCACTAGTAACTGCTCGAACAAGTTGCAATGAATTTGAATATCTCAGATACTGACTTGCTGAGGCAAAGTCAATATTTCTGAGGTTGTTGGCGTCTGGTGTTGCAAAAGTTTCTATTAGTCCTGCTTCGTTAGTGACTAAAGTTCTTTCTTCTACCGGACCCCATCTAAAGTTTCCTACGAAAGCGCCTGTAGTTGACTGGACATTAGGCACACCGCCAGTCAGATCTATTTCTTTGACGACAACCGCAGGAGATTCGGACGGTGTAAAAAGTGCCATTTTTTTTCCTTTCGGTTAACTAATTATAAGATTTCCATAATACGGTTGTGTTCAATACCATTATTTATAATATTTTAAAAATTAGGATCATACTCAACAGCCCATCCTTGTCTGTTCGGTCTTTCTAAATTGTCTATATGTTCTGATGCATCATCAACAAATCCAAATGGAACAATATCATCTTCAATTTGTTTCATTTTTTGATTAAATAACATTTCTTTTAAATTTATATTTGTTAAATCACCAAAATATTGCGTTGATGTAAAGTATCCAAGTAAAACTAAATTCATCATTAAATCATCATGATTACCCTCTGCAGCTGCATAGGATTGACCCTTAGCTATAAAAGTTGATATTTCCATAATAGTATTTTCATCAACAATAGTCAACTTTTTATTTTCAAGTAAATCTTTTATTGCTGAACATCCTAATCGTTTTACTTTTTTGTTAACTTCAATTCCAATAGCATCAGCTTTGACACTTGATTGAACATGAACATTTTCATACTCTAAATCATGATATAATCCATTACATACAACTGTCCCTTGATCATTTGCTTCAATAACTACATATGCTTGATTGTAGACTTTTGCATACTTATAGATAATATTAGGGAAGAGCAAAGGAGAAATAGTGTTGTTGCGGTATACAGCAACCTGCTCAAACGGGCGTACGCTAATATCGATTAAGTTAAAAGTTGAATAGTCCTGACCTCTTCCCTTGCTAACGTCAACCGTCATAATATATTCGTGTTTTAAAGCAGGTTGTTTATATATTAACATATCTCCGTTTTCAAGAGATTTTATATAAGGTTTGGATCTTAAACTCATTAATGTTTCGGCATTAATTAATGTATCACCAGTACCAAAAAATGTATTTCCAAATTCTTGATCAAATTGCAATTGAGATGTATTTGCAATAGTTTGTTTTTTCCATTCTTCATCTCTACCTGGTACATCCCACCAATCCACTCTAAATGGTTTAAACTGATTTACTTCTTGTACAGCACCTTCCCAAATTTTATAGAAGGTGTTTCCAATTCCATTTGCTGTAGATGTGACAATAATTTTAGTATCAGTTCCCGATGAAATAACAGGATATGTAGAAGTATAAAACTCCCCAGCACGCTCAACAAAAGCAAACTCATCCAAGTAGAGTAGGTTAACTGAAAGACCACGAATAGAAGACCCAGATGTAGCGGCAGCGATAATCCTAGAATTATTAGAAAATTCAATCGATCCTTTATTAAGAGCTTTTGCACCCGGTTGTAAAAAGAATGGAATGTTTTCGAGCATAAGTGTAACTCTTGATAACATTTCTCTTGCTGTTGCTCCTTTGTTTGCAAGTATTGCAATTGTTTTTTCTGGATGGAAAAGGGCAAACCAGAGAAGGTAGGCGCAGGCTGAAATTGACTTACCTGATTGACGACATGCGAGAACGACATTGAAACGAGACTCCTGAAATTGTTGAAACATTTTTTTTTGATATGGATATAATTTAAAAGGAACTAATCCTCGATCCAACGATATAATTTTTGCATATTTTTCTGCAAAGTGTGAAGGATCACTCATACACTTGGCATATTCTTTAACAAGATCAGAAGTCCATTCTTGAACTACTCCATCTCGTTTTACATTTATATTGCCAAGATATGTATCATTTTGTATTTGGGGTGACATTTATTATATCACTTTCATTCTTTAATAATCTTTGTAAATCAGCAGTAGAACCTAAAAAAACATTATTAGTAGTATTGGCTACTTGTTTTACATCTTCACTGTTAATATCTTTATTTTTTTTATTAAGATCCATTAACTTATCATTTACATCAGACAAATTTTTTATCATACCAGATAAAACTTCATAAGCTCTAGGATGTTCTGAAGACCTAGCAACTTCTATCATATCTTCAAGAGATGATCTACCTTTTTCTAATAAATCATAATAAGTTTCTCGAGAATAATCATAATCATTTTTTATTTTATTATCACTCATTTAATATAACTAGCTCTCTATTTTTTAAATGTTGTTCTTGAATATCTTGTTTAGACTG
>Ga0160423_10002084_pt1 | contig 16738 bp, 23 predicted proteins | sample CRUFie14St8metaG_FD_108191 | JGI IMG/M metagenome (GOLD analysis project Ga0160423, IMG submission 108191) | Marine microbial communities from the Costa Rica Dome - CRUD Field 142mm St8 metaG | ecosystem: Environmental > Aquatic > Marine > Oceanic > Photic zone | place: Costa Rica: the Eastern... | reverse complement strand
GATTGACTACTTATGCAGACCAAATGCTTGTTTGCCGGAGCCTCTTCTTCAGGGTAATCCTCGTGTCGAAGTACGGCCCAAGGTCCCCTTGTTCTTGCTTCAAACTGAGTCAAGTCAATTCTGCCCTCTTGGGCTGAGTCACTCTCAGTGACTCTTTCTTCTGCGTTTCCGCTTTCTTCCACGCTTATCAGTCAAGTCCGAAAATTAATGCAAGCCCTATAACCAGGATTGCAAAATTATGGCTGACATTATGTGAAGTAAATGAGCGCATCCTCCACCCAAGTCCTTCAAGGATTGTAGATAAGTCAACGATTCTGAGCCCTTGTAAGGCAAGAGCGGTCAGAATAAATCCTAACACGGTGAAAAAATATACCATGTAGCCACTTCACTCGTAGTACCCAATTATTGGGTACTCTTCATTGAATGCGGCAATTACTTCTCGGACGTATTCCTTAACGCCATCGTAGGCGCAAATTGAGTCCACCAAGAATTTTTTGAACTTCTCAACACGGGATTTGCTCCACCCTTCCATTTCTGTAAAATGTTCAGAATCGTACCAGTTGGGAACAATGTAGCGACGAGTCATTTCAGTCGTAAATTTGTACTCCTCGTCATCCATGAATGGTTGCTCTTCGCTTTGGTTGCGGCTACTTCCTTTGATAGTTACGACGTACGGGCCACCGTGTAGTGACTTCGCGGCGTCGTTTCTCCAGAGGTGTACTTCAAAGTCACCTCCATCACCGAAGCCTCCTTGAGAGTAGGCAAGTAGACCTGCCCCTCTCATTTCGGCTATTGCTTTCTTCACAATTTCTCGGATTTGCTCCAATTGTGAGGCACCATCTGTGGTGGTGCTTTCTTCTGCGTTTTCTTCGCTGTCCACGCTTATCGTCCTCAGCAATCGCATTGATAGCGAGGCTCTTGACACCCGCAGGTGTACTTGAAACAGTCAATGCAAAACTCCGTAGAGCATTCTTCGCATCGCAGTACTTCTTCCTTTAATTCGTCGCTCACCCTTTCGTTTTCTCCAGGGTAGCCGATTCCTTCGTAGTCGTAGTTTCCTTTTCGTACTTCGTTAATTTCAGCGGCTTTCGCCAACCCAATATCAGGGTGCTGTTGTTCCTTGTGTCTACAAGGCATGCAGATGTAGTCCTTGTTGAACCAACTCATAGTGAAATGGCTCATTTTGGAATTACACCTTGCGCACTCCTTAACGGTGCTGAAATCGGAGTTCATTCTTCTTCCCTCCAGTACTTTGTTTCAAATTCTTCCAAGGACAGTTTTCGTTCCTTGATTACCTGCTCCATAGCATAGTCCCAAATAAAGGGGCCAGAGTAGTTGGCAGGCTTAAATGGCGTTTGCTTTGTCAGGGTCTTTCTCATGAATTCCCTGGGGATGCAAATACCGAAGTAAAGTGTTTCATCTGATTCCTTGAACAAGTTCCAGGTAGTGTCAATCACTTTACCATCCCTCACGTTCCATGCGTGAGGCATTGGTATGATGCCTACTGCCCAACCTTCCCAGTACTCGACTGTTTCAGATTGGAACATCATGCTATTGTAGTAGCACTCCTTGACTTTAGGCATGAAGAAATTTGACTTCAGTGTCAATTCTGTTTCTTCTTTGTCGAACCCATGGTCGAAAATAACCATGTTTTCAACAAGCCATTCGTACAGGTCGGCCAGTCGAATAGGACTGTCCGGTGAAAAATCTCCGAGAAGGTTACCCCCTCGGTACATTGTTCCCATGTGCTTGACGTAGTCTACTAACGTCTTAGCGTTATCAGATAGCGTCATTCCTCTTCCCCCATTCGCTTCAATACTTTCACCATGATGGCGTTAGCGTTATCAAAAAAGGCTTCCCATTGCTTGTAGGGCTTGAGAATACCAAATTCGATAATGAACAAAAAAAGAAGACCGAGGAGCATTGAAAGGAGAAATGAGGCAATGCTCAACATTACTCCTCTCCCCCTCGGTAGATTCTTGCGGCGGATTCTGCTAATTCGTCCGCCACTTCATTTCCATGGTCGCCATTATGTCCTTTGACATGTGTCAATTTGACTTTCTTGTCAGTCTCGGAGATGATGGAGTAAATTTCCTTCCACATCCCCAGGTTGGCAACCGGTTTGTTGTTGGCCAACTTCCAGCCTTTGGCTTTCCATTGTTCCATACGAGTATTGATTCCGTCAACTACGTAAGTGGAGTCAGAAAAAATCTCAACAACTGGGACATCATGCGATTCAGCCAATTTAATGGTCATCGCAACAGCCCATAACTCGCATCTGTTGTTGGTGGGAGGTCCATAGAGTTCCTCAAGCATTCCTCCCCAGGGTACGCTCACTTTGAGCGATGTTTCTGGGTGATAGATGCCTATTCCACCGGATGCGTTGGTGCTTCCATTATTCAGGCAAGCACCATCCGTGTAGAACGTTGTTTTTCCGTTCACTTATCCTCTGACGACTTTCAGTCATCACAGTAAAATCTCTGGATGTAAATTTTTCAACTCATCCATAGGTCGGGCCAACCTCCCACAAAGGGGGCAGGTACCTTCTCCAGAAGCCTGGTCGTAATTCTCCAAAGGCTTCTCATGATTTCGTTCTTGCCAACCACAGTAGTGCAGTTTGGCTTCTTTGATGTGCTTACAGGTGCGTTTGTGCACCCTATACCCCTTACAGGTGCATGTGAATCTCCACTGGATGATGTCACGTGCACGTCGGTAGACAGGGTAATATTCCACATCGTAGGTAGTTGAGCCGTCGCTTGACCCTACCTTCATGCTCCATCTCTCATTTGAGATGCATGCATAAAGAGGTCTCTGCTCGGTCATTTTTTCCGCCTCCTCTTAGACCCAGACATTCTTTCTCTGCACTCTGGACAAGTAACAAGCACAATCGAAGAGCCCATGCGTATAGGGTTATCGAATTTCTTCTTACATGTCTTAATTCGGCAGGTAATTTTTGCTGGAATCGGAGGCAATGTTTTCAATCGCTTCATTTTCGGATTGCTCACTTATCAGGAGTATTACTCCGAGTGGAAGGCGTCAAGAAGACGGTTCCTAAGTTGTGCTCCATTCCCTTCCTCAGAAAGGTTGTGGATGACACACAACTTGCGAAGGTCACCGACCTTCAACTCTCGAATTTCAGTCTTCGTTGGAAACTTCTGGGCTTCCTTCTTTGACTTACTCCGGGCTTTTGGCTTTGCCTTCGACTGTGTCTTTGGCTTTGCCTTTGTGGCCTTCTTTGTAGCCTTCTTGGTAGCCTTCGCTGGTTTGCTCGGGCTGAAGGTCATGTCAGGAACAACGCCCTTGTCAAGAAGTGCGCTAATCAAGAGGTGGTTGCGCGAAATGCGCTCCATCGTCTGGTTGTAATGCCGACGACGTTCCCCACGGGTCCTGGTTGTAATTCCTTCCTGAGCCATACCACTCAGGAGGCTACGTGCCTTGTCGTGCAATTCCTCGTTTTGCTCAATCAGAGCAGACAAGGTACCCACAGGAGTGGGTACTTGCACCGTGGCGTAATTGACCGTCACTTCCTCCGTGATGGTCAGGCCTTTTTCCGAAGCCCACCGCTCTGCGGCTTGCTTCGCGTCTGCATGCTGTTTTGCATGCAAGACTTTGTGTGCGGCGTAAGATGTCCTCTTTGCCATGCTTATCTGTCCTACCTCCAGCGCAAGTGGTTAGGATTTGCGCGTTTGTAAGTAGTCCATAGTGAGTCGTCGTTTTCACTCAAGTGACGTTCCATACCCATACTCGCAAAGTTGAGGTCGGTTCTTACGTACTTGTGTGACAATAATTTCTCAATGTTTTCAACCATTAAAATCAACTCTCTGTTTTTCTCGTAGTACACTAACGTGTTATCAGCAAGACCGAAGTCTTCATTGTCAGGACCATAGCCTTCGATTCTGACTTCTCTTATTTTGCTGAGATAACGATTCATTAATCTGACCCCAAGCCGATACGTAATCTGGCGTTTGGGGCCTGTATTACCATTCCTTAGAACTTCTGTCGAATAGTTAAAGTCGTAGTGCTTGAGTTCTGGAAACACCTTGTACACTTTTTTCATGTACCTTGAGGGCAATCTGCCATCCCACCTTGTCATAATCAGAGGGACGTCAATATGTTTCTTCTCCAGTCCAACAGGTGCGAAGGCAGCCGACCACTGCATAATTCTCCGAATGTCTTGTGGACGGTTGATGTTGTACATCGCTTCGCTGTCAATTTCTTGGACAAGTTTTGCAAGCCTCTCACTGTAATCAGTTCTACCAATCATTTGGTTTAAAACTCCTAAGTTACGAAAGGTTGCCTCGTTCATTTCCTGGTTTTTCTGCCTTCTTCGTCGTGATGGACCACCGAAACGGATTAGTCGTGATGGACTCATCCAGCGATGGACACTCGCGTTGGCAGGGCGAATCAATTCACAGTAAGTGATGTTTTTCGCTTTTGGTACTACTTTCGCCAAGTACCACTCGAATTTCTCCAAAGTAGATACATCAGCATAGTAGTCATTGTAGGCGCAGATAGCCAGTTTGCCATCTGCATTGATAGAGAGCATTCCATGACCTGCTGTACACTGTAACTCATCTCTTGCGAAAGAGTAGCAGTAATCAGGAATCAGTTTGTCCCCATCCCAAATAGGAGAGAACATACGTTCAAGCAACGCTCTTTGTTCTTCACTTGACCAATATCCACCTTCTTCTCTACGAAGCGTAGCGGTACTAACATGGGCTAATGACATGTTAAAGTCAGCCCATGCTTGGTCATCATTCATTTTAGGCCATAGTGGCGTAAAGTAGTCGAATGAGTTTAGGAGGGTGTAAAGTGACCCTCCATCTAAGACTGCGTCAATCATCTCTTTATTGAATGATAGGTTGCAATTGACTTCAATGTCCATTGCTCGCAGGTGGTTGATGACTTTTGAGAATTTCTTCTCTGTCCTGTCCCAACTCTTTCCGGCACGGAAAGAGTCCAGAGACAGGGCAATGATGTCTGTCACAAGGCCGTCTTCCGCAGTAAATTTGGAAGCAACCTCGGCAGTTGTGGTTACGTTGACAACCATGTTCGCTTCTTTTGCGATGGGTGCCAGCAATCGTAGCCAGTACAACGGGTCTTTCACACCAGTGATTCCCCGCAAAGGATTGATTGGGAGGGAGAGTTCCTCAAAGCCGTACTCAATAGCCAGCCTCAGTACACCTACCCAGTATTCGTCGGGCAAGCGTATTCGTTTTTCCTCCTCACTTTTTCCAGCAAGAAGGTAGCAATCATCCCGACATACCTTGTCCATAGAACAGTCGTATGTAGGATGAAGAAATAGAATTCTCCTTTCGCTCAAATCAACACCTCTTCATTTATGTGCTGAAATAGCATCACTTATCTGGATTATTCACCGTTGTAGGGTTGAAAGTTCCATTCGTGCCCACACTTCGAGTTAGGACACTTCATTTTGTGTACTCCACCGCTCACAGATTGCGAGTAGGTGATAGTCACACATTCTGGGCAGTTGAGAATCTCAGCCTTAGCCATGTTATTCTTCCTCCTCTTTTGGCTCCCTGGATAGGTGCTTGAGTTGGTAAAATCCACGGCTCTTGTGCTCCATGTCTACATGGAGGGTTGAGTCCTCATGATGTGGCACTGATAAGTAGTGCCCACTCTCATTTGCCCTTGATTCCATCGTAAAGCACCCTCTTGGGTCTCCAATTGAAATCATGGTTGATACTTCTTCTTCGCCTTCGTATGTCTCGTTTTTGACGAGAATAGAGGCACTGTTGTGGCATCCGGTATTGTCGTCTTTGATAGACTCCAATTTTAATGTGATGCGCAATTCTTCACCTTCCTCAATATCCATGTGGAGGTAGGCGACTCCCGTCTTTGGGTGCTTGTAAATTACTGCACCAGCCGGGATTTCTATGTGACCAATAATCAGTCCCACTTATCATCACCATAGTGGTTCAGGGGGGATGAAATCATCCAAGTCCTCGTAAGCAATAATTTTGCAAGGACGCCCTTTATGGTGGATGGACCCTGGTAGACGGATAATCCGCCGAGGGTCTCTTGTGACCTCATAGTCAACGAGGATTCCGAGTTTTTGCAACTCTTCGATGTACTCAGTTTTGACCGTCTTGTTCAGTTTTTGCAACTGCTTAAATTTCGGTCCGCCTGTTTTCATTGCCATTAGGTTGTTGTAGGTGTCGATGTACTTCTGGGGAGCGTGCTCCTTCAAGTCCCATCCAAACCAAATCACGTGAAATCCTTTACCACCGCTAAACACGATGGTTAGGTCCTCATGAGTAATGTCGAATTTGTCACAGGCCCATTTGACAACCCGCTTTGTCATAGCGGCGGCATCATCAAAAGAGTCCATTTTGAAATCAACGTCAAAGAACAACTCCTGCCCAAGAAAGGCATTGTTGTAGTGACGCATCAGTCCTCGTTTCTTGAATTTCTTCCATCCCCTGATACTACTGGGGTCTGGTCCCACGAGTTGTGGGCGAAGAAATTTGGAAGTCATGTAAAACACCTTGATAGGCTTCATTTCACGTAGTCTTTTCAAAAGTGCCTTCTTACCTTCATTGGTGTTTCTGAATGTGTCGAAGCATTTGACCCAGATGAGTCTGCCTGCTCGACTATCCCATACTTGGAAGCGAAATTGCCTCCAGTGGGAATGTGGCGGGAGCCACATATCTTCTGGCTCCATACTGTCGTAAGCAATTCCAGAGAGGGTAGTCAATAATTCGTACCTCTCTCTTTGCTCCATTTTGAATTCCCTCGTGTCTTCCAGAGAAGCCTGGAGGGAGCGATTAAATGCTTCAAGGAACAGTTGCTTAGTCGGTTTATCCGGGCAATCACAGTCATTCTGACCTGTTCTGTCACAGGCAGGATGGTGATTCTTCGGAAAAAATTCTACGTGCAGGCCGGTTGCTGTAAATGGGTCTCGTAGAAATGACATGACATCAAAAGAGTGATGTTCGCATCTCATCTGCCCTGGTTCGGCCTTCAATTTGCACTGTGTTCCGTCTTGTTTGACGGCACTGCATCGGGTTGTGCGTGTTTGCCACACTTGGCGGTGGACCATTGACATGTGTCAAGAACGACGGTCAGCCTCTCATTGTAGTTATATTGTCTCTCGCTGTTGTTGCGTCACGCCCAGGCATTGAAAGTCGAGGCGCGTCATTGTTCTGGCTTTTGTCATTCCCGGAGTTCTTAGGCGGTGTGCCGCCGAACTACCCTTTGGGTAGAAGAACTCCTCCTCACATGTTAGCGCCGTTTTCAGAGTTTCAATGCCCCCTCATGGGCGTGACTCTCATTGTTACGTCGATGTTGACACATGTCAGCATCGTGCGCTACTCCATTTCATTGGGTTTCCCCTCAATTCTTGCATAGCAAGCGTCCACCTTATCTGCTTAAATTCTATCGTCCCAGTTGCTAAATGAAACCAGGTTCATGGCATTATCGACAGCCGCTTCTTGTTCTCGTTCCTCTGGGGAGAGAACCATACTGAAGCGGTCTGCAATATCACTTCCGAAGTCAGAGTAGACTTCGACGGCTTTATCAACGAATTCTTTGCCAACGACTTCGCTGGCACCTTTCAGTTCAGCAAGAACTTCCTTTCTCAATTTCTGGAGTTCGGAGAGGTCCATTTCGTTGGTTTCGACCATTTTCTTAAGCGTTTCATAGAACAAGCGTTGCTTCTTTTGCAGGTTGTTCACGAAGGAATTACGAATGTCCTTCATGTGCTCCTTAGATGAACCGTAGGCCCAAATAGAGACAAAAGAAGTGTAGGTAGCAAGTGGTACTTCAAGGTCTTCAGACTCTGCAAGTTCCGTGGTATGCCACCAGGGAATGCGGGCTTCGGCCCACGGGGCCGTACCTTCGCACTTCTCAGCAAAAAGTTCCACCATTCGCTGAATCATTTGTAGGAAGGGCAGTTTTGTCTTCTTCTTATCCAAGATGAAGTAAGAGCCCCCCGAAGAACCACTGGAAAGAATACCCTTCTCACGAACAACCAATTCACGCACTTGCTTGCGCATACGGTCGTCGTCGATAGATGTACTCACATTGACGAAGGCATTGCGAAGTCGCCTCACTGCATGGTTCATGAACAATGCATTTTCTGGAATCGACTCGGCCTTCATAGTGGTCATTTTGATAGCGTCTCTGAGGATTTGAGTGTCTGGCATAGGTCCATTTTCATAGACGTGGTTCAGATACTCACGAGTCCACTTTCGTGCGCTTCTTTTTGCAGGCATTTCCAAGGTAATGCGGTATAGTGCTTCTTCGATAACCTGCTCTTGTGGTTCAGAATCCAAGTAACCTCGCTTTGTGCGGCGAAGTGCATACTCTTGATTCCTGGTAAGTGCAACGATACTCCATTGCACTCGGTAGCCATACGTCCCACCCTTGGTGAGTCGTAGACCTTCCTTGTTTGTAGATAGCGGTTTTTCTGGTTCTTCCAGCACCCGCATCTGCTTTTTGGTTTGCAGTGTCTTCACTGCTTGGGCGAAAGCACCACCACCCGAACGAGGGGTAGGTAGAACTCTTCGCAACCGTATTTTTTCCTCAGCCCATTTTTCCTGATTCATTCCCTCTGGCCTGTGAGCCAGCAAAAGTTCCTTCAGGTTGATAATCCCGTCATAGATGCAGTAGTTGAACATGAAGCCCAACGATGGCATCTCAGGATTGCTGAGAACAACCCCACTGTGAGTGGGATTTTCTTCGGTAGATGGGTTGTCATCTGCCATGCTTATCTGCTTACCAACGCTCGTCGAAATCGAAGTTATCGAACGAAACAGTAGTAGCAATTTCTTCTGCACCGACGTAGTCGACCGTGTCTTCACGAATCTGACCGTCGTTCACCTTGATGATGCGAAGAACGTTGCGGGTCGTAATCGCCCTGTTAACGAACTTCCCCATACCACGATGGTATTCCCTTACTGGGTTCATGTCATGGTGTAAGTTGCAGTGCTCTTTGACTTCGACAAGGTAAGCACCAGCAGGCAAAACTGTCTGCTCAATTTGCTTACAAGTCACATCATTTCCAACGCATTCTACCTGGTCTTCTTCCTCAATGGTCAAAACCTTCTCATTACTGAGACTGAGGATAAAGCAGGCCTGACTTGGGACGATAAAGTCGCTGAGTCTTTTCCCACTCAATTCGTACATCGAATTACCGAGACGATAGAGATTGACGTGACCCAATTCAATGGGACTGATGTCAATGTTAGGAATTTCAATTTCTTCCATGCTTTTCATGGAAGTGAATGTAGGTACGCTTGGAATCAGTTGCTTGAAGTTTTTCAACCCAGGAACTGCTCCAGGCATACCATACTCGGAAACGAATTCCAAGTAAGTGCGGTTTGTGACGTTACAACGGAATTTGGAAATACCAGTGTAAGGTCCCAGCCAAGCACCACGCTGTGGCCTGGCTTTAGTACCACCTCTTGCAATGCACAAATTGTTTAGCAAGAAGTTTCCGGTACTGTGTTGTCTGTTGGAGAGGTTGTCAATAGAATGATTCATGCCACCTCCTAATGACTCGTAGTCCTGTGGGATAACGAGAGAGTAGTTTAGGTGGACGGCATGAAGACTTCCATTCTCCATATTTGAAGTTCGAATCCTCCCATTCTCAATTGTTTGAGTTTGGGCTTGGAGACGCTTGCAGGATATTACTGGGCTAACCAGCAATTCCTCTGTGTGAGATGCTCTGAGGGAGAGTTTGAAAGTGCTCTCCTTAACCTTGTCGAAGAAGAAATCAGTCTTGGTAGAATTGTTGTTCATCCATCCTTCAATCTTTCTTCCCATGACGTCGAATTCCCCCGATTTATGGGCGGACGCGTCAAGAAAGGCTTTCATCTCGGTGTAAATTTCTTCCTGTGCTTCAATAAATTGAACAATAGTAACATTTTCACCGAGCAATTCTTCAAATTTCTCTGCCCTGAAAACACAGCGGTTCACATCTTGGCTCATAGATAGACCTGGGATAGAATCGACAATTTCGTTTGGCGTTCTGTACTTCCCAAGGTGTTTTTCCATGACCCGCTTGTATAACTCCACTTTGAAGTTTTCAACATAAATTTGGGCGTTAGAAGGAAGGTGACACCAACTGCGATTGGGGCTTTTTCTTGAGCCCCACAGTGGTTTGTACTCAGTGTAATGTACTGTAAATTCGTACACGTCTTTCTTCCTTTTCAGGTCTTTGATTTCAATAACAGTCTCGTTGGCGCTTCGAGAGTGCCAACGGTCGTTAGTAGTTAACCGACCCCATGAAAAAAACACGGACTCGGTCTCAGAGCGAGAAATCTCTCGAGTGCTTCCGCCTCGAGAGTTTATCCCACTGGTTACCCCGGTTATCGGGCGTCCAATATACGCGTTCAAGTAGAGGTTCCCGGTATCTCTCCTAAACAACATTGGACTTCGTAGCAATGCTTCAAACGCATTAACCATACTTATCTACCTAACCGAAGAGAGAACCGAGGTCATCGAAGCCCCCTGGTTCTTCCTCTTCAATAACCTGATTTGCTGGAATAGTCATCAGGTGCTCGTCAGGTATTTCAGGTAGGAAAACCTTGAGACATGAGCCTCCTCGGTTACTACCGTTATCGGTCAGGATTTGTAATTTCGCTTCATACTTTGGTTGCAAACCATGTTGCTTACAAAGTTCCTGCCTTTGCTTGATGAGTGTGAGTGCCTTCTCTAATCGGCTTACTACTCCTTCATCTGCTCTGACGTGATGAGTCACGCCTACCGTTAGGCGCAAGTTGCTGTTCGCATCCTGCTCCCAAAGGCCTGTTACACGCATACTGTCGCTTTCGACCATGCTTATCTGTCAATTATTTTGAGACATCTCATCAGCCAATGCTTGATTGGTTTTCGAAAGTTCGCTGTCCAGTCTGACCTGCTCGGCCTCCAGTTCTGCGATTCTCTCAGACAGTCTCTTGACAATTTGTTTGCGTTGCTCTTCGTTTCGCATAACGCGAAGAATTTGAGACGCAAGGTAAATGGAGAGGTCAAGTGCCTCCTCCAGACCCATTTCCGTCCAGGAGTCAAGATTCGTCCCCCAGTTGGTCGTGTTGTCTTTTACGCGGATTCCGTGTCCGTACTCCGCCGCGCCTTTGTCAAGACGCTCTTTGATTAGGTCGATGATTTCTTCATTATCGTCCATTTTATCTCCTCCTCACATAATGCGAGTGAGTAATTCCTGTAAAGGCTTCCATGATGAAGAACATGTCATGCATCATGTCAGTACGCCATACGTACTCTTGTTCAAGAAGCCAATCGGCAAAGTAGGTGAAGGGGACTTCGAGTGCCCCACTTCCAACCTCGTATCTGTGCCCGAATTTCTTGGAAACTTCTGGGCAGATTTTACCGATAACGTACAGTTTCTGCTTGTCTACAATCAGATAATCCCCGTTAGGGGGACCAGCAGTCATAGTGTACTCGCCATAAACAGGCTCTACACCATCACTGTCATAGTAGATAGCATTACACGTAAGTTTGACAGTTGTACTGCCAACTCCGCGATAGTCGAATTCCAGAAAGGTCTTTTCCTTCATTCCATTCTTGAGCCAATCCATCCCGTCGTAATAGATACGACCATGTTCACCTTGGATGACCTTCACGTAAGTTGCACCATCGACCTCGATAGTGTCCTGTACGAGAGGGGCTACGCCAAATCGAATGTCCTCAATCGACATTGTTGGCCCTTCCATTGAGATAGGCCTGGGTCAACAAGTTGGACAATTCATAGCGTAGTAATTTACCCTTTTTGGTCAAAAAGCCATTAGAATTTAGGCGGTTCAAGACGAGAATAACGACGTCTGGGCCGTCATCCCAAAGTCCACTGGATTGTAGCATAGTAGGCTGATTGAATCGTTGGTCAAAAAAGTCCGAAAGGCCATCCTTGACAGTAGAGCGAATCCCATTATCGAAAGATTGCTCAAGCGTTTCATCAGTCAGGTCTACTTCTATCAGTTTCAGTAGAGATTTTTTCACACGGGTATTGACCCCGTGCCAGATGGCACCAGAGTGACGCCATCCTGTGTACTTGACAATCATATTGCTTGCCATGCTTATCTGCTCAGTCTTCAAGTAGAGATTGAGCGAGGACCGCTTCTTCATTGGTAATGTCTCTGTCGGAATTAACGACATGTGACATCCACCACGAGTAGAGTTCACCTTTCGTTGGGACACGAGGCATTTGAGCAGTGGTTTTGTTAGCCTGTTGCCAGGTCTCGTACCACTGCTTGACAATTGCTCTGTCATGCTCGTTAAGTGGGTCCAATTCAAAGTTGAGTTCCCATGAGGGAACGTACTCAGTAGAGTCGGTTTTGGTTGCTTTGGAACCTTGAGTAGGGATAGAATCCCTGGGCATAACACCATGTGTAAATGACACAGTGGTATAGCGAACATAACCCCAGGACCATTTCAAAACAATGTAGGGGCGTCCATAAGTATCAAGTCCAAATCCTGCATCAGAACCATTTCGGAAGCGATTACGAATCGCATCACCGAACGGTCGATACGGGATAGTAGCGGAACCGAAGCGATTTGCTCCAGTTGTGTAAATGGTGCCACGCCATAGTTTTGGGGCACCAGTGTTTTCACCTGCACCATTGTAACCAGTGGTGTAGATGCGTCCCTCATCAGCGTCAATGCCCCAGTAAAGGGCACCATCTGAATCAGCACGACCTCCAGCCGAGAAAACGGCTTTTTTGAGGTTATCGTAGCCAATCATGGCTTCAATCTGAGGTTGCAACCGAGGTTGGTGTGGTTCACCAAAAAAGGGTGTAACAACAGAATTGTCCATCGCATCGGACCAGTTGTAAATGTGGTCTTGCGCATAGGAGTACATAATCGACATGTTGCCTGGACCTCCGAGTGTAAAACCCATCCGGTTATTACCGCGTCCAGAACTTTGTGCATGCCGACCATAGTAGTGGTGAGTCCTTGCATTGTACTTCTTGCAGACATCGCTATCGTGACCGATTAGCCTAAAGCCTGCATCGGAAATTTCGAGCGTTGCCTCTTGACCAGACTTCACAGTAGTGAAGTCACCACTGTTGAAGGTCCCAGTCGCTTGTAAAAAGTGGCGAACGTCGGTTCTGAATTTCACATCTGTGAATCCAACTTCGCCTGCTCCACCACCTTCCTCGTCAAGAAAGGAAATTACAGTCCCCTCTGGCCCGGTTTCCACTGTCAAGGTTGCTCTTGCTTGGCTACCTTCATAGTGGGGACCAGTTTGTCTTGAGACACCGGTAAATGCCAGTCCTCTCAAGAGCATAATTTGGGAAAATGTAAGGGGAAGCCTGGCAGTGAAAGCGGCACGCGAAAGCCCCGATTTCTCGATAGTATCACGCGTTTCACTACTGACTGCCATTATTTTTGGCCTCCTTCTTCTTCTTTCTTTTGAGTTCTTCACGAGCCTTCTTGTGCTTGCGAGCCCTCTTTTTCATTTCTGCTGGATTAACAGACCTGATTTGGTCATCAAGTTTTTCCAGCGTGGTAGCAATTCTTTCCAGTGCTTTGACTTTCCGCTCTTCAAGAGCAAGAATTACTTCCATTTTTTCATCTGGCATTTTCTTTGCCATACTTATCATCAGTCTTCTAACTGAGCAAATTTACCCCAGTTGAATTCTCTGAGGTCCGCTTTGACTCTTCTACTGTTTTGACGCTTATATTGGTTAGGATTGTTCCTGTACCTCTTCAGAGCAGTGCGATTTCCACTGCTTATACCCTGTCCTGGGGGACATCTGTCCTTTCCAGTTTTATCCAGGTATTCCACCAGAGGTATCATTTCCATGTGGGTAGAATCTTGCAGTAAGTCGTAGAGGTCAAATCCTTTGTCCTCTTTGTAGAATTGACAAATATCGAAAACTCTGTTTTGAAATTGCGAACTTGTCTTAGTTTTGTTTTTACGCCACTTTTGGACTTCCTTGTCAAAGCGTTTTAGCCCAATACCAGGATTGAGCATGATTAGGTAGATGATGTCATCATCTGCCAAAGTGTCACTTCTTGTGTGCTGATTTTCAACAACATTCATGATTTTTGAACACTCTTCAGAACATGTTTTGCCCCCTCGACGACCACCGGTAAAGGTGGCATTACAGACTGGGCAATTTTTCTCAATTGACTGTTCATTCCAGTTTTTAATCTGGCATTTTTGGGTACAGAAACGATGTTTCTGGTCCCTTGCGGTGAACTCAGCACCGCATTTATCACATGACCTTTTGTAAGCCATACTTATCACCGCTTAGGACAGTTGGTCCCAGGAATCCAAACGATAACAACCTGCCGGAAGAGTACAGTGGTACACTCCAGCGATTTCGTTCTTGGTTCCCCATAGCGGGTGTTTGGTTGGGTCGATTTCTTTCCCGTCAAGTGTAGTCAACGGAATTTTCTCTTTACCAGCACGACGTGGTAGCCACGTCAAGTTCAGTTGGTAAGTGCCGACCCCATGGTCCCAATAGGCTTCGATGCGAGAAAATCTCTCACCGTCGCCCATCTTGACTTCCACCAGACGGATTTCACCGTCTACTACGTCTCCTTCTGTTCCGAAGAAGCCGCACCCTTCCGGGAAGTAGATTTCAATGGATTCCAACTTACTCATTGTTCAACACCGCTTGCAATTGTGCAACGGTAGGAATGCTACTGGAAGTGACTTTGTTTGGGTCAATGACATTCAGCATTGGACCAGTCTTACCAGTGTCCTGAGTAATGATAGCCGTGGGCAACATTTCGTGGAAAGCCGTGAATGCCTTCCCGATAAGGCCGAATAGTCCAGCCTTGTTTTTCTCCTCCCAGTCTTTGAGACCAGAGGTATCGTTGCCAACTTGGGAATGGTACCATTCTTTCACCAGCAGGTCTCCAACAATGTAGCCTTCTGGTGAGAAAATAGATACTCTGAGGCTGTCAATGAGCCAGGGAACAAATGCACCATGGCTTTCATTTTCAGCATTCGTAGAAGCATCTGCCACAGTGGCAGTTGCCTTCTTTTGAACTTGCGCCAACCTACTTCCCTTCACGGGCTTGTGTATAGTCAGGTTGCGGGTTCTTTTGGGCTTGCTGGGCACAGTCTTTGCGCCTTCCCTTTCTTTTAGGTAGCAAGCGTTACACTGTGGTGCACCAGATGTGATACGCCTCCATAGAGAGGTTTCTGTGACACCGCAGTCGCGACAAGTATGACCAGTCTTAGGAGCGTGCTTATTCCGTTTCCGGGTTTGTGGCTCCTCAACCTGGACATCATCAAAGATTTCCTGGGAAGGTTTCTCTGTGGCAGGTTCTGCCTGCTTGTCTTTTTTCTTTTGTGCCCATTCACGGTTGTAGCAAGTTTGACACTGCGGTCCGTCTTCATGGGTTTTTGATAGCCACCTTGATGATTCAGTGGTACCACATGTTCTACATGGTCCACCTTTCTCTTGATAGGCCTTACCAGTCTTCTTTTGTTTAGCGCGCTTCTGGCCGCACGCATTGCACAGAGGTCCATGTGGTAGCGTTCTTGCTCTCCAATAGCCGGACTCTGTCGTCCCACAGTCCTTACATGTGTAATTCTTCTTGGATTTCTCAGCCGTCGGTTTGTCAAGAAACATTGACAGCCGCTGTTCTTCCGGTTCCTGTGGTGTTGAGACTTTTTTGTCAACTTCAATGACTGTCTCGTTTTCTGTGACTTCTGTCACTTGACCGACGAAGTGATGTCCAAAGAGGGACTTTATTTCCTCCAGGATTTCTTCGGCGTTCATTCCTTCGAATACCAATTTGATTGGCATACTTATCTGACCTCACATGTAAGAGGGGTCATAGCGGAGACTCTTCTCCTTTTCCTTCTTTTTACGCGCTACTTTCTTGTCGTTCATTCGGATAACTTCTGTGTCGAAGTTGACCTCGTCCAGCATTGGACCGAAGCGAGAATGTAGTTTGATAATTTTCAGGTCAACGGCAGTCGCGTCAATTGGCCTCAAGCCTTCCCGCTTAAGGTAGTGAACAAAACTTGCCGCAGAGGAGGTGTAGATAATCATGAAGAAATTGTTCATGTCTTCCATGATTGTCTCAACCTCGTGTTTCACAACCGCCCTCAAGTCTTTGAGAGGCGTACTGCGTTGGTTCATTGACAACTGACGTACGCGATACCAACAGGCGCAGTCCTTTAGCAGGGTGCTTTCCATCAGTTTTTTCGCAGGGTCATAGTCAGAGTTTTCCATTTCCTTACGGAGTTGGTCATACTCGGTGTCCTCCGTTAGCGTAGCCTTGGCAATTTCAAGGCCAGCCTGGAAGATGCTGTCTATCCCTTCAATCGTTTGAGAGGTGACAGTTTCTTCCAATGAGTTAGCAACAACAAGATGCATTGCCTTCTTACCATCGGGCATAATCAAGAATTTCTTCAAAATATCCTCTGGTATGTTCTCATCAGTTTTTACCCCCTCAGCGAGGAGGTCATGATAGAAGCCCATAATCCCCAACGCATCGTTGTGAGATAGGATTTCCAGCATTCCGTCGATTTCAAGCCAAGGGCTTGGTCGTCCATGTGTAACCATGTCTTATCGTCTATGTCATCGCTTGTTAATTTGACTCCAACAAGTGAAGCAAGCATGGGCGGGGCTTTGACCGAGAGAACTCACGGTCGATGCCTTACAGTAGTAGCAATGCATGTGCTGTGGCTGAATATCGCCCAGATGACCGCTTTCCCACATTTTGATGGTCTCCATTTTGGTTGTGTCAAGAGACCAAGAAAGTAGGTATGCAATCAAAGAACGGCGAG
>Ga0160423_10002083_pt1 | contig 16738 bp, 14 predicted proteins | sample CRUFie14St8metaG_FD_108191 | JGI IMG/M metagenome (GOLD analysis project Ga0160423, IMG submission 108191) | Marine microbial communities from the Costa Rica Dome - CRUD Field 142mm St8 metaG | ecosystem: Environmental > Aquatic > Marine > Oceanic > Photic zone | place: Costa Rica: the Eastern... | reverse complement strand
GCCAGAGCTCCTACTTTTGGTTTTAGTAAATTAGAGTAGGGGGACTCCTGCGTAGAATGCTTTTCGGACGTGAACCTAGTTCCTTCAGCAAAGCTAAATGCTGTAGAGGGATTTCTGGAAAATCTTTTTGCAGCTTTTTTTGCAATTTTAATTACTCTTAGTTTGTGGTTAGTGCCCCTTACAATCATAAATATTCCTAGAATTATTCCTAATAAAAATTTGAAAATTTTTTTAGGATTCATTTCAAATAAAATGGGTAGCGCGACTGTCGCCTGCATTACTTCGACTTTAAGAATATTGCATAAACTTGAATGGGACTTTCAAATACCTAATGATGTGAATACTGAGACTTGGTACATTGCCATGAGTAACCATCAATCATGGGCTGATATATTTATTTTATTGGCTGCAGGTCATAAAAAAATACCCCTTCTAAAGTTTTTTATGAAAAAGGAACTGCAATGGATACCAATTATTTATTTAGTACATAAGACAGTAGACATGCCATTTTTAAATAGACATTCGAGAGCTCAAATTCTAGCAAATCCAGAATTAAAAAGAGTTGATTATGAGAATGCAAAGAAAGCTGCAAAAAGATTTTCTAGAAATCCCTCTTCAGCATTTAGCTTTGCCGAAGGGACAAGATTTACCTCTGAAAAGCATTCTGCGCAGGAATCCCCCTACTCTAATTTATTAAAGCCAAAAGTAGGGGCTCTGGCTATTGCATTATCAGGAATGCCTCAAGTAAATACTTTAATTGATTTTACAATAGTTTATGCAACTCAAAAAAGATCGACATGGGAATTTCTTTGCGGCGACTTAAGCAAAGCAAAAGTTGTGGCAAAGACTTATACTTTGCCCGAAAACCTTAAAAATAAATCTTTTGAAGAGGAGGATGATTACAGGAAAAACTTCCAAACATTCGTTGATGCAATTTGGTTAGAAAAGCAACAAACGATTAAAGATTTAAAGTTCTAGCTTATTGTCTGCAACTAACCAGCCGCTTTGATCAATGTAAATCCATTTCCCAGAAGTCATAACCACACTCCCAAATGAAATTAACACATCTTCAAAACCATGATTTTTTTTATTTGTTTTTTGGGCAACCGACCCCTTCGCAAATATACCTATAGGAAGATTCTTCAACTCTTCAACATCTCTAACGCAGCCGTTTACGACAATGCCTGTCCAATTATTTTTTACCGCAGACTCTGCAATTTGGTCTCCAATCATGGAAGCATGAGTTACACCGGAGGCATCAATAACCAAAACTTTATTTTTTCCTTCGCGAGAGAGAGCCTCTTTAACAACAGAGTTATCATCTGAACAAGAAACTGTATATATCTCTCCAGCAATTGCATGCCTGCTCCCATAGGATTGCAATGCAAGTTTGCCGATTTGGATTTGCTCGGAATGTTGATCAGACAGGTCTGGCAAAGAGGTCATAACTTTAATTTTTCTATGATTTTTAATTTACCTATTATATCTATTCTTCTTGCATCATTTTCTAAGTCCACCCAAGAAATTGATTCTGAAGCTTTTAATCTAGTTACTTTTTGTGACTTTGAAATCTTTTCTTTCTCTAGAAAATTTATTGCCTTAATAGCTGCAGGTCGATCATTACAAATCAATATCATGTTACAACCACTCTCTAATGCTTTGCTCACTTTGACTTCAATACCTCCAACATAATCTGAGCCCTTCATTGAAAGGTCATCACTGAAGATTATTCCAGTAAATCCCATTTTATTTCTTAAAATATCTTGCAACCAAAATTTTGAAAAGGTTGCTATATCCTTATCAATATTTGTAAAAGATACATGAGCCGTCATTATCCCGCCAAGTTGAAGCTTTAAAGCATCAAAAGGAAGCAAGTCATGGCTCTCTAGTTCTGAAAAAGATCTAGTATCTTGAGAAAAAGTGAAATGGCTGTCACCAAAGATACCGCCATGTCCCGGAAAATGCTTTCCAGTGGCCTGCATTCCAGCTTGATTCATGCCTTCAATAAAGGCCTTAGCAATGGCAATAACCTGCTTTGGATTATCACCTATTGATCTATCTCCAATAACAGAACTTCTGGAATCATCTAGGTCTAAAACAGGTGCAAAACTTATATCTAATCCAGATGCAATCACCTCTGAGGCCATTAACCAACCTATATCGGTTGCAAATGAAAAGTCTTTATCGCTGTTTGAATTTAAAAATGCAGATAGTCTTTGCATTGTCGGCAAAATTGTATAGCCATCTTTTAAACGCTGAACTCTTCCCCCCTCTTGATCTACTGCAATAAGAAGCTTAGAGTTTATTTTTCTTATTTCTCCACATAACTCTTGTACTTGATCTCTTGAAGAGATATTTCTTGCAAATAAAATCACGCCCCCTACATGTGGATTCACCAATAATTTATTTTCTTCTTGAGTAAGGGAGGTTCCATCCAGATCGAGCATTAATCTCCCAAGAAAACAATCGCTCATAATTTTTCTTTTAGTGCATGAATTAATGCTTTGGTTACCTCAGGATCCCCTGAGAAAATAGAGGGAGCTATTCTTGAAGCAATAGAACCATATCGATCAAAAATTATCTTTGAAACTTCGTCAGGGGTTCCAGTCACTGCGATGCTCTCAAGTATTTCATCTGAAATCAAGTTTGGAATATCTTGCCATAATCCTTTTTTGGTCAGGTTGTTAAGCTCTGGCTGAATACTTTCCCAGCCATGTTGCTCTAAAACTACTTTATAGGCAGGAGTAGAACCATAAAATCCAATTTGTGCCTTGCAGGCATCCCGTGCCTTGGCAATTTCTTCATCTGTTGTTCCCGTTGCAACCATGACACCAAGTGAAATATCGAATTCTTTTGCCGTTGATAATTCAAGTCCTTTTTTTACAGATGGTAAGGTAATATTTTCAAGAAACTTAGTTGTATGAAAAGGATGTACAATAAATCCATCACCAGATTCAGCTGCAGCTTGCGTCATTAATGGTCCTACGCCTGCAACATATATTTTTGGAAGACCAAATGGATTTTCTCCTGGATTAAAAATAGGAGTCATAAGTGTGTGTTGATAAAACTCACCTCTAAAATCCAGATCTTTACCTTCATGCCAACATCCCCATATAGCTTTAATAGCATCAACCATTTCTTTCATTCGTTTTGCAGGTGAAGACCATGACATAGAGTATCTCTTTTCAATATGAGGTTTTATTTGGGACCCTATACCCAGTGTAAATCTCCCTTTGGACATCAACTGAAGATCATAGCCAATATTAGCTAAGGTCATAGGGTTCCTAGAAAATGCAACTGCTATTGAGGTTAAGAGTTCTAACTTTTTTGTAACAAGTGCAGCGGCTGCAAGAGGAAGAAATGGTTCATGAGGTCCTTCAAAGGTATAAGCCCCATCGTATCCAAGGTCTTCTAGCTCCTTGCTAGCTTTTGAAGCTTCTGCTGGATCTCGAGTAATCATTGAGCAGTCGATTTTAATTTTTTTCATATTGAATTATTTCCACTTAATCATGAATGATTATGATGGATGTATTCCAATTTGTGTATCCCGAGTGATAATATTAAAATTAGTCATTTACCGATAAAGGAAAAAATAATGAACTCAAAGATTTGTGAACTTCTTGATATTGAATTCCCGCTTGTTGCATTTACTCACTGTAGAGATGTTGTTGTAGCAGTATCAAAAGCAGGCGGATGTGGCGTACTAGGCGCAGTTGGGATGACGCCAGAGCAACTTGAAGAAGAGCTTAAGTGGATTGATGATCATATTGATGGCATGCCATATGGTGTGGATGTTTTAATTCCAAACAAAATGGCTGATCAAGATCAGAAATTCGATGCTGAAAAATTAATCTCAATGATCCCACAAGAATATGCAGACTTTAGAGCTGATATTTTGGAGAGTCATGATATAGAGGCAAGCGAATTAAGAACAATTGAATCAGCAGCAACTTATATGGCTGAAAATACAAAAGCGGATGGTGCAAAAGCATTGCTTGACGTAGCATTCAAGCATCCAATTAAAATTATCGCTAACGCCTTGGGAGTGCCACCCGACTGGATGCTTAAAATGGGAAAAGACAATAATGTTAAAGTTGCCGCCCTTCTTGGTACTGCCCAACATGCCATCAATCAAGTAAAAGCCGGTGTTGATATTTTAGTAGTCTCTGGTACTGAGGCTGGCGGACATTGTGGCAGTGTCTCAACAATGGTCTTAATTCCGGAAGTACATGAGGCGATACAGCCCTATGGAGACGTGCCCATATTAGCCGCTGGAGGTATTGCAACTGGAAGACAAATGGCAGCTGCAATGACAATGGGAGCATCAGGTGCATGGTGTGGATCTGTGTGGTTAACAACCGCAGAGTCAGAAGTTCCTCCAGTTATAAAGGAAAAAATGGTTGCTGCATCTTCGAGTCAAACTATTAGGTCTAGAAGCAGAACTGGTAAACACTCAAGACAACTTGTATCTGAATGGACAAAGGCTTGGGAGTCAGATGGAGCCCCTGAACCATTGCCGTTACCTCTTCAGCCGATGGTTGCTGAGCCTGCTTTAGCAAAGGTACACAAATTAGCTGAGGGTGGTCATGAGGGTGCAAAAGAACTCTCAACATACTGGGTTGGTCAAGGAGTTGGATTAATGAATCAAACTATCTCAGCAAGCGATGTTGTTCAAGGTTTCAAAGAAGATTTCATTGAAGCGTATGAAAGACTCTCTAATTTTGTCAGCGATTAATTATTCATTTTCTGCATATCGAATAGATACAGCTTTTTTAAATCCATCTCTGTCAAAAAGCATATCAGTCCATCGTTTAATATTAGGCTTAAATGCCTCCTCAATTTGTAGTGTTTTAGCTAGATAAATTGCATAACTAACGCAAATATCTGCAATGGTAAATCTTTTTGAGCACAAAAATTCTCTTGACTCCAAAGTTTGCTCCAATAACTTTAGTCTAGCCACAAACCATCTTCGATATCCTTCTGCTGCTTTATCGGCAACACCTATCTCTTGAAGGGTATATCTTAGAACTACAGTTTGAGGAAAAGTTAGTGTGGCATCTGAGTGAGCAAGCCAATTTAAGTAATGATGATAGTCAACCTCATCTTTATTTACACACAAGTCTGTTGGGCCGTATTTATCGACTAAGTACTGACACATAGCAACTGATTCTGTCATTTTAACATCCCCATCAATAAGATATGGGATAGTGCCAAGGATGTTGACATCCATGAACTCCTTGTGGAGAAATCTTGGGGGAAATGGCATCATTTCAACCTCATAACTTAATCCCATTTCTTCTGCAGTCCACATAGGCCTTAAACCTCTGGAATCATTGCAGCTATAAATTTTGATACTCATTTTTTTTCCTTATCAAGAATAGAAAGACCATGTTTATGAAAATTAATTTCAAAAATGGTAATAATTTGTATATTATATTACCACTCAATTTTATTAAATAAAAATGCTCAGAAAAAATATAGCTCCCGAAATTCAAACAAATATTGACATAAATTCTGACGAATTTATTCATAACAAAGATGTGATGCTAAAGAAAATAAATTTTCTTGATGAACTTTTAGACAAAGCTGAATTGGGAGGTGGTGCCTATCATCACGAAAGATTGGCAAAGCGAGGCAAAATGCCTGTAAGGGAAAGAGTCTTTAATTTACTTGATCCTGATACACCCTTCCTCGAGATTGCTCCATTTGCTGCCTATGGAACAGATTTTACAGTGGGCGGCGGATGTGTGGCTGGAATTGGAATTGTTGCTGGTACTGAATGTGTAATCTTCGCTAATGATCCTTCAGTTTTAGCTGGAGCTATGACGGTTTACGTTGGAGAAAAATGGAATAGGGCAATGGAAATTGCAAGAGATAATCGTCTTCCTTATATTAATTTTGTTGAATCTGCAGGAGGAGATCTTCGAATGGGCACCGGCAAGAAAGGAGATCAACCTCCAATCGCACCTACCATAGGACACACCCATTTCGCAGCAACTGGCAGGTATTTTTATGATCTAACAGAACTTTCTAAAATGCGTATTCCAGTAATATCAATTGTTTTCGGTTCATCTACTGCCGGTGGTGCTTATCAACCAGGGATGTCTGATTACAACATCTTTATCAAAGATCAAGCCAAAGTATTCCTTGCGGGACCTCCTCTAGTCAAAATGGCGACTGGTGAAGTATCAGATGATGAAACCTTAGGTGGTGCAAAGATGCATTCCGAAGTTTCAGGTCTTTCAGATTATCTAGCTGAGGATGAAATGGATGCCTTAAGATTATGTAGAAATGTTGTCTCACACTTACACTGGGTAAAAGAAGGTCCCTCTCCCCTCCCCAATGCTGATAGCCCAACCTTATCTCAAGAGGAATTATTAGGACTGGTTGATGAAGAGCTCAAAAGTCCACTTGATATCAGGGAAGTGATTGGTCGAATTGTGGATGGATCAAGATTTGAAGAATATAAGCCACTCTATGGCAAGACTATGATTTGTGGGTGGTCAATGCTTCATGGTTATCCAGTAGGTATTTTAGGAAATAATGGTCCCATCTATCCAGAAAGTGCTGAAAAAGCTGCAACCTTTATCCAGCTATGTAATAAACGAAACATACCATTAATTTTTCTTCAAAATGTTACTGGATTTTTAGTTGGAAAGGATTTCGAGAGGCAAGCTATCATCAAAAAAGGGTCTCAACTAATTAATGCGGTGTCTAACTCTAATGTTCCTCACATCACAATTATTATTGGGGCATCATTTGGGGCAGGTACATACGCTATGTCGGGAAGAGCGTATGACAACAGATTTACCTTCCTTTGGCCCACAGCAAAAATTGCTGTAATGGGCTCTAAGCAGATTGCTGGAGTGATGTCTATTGTTCGAAGAGGTCAGGCTGCAAGAAAAGGTGAAAAATTTGACGAAAAACAGGATGCTGAAATCGTAAATATGGTTGAACAAATGTCAGATCAGATGTCAGAGGCTCTAGTTGCAAGTAGTATGGTCACTGATGATGGCATCATTGATCCAAGAGATACAAGAAGTGTTATTGGATTTTGTTTATCTGTAGTTTCTAATGCATCAATTGAGGGAGCTAGGGAATATGGAGTATTTAGATTATGAGATTTAATTCAATTCTTGTTGCTAATCGAGGAGAGATTGCCTGTCGAATCATGCAAACCGCTCAATTTATGGGTATCAAATGTGTAGCTGTTTTTGTTGATGCTGATAAAGATGCTCCATTTGTAAAGATGGCTGATGAAGCTATAAAGTTATCTTCTAGCTATATGGATGGCTCTGCCATTATTGAAGCTGCAAAAAAATCTGGAGCAGAAGCAATACATCCGGGATATGGATTTTTGTCAGAAAATTCATCCTTTGCTAGAAAAGTTAAAAGCAATAAATTAATTTGGATTGGCCCGTCTCCTCATGTAATTAAGGTTATGGGTGATAAATTAAAAGCTAAAGAACTGGCAGAAAAATCTGGGGTTCCCACCCTGCCAATGACCTCAAGCATCAAAGATGTTAAAAGTATTGGCTATCCGATACTGATCAAAGCTGCCGCTGGAGGTGGTGGCAAGGGAATGCGAATTGTTAAAAAAGAAAGTGAATTAAAAGACTCGATAGCAAGCGCCAAAAGAGAAGCTCTGTCAGGTTTTGGTGATGATAGAATTTTTATAGAAAGATATGTAGAAAAATCACGTCATATTGAGATACAAATCTTAGGTGATGAATACGGCAATATTGTTCATTTAGGAGAGCGTGAATGTTCCATACAGAGAAGGCATCAAAAAATTATTGAGGAGTCGCCCTCTCCAAGAATTGATCCTTTTTTACGTGAAGAGATGGGTCAAGCTGCCATTAAATTAGCTAAAAAGATTAGATACTGCTCTGCAGGAACTGTTGAATTTTTGTTTGATGATAAAACAGATGAATTCTGGTTTTTAGAAGTTAATACAAGACTGCAAGTTGAGCATCCAGTTACAGAAGAGGTTACCGGTATAGATTTAGTTGCTGAGCAAATCAAGATAGCAAGAGGTGATGAGCTTGAATTTGTTCAAAATGATATTGACTGGCATGGACATGCAATTGAAGCAAGATTATATGCTGAGGATCCCGGAAATAATTTTTTACCTGAAATTGGAATCCTGCATGCATATGATACTAGCCTAGCTTCAGAGGTAAGATGGGATTCAGGCGTAGAGGAAGGTAGTGTCATTGGAACAGATTTTGATCCCATGTTATCTAAAGTTATTTCATGGGCGCCTAATAGACTTGATGCCGCGAATAAATTGGCACGTGGACTTGAAAAGGCTCACATGGGAGGCGTGTTAACAAATCGGCAATTTTTAATTTCTTGCTTAAGAAATAAAAGTTTTCTAAACGGAAATACAACAACGGACTTTATTGAACGTGAAGTTTTAGAAACTAAAAAAAATCTTTCTGTAAATGAACTTCACCAAACATCAATAGCAGTTGCTTTATGGCTAGCCCAACAAAATAGGGTCTCTGATCCTGTTACAGGATTTATGCCTGCAAACTGGACCAATGGAAGAATGCCGCTTCAAAGAGTTAAGTTACTTTTTGCAAAAGATGAGATCGAAGTAAAGTACAAATTAAATAGAGATAATTTATATGAGGTTATGGGCTCTACTTGTGAAATTTACCATTGCGATAGTGCTGGCATTGATATGGCGATAGACTCTCACAGATTTTACTCTCATGTAACTATGGTGGATAGTGAGATCTTAATAAATATGCCATTTGGAGATGTTAATGCATCTGTTGTTCCTAGATTTGAAGAGCCAGGCAACGACGTTCCTGAGGGCGGTTTGATTGCTCCAATGCCTGGAAAAGTTATTGATGTCAAAGTTAAAAAAGGCAGTAAAGTAAAAACTGGTGATACTTTGGTAATAATCGAGGCAATGAAAATGGAGCATTCAATTAAAGCAACTGAGACAGGCAAGATAGCCAAAGTAATGATTCAATTGAATGATCAAGTTGACAACGGAGCTACTCTACTCGTTCTAGAAAAATAGCATGGAATCTCAAGCAATCCTATCAAATAAGTCACCTCAAATTAGAAAGCGTCATCTTGAAGTGATGGATGAACTTGAAATTATGCTTGATCAAGGAAAGTCATTTTCAACAATGTCCGATCTTGCAAAAAAATTGAAAATTTCATTAAGAACTCTATATGAAATTGCACCAAGTAAAGAGGAACTCATAGTGACAACAGTTGATAGAGTGTTAAAAAAACACGGTAAGATTGCTATGGATGCAATGAACGCTCATTCATCTCCTATTAAAAAACTAGAAAGTTTTTTAACTGTTGCTAATCAAGCAGTTGGACCAAGATTTGAGAGATTCACACTATCTCTTAGTAATTTAAATTCATCCAAGCCAATGGTGGATTATCATGAGCAATACATAACTAATTTAATAAAAAATCTTTTAGATGAAGCAAGAATTCAAAATGAGATCAAAGAAATCGATACTCAAGCAACTGCACTTCTATTGGGAGGCCTTGGTAGATATTTTCAATCTAAGAAACTCTTAAAAGATTTATACCAAACTCCTGAAAAAACAAGCAACTTTTTAACAAAAGTAATTATTGACGGCATTAAAGTGGAGAAATCTTGAGCGAAGAAATTATAAAAATTGCAAATTGTAGCGGTTACTATGGAGATAAACTTTCTGCTGCTAAGGAGATGGTGGATGGAGGACCTATTGATGTCTTAACTGGAGATTACTTAGCAGAACTCACCATGACAATTCTTTTTAATCAAAAGATGCAGCGTGGAGAGGATAAGGGATACGTAGGCACCTTCCTTAAACAAGTTAAAGCAGTAGCTAAGTCATGCAAGGATAAAAATATCAAAATTGTTACAAATGCGGGTGGCTTAAATCCCTCATCTATGGCCAATGAAATAGAAAAAATCTTGGAAGAGCTCAATATTTCTCTCAAAGTGGCTTACATAACAGGAGATGATTTGATGCCCAGAATGGATGTCTTAAAAGAGGAAGGAGAATCATTTTTTAACATTGATAAAAATATCCCAATTGATAAATCAGGATGTCAAACACTTACAGCAAACGCTTATCTTGGGGCATGGGGAATTAAAGAGGCATTAGATGCAGGCGCTGATATTGTTGTATGCCCAAGAGTGACGGATGCTGCAGTAGTAATTGGTCCGGCAGCATGGAAATTTAATTGGAAAAGAGATAATTATGATGCATTAGCTGGCGCATTAGCAGCAGGTCATATTATTGAGTGCGGTTGCCAAGCAACCGGTGGTAACTATTCTTTTTTTAAAGAAGTGCAGAGCTTTGACAATGTGGGCTATCCAATAGCTGAAATTAAAAAAGATGGGACTTTTTATATTACTAAACATCCTGGTACTGGCGGATTAGTATCCACTGGAACTGTAACTGCGCAGCTCTTATACGAAATTAGTACTCCCGCATACTTAAACCCAGATGTCATAGCTCATTTTGATACCTTAAATATTGAAGAAGTTTCCAAAGACAGAGTTTATGTATCAGGTTGCAGGGGAAGCTCGCCAACCAATACTCATAAAGTCTGTATTAATCTTGCTGGGGGTTATAGAAATGGCATGGAGTTTATTCTTACAGGAATAGATATTGAAGAAAAAGCCAAAATTATTTCAGATGCGCTTTTTAATTCTGTTGGAGGCAAAGATCAATTTGATGAGATTTCAATTTTATTAGATAGAACTGACAAAAAAGATCCAAATTCAAATGAAGAAGCAATGGCCTCTTTGAGAATTTCAGTCAAATCAAAAGATCCGGATTTAGTTGGCAGAATGTTTACAGCAAAGATGATAGAGCTAGCTTTAGCAAATTATCCAGGATTTTTTACTGGCGGCGGTGTAAGATCAGGAGGACCAGTCTTAGTCTATTGGCCTGCTTTAATAGATAGCAAGCACATTAAAGAGACTGTCCATGTTGATGGCAAAGAAATTGACGTAATACCAACCAATCAACTGGATTTAGAAGAAACCTATTATCAAAAACAACCAGTTCAAATACCCCCTCCTCCGTCCGGTGAAACTCTCAAAAAGCCACTTGGAGAGATTTTTGGAGCAAGGTCTGGCGATAAGGGCGGTTGTGCAAATATTGGTGTATGGGCAAAAAGTGAAAATGCATTCTCCTTTTTAAACAATTTTTTGACTGTAGAGAAAATCAAAGAATTGATGCCTGACATAAGTAAATTTGAAATAGATAGATATGAGCTTCCAAACATACTTTCGCTAAATTTTTACATCCATGACATTTTAGAAGATGGAGTTTCATCTAATACAAGGAAAGATGGTCAAGCTAAATCTCTCGGGGAATACTTAAGAGCTAAGTATGTAGATATACCTAAATCACTATTTGAGGAAAGCATATGAGCATAGATAAATTATCTTTAGATGGTTTGGATTTTCAAACAACGAAAATAAATATCCAAAATAATATTTTAACAATTACATTAAATCGACCTGAGAAAAAAAACGCATTGAATAATGTGATGATGAATGAGCTTAATTATGCTTTAGCTTACGCTAAACAAGAAAGAGAGATCAGAGTTGTTGTGATCGGTGCTGAAGGAGACATTTTTTGCGCTGGAGCTGATCTGAGGCTTGCTAATGAAGAGTCTAATGTTCCAAAAATTGAGGGCGCAGATGATATCAGTTTTTCCCTTAGGAAGCTTCACAAACCCGTAATATGCAAAATTCAAGGATCAGTCCTTGCAGGAGCATTATTACTAGTAACAAATGCAACTCATGCTATAGCTGTTAACTCAGCTAAATTTTCAGCACCTGAGATACACAGAGGCTTATGGCCTTTTATGGTCATGGCTGGATTATTCAGAGTAATGCCTAAAAGAGCTGGGCTTGATTTTATTATGCGTGGTCAGCCCATTGATGCAAATAAAGCTGAAACATGGGGATTAATCAATGAGTCTGTTGCGGCTAATGAACTGAATGAAAGAGTTAGCGAGCTAGCCGAAGAATTAGCTAGTCTAGCCCCAGGAACTATGCAATTTGGTCTAGAGGCATATGAGAAACAAGACGCTTTAGAATTTGATGAGGCTCTGCCTTATCTACAAGAACAAATTGCTAAATGTTTTGAAGGTAAAGATGCAAAGGAGGGTATTGCAGCATTTTTAGAAAAAAGAAAACCAAATTGGAAATAATCAAGGAAGATTTATGGATTTAGAATACGGGCCAGAATATCAAAGCTTCACAAAAGAAGTTCAAAGCTTTTGTAAAAAATATAAAGGTTTATCTTTTACAGATCGTTCTAATAATCCTCTGGGAAGTTCGGGTGGATCTGGTGGTCCCAAAATGTCTAGATCGGAATGGCAAAAAATCCTTATCGAAAATGGCTATTTTGCACGCTCAGTTCCTAAAGAATATGGAGGATATGGCGGTAAGGCAGATATTCTCAAAAGCAGGATTATTGCTGCAGAATTCTCAAAATCTCAAACTCCAGTAGCAATGGGTGGTCAAGGTATCGATATGTTGGTTCCCACTCTGTTAGAGATGGGCACCGAGGAACAAAAACAAGCGTATATCGAGCCTACACTGCATGGAGAAATGGTTTGGTGCCAAGGTTACTCCGAACCAAATGCAGGAAGTGATCTTGCAAGTTTGCAGACCAAGGGAGAGTTAGTCGGTGATAAATGGGTTATAAATGGTCAAAAAATATGGACTAGTACAGCTCAATACTCACAAATGTGTTTTTGTCTTGTTAGAACAGAACCAGATGCACCAAAACACGCTGGAATAAGCTACTTATTGATCCCAATGGATACCCCAGGTATAGAAATTAGACCCTTGGTAGATATGACTTTGAAGGCTGGATTTAATGAAGTCTTTTTTACAGATGTAAAAATTCCAGCCAGCAATATTGTAGGTAAAAGAGGCGAAGGCTGGGCTGTTGCGAATGCAACTTTAGGTCATGAAAGAGGTTCCTTGGCTCCACCAGATGCAACTATGAATAGAGTCAATATGTTGATGCAGCTAATGAAAGAAGAAACGTTAGATGGAAAGCCATTAATTGAGCATCCAATTTACCGAGATCGATTAATGCAAGTTCAAGGCAAAGTTTTAGCTCAACAATCTCACGCCTTGAGGCTGCTATCAGCTAATTTGAATCCAGGAACTGATGTCAAGATTGGCAAAATGATACAAAAACTCACTGGAACAGAGTTAAGGCATGAATTAGAGGGTCTTGCCATTGATGTGATGGGTGAAATCGGAACCTTGTATGAAGATAGCCCGCATCTTAAAAATGAAGGTACATGGCAATTCATATACATGTATTTTCTTGGCCTCATTATCGGCGGAGGCACCAGTCAAATTCAAAAGAATATTATTGCTGAACGAGGTCTAGGCTTACCAAAAGAACCAAAAGTAGAGGGAGCATAAAATGTATTTTGGCTTATCAGAAGAACAATCCTTTTTTCAAGACAATGTAAGAAAATATCTAGCAGAGCATGCCACGATAGATAACATTAAGCACATTGCTAGCGGTGATAAGAAAAATCTTTCTACTGGGATTCATCAAGGCCTTCTCAATCTAGGAATAAATGGACTGTTAATCCCTGAAGAATTTGGTGGCCTAGGTCTGGATTTGCTCTTTGCAGCAGTTATTTCAGAAGCTTTGGGTGGTGGTGTTGGCCCTACTCCATTTATTGGACCCTATGTCATGGCACCAACAGCTATTAAGCATGCAGGCAATAAAACCCAGCAAGAAAATTTTCTTTCTAAAATCGCCACTAATGAATATCATTTTGGGGTTGGTTTTAGTGAATTCATTGGTAAAAGAAATGATGCTGGATTAACTTGTTCAGATAACGGTTTGAATGGCAGAGCTATGTTTGTACTTGATACAAATTATGCAACGCATTTATTGCTTGCTGACGAAAAAGGTCAAATATTTGTTGTGGATACAAAATCTGAAAACATAGAAATAGTCAAACTAACCACAGTTGATAAAACCAGGCAATATTCAGAGGTAATTTGTAAAAACTTAGAGGGAGAACTACTTGAAAATTCTGCAGACTCTTTAGAACCAATCAATCAAGCAATTGATGCTGGAAGGATTATGCTTGCTGCCGATTCTCTAGGAGCATCACAAATCATGATAGATAAGGCAGTTGATTATGCCAAAGAGCGAAAGCAGTTTGGCAGAGCCATAGGATCATTTCAAGCTGTAAAGCATATGTGTGCAGAGATGGCTGCTGACTTGGAGCCATGCTATGCAATGGTTTGGCATGCTGCGCATTGTCATGATTATTCTCCTGATGAAGCGAGATTGATGGCCTGTCATGCAAAAGCACATATCTCTGAAATAAGTAAAAGCATAGCGAAGAAAGCTACCGAGGTTCATGGCGGTATGGGTTTCACAGACTTACTTGGCCTGCATTACTGGTTCAAACGAATTGGATTAAATCGTCAAATTCTTGGGAGTCCAGAACTTGTTCGCGAAGAGGCATATAAATCGCAGCTTTAAATTAAGTTTTTTGTAATTGCTTCTTCTAAAAGATGTAATCGGTCGTTGCCAAAAAACATTTTTTCTTTATAGAAAAAAGTGGGCGAGCCAAATCCCCCGCGCCCAATTAATTCATCCGTATTTTTTATCAACAGATCTTTGGCCTCTTGTGAAGCTATAAATTTTTTAAATTCTTGAACATCTAAGTTTGAATTTCCAGCAATTCTTAACAATAAGTCTTCTTGACTAATGTCTTTACCCTCAACCCAATAAGCTTGAAATACTTTATTAGCAAATGCAATTAATTGGTTTTCCTTTTTAGCATACAAGCAACCGCGCATGGCCTTTACTGAATTAACTGGAAAAACTTCGGGAAAAGTAATACTTATTCCCCTCACCTTTGACCACAAATGCAAGTCATCATTTGAATAGTTAAGCTTTAATGGGTTAGGCTTTTTCCTAAACTCATATACATCTTGATTGACCGCATTAAAAACTCCTCCAACTAGTACTGGATTCCACTCTATTTCTAGCTCATGTCTTCTTGATAATGATAAAATCTCATTAAATGCTAAATATGTCCAAGGACTTGAACAGTCAAAGTAAAATTCTATATAGTTAGCATTCATTATTAACAAATATTGTAAATTAATTATCTTGTACAAACATAAAAAAGCTTTGAGCTTCATAGTAATAATATTGCTTAGCATTGGCGTTGGGGCAAAAATAAATATATCTGTATCAGAGGAAAAACAAGTGCTGTGCCAAGAAATTTATCACAAGATGACCAACGAACACTTTTTTAAAGATAAGGACTTGACCTCCATTAATTCTGAGATATTTGACGCATTAGTGGATCAGCTAGATTCACAGAAAATATATTTCACAGAAAATGAAATCGCCACATATAAAAGGAAATTTTCTCGATTTGATAATCCAACTAGCTATCAAAACAAATACTCAAAATCCTCTCTTTGCCCTATAGACTTAAAGTCTGAATTTGCATTTATAAATCTGTACTTTAACCGGTTAATTGAGGCAACTAACTATCAGCTAAAAGAAGTTTCAAGAAAGAATTTTGATTTTACTAAGGAAGAAATTATCTTAATTGATGATGATCAAAAAAAATGGCAGAAGAGCAAATTTGAGCTCAAGAAACTATGGAGAAAACTAGCCAAAAATGATGTTTTAACATCTATGCTTGCCGATAAAGAATTAGACGAAGCAACAGAAACTATTGAGAAAAGATATAAAAATAGACTCCGTAGGATCTCTAAAAGAAATGAGGAAGATATCTTTTCAATTGCTATGAACAATTTGACATCTTATTTTGATCCCCATTCTTCTTACTTCTCTCCTAAATCAGCTGAAGATTTTGAAATGACTATGAGTCTTAAACTTGAAGGTATTGGAGCCTTGCTTACAACAGAGGATGATTACCCAACCATAGTGAGTGTTGTGCCTGGAGGTCCAGCAGAAAAAACAGGAAAAATTTATCCTGACGATAAAATAGTAAAGATTTCTCAAGTCGAGGAATCTAAACCAACTCCAACCGATGTTGTAGGATGGAGAATTGATGAAGTGGTTCAATTAATTCGAGGTAAAGCTGGCACCAAAGTTAAGTTAGAACTTATTCCAGGAAAAACAGAGGATTTTAGTGAAAGGAAATTTGTAACAATTACAAGAGAAGAAGTAAAACTGGAGGAACAAGCTGCAAAATCAAGGATAGTTGAAATCCAAAGAAATTTGCAAACAATAAAAGTTGGCATAATAGATTTACCCACTTTTTATATAGACTTCAAAGCATGGCGAAATAGAGAGCCTGACTATAGAAGTAGCTCAAAAGATGTTGAAATCATACTTAGAAAATTTACTGATCAAAGAGTTGATGCTGTCTTGATTGATCTCCGAGGTAATTCCGGTGGCTCGCTTTATGAGGCAAATAAATTAACTGGATTATTTATTTCCTCCGGAGCAACATTGCAAGTCAAAGAGAGCGATGGCAGTGTAAGACCTTGGGGAGATGCTCGCGCTAAGCAAATTTGGAAAAAACCAATGGCTGTAATGGTGGATAGATATTCTGCATCTGCATCAGAAATTTTTGCGGGAGCTATTCAAGATTATCAAAGGGGGATAATCATCGGACAAAAAACATTTGGTAAAGGAACTGTTCAAAAATTAGATAATTTGAGCTCAGGGCAAATCAAAATTACTGAGTCAAAGTTTTATAGAAT
>Ga0160423_10002082_pt1 | contig 16742 bp, 9 predicted proteins | sample CRUFie14St8metaG_FD_108191 | JGI IMG/M metagenome (GOLD analysis project Ga0160423, IMG submission 108191) | Marine microbial communities from the Costa Rica Dome - CRUD Field 142mm St8 metaG | ecosystem: Environmental > Aquatic > Marine > Oceanic > Photic zone | place: Costa Rica: the Eastern... | reverse complement strand
TCCACCAAGACCAGCGAGCGGAGGACGGGCATATCCAAACTGGTTTCCTGGCTCGAGGTGAAGGACTTCCTGCTCCAGCTGGATGAGACGACGCTGTCCCTATCGCAACTCGAGCAGGTCACCCAGAGCCAGGCCTCTTGGCCCGCAGTCTGCCATTCCCTGTGCAAGGCCGTCAGCCTCGAGCTGGCCTCCTCTGGCTCGGGCGCGAAAGCCGCGGCCTCCTCGAAGGACGGTAGGCGGAGGAGCGGCGCGAAGGACGATCTGCAGGTCGCGAGCTCGCTCAGGGCCTTCGTGACGGCGGCGGAGAACGCGCCGCAGCGGTCCAAGCTTCTCAATCCCCTCCAGCGAAAGTCTCGGAAGCTCTTCGCCACCGTGACGGCCGAGGTCGAGAGGCGTGGCCTGTCCTCGGTGGCGGGAAAGGAGCTCAACGAGCTGCTCAGGCTGCATCTGCTGCGCCAGCCGGTCTACTGCGGAAACGTGGACTCCGTGATCAAGCAGAAGCTCGCCGTGCTGTACGCAAGGTGGCTGAACAGGGACAACTACCGCGAGCACAAGGAGGAGTTTTACAGGAACGCGGACACTTTGGGTCTCGTCCTTCTGTCGCTGCCGGGCGACATTTGCAAGGCGGTGAGGTCAGAGCTCCGAAAGTTCTTCTGCTCCGCGTTCAAGTTCCTGGACAACTACACGAAGGTCGGGCACTCGTTCTTCAGGACCCTGAATGCCTTCCTGAGAGGGCACAGCCTCGACCTTTGCGGCGAGATGGACCTGCTGTGCCAGCCTCCTTACCGGTTTGCGAGGAGCACGTGGGAGAGGAGCAGGCACAAAGGGTACAGGCTCGCCCTGTGCGAGTTCGTGGAGCTGGACCTCCTTTGTGGCGGTGGCGATGGGAGGGGACCCGTTTTGGGGGAGATCCTGAGATGCGTGTCAAGGGACTTGGAGAGTGCTGGGACGGACGCGTTCCTGGCAGAGGTCTGCGGCACCAGGCAGTACATCAGGACTGCCGCGCTGGTCGCTCGCAACGTCCTAGGCCTCGAGTGCGAGCCCGCGGGTGGTGGCGACGGGGTGTCGCCGCAAAAGAGGCAGAGGAGGGGTTTGTGGTCGGATGAGCTCTGGGATGAGGCTATGGCGTCGCCGGCAAAGTGGGGCGCGGCGCTCTGCGTGCTCCTGGGCTCCCACTCCAGGGGAATCCCGGTCGGCGTGCTCAAGGGCTGGCTTGTCGCTCTGCACTCGAGACTGTCTCAGCTTGAGAGCTCCTTCCTGTCGGGAAAGTCAAACGAAGGGCTGCTGTGGCTGATGAGAATCGTGAACCACCTCTCGCAAGCCTTCTGGGAGCAGACGTCCAAGGGCCAGGATGCGGAGGCCGAGGACGTTTGGAACGACATTTATGGCAAGATCACGAGATGGCTGGTGACATCCTCCTTCACGCAAACAACTGGAATGGATGCGGAGGCATTGATGATCCTATCGAACATCTCTCTGCTAGGGAACGTGCCTTGCTATTCCGTGGAGGAGGTCCTGAGGGCAAGGCCCTGGGGCGACAGCGGAAACATCCAACTCGTGCTGTTCCTGGGTGCGTCCTTGTGCTTGCCCAACAAGAAGGTGCGCTTAAACCTGGAGGAGAACCTGAAAGACCTTCCAACACTGGTTGGCACTAGCGCAAAGGAAGCAATTTCAGACTCTCAGTCGGAGCTGTGGCAGCGCGCTTTGGCAAGAATGATTTTCACCATGTCGTCCACGATGCAAGACTATGGGAGTATCAAGGATCTGCGCGAGGTTTCTCGATCAATGTCAATCTCGTGGTTCACCTCCAAGGGGGAAGATGATGTGGGCTTGGGAGAGGGCTTTGAGCATGATCTTTCGCGCAGAATCTTTCGCAGCAGGACTGACATTAACCTTGAAAAGCATGAAGGGAGAACGTCCTGCAACTTTCGATCGTCAAGCCTGGTCACAGAAATATTGAGTCTGTTCTCGACAGAAGTTGCTGCACATGGCGCAAAGCAGATCATCATGTGGTGCGGCGCGCTTGCCAAGACTGCGATACACATGAAGGGCATGGGCGAGGGTGAGGGCAGTGATGGAACAAGTGCCATGGACATCGATGGGGACAAGGAAAATGAGACAGAGATAGGAGTCAATGAGACCCTGCGACATGCTTGCATGCTGCTGCCAAAGGCAGTGGGGAACTTGCTCTCGTCTTCTAGCTGCGTGGACCTGATGAAGTCTATCAGTGAGATAAATGGAGCACTAGCAGACTTGAATCTTTTGGCACAAGAAATGGATTTGAAGAGCCTCCTTATCCAGCCATACAACGGTTTGGCACAGGTAATATCGCACGCCACAACAAAGATGTTGAGGTCATACGACCCCTACCATTCTCTTCACAGTGAGAAGGAGAACTTGGATTTAGAATTCGAGGATTCTGGGTCGAAAAGGGTTAGCTCCTTCCTGTCGGATACCCTTCGGTGCATTCAACTCCTGTCAGCCACCCTAGAGAAGATTGGCTTGGTGTGCCCTGAGTGTGCTTACCAGACCTTGTGCGAGATGCGGGCAAACTATGAGTTTGATCTGGGCACAGAAATTGTGATCCTGTCTTCCATGTGCTGGGTCGGGCTGCACCTAGCAGATATGCCCAAAGATCCGCTCATGGACTTATGCCGTATCCAGCAAATGCGTCAAAATTTGCCAGCTCAACACCTCGTCCTGGAGAGATTTCAGGCCATCTTCGAACGTGCGGACAAGGCCCACGCCATGGTGCTGTATGACTCTGCGATCCAGCTCGTGAAGGGCATTGAAAGGTGGATGCTTGATAACGAGTCGACGGCCTCCTTGAGGATATGCCTTGGCAAAATGTTAGAGATTCTCATAAGAGTTGATGCCGTCACATGCCACGAGGAGGGCTTGGATGAGATCCTGTTGGTACTTCTGAGGGATGAGTATTACATGGTTCGGCTGGAGGCCGCAAAGCAGATTGGAACTCTCTTTGATGCCTGGCAGGACCATCTTCAGGTGTTCACCACCATAAGTGGGTACCTCATGCTTCCACCTTGTCAGGACGTGATTCAGACTTTAGATTGCCAACCAGAGGACGTGCAAGAATTGCTCTCCTCTATTTTTGCGCTGGGTTTCTTCGCGGCAAAGTCCAAGAAGATTGAGTTGTATGGCGTAATTATGATATGCACAACCATGATCTCAAAAATGGAAGACAAGCTCGTCCTCAAGTGTGCTTTGGACGTCCTATCTGAGCTCGCAGGAAGGTTTGGGTACAGTCTTTCTCAATACTTGAAGTATTTTCAGAGTTCTCTCTTGGCGAGCTTGAGGGTGGAAGTCCTGCTGTCCGAATCTTTCAGTAAATTTGCCTCGACTTTTCTCCTCAAGGAAGGGTCATCCAAGCGCGCTTTCGCTGGTGATGTCATTGCCTGTATTGGGAAGAAGGATCCTGCTGAATTGATGGCGTCTTTTGGTCTTGCAGACTTTTTTGGAGAGTCCGGGGACACCATGAGATCTTGGGCATTGCGCTTGATGATGGATTTCCGGAAAAGAGATGATTGTGAAAAGGGTGCCATGGAGTATGCCTCAGAGTACTTGGAAGCAGAATCTAGTCTTCTTCCAGACCAGTGGAACATCCTTGAGAACATGGCCATCCTCATCTCGACTATTTTGGAGTGCGTTGTGCACAGCGCCCCGCTTGTATCGCCCTGCCTGGATCGCTCTGAGGGTCACAACATGATTTTTGCACTCTTGGAGAAAAGCCGCGGCTCAGCCTCGGCCACGGATCGGGCAACTGTATCATATTTTGACAGTGTGTTTTCGTTGGCCCTGCGAAGATTAAAGGTTCGTGTGGACAGTACATCCTTCCATCACAAAGAGAATCACATCTACGCAATTGGCATTCTTGCAGACCTCCTGGAAGATTTTGAGTGCACCTGGAATGGAAGCGTGAATTACGCAATCAGAGTCTGCACAGAGCATTTGGAGAGCACTGATATGGCCCAACGCATTCCGCTCGAGGTTTTGGATAGATTGATCTGCATTCGCACAACTAAGGGTGGCAACCAGATTGATGATCTGCTGGTCGAGCTCTACATCACTATCGCAAGGTTGTCCTCATGTGCACCTAAGGAAGGAAACAAGGTGAAAGGGAAGAATCCTCTGTCATTATTGATGACAGGGACTGTTCTGTGCATCTTGGATTCTCTGGCTTCCGCTGCCACTTCTGGTGTCTGCGCTGCAACGACGACTTTGTGCCACTGCAGAAACATCCTGGAGAGGTCCTCTTTTGAGACAAGTGACTTTTTCTCGAAGGCGGCAGTCACCCTTAAGGACCTGGATTGTGCCCGGTGTCGGAGACCTCAGTACACGATAGAGTATCTTTGGGAAAACTCAGTGAAGCGGGGTCTCCTTCCATCTGATGTTTTGAGCACAGGTGTTCAATGTTCCAATGTCTTCAGCTTAGATGACCTGTGCATTGCGGATGAAACCGGGGAAGGGAAGCTGAGGTACTACTGTCTTGATCTCATTAGAAAGTATGCGGAGAACCTGTCAATGGATGCCACTGCAGCACTCACGAAGATTCTCAACCTTCTTGGCCCATCCAACTCATCTGCTGTCCCTGGCATACGGTTCAGTGGGAATGATGTGGAGAGGTTGGCAGGAAAGATATCCAACGGAGGAAAAATCCTTTCAGTCACCGATCGCGAGTACAACAAAGTCAGAATATCGCTTGAAGTCATGAACTTTTTGTACTTGTGGATGTCTGATGAAGATCCGACCCTTGCATATGAAAGCCTGCGAAGTGCTGTTTGGCTGAAGAGCAGCAAGTACGCCAGGGTCGCGTGCAGGGAGATGTCAAAGGATTCGAAAAGGCTCATGTTGCAAATTTGGAACATTCCGCGAGAGAAAATTGGCATCCACGTGCCAACAGTGAGGCATCAAGGAGAGGATTCTCCGGCAGATACGAGTTCTTGGGATCTCATGAGTCAAACAGTGAACGACGGCATTCATGCAGTTGTGAAGAGTCTCATTCCCTTTTGCAAAACTGAGGTCTTGCACTACTGCAAGGATTTGATCGACAGGATTCCTGAGGTTGGCAAGAGCATTCTCCCGCTCATGATTGAAGATATCGCACTGCACTATCCCTCAGAGTCTCGGGTATGCAAGCAGCTCGGGACAGCAATTGAGCAGCACGTCGTGAAAAGGGAATCGTGCAGTACCTCAGTCGTTGATATCTTTCTCAGCGTATTTGAAAGACTTCGTGCAGTGCACTCATCGTACCAGAAGCACTCAAAACACGATCGTCTGAAATGGTCCACTTGCTTTTGGTTTGGCATGAACTACCTGGACGTTGCGGATTTGGCGTTCTCCAGGAAGCAGTACTTCACAGCTCTCCTATACGTTGAGCAGTGGTACGAAATGAAGTTTGGGACCTTCACAGACCATGGAAAGAGTAAGCGCGGGGATGTGAGCGACTCATCCACCAGCAAGTCACTGAAAGGCATCGAGAGCATGCTGATCAACATCTTCAAGGGGGTGGGGGAATCCGATAGCTTGTATGCCTTTGCAACAAATGTTGATCTTGAGACCCAGCTGAGAATCTTTGAGCACGAGGGGAAGTGGGACAAAGCTTTGCAGACATATGACATTCTTTTGAGCTCAAACTCAGGAAGGGTGCAGGATTGCCCAGAGGACTACGTTGCGGGCATGGCCAATTGCATGAAAAGTCTTGGCTGCTCCTATCTTGCAAATTTGTACGAGAACGAAGCCAGGCCCGCAAAAGTGACCCTGAGTGAGGAGCAGTTTGAGAGAGCTTGGCAACAGTGCATTTGGACGCTCCCTGCCATCGATTTGAATGTGACGGAGAGACCAAACCTCAACCAAAGCATTTACAACTGTCTTTATGCTTTGAGAGTGAAGGACACAGACTTCTTTGAGGCCTCGAAAACCCTTGTGCACAAGTGCGCGGTCAAAAAACTGTGCCAGAGCGGGCCAGAGTCAACGGTTGCCGCGAACGAATCAATCATTGTCTTGCAAATGGTTGATCTGCTGTCCAAGTCATGTGAAGAGAACGTAACTTCTGGCGTGCCAGGATTGAGCCCGGGAGCAAGGTCCAACCCCTCCAGAGACGGCACCCTCTTGAAATTCAACAAAATCGGTGCCTACAATGTGAACGAACTTGTGGACAGGCACAATCTTCTCAAGCCAATATTCAAGCTTTACGCATCCGTGCTCACGGCAATTGATTGCAAGAGAGGGCTGACAACTGCCCACCTCTATGAAGCAAAAGTTTCAAGGGAGACAAACAACCTCACACAGGGCACTTCCAGCATGGGAGTCGTCAAGCAGCTTTGCAGAGTATGTAAATTAGACGAGTCGTTTGAGATCGGAGTGAGGATTGAGGAGATGAAGAATCTTTGGGACCAGGGCTTGGAGAGGCTTGCTCTGAATGAATGCAAGAAACTGTACACTATGCTAGAATGCAGGCAGGAGAAAGACCCAAAGAAGATGGGAGAAGCATTCCTCCAATTTTCGGAGACAAGCGCCCTTCTGGGGAAGTGGCTTACCTTGACGGGGTCCGAAAGCCTGATGGAAATTCAAAAGATACTGAGTGTGTGTGTGAATTATGCGTGCATGGGGCACGAGCACTTCCAGAAATACACCTCCGCAGAAAACGCGGCGCACCAGATTGAAGAGTCGCACGCCATGATTTGCAGGGCTCACTTCAATTTGGCAGAATTTTGCGACAAGCAATACCGGGCCATTGAGAGGGAGCAGAGCTCACCGCAGTGGCAAGCGAGGCAAAGACTGCTGGCCCACACAGACAAGCAGCTTGACTTGATGACCAAGAAGAAGGGCTCCAGGAGGTCTTCTGCGGACAAGGACTTCTTGCTCTACAAGGCAACAGCCGCGCGCTTCCATGAGCAGGACCAGAGGGAGGCCCTCGCCATGGAATCCAGAAAGATGGAATTTCTTCGTGTGGCCCTCTCGCACTACAAGAGTACGCTGGTGAAGGGCAAGTTGCATAACAACAAGGTCGCTTTCAGGGTTTGCCAGCTGTGGTTCAAGCTGAGCGACAATGAGGACGTGCTTGGAAAGATGGCAAAGCTGATAGAGGAGGTGCCGTCGCACAAGTTCCTAAGCCTGATGTACCAGATCGGGTCGCGGCTAGGCCCGAGCAAAGGGGGCCTCACTTTTGAATCGACGGTTACAAAGCTGTTGACGAAAATGTGCTTCGACCACCCGCACCACACCCTGCCCCACATCTTTGCCTTTGCCAACGCTGGCCGTGGAAAGGATGGCACGACCAAGGACAGCAAGAACAACTCTGGTTATGCTGTGGACAAGACCAAGGTCCTGGCCGCTAACGCCATCCTTCAGAAAGTGAGGAAGAGGACCCCGGCACTGTACGAGGAGTACTTGATGATGATCAACGCCTGCATCTCGCTCGCGGTTCTCCAAGTCAAGAAGACGGGAGGGGACCCCCTGGACCCGCACATGCCGAGGTCGGCCAAGGAGCTGATGGAGCTGCCGAACGTTCCCATCCTCACCACAAAGGTTCGGGTTGACGAGACCTGCCGTTATGAGGCCGGGCACTTTGAGCACTTCGTGAGTTTCCGACCCGAGGTCAAGCTCGTCGGCGGGATCAACGCCCCAAAGCTGGTCAGGGCCATTGACAGCTCGGGGAGGGAGCACCTGCAGCTCGCCAAGTCTGGGAACGACGACCTGCGCCAGGACGCGGTCATGCAGCAGCTCTTCAATCTGGTAAACCACCTTCTCGGGGCGTGCGCCAAGACCAGGAGGAGGCAGCTGGGCCTGCAGACCTATAACGTGGTCCCTCTGACCCCGGCGGCTGGGCTTGTGGAGTGGGTGGAGAGATCCACCCCGCTAATGAAGTACCTCGTGGGGGAGTCCGGTGCAAGCGGCGCGCACCGGAGGCTCCGCCCGCAGGACTGGACCTACCAGCAGTGTCTGGCCTACCTTTACAAGCAGCAGAACGCGAGGGCGACCACGAAGAGGGAGGCTTTCTCGAGAATCTGCAAGAACTTTCGGCCCGTCATGCATCACTTCTTCCTGGAGCACTACCTGGACACCTCAGAGTGGTTCCAGAAGCGCCTCGCTTATACCAGGTCCATCGCAGCAAGCTCGATGGTTGGCTACGTGGTGGGCCTGGGGGACAGGCATGCCTCCAACATCCTGATCCATACGGACACCGCAGAGGTCATCCATATCGACCTCGGGATTGCCTTTGAGCAGGGGAGGGTGCTCAAAATACCGGAGACGGTCCCCTTCAGGCTCACTAGAGATGTGGTGGACGGCATGGGGGTCTCCGGGGTGGAGGGCACCATGAGGCGGTGCAGCGAGTGAGTCGCGAGCGAGCCCCCCTTCCCACCGTGATTCTTTTTTTTGCTGACCGTTTTCCCTTCTCTTCTCTTCACCACCCGCCCCCAGGGAGGTGATGGAGGTCCTGCGCGCAAACAAGGACCTCGTTCTGACGATCGTCGAGGTCTTCATCCACGATCCCCTGTATCGCTGGGCCCTCTCCCCAGTCAAAAACCTTCTGGCCCAGATGGAGCAGAGCGGCAGGGATCTTGGGGACCTCGACAACCTGCCTGGTACCTTCGACCTCATAGCGGGCGGGGGCAACGTAAGCAATGCTGATGCGGAGAGGGCCATCCTGAAAGTGAAGGAGAAGCTCGAGGGGCTGGAGAACGGCGAGAGGAAGAGCGTCCAGGGTCAAGTCCAGCAACTACTAAGGGAGGCGCAGGACCCGGACAACCTAAGCATGCTGTACTGCGGCTGGGGCCCGTGGCTGTGAAAGCAGGAAGCACGTGAGGAAGGTCTGGTATTTTGTGAAACATGTTACATATTAGGGAGTTTAAAATTAGCAGCAGCCCGAGGACTTGCTCACGTTGGCCTTGGCATTGACGTCGATGGTGTCCGGGATGTAGATCTCCTCCTCCACCTCGTTCTTCAGCGCGTTCTTCGCGATGCACTGGAAGGCAGCATCAATGTTGATGTCCTCCTTGGCAGAGGTCTCGTAGTAGGGGACGTCACCCTTGGAGGCGCACCAGGTGGTGGCCTTCTTCTTGGAGACCACCCTGCTGCTGCCTCCGTCCACGTCGACTTTGTTGCCCAAAACCACGAAAGGAAAGTTATCCGGGTCCTTTGGGCTCGCCTGTATCAGGAACTCGTCCCTCCAGTTGTCGAGGTTCTCAAACGTCTTCGCCGTGTTCACGTCGTACACCAAAACGCAGCAGTCCGCACCCCTGTAGAAGGCGACGCCCAAGCTCTGGAAACGCTCCTGCCCGGCCGTGTCCCAGATCTGCATCGTGACCAGGCGGTCCTCCACTTGGACCTCCTTGGTCAAGAAGTCCGCCCCGATGGTCGCCTTGTACTGGTTAGAGAACTTCTTGCTAACGTACTGGTGCATCAGGGAGGTCTTGCCGACGCTGCGGGGGGCGGGCGAACAAGACGCAACAAGACGCAAGGCAAACGAAAAAAGGAAGAAGCGAGGAGCAAGAGGTGGTCGTGGTGGAGTTGGAGGAGGAGGAGGAGAGACGCGACGAAACGAGGGCGTCAGATCGGAAGCCCTTCGCTGGGTGGCCCGCGGACCGTCCTCGGTCCTCGCGCGGACGGAGGGAGGGGCGGACCCTCCCTGCGGGCCGTCTCGCCCCCCGAACGCGAGGGAGGAGGAAGGGTTCTGTCTTCGGGGCACTCACCCGCTGTCTCCGAGAATGATCACCTTCAACAAGGTGCGCTTGCGAGGAGCCGCCATCTTGTGCTTGTCCTTGTGCGTTCGTCTCTCTCTGTCTCTCTCTGTCTCTCTCTCTGTCTCTGTCTTCGCCTCAGCAAACGCTTCGCGGGGTTTACCTGTTGTCTCTCGTTTCGTGAGTGTGGCTGCGGAGGCTGTAGAAATCCCAAGTTTCAAAAAATCGGAAAATTCCGAGGAACCCATGGGTTCGAACAGCTGGCGACGCAGATTGTCGAGGGAGAGGCTCGCCAAGAATCTCGGGCAATGTTGGTGTTGGTTTACATCCATCCATCATTATTATTGTTTCTTGAATTCAAGCCCGCCCCCTCGCGCAAGTTTTGCTCATCATCACTCCGCGACCCTCCTGAAGCACGGCAGCTTGGCCAGCGGGGCCTCCAGGTTGAGGATCCACTGGCCTCCCTGGATGTGCCTTCCCGGGTCGTCCAGGTCCTCCCACACCCCGCTTGTCAGGTAAACGTCCCTCGCCCTCTGGCCCTTGACCACCACCGGGGCGACGATGATGTCATCGCCAAGCGCGTACTGGTCAGCGATGTCGTACGTCACCTCGTCCTCCGGGTCCAGCCACCACATGGGCCTAACGATGGGCTTGAGGAGATTGGAAGTGCCCTCCGCGAGGTCGATGATGTCGCCAACAAGCCTCTTCCTGAGCTTCATGGCCTGCGAGACGAGGTCCTGCGCCTCCTGGCCGATGTGCCACGGCGCGATGGAGAACTGCATGGCGGGCATGAGCGCGTTGACCTGGGTCCACCTCACGAAGAGCTCCGTGTCCGGGTTCCTGCCAAAGTACGCATTGCCGCCGATGATGTCGGGCAGGGCAAAAGGGTAGCCGAGGAGGCCCGAGGTGAGCACAGTGGGGATGATGGACTGGAGGCCGTTCTTGAAGTCCCACGTGGAGAACCTGTCCCCTATCCTCGTCATGATCCCGACGTCCTGGGTCTTGTGCCCAGTCCGGACCTCGCAGACGCCGCCCTGGAACTTCCCGGCGACCTCTTTGACCCACAGGTGGGTGTACTGCGAGGGGTACGACAGTGGTCTGTGCGTGATGGGGTTCTTTGGCAGGAAGCAGGGCTCCCCACCGTCGAACTTGAAGCCGTCGATGCCGTAGAGGTCCTGGAGCCTGCGCAGCCTGGCGACGTACCAGCCCACAGCGTCAGGGTTGGTCACGTCGAGGGCGACCACCGAAGGAAGGTTCCACCACTTGAAGAATCCGGGCTTCTCCTCGTAAGGGTGGGAGGAGGAGGTGACCCTCTTGACGAAGTAACCCTTCTCTAGGCCCTCCTTGTACGCCGCGGACCTCTTCTCGATGAAGGGCATCACCCACAGGGTGACCTTGAACCCCATCTCGTGGAGCTCGTCCACCATCCCCTTTGGGTCTGGGAACTTTGAAGGGTCAAAGTCCAGGTCGCCGTACCTGATCTGCCACCTGTCGTCGATCTCCATCACCGAGTAGTCCAGCCCGGAGTCCAAAATCTCCTTGGCGTACCTCAGAACCTTAGCCTGCGTCACCCACTGCTTGTACTTGGCCCAGGTCGTCCAGATGGGGTCCTGCAGCACGCGCAAGTTCGGTGTGACCTTGGGCGTGGGCAGCGTCCTGAGCGAGGCCATGGAGGACTCCAGGACGTTCGGGAAGGCGCAGAGTGCGACAGAGATCTTGTGCTCTCCGACATCAGCGGCGCCCCCTACCCCCTCGGCCTCCTCGTCGGCGCGGCGGTCCTTGGTCCAGTCGCTCCAGGTGTGGCTCACGCTGTTGCACTCAAAGGACTTCCTGGACTGCAGCCTGAGCACGCCGTCAAACTTGGTCACCCCCCCGAGCTGACCCGCCTCCTCCGGCAGGATCGGGTTCGTGGCGTTCTGCACGCCGGTCCCCCACTTCCTGTGGGGCACCTTAGCGCCGGGGGCGTACTCCTCAGGTGCGTTCATCCCAACGTGGAGGTAGGGCGTGTCGGGGTCAATCATGACCAGCAGCCCGGAGCTGGTGACGAACTGGGGGGCAACGAGGGTGTTCAGCCCCGTGGGGCCGTGGTCGAAGGGGTAGAACGGCCCGGTTTCCCACACGGCTTTGTTGAGGGGCCAGAGCTGGTTCATGAAGTGCGCTCCGCCAAACCACCTTCCGGCTGAGTCCACGTCGATGCGGATCTCCGCCATGTCCGTCCCCGCGCCGCTCACCCGCTTCTCCAGAACGAAGCCGTTGGCCAGGCCGCCGCTCCAGGGGCACGATGAGTCCATCCCCTCGCCCCTCGCGTGGACCTCCAGCGTTACCCAGTCGGCCCACCTGATGGAGACGCCGGCCGCCCCAGAGAGCTCGAACGTGAACTGGACCTGGTTTTCCAGGGCCCCAGGAGGCAGGGTGACGTTGCCGCTGCAGCACAGGGCCTCCCTGTTCCTGCCGCACCTCCCCCACAGCTCGAAGTGCCCGTCGTTCTTGACCCTGAGCCGCGTTGGGTCCCCCTCTGCGCTAACCTCGATCCACGAGTTGCTCTCGTCGGGGACGTACCGGACGCTGACCGCCCCGCTGACCTTCTCCTCGAGCTCCATTCCTCCCAGGTAGCCCCAAGACGACGCGTCCGAGGCTGACTTCTCCTTCTCGAGCGAGGCCAGGAAGACCGCCCGCTTCGAGGAGGTCGAGGGCTCTTCCGCGTGCGGGCTCGACGCGCCAACCCGCTCTCCCGCAAGCCTCCGACGGCCCTTCCCTTTCCTCGTCAATACCCTCCCGCGCCCTGCACTTGCGCACTTCCGCGCCAGGCCCCCCCCTCTCTGTCCCCTGAGCAGCGAACGATCCATCAATACGCGAGCGCGGGACTCGCCCCCCTCCCCCCCCCCTCGCGACCGAGCCGCCGAGAAAAGGATGTGCTGGGAAGACGCGAGGCCTCGCGGTAAAAGCCCCAAGTCCGGAGCGCACCTTCGGAGCGCTGGTCCTAGTCCCCCGTCGCACTCCCCGAGTCTTCGCCCTCGCCGCTTGGGATGCTGCGCGCCTGGTTTCCGTGTCCCGTGGCCCCGCCAGCAGTTTCCAGGCTCCAAATAAGATAATGACCACAACGTTTTCGTGTCTGGAGAGTGCATTTTCCTTGTTGGGGTCGCGCTTACAACGACGATCAGGAGCTGACGAGGAAATTTCGGGGGCCTCGGATCTCGAAAAAGACGTTGAGACAAAACAAAACAAAAAAAGGCGCTCGGCGCGAAAGACAGAGCAGGAGGGGTGCGACAGAACACGACCACAAGCGAAAGGGGAAAGATGAGGACGCTGTTCCTGGGGTACAATGGGGGGGTCGGCGGGGCGGCGACGGCCTCCTCCGCGGGTCACCAGGCGCTAGTGAGGCGCCAGAGGTTCGAGCGCCGCGCCGGGAGCGGTCGCGTCACGAGCAAGCGCTCCTTCAACCTGGAGGGGCAGCTCCTTGCGAAGAAGGTGGAGGACATGAACACGACGGCGGTGAAGGCGGCCGCGGTCGACACGGACGAGCGCGCCTCCGGAGTCGAGGAGGTTGGCGTCTCCTTCCGCGCGACGGCGAGGAAGAGGGCTAGCCACGTCTTCCAGAGCAAGAGGCGGACTCGCGTGTTGGACAGGAAGTCGGGCACGGGCCGATCCACGACCCTGCGTCTATTTCCCCTCGAGGCGCAGGAGCTGAGCCCAAAGGTAGTCAGCCCAATCGGCGCTGGAGCTCCGTCGTCGATGGAGATCGTGCCCTACGCCGGGGACCATGCAGACCCGATGGAGGTTGACTTGGGGGAGGACTCCGCCCCTCAGGAGGACTTCTGCTGCAGCCCGGACGCCGGGTACGTGGACGACGCCTTCGGCAGCCCCGTGGCGATGCAGGAGGAGCCCGAGGAGGCAGGGGTGGCCCGCGCCGTGGCGCCCAGGAGGCCCAGGGGGGAGCCCCACCAGCGGCTGAGGAACGAGTACAAGAACAGGAAGAGCCTCGCGCCGCACGGATTGAGGGTGGTGGAGGAGACCGGGCTGAGGAGGAGCACCAGGAGGAGGGTGAAGCCCCTGCAGTACTGGAGGAACGAGAAGGTCGAGTACGGCAGGGAGCATAAGACCCTGCCCACCATCGCCAGCATCGCGCTCAGGTCCCCGGACGAGCTCTGGCCCGCGCCCGACAAGAGGAAGCCGAGGAAGACCAAATCCAGGACGGAGGAGATGGAGAAGGAGCTGGCGGCGGCGTGCGCTGGACCCGCGGTGAGCGGGTAAGAAGGCACCTCCCGGGGGCGAGAAGCGCAAGACAACGTCTTCATTCTGTCTATGTTCTATGTTACATGGTCTTAATTTTGTGCACTAGAAGCGCGTCCCCACACCCCTCTCTCTCTCTCTCTCTCTCTCTCTCTCTCAATGTTCCCTTCTCATGCTCCGAACTTCCAGAACTGGCTCTGGAACGGCCAGTACGGGTCGTAGGTCCTGTTGTACAAAATCCTGTCCGCGTAAAGGTAGACCGAAAGGAACCCGATGATATGCCAGCACGTGTGCCGCACAGAGTACTCCTTCTGGCACTTTGACTTCCTGCTCCACGACAGCACGATGCCGCTGATCACCAGGAGGAGGAGGGCCTGGAGCTTGAAGGTGATCCCGGCGATGGGAAAGAGGATGATCCGACCCTGTCGTCACCAACCCGTCGTGATCAAAGGTTTTGAAAGGGAGGAAGGCGTGGGTCAGCGGGAGGCCGCTTGAATTGGTGGCGCATGGGGGCTTTGGGGGTGGTTGTGAGCTCACCGGTCCGAGGAGGATGACCCCGCTCGCGGAGATTCTGTCCGCTGTGTTGTACCACTTGGACTTGGAGCTCCAGCAGTCGGCCTGGAAGCTCAGCCACGCCTGCAGCAAGAACTGCACGGCATGAAAGTAGAAGTGGCCCCGGTAGAACTGGTAGGCGATGATCTGGGGTTGGGAGGAAGGGGGAGAGAGGGTGGAGAAGGGGGGTCAGGGCTCGCGATAAGGGAGAAGCGTCTCTAGAGCGCGGCGGGCGACTCACCAGAAAGGGGAAACAGGACGCCCCGACCATAAACGACCGCTCAATCTCGAAGACGTTGTGCGCGTCGCCTGAGCGCGCGAGAGGGAGGGGCGGGAGGCGGTTCAGTCAGGTCGAGACCAAGTGGGAGAGAGATCCGAGCCGCGGGATGGAACCCACCTGACGTCGTGAGCTTGATTTGAGATCGAAAGTTGTGCATGAACCCGACCCGTATGTCCTGCGCTGCCTGGAGCGCGGACGTGCTCATCGACCGCTTGAGCACGCCCCGGTCCGACAGGGGCTGCTTCACCACGGTCGCCTCCCCCTCGAAGGCTTCCTGCATTGCAAGTCTTTCCGCGTGCAGCTTGTATCCGTGTTTGATGCTTTCGACCTGCCAAGGTGGTGGTAGCTCTCTCGCCCGATCCCCCCCCAAAAGTCCGTCTCGATATGCTAGAGCGAGCGACCAGGCCGTCCTCGTCTATTGTGGCGTCGCCCCCTACGCTCGACTGCCCGCCATTCGTCGCCTCGCTTCCATCCGAGTCCGGCGGCACCCACACCAACACGACGACCACCTCTCGCCACCTTGTGCCTGGCGTGCCGACCCCCAAGGCAGGTCGCCCCCCCTGTAAAAATAATTCACAGCACAGGCCCAGAGTGCCTGGCTTCTAAGCGCCCGCTGGGTGCGAACCTCACGATTCGCAATCAGAATCTGCCCGCCCAGTGCGAAACTGGCTGGCCAAAGATCCTCCTGGAGGTCCAGGACCCCCGCGGTCCCAAGATGCGTGTTTTTGAGTGTCCAAGATTTTCGTACACCCGATTCGAGCATGATTTCGGCCCCAAGACCGGATTTGTACAAGCAAGCCCCCGAACCTCTCTCCTCACCGTCAATTCGCTCGGTTCATGGAAACCACGCATTTTGCACGCGGAGAGTGGAAAACGCTTGTTCGCCGGGCCAGGATCAGGCGGCGATCGGGACCCGTGGATAGGGTGCGATCGCGATTGAGGAAAGAAAAACCGATCGCAAACAAGAAACGACATTGTGTGAGCGTGTCAGAACGCACAGCGCACGAGCGAGCCTACAACCTCGACGTAGGGTACCCCGCCGCGTTCGCACGAGAGCTGGGAAGAGAGCCGTCGCCTGCCTCTTTCGTCTTCGTTTTCGTCTTCGTTTTCTGTTTTTTTTGCACCGAAAAATACTAGAGAGGTATGGTGTGTGGACGCATGACGATGAGGTCCTCCAAGGGCCTTTCGCTGGGGGTTAGCTCCAGGAGGGTCGCCAGCGGGGCGAGTGGGTCCAGGAGGAGGACCGTGATGAAGGCCGACCAGGTGGCCACCCAGTACGCCACCGCCTTCGTGCAGCTCGCCAAGGATAAGAACGTTCTGGACGACGTCAGGAGCGATATGGACAGCGTCGCTAGCCTCATGAAGAACGACGCGAAGCTCTCGAGCTTTTTGACCAACCCCGTCGCGGACTCCGACAAGAAGAAGGAGCTGATCGGCGCGATCGCCAAGGAGGGTGAGTTCAGCGCGCTCTCCTCCAACTTTTTGTGCCTCCTTGTCGACAAGCAGAGGATCGGCGGGATCGCGGACATCTGCGACAGCTTTGAGAACATCTACTGCGAGGTCACGGACACCGAGGTCGCGACCGTCACCTCCGCCGCCGCGCTCGACAACGACCAGCAGTTCGAGATCGCCAAGAAGCTTCAGAAGCTCACGGGGGCCAAGAACATCAAGCTCAAACCAAAGGTCGACTCTTCCCTGATCTCTGGGCTCGTCATCCAGTACGGCAAGGGAGGCTCCAAGCTGTTGGACATGTCCGCCAAGGGTCAGCTCGCCGCCATCGAGGCCCAGCTCCTCTCCCAGGCCCCATCGGCATAAGAGAGAGAGAGAGAGAGAGAGAAAAAAGGGACACTGAGACTGGGACACTGAATGTGTAATATTACCGCCACCGATTTTTAGCAGCACGGCCTGACTCCCCCCCCCCCCCCCCCCCCCCCCCCCCCCCCCCCCCCCCCCCCCCCCCCCCCCCCCTGCCCCCCCCC
>Ga0160423_10002081_pt1 | contig 16742 bp, 14 predicted proteins | sample CRUFie14St8metaG_FD_108191 | JGI IMG/M metagenome (GOLD analysis project Ga0160423, IMG submission 108191) | Marine microbial communities from the Costa Rica Dome - CRUD Field 142mm St8 metaG | ecosystem: Environmental > Aquatic > Marine > Oceanic > Photic zone | place: Costa Rica: the Eastern... | reverse complement strand
GATCAGCACAGCATAAATGGAACGAAATATCTCATTTACCAATGGGAGATGGTCAGCAGAAGTTGGCAATTTGAAGATGATTTTTGGAGTGAGGATGAGTGGATCAGCAAGGCCACTGACGCTCGTTTTTCCTTCAGCAACAACGGTTCAAGGACCCTGCAGAAATATTCTTTCTCATTCAGTTGCGAGGGTATATTCAATTGTGAAAAAAATGAACAGTTCAAGAACAAAGAATGGATCAAACTTATCTCGCTGGAGACCACATGCGAAACGGTGTACTACGGTAGTGATTGCACAACCACGAACAGCACAACGATGTTTGTCCACCTCGAAAAGGGAAGTCCTGTTTCCATCGCTGTTGAGGAAGGTGTAGAAATCACAGAAAAATCATCTGTGGAAATTGAACTAGAATCCTACGAAGATTATGACAAAACAGAGGCCTTGATCAGTCTCTCTGCGGATTTTATGTACACGAGTGTCTTTGTGTTGGTACTGCTTGGATTGGCGGTTCCGAAATCGAAGTCATTTTCGGTTGGGATCGTTCTTTTCGTCATCGGATTCTTTATCCACTTTGGAATGACTTGGGGCTGACGTCGCTTTGACACCCTTGTGTTCACCGAGAACAAAGGCCTGAACGGACGTTGGCTCAGGTGCGTTGCACGTCAAACCACACCGGCTTGTGGTCCGACACCGCGCCGCTGCTGATGCGTTCATCGATGCCCCAATTTCCCGTCAGACGTTCGTCTAAGGTGCTCGCGGCAACGATCCGGTCGTAGGCGCAACGTGAATTGCTCACCGTGGTGTCGGCATCATCGGGAATCAGCCACGTGTAATTCTCCGAGGCGATGGAGAGCTCGATGAGTTCGTTGTAGGACGCATAGGAGCAATCCCCGTTGAAGTCGCCCAGAATGACGTAATCGTCGTCGTTGGAATAGTTGGCTTGGCCCCACGCGTGCACCTCACCGAGGGCGCTCATCTCCTCGACCGCTAGGGTCGGCTTGGTGTGAACGTTGACGATGACAAGGTCCGTTCCGGTGTCTGCGCCTGTGGGGTCCAAGAGCATGAAAGAGGCCATGAAGGGCTCACGCTGGAAGGAATCGTTCGTGCTGTCGTCGTACAGGGTGCCGTTGTCCAGCGACCTGAACACCGTGGGCCGGTAGTAGTAGGCGTACTGCTCCTGCGAGTTCTTGTCGTCCTCCTGCTGGCCGCTGCGCTCGGAGAGCACCATGCTCCAGTTCTGGGTCTGGTTGCTGACGTTGTCTTGCCCTGCGATGCCGTTCAATTCGTCCAGGAAGAGGTAGGGCACCTCCTCGTCGATGTCCTTGATCTCCTGCACCGCCACCATGTCATAGGCTTGGAAGAGGTCCACCAACTCGGCGACCACCGTCGCGTTGCTCATCTTCGTATCACCGAACACCTTGATGTTGAACGACGCAATGCGGGCCACTTCACTTCGGTCGAGTTCGACGACCGTGGCGTTCTCCTCGATCAGGATGCGGTTGTCGACCAGCACGTAGACGACCTCAGGGTCTGCGTCCGGTTCACCGACCAAGTCGAAGACCACGGCCGTGAGCACCACGATGGCCACGAGGCTGAGCGCTTGCAGCGCCTTCTCGCGGCCGTCCATGGCCCGCGCCTTTGCAGAGCGGACAAAAAGGCTGACCCGACAAAACCGTGGCGGCCTGCGTTCCGTGACCTGCCGAACACCTGCGGAACGTGCCGGGACTCGTCCGAATCACATGCGCTCCAGCGGCACCAGCCCAAGGCCGGTCAAGCCCGCGTGAAGCACCTTGCGCGCACGCTCACTGACCGCAGCATGCAGGGCATGCGCGCGACCATCAACGATGACCGGACAGTCGCGGTAGAAGCCGTTGTACGCGTTGGCCATATCCAGCATGTGCAGGGCGAAGAGGTGCGGCTTGTGCTGCTGTACAGCCTTGCGCAAGACATCAGGGTGGACGGCGAGCACGCGGAGGAGGTCCACCAAACCCTCGGGCAACTCGCCTTCGAAGGACGGTGCCTCGGTGGCCGGCTCGGCCGCCTCAAGGTTCCTCGCGATGCTGCAAGCGCGCGTGTGCGCATACATGGCGAAGGGTGCAGAGCCCCCTTCGAAGCTCAGCGCTTCTTCCCAAGTGAAGGTGAACCCCTTCTCAGGACTGACCTTGATGATGTTGAAACGGACCGCTGAGGTGGCCACCGCTTCAGCGATGGCATCGATCTGCGCCTCGTCGTACTCCGGACGAAGGTCGCGCACGACGCTGGCCGCTTGGGCCTTGGCTTCCTCGAGCAAATCGTCCATGAACACGACGTTTCCGCGCCGGGTGCTCATCTTGCCTTCAGGCAGTTTGATGAAGCTATAGAACACGACCTCCGGCGCCTCAGCGCCCAATTCGTTGAGGGTCAACCCCACTTGCTTGGCCTGCAAGCGGTGGTCTTCACCGAGCACGTTGAGCAAGCGGTCGGCTTGCGTCCACTTCCAGCGGTGGTAGGCAAGGTCGCGTGTGGCGTACAGAGAGGAGCCGTCTCCACGTCGATAGAAGAATTCCGTCTTGCCCTTCAAGCCGCGCTGGCCAAGATCAAGAAAGCGGGCTCCGTTGTCCGCTTCACCGTGGATGTCGAGGGTGGCCAAGCGGTCCATGATGTCGGCCACCGAGCCGTCGACCACGAAGGTGGATTCCTTGGTGAACGCATCAAAGGTGATACCGAGCCGCCCAAGGGTTTCCAGCATGCCTTCGAGCACCGGCGTGTAGGCGGCTTCGAAGGCCTCGAGCACGGCCTCGTCGCCGTGCTCGCTGGCGTGCACCATGCGACCGATGTCGTCCTCGATGGCCTGTCCCTCAGGCGTGCCTTCCTGAGCCGAACGGATCGCCTGGGCGGCCTGGTACCAGCGCACACGCGCGTGGTCGAGTTTGTTCGCCCACGTCGAGTCAACGTCACCACGGTCGGACAGGGCGGCAGAGACGTCCGCTTCGGTGAGGTTGGCCAAGGCCCATGCGAGCACGCCCACCTGCTTGCCCATGTCGTCAACGTAGTACTCGGCCCGGACGTTGCGTCCTGCCAAGCGGTTCAGACGGACCAGCGTATCGCCAAGGATGGCGTTACGAGCACGGCCCACGTGAAAGGGACCGTTCGGATTGGCCGAGGTGTGCTCGATGAGGACAAGTCCATCTTCAGGCGCAACGGGAGCGCTCAGGGGCCCAGCGTCGTCAAGGAGCTGCGCAGCCAGCCATGCAGGGTTCGCGACGAGGTTGAGGTAGCCGTTCGTGGCCCGGACCTCGGCCAGGGCCTCGTGACCTTGCATCGCCGCAGCCACGGCTTCGGCGATGTCCGCCGGAGCGCGGCCAACCATCTTGGCGAAGGGAAAACAAGGGAGGGCGACGTCACCTTCCTTGCGCTCCCTGGCGGGGCCAATGACACGCCGCCACAGGTCGCCCTCGACGCCGACGCTGGCCAAGGCCGCTTGCAGGTCGTCGGCCACGGCATCGAGGAGGATCTGCATGGTCTCACCTCACATCATCGGATAGCGCAACAGCGCGGCCAGGCCCCCAAAGCCTTCGTAGAGTTGGGCGCCTTCCTCGGTATCCACGGAAATATAGACCACAGCGGTGTTGCTTTGGGAAGCCGACGTGATGAGGTCATCGATGAGCGGCCGTTCCTCGACCACGGTCACCTTGTGATGGTCGCATGAGGGGCATGAGGGCATGCTCTCATGGCGGTCCACCGTCTCGGTCCAGGTGTGCTTGCAGCTGTCGCAAGACAGGTCCGTGATGTTCTTTCGCAGGCTCTCTGAAATGAGCAATCGGTCCACGGCGCCCGCGTTCAAGGCCTCTCCAATCATGCGCTCGCCATAGGTGGCTTTTGGGCTGGCCTTGACGAGTTCTGAAAGGAAGGCGTTCATGACTTCCCGCTCGGAATCAAGCTCAATTTCCTGCATCAGGTTGCCCGCGTTGTCAACGAGTTCACGGATCCCCGATTCGTTTGAATAGCCCACGTCGAAGGTGGTGGCGGCAATTTTCTTGGTGATCTCATGGTGGAAGTATTCCTGTTTGACGACGTAGTCCTTGGTGGCACCGGGTCCACCGATGATGATCGCTTGTATGTTCTCCAATTCCGTCAACCAGTAGTCGCTCGCGTGTTCCGTGGCCCGCTTGAAGAAATTGTGCGCGGCTTCTTCGATGAGGCGCTCGAAACGCTGAGCGGACTGCCCTCCTTGGCGGTGCTTGCCCATGATGTTGGAAACCAGATGCTCCTGAACGTGGATACGCTTGCCGCTGGCGATGCCGTAGGCCGCTTCAGAGCGGTCGATGACGAACAGACCGTAGGACTTCTTGTCGATCAGCATGTCTTCCAACTGCGAGAGTTCGAAGCTGGAATCACAGCGGTAACGGAAGGACAACAGGGGCTGTGGCGGATCTTCCACGACAATGTTGACCATCCGGGATTTGTTGTTCCCGATGACCACGGATCCGACGAAGATCGCCAAGCCGTGTTCACCTGCCGTTTTGAAGCGATTCAACGTGGAGATGGCGGATTCGATGGCCCCTTGCACGTTCTTTCGCGTCCCTTTCGATTTGATGTTGGCCGCTTGGCCGTGCTCAACCTGAAGCATCGAGCGAGCATCCGAAATGTGCCGGTCAGGAGGGATGATCAGCGTCACCAATTCGGTGCCAAAACCTCGCATCTCGCGCAAGTCCTCCAGCGCCATCTTGAGGCGCACGCGGCGGGCGGCCACTTCAGCATCATCGACCATGACCGTCCCCCCGTACACCGAGGCCCGAACGAGGACGCTTCAACCCTTGGGCGTGGGATAGGATGAAGGGACGAGGGCCAGAGTGGGAGCCGATGGCTCGGACCTTCATTGTCGCCCTCGGAGGAAGCACCCTCCGCCCGGAGGCGCAAGAAGACCGCGCGCGTTGGTTCGGCCGGCTTCGTCAGGTCGTTCTCAGCATGGAAGGCGAAGGACGCCGCCTCGGCTTGGTCGTTGGCGGCGGCGCCCCGGCCCGGGAAGGCATTGCTTTGGCTTCCAGCGTGCTCACAGACCGTTCGGCCCTTGACGAGGTCGGTATCGCTGGCACGCGCCTCAACGCCACAGTGCTGCAGCAGGTGCTTGTTGATGTGGGCTTGGACGTGGCGTCGGCGGTACCTACGACCGTGGACGAAGCAGCCGCATTGCTCGATGCGCACCACGTGGTTGTGATGGGCGGCACCGTGCCCGGCCACACGACGGATGCCGTGGCCGTCGAACTCGCCCGTGCCGCGGGCGCCTCGACGTGCATCATCGCGACCAACGTCGACCGCGTCTACGACGCTGACCCACGCGAAAACGAGAACGCGCAAGCCTTCAGCGAGATGACCATCGACGAACTTGCAGCCATCACCGGCATCGACGAGCCTTTGGCACCGGGTGCCTCCTCGGTGGTGGATCCTGTCGCCGTCGGACATGCCAAGCGCGGTGGAATCGACCTGGTCGTCCTTGACGGCCGTGATTTGTCCCGCTTGGAAGCCGCTCTGGAGGGCAAAGCCTTCGACGGCACCCTTGTGCGCAGCAACAGGTGAACAGCATGGTCGACGCAAAGGCAGCCAAGTCCCGCGCCAAACCCGCTGCGGCTCAATCCATGCCGCGAGGCGGAGGCATGCCGCCTCACGCGCATTGCCGCATCTGCCAGTGCCCGGTCGAACTGAAGGCAGACCCGCGCGTGTGCAAGGACTCGGAATGCGTCGCAGAATTGGAACGACGCGAAACCTCCGAGCGCCGGATGCGCACGTGGATGTTGATCTTCTTCGGCCTTTTCGCCTTCACCTTCATTGGACCCATTCTGCTTCGGGCCGCAGGCTGAAACTCAAACCTTGTCCGAGCGGTGCCAGCCCTCTGGGAGCGCAAGAGGATCAACCTCGTTCTTCTCCGCACACAAGCGAACAAGGTGCATGCGAAGGGCGTCCATGCCCACGTCTTCCAGCGCTGAAAGCGTGATGCGCCCCTCTTCGTCGTGCAAAAGCGGCAGGTCGGGCAGACCTTCGCTGCCCGCCTCGCGCCAGGCCTGCTCGGCGGCCTTCACCTCGTCCCATGCCGCGGGCAGCGGCTTGAGCAAATCGGCCTTCGAGGTGATGACCTCAAGCGGCGTTCCGGGAAGCAAACCCCTGACCTCCTCCAAGAGATGAAGCTGCTCGTCGGGCGGCGTACCGCAAGCCCCACTCGCGTCAAACAGGAAGAGCGCGACCGAGCCAACGTGCTCGAGGGCGGCGATGGCCTGCTGCTCAATGGCGTTACGGTCCTCCATCGGCCGGTCCAGCAAACCCGGGGTGTCGAGCATTTGGTGCGCCAACCGACGGTGGGTGAAGTGGCCCACATGGAGCTGTTTGGTGGTGAAGGGGTAGTGGTTGACCTCCATGGTGCCCGTCGAAAGGGCCCCAATCAAGGCAGATTTTCCGACGTTTGGAGCGCCACACACAACGATGATCGGTTGCATGGCGTCAAGGTGAGGCAGCCGCTTCAGGGTCTCTCGGGCATCACCAAGCCATACAAGACTCGGTCCAACACGACCCATCACCGAGGCGATGCGCCCGTAGGCTTCCTTCCGCGCGTCGTGCATGAGTGGAATGCGAGCCGTCCGGGTCATCTTGCGCACGTTTTGGGTTGAGATACGACCGATTTGCCCGGCGCCCCACTGAAGCATGGACAAGTGATGCCGGTACTGGTCGGTACCAACGCAGGCCTCGATCATCGCCACGTCGAAGGTCGGCGACTGGTCGAGGGAAGGCCAAAGCCCGACGGTCTCCAGCAGCGAGGTGCACAACACGTCGGACGCCGTTTGCACCATGCGGGAGAGTTGTTTTCTGGTGCGGAACACGCGGTTCGAATCCTCGACTCGGTCCGCCGCTTTCTTGGCACGCCCGAAGGCCTTGTCCAACATCTCGTCCTCGGTAAGGACCGTGGGGAGCCTCCGCCATTCAATGCGCATGGACAGCCCCAACCTGACGGCCGCCGCCCCCGATTTGAAACCACGCCCCATTGTAGGGTTCAAGAAGTCCGGACGCTGAGGCTTGGCCATGGCGAAGAAAAAGACCACCATCACTCTCCCAGATTGGGCCACGCCATTGTGGGAAGACCTGGGTTCCCCTGACCTAAAGGAGCACTTGAGTGTGGCCTCTGGTGACCTCTTTGACCGGCGCCACGGCCTTCGCCGAGACGACATCGTCGAAGTGCTGCTCGACGTGCGCTCCATCCCCGAGGGCGACGAACCATGGGTCCGAGGACGCATGATGTCCCGCACACCAACGTCCATCGAAGTCCTCACCGTCGAAGGACGCCACGTCTACATCGCTCGAGAAGTCGTCGTGCGCATCGACCTCATCGCCCACACCCGTCCCGCATACATCGACGACGAAGAGCTCCTGAGGTTCGAACGGCGGGACCAGAAGCGCCGCTCTTCCCTCCATGAAACCGCTGAACGCAAAGCGGAAGGCAAAGACGACAGCCACCTTTGGGGTTGAGGACATCTCGCTTGCGCATGAGGACTGTGCTCCGGACGTGACGGGAAAACAAAAACTCACCACTGACGAAGCACGAGCGCTTCTCAGCCACATAGATCCGCAATGGTCCATTGAGGACCAACCTTGCATTCAGCGGGCGTTCAGCTTTCCTGATTTTTCAACGGCCCTTGCCTTTGTCGTACAGGCCGGAGCAGTGTGCGAAGACCAAAACCACCACGCTGATTTCCAACTCGGTTGGGGGTTTGCCGTCGTCAAGATTTGGAGCCATGATGCGGGTGGCCTTACTCGATCGGACTTCATTCTCGCCGCCAAAATCGACTTGATTTGAAGTGATGCCATGACCGACTTTCACAGCCTCCTGATCAGTCGAAGAACCGCTCATCGGTTCTCCGCGAAACCCGTTGAATCCTCGTTCGTCACGCGCGCGCTTCAGGCGGCCAATCAGGCACCATGCCACAAGCACACACACCCGTGGACATTCTACAGCATCGGGCAGGAAACCAGGAACAAGCTCGTCCCGGCGGTCACGGAATTGGCCGCGGCAAAATCCCTCAAAAAGAAATCCGACACAGTGGAAGAAGACCTGGAGCGGGCCATTGGTAAAGTCATGACGCCGCCAGTGTTGTTCGCCGTGACGTCCAAATTGAGTCCAGAAGATGCTTTTCGGGAAAAGGAGGACTACGCGGCGAGCGTCTGTGCACTGCATAACATGGTGCTGTCTTTGTGGGGTGATGGCGTTGCGGCAAAATGGTCCACAAGCGCCCTCACGCGTCATCCAGAAACATACAGCGTCCTCGGAATCGATGCAGAGGTCGAAGTGATCATCGGTTTCGTGAAGGCGGGATACGCAGAACGGTTGCCCAAGGTCGAGAAACCGTCGACCGATGCGACCACGCGATTCCTACCCTGATCAAAGTTTGACCGGACGGGTTGCTCCGCACGCCTGACACTTCAGCAGCGTTGTGCGGTCTTCCTTGATGAAATGGGTGTCAGGAGCGCCGCATTGATTGCACTTGATGTACGTGTTCACGTAATTCACGATGGTGCGGCGAATGCGCTTGGGAGGAATGCGTCCCTTGAAGCGGACACGTGGTCCATCCCGCGATGCAGATGTACCCAGTTCATTCTGGATGAAGTGGTACACGTGATTGTCATCACGGTCCATCATCGCCACGACGGCGTTGAAGTTCTGAAACAACGTGTTGCTTCCCTCAATGAGGATTTGTGGTTCGGGCAAACGCCATCGGCGACGGTTCGAGATGTCTTCGGGAATGTTCTCCCGGGCTCGGTCGAGCAAGCCTTCGTACTCGAAATCGCTCATGCTTACGGCTCCGCTGCCCCCATTTTCAATCTGTCCATGACGGGGCGCTTCCTGAGGAAGGGTTCATGGCGCAAGAGGAGCAGGAGGAAGCGAGCCCCATGACGATGAGCATCGAGGAACTCAGGGAAATCGCCACCCGCCTTCGAACCGAAGGTCTGAACTCCCAGCAAATCGCGGACGAACTCTCACTTTCGCAAGACACCGTGTCTTGGTTGCTGGCCGGCAGCCAAAGCCGAGACGCGCCCACCGACGTACGCATCGGCTGGCGCACAATCGGTGTCAAGCCCGAGCGCATCGAGGCCATCGGCGACATCATGGCCGACGTGACCGCCGAAGAGACGGGCCACGACCCAATCGACACCGTGGTTGGCATTTCCATTAACGGCATCGTCTTCGCTCAGGAGACCGCCAAGAACCTCGGCGCCGAGGTGGCCATCCTGCGCAACATCGAAGGAGGCCCGGGACAAGGTGCCCTGTCCGACAAGTACGGCCGCGTCTCGGGCAAGCGCGTGGCCATCATCGATGATGTCCTGTCCTCTGGCCTCACCATGTCGAGAACCATCGAAGCCGTGCGTGAGGCGGGCGGCACGCCCGTGCTGGCTGTCGTGCTGGTCAACAAAACCATGCGGAACGAGATCGACGACGTCCCTCTCCGCGGCATCATTCGAGCCGTTCCCGTCTGAGGTGAACACGTGGTCCACTGGTCCGACGTCATTGGGGCGCGCCTCGTCGAGCAGCGGCCGGATCACCTGGTCAACACGGGCATTACGCCAAGCGGTGAATTCCACATTGGCCATCTTCGAGAGATGCTCACGGGCGAAATGATTGCCCGGGGTGTCCGACGCGCGGGCGGCACGGCCGAATTGTGCTTCATCATCGACAGCGCGGACCCGCTGCGGAAGGTCTACACTTTCCTGGATGAAACCTACGCGGAGTACATTGGCATCCAGCTCTTCCGCATCCCACCTCCAGATGCCGACGGGAAACCTGACCTCGCCGCCCTCGAGGCTGGTACGTCCTATGCGGACCACTTCCTCGCACCCTTCTTGGAGGCGCTGGAAATGCTAGGCGTCCGCCCTCGCTTGGTCTATAACCATCAAGCCTACGCCGAGGGGCGATTCGTGGAACACGTCAGGACGGCACTGAACCAGCGTGAGCGGGTCCGTGAGATCATCGAAGACATCTCCGGCCGGGAACTTGCAGCAGACTGGTGGCCCTTCTCACCGGTCGACGAACGCGGTTGCATGGATGGACTTGCGGTCACGGGCTTCGACGACACGCACGTCTACTGGCGTGCAGAAGACGGCCGTACAGGCTCTTGCGACTACACCGCAGGGGAAGGAAAGTTGCCTTGGCGGCTGGATTGGCCGGCGAAGTGGTGCTGGCTCGACGTCACATGCGAAGCTTTTGGCAAGGACCACGGCACTACGGGGGGGTCATACGACACCGGGGCTGAACTTTGCCGGCTCTTTGGCTCCAAGCCTCCAGAGGGGCTGACCTACGAATGGATCAGCCTGCGTGGCCAGGGAGCCATGTCCTCCTCAAGCGGCACCACGGTCGGACCCATCGAGGCACTGAACCTCGTACCGCCCGAAATCCTTCGCTACCTTATCGCCTCCACCAAGCCCGCCAAGGCCATCGAATTCGACACCGGAATGGGCTTGGTGAACCTCGCCGACGCCTACGAACGTCTGCTCCGTCATGACCTTGAAGCCAAACTGGAGGAAGAGGGACTCAGCCGAAGAAAGCGCGTCGCCATTGAAGACGACATCTCCGCCACAAGGCTGTCTTCCGTGGAGGAGCGGGACCAGCGCCCAGGTGCCGTGGGCGTCACCTTCCGTCACCTCGCCATGTTGGCCCAGATTCGCTCCAACGACGACGACGTGTGGGCCATGATTCCCAACCAGGGCGTCGATCGCACCGAGTTCAACGCGCGCCTGAATCGCATGCGTCACTGGATCAGCAGCCGTCACTTCCCTGACGAAATGCGCGTTGGCATCCGTGAGGAGCCAAACGCGGAGCGACTCACCAACCTTACCAAGGAAGAAGAAAAGCTCCGCCAGGCCCTGATTCGTAATTTCGAGGCCAGCCAAGAAAGCGGTTGGAACGAGGCCAACCTCTCGGCGAACGTCCCGGATGCTGCCCGAGAGGTTGAAGTTCCGCTCCGTGAGGCATACAGGCTGACCTACGAACTCCTTCTCGGAGTGGACGTCGCTCCAAAACTTGCGCCGCTTTTGGCTGCGATGGAGCCAAACCGCGTGCTTCGGCTCATGCGCGGCGCATGATCAACAGGCATCGAAAGCCTCGATGAGGTACTCGGCCTGCGGACTGGTCCACGCCAAGTCCCGCACCTTGTCCCGGCCACCGCTGGCGTACGCGTGAATCACGTCCGCAACGCGGACGTTTCCTTCCGAAGACCGTGCAAGGATGGTCTTAGGCTTGAGCGTCTTTCCTGTCCCGTGGGGGTCGTAGACCGTCACCAGTGCATTTTCAAGGAACCACTCGGCTTTGCCGCCTTCTGGACCGTCGTACGTCATTTTCGGCCGCTTTGCTCCGAACATGCCGCCTCCAGCCTTCTTCGGCTTGGCGGCCGCCTTGCTCTTGCCTTTGGCTTTGGCGGGGGCAGAGGTGGCCTTGGCCTCCTCAGCATCGGCTGAATCAACTGCGGCTTCGGAAGGTTCGGAGGAATCAGAGCCCACATCTGCCTTCATCTCAGCGCGAATTTCAGCCTCGATTTCGGCGCGCAAGGCATTCATGTCAACCTCCGGTCCCTTCGAAGAAGTTCCTCCTAAACGGTCCTCATAATGGGCCGCGAGTTCCACAAGCGCCGCTTCCATGGCGGCCTCGAGTTCCAGCAGCAGAACGCCATCGGCCGTTCCACGCCACTTCGTCCATTGGTGTGTGGTGAAACTGTTGATGTCCGAACCGCACTTGGGGCAGAAGCTGCGCTTAGGGGGTGTCAACTGCGTGACGTCCTGCATGGCCTCAGGATCTGCTCCCTCGTGGGCGCCGCAAGCCACAGCGTGCAGGTGCCGGCCGGCTTCGAACCCACGATCCATGGCGGTGTGGAAGGCATCTGAATCTCGGTCGATGGTGCCAGATTCCACCATGCTCATCGCCCTCGAGGAGCGTGACACCACTTCGGCGGCCGCACGCACGGCAGACGATTGACCCCAGCCACCGGCGGGAGGTTCGAGGGTGTGAACCTGCTCTGCAACCTCCTCACCCGCCGCATCATCCTCCCCTTCCGCGGGAGCATCTGCAGGTGCAGCAATGCCGAGCAGAATCGGGTTTGCACCTTCCTCCACCTTCGCGATCAGGTCAAATTTTTCAGCCATCGAGAGGTCATCTCGAAGACGGACGACCTCCTTGAGTTGGTTGAGGTCGTGGCCTGTGGAAGTGATTGGACCCTGAACCGTAAGGTCGTGACCACACGCCAGACAGTACGCCGCAGAAGCGGACACCACCGACTCACATGTCGGACAATACACGCCGGCCATGTCGCACGATGTTGCTCACGATTTATGAGCATCACGAAGCATACTGACGTTGCACCTGAACTCAGTAATGCACTTCCAACCGGCGGGGCCGAGGATCGCCCTTGGCAAGCACCGACATGGCGGCCACTTCCATGACTGCTCCTCGCAGGGTGGTCACGAAGGGGATGTTGAGTTCGACCGCAAGCCTGCGCATCATGTTCCCGTCGCGAACCGCGCCGCCGCTGACGGTCGGGATGTTGACGATGAACTGCACGCGACCCTCGCGCATGATGTCCAAAGCATCGGGATGTTGGGGTTCTGCAATTCGGTAGACGGTCGTGACGGCGAGACCTGCACCACGGATGCCGTCGGCTGTTCCTGGTGTGGCGTAGAGCTCGTAGCCAAGATCGACAAGGTCCCTGGCAAGATCGACGATATCGGCCTTGTCCTCGTCACGCACGGTCAGGTACACACCGCCACCGTTGGCGACGGGAACTTCCGTGGCCAAACGGGCTTTGAGGTAGGCCATTGCAGGGTCCTCATCCGAGCCAAACACCTCACCGGTGCTCTTCATCTCAGGTCCCGGCGCTGGATCGAGGCCTCGAAGCTTGATGAAGGGAAAGACGGGAGCCTTGACGCAGACGTGCCCCGTGACGCGCTTCGGAATCTCCTGTTGAGCAAGAGGCTGCCCGATGGTCACGTTGGCCGCGATTCTGGCGAGAGGAAGACCGGAGGACTTGGCCACAAAGGGAACAGTCCTCGAAGAGCGTGGATTGACTTCCAACACGTACAGCGTTTCGTCTTGAATGGCGAATTGGATGTTGTAGCAACCCACAATGCCAAGCCCGAGGCCGATGATGCGGGTTTGTTCTTCAACCTGCACGAGGATTTCTTCCGAGACGTTCTGGGTGGGGATGAAGCACGTTGAATCACCGGAATGGATGCCTGCCTCTTCCAGATGTTCCATGACCGCACCGACCAGCACATCTTCGCCATCGCAGGCCGCGTCGACGTCAAGTTCGGTCGCATGGCCAAGGTACTCGTCCACCAGAAGTGGACGGTCAGGCGCGAAGAAGGCCTCGGCGAGGTATGCGTCGAGTTGAGTTTGGTTGCTGAGGATTTCCATGCCCCGACCACCCAGCACATAAGAGGGGCGAATCAACACCGGGAAGCCGATGGATTCCACCGCACGCCGAACGTCATCAGACGTGGTCCCCGTAGCGCCGCGCGGCATGCGCAGGCCCACCCGCTTAGCGAAGGCCTCGAAACGTTCGCGATCGCTCGCCTCATCGATGGCATCGCACGAGGTCCCAAGGGTGCCCACGTTGGCGCCTGACGCCGCAAGCAAGGGCCGACGGGTCTCGAGGGGGAGGGCGAGATTGATGGCGGTCTGTCCACCAAATTGCAGCAGAATGCCATGCGCTTGTTCCCTGAGCAGCACCTCAGCGACGTGTTCGAGGATGAGCGGCTCGAAGTAGAGCCGATCGGAGGTGTCGAAATCCGTGGACACCGTTTCTGGGTTGTTGTTGATGAGAACCGCATCCTTGCCTGCGGCACGTATGGCGTTCACCGCGTGCACGCAACCGTAGTCGAATTCGATGCCTTGGCCGATACGAATCGGACCTGACCCGATGGTCACAACCCGTTCCTTGGTGCGGTCCTCAAGACCGGGGAGCAGGTCGATACCGTCGTGTCCAAGCGGTTCGTAGGTGGAGTAGTAGTACGGCGTGGCCGCTGCGAATTCAGCCGCGCACGAGTCAACCATGCGGTACACCGGATGCACCTTGAGGGCGTGACGACGCGCCATGACGGCCGCTTCGTCGCGCCCCTTGGCGAGGGACGTGGGGCCAGCGGCAGGGAATCCAGCGAGCGCATCGGCAATGTGCGCGTCCGTGAAGCCGTGCGCCTTCCACCGGCGCATATCCTCCGCGTTGATCTGTTCGGGAGCAACGCCTTGGGCCGTGATTTCCGCTTCCATGTCCGCCAGCCGTTTGAAGCGGTGAAGGAACCAGCGCGTCATGCGCGTCAATTCGTGGACGCGCTCGATGGACCAGCCGCGGCGGAAGGCCTCCAACAACGCGCCCATGCGCCGGTCTGTGGCGACCGTCAGCCAATCGATCAGGGTGTGTTCGGGCAGGGGCTCTTCGGCCCGCTCCAACTGGTCCTCACCGTCAGATTCGTCTGCACGGGTCAACGGGCGCGGATGAGCGACGCCTTGTTCCAACGACGCCCAAGCCTTGAGGAAGGCCTCCTCGAAGCACCGCCCGATGGCCATGACCTCACCGGTGGATTTCATGCTGGTTCCCAGCGTGCGGTCTGCCGTCCTGAATTTGTCAAAGGGCCAACGTGGTATCTTGACCACGCAATAGTCCAAGGTCGGTTCGAAAGCGGCCGTGGTCCCTTCACCCGTGATTGGGTTTGGGAGCTCGTCAAGGGTGTACCCGACCGCGATCTTCGCTGCCATCCGAGCGATAGGATAGCCTGTGGTCTTGGACGCCAGCGCAGAAGAGCGAGAAACACGTGGGTTGACCTCGATGACCCGGACTTCACCTGTGGCTTGGTTGAAGGCGAACTGAACGTCGCAACCGCCCTTGATGTTAAGCGCCCGAATGAGACGCAGAGCGTGGTCGCGGAGGATTTGATGGTCCACGTCGCTGAAGGATTGCAAGGGCGCCACCACGACAGACTCACCGGTATGCACGCCCATGGGATCGATGTTTTCCATCGTGCACACGATGGTGGCGTTGTCCGCCTCGTCACGCATGACTTCGTACTCGAGTTCCTGCCAGCCGAGAATAGACTCCTCGATGAGGACCTGATTGATGCGGGAGTTGCGCAGCCCCAGGGTGGCGATTTCAACGAGCTCACCGACGTCGCGGGCCGTGCCGCCTCCAAGGCCACCAAGGGTGAACGCAGGGCGAATGAGCAGGGGCCAACTGCCAAGGAAGTCAGCCGCAGCCAGCACCTCTTCCATCGTATTGCAGGCCACTGAGGTGCAGATTGGAAGCCCAATTGACGTGCACACCTCGTTGAACAAATCACGGTCTTCCGCCTTGTCGATGGCGTCCAAATCACTGCCGATCAGTTCCACGCCAAGGCGCTCCAATGAGCCGTCGTGCGCCAGTTCGCTGGCGATGTTGAGCGCGGTCTGTCCGCCCATACCGGCAAGCAAGGCGTCAGGTCGCTCTGCCTCGAGGATGGCCCGTACCGTATCGGGAAGCAGAGGCTCGATGTAGACAACATCAGCCATTTCTGGATCGTTCTGAATCGTCGCAGGGTTGGAGTTCACCAGGATCACCTTGTACCCGTCTTCGCGCAGGGCGCGCACGGCCTGCGAGCCTGAAAAGTCGAATTCGGCCGCTTGCCCGATCTTGATCGGGCCGCTTCCAAGGACCATGATGGTCTCGAGGTCCTCACGTCGTGGCATCAGGCCTCACCCCCTTGCAGGTGAGCATCAACCATGCTGCGGAAACGCGTGAACAATGGGCCAGCGTCATGGGGACCCGGACACGCTTCGGGGTGGAATTGCACCGTAAACGCCGGTCGGCCAACGAGGTCTAAGCCCTCGACCGTGCGGTCGTTGGCGTTCACGTAGCGCACCACGACCTCCGCATCATGCTGCGGTTCCGCCTTCGGACTGCAAGCACCGCTTGGGTGCGCGGCCAGCATCCCTGCGTTGGGGTCCGCCACCGCAAACCCATGGTTTTGCGAGGTGATCCACACGCGGCGTTCGACGAGATCAAGCACCGGTTGGTTGGCCCCTCGGTGGCCGTAACGCATCTTGTAGGTTCGAAGGCCGGAGGCGAGTCCCATGAGCTGGTGACCCAAGCAGATCCCCATCACCGGGAGGCCATGCTGCACCGCAGCAGCCAGCGTGCGGCGCGCGTCGGTGGCACGCCCGGGATGAGCCGGGTCACCGGGCCCGTTTGAGCAGAACAGCGCGTCGATGTTATGCTTCGCGACGAGGTCGTCAAGGGAGGTTTCCGGTGGGCACCAAAGCACCTCAAAATACAAGCAGAGGTGGCGCAAGATGTTGTTCTTCACGCCACAATCCAATGCCGCAAGGCGCGGGAGAGGTCGTCCGAGGTCGTCCTTCGCGCCCGGGTTGAGGTGAACGATCTCGCGCACGCTGACTTCGGCCACCAAATCCTCCAATTCTGGTGAGGTCATGGCATCAAGCCGAGCCTGCATGGCACTCTCCTCCGATGCAGGTCCGAACACGCAAAGCACCGTGCCAAGTTCACGGACGTGACGGGTGATGGCCCGGGTGTCGATGGCTTCGATGCCGGGTACGCCGTGATGACGAAGGAGCTCGTCCACGGTCCCGATGCTATCGCGATGATCAGGTTCCTCCATCGCGTGGCGGACGACCACGCCACGCGGCCACACGCGTCCTGATTCTGAGCGCCCGGGATGAACGCCGTAATTTCCGATGAGCGGGTAGGTGAAGG
>Ga0160423_10002080_pt1 | contig 16744 bp, 16 predicted proteins | sample CRUFie14St8metaG_FD_108191 | JGI IMG/M metagenome (GOLD analysis project Ga0160423, IMG submission 108191) | Marine microbial communities from the Costa Rica Dome - CRUD Field 142mm St8 metaG | ecosystem: Environmental > Aquatic > Marine > Oceanic > Photic zone | place: Costa Rica: the Eastern... | reverse complement strand
GGGAAACTTCTCTCAATTCAAAAATCAATTTTTGAATATTTAAGAAAATTAGAGAAATTAAAAGGATCAGCAGGGCTCGATAAAATAGTAAAATTTATAAATGAAAATTTTGATACAGAATACGACCTTAAGCCAAACAACAAACTTTCTCATGAAGTTTTATTTGATTACCTTAATAGACCAGTTCGTATTTGTGGTATGATTCCTAATGAAGGTTCCGTGGGCGGAGGCCCATTTTGGAAAAAAGAATTAAGGGGTAAAAGTTTACAAATTATTGAAGGAGTTGAATTAGATGATTCTATTGAAGAACACAAAAAGGCAATATCAAATTCAACACATTTTAATCCCGTAATGCTTATTTGTGGAATAACTAATTACAAAGGAGAAAAATTTTCATTACATGATTTCAGAGATGAAAAACGTTCAATGATCAGTAGAAAAGTATATAAAAATAAATCAATTAAAATACTCGAATGGCCTGGCTTATGGAACGGAGGAATGGCAGAATGGAATTCTATATTCGTTCAAGTTCCTAAAGAGACTTTTAACCCAGTAAAATCTATTATTGATTTATTGAGATGATTAAATTTTAATTACTTTTACACATAATCTCAAAGGGGTGCCATCTAATAAATAGGCTGAGATCATACCCGATGAACCTGGGCAGGTAATGCTGCCAAGGGAATTTTTCAAAATAAATAACAATTAAATAATTACCCCTTTTATTTGAATAAAATTATTCGAATGAAATTATTAAAGTTAATTTTTTTTACTCTTTTTAATATCTCACTTATTTTAGCTCAGAAAGTAAATGATGAAATTGTTGAAGACTCTTTGTCCAGAATTAGTTTGGAAGAGGTTTTGTTAATTGGAATTCGTGCCAAAGAAGACGTTCCAGTGACATTTACAAATATTTCTAAAAAAGAAATTGCACCTAGGAACTTAGGTCAGGATATACCAATTTTGTTAAACTATTTACCGGGTGATGTAACAACAAGTGATGCAGGTGCAGGAATTGGTTATACTGGAATTCGAGTACGGGGTACTGATGCAACTCGCGTCAATGTTACAATTAATGGAATACCATATAATGATGCTGAGTCTCAAGGTACTTTTTGGGTAAATTTGCCGGACTTTGCTTCTTCAGTTGAGACAATTCAGTTACAACGAGGTGTAGGTACTTCTACTAATGGATCTGCAGCATTTGGTGCAAGTTTGAATTTAGAAACAGATGCTATCCAGAAAAAGGCTTTTACCTCTTTGGCTTCAAGTTTCGGGAGCTTTAATACTTTTAAAAATACCTTAAAATTTTCAACAGGAATTTTAAATGATCATTTTACTTTTTCAGGGAGACTATCACAAATAAATTCTGATGGATATGTTGATAGAGCATCTTCAAATTTAGACGCGTACTATCTTCAAGCAACATTTAAAGATGAGAATACTTTAATTAAAGCCTTAGTATTTGGGGGACAAGAAATTACTTACCAGTCATGGTATGGACTAGATCCTATAACACTGGTTTCAGATAGAACCTATAATCCAGCGGGAGAAATATATGATCATAATGGAATCAGAACAAGCTTTTATGATAATCAAGTAGATAATTATTCTCAGCAACATTATCAGTTCCATTGGAATGAAAAGTTAAGTTTAAAATGGAACTTTTCTCTTGGGCTTAATTATACAAATGGGAGTGGTTTTTACGAGGAATATAATGACTTATGGTATAATCAAAACATTAGTTTTGGTGGAAATACAAGTTTTGACTACTTAAATTTAACTCCTTTTGAAATAGGAGATAATTTGATTTCTGATAGTGAAAATATAACTCAGAAATGGTTGGATAATGACTACTATGTTTTGACGTTAGGTTTCAATTACCAAAATGCTAAAACTACATTTAATATTGGAGGCTTATTAAGCAATTATTTTGGAGATCATTTTGGAAGACTAATTTGGGGTCAAACCCTGGGGAGCATTTCACCAAAGCATCTTTTTTATGAAAATCAAGGGACTAAAAATGAGAGGAGCCTTTTCACAAAAGTAAATCAATCAATTACTAACTCTCTTTCAGGATTTGCTGATCTGCAGATTCGCTCTATTGACTATAGAGTTTCAGGTTTAGTTGCTGGACCTTCTTCTTTTTCTGTTGATGATAATTTCCTTTTTTTCAATCCTAAATTTGGATTGACATATAATCTAAGTCCTTTTCAAAGACTCTATTTATCTTATGCTAAAGCACAAAGAGAGCCTAACAGAACAGACTATGAAAATGGAAATCCTAAACCAGAGAAATTGGATGATTTCGAGTTTGGTTGGAGAGTAAAAAATTCAAAAATTGAGGCTCAAGCCAATTTGTATTGGATGGAATACAGAGATCAACTTGTTTTAACAGGAGCTTTAGATGAAGTAGGAGCACCTATAAGACAGAATGTTGGAAAAAGTAGAAGACTAGGAATTGAACTAGATGTAAAAATGGAACTGCATTCTAGTTGGATATGGCATCCAAATCTATCCTTTAGTAGTAACCAAAATTTAGATTTTTTCTTTGAACGTGATGGAATATTAAAGAATCTTGGAAAAACAAAATTAGCTTATTCACCAAATTTAGTTGCTGCTAGTGCAATTCTATTCGTCCCATCAGCTCGTTTTCAAGTTGGATTTTTAACTAAATATGTAGGGGAACAGTATATGGGGAATATAGATTCAGAAAAATCTATTTTGTCATCATATTTAGTAAACGATTTAAATTTAGTTTATAGCTGGTTGCCAAAAAAATGGATTAATGAAATACAATGGTCGTTATTAATTAACAATATCTTTGACAGAAAGTACGAGTCTAACGGGTATTTTTATACATATGATGATACTTGGACTTCTCCTGGTGATATTGTAACCATTGAAGGTGCAGGTTATTATCCTCAGGCAGGCATTAATTTTATAACAGGACTTAAAATCAAATTTTAAAAACGATATGCAATAATTAATCTAGCGACTAATAAACCAAATTCCCCATTGGGATCTGTATTTAAAAGTCGTTGTCCGATAAGTGTAATTTTTAGTTGAGTATTATATTCTAATCCAAGTTCTAATGAATATCCATATGAAAATGGATTTAATTGATTATTAAAAAATTGAATCCTATTTTCTTGATTTAGTTGGTGACCAATTAGACTTGGAAAAGTCCAAAAGTAAACACTACTGTTTGTTAGTGGATCCTCAATTAGATTTTTTTGATAAATAAATCCTAAACGAACATAATTATCAAAAAAAGAAGATTTAAAGTTAGGTAAATCTGGTCCTTGAATCCATTTTTTTCCAAAACCTATTGAAAGTCTTGTATTAAAAAATTCACTGTTTTTAATTGGATAGTTGCAAAAAAAACTTCCGTTTAGAACACCCCCAATTGGATTCATTAAAAAGTCAAAAGTGTTTAGTTGATCAGAACGATTCCCCTTCCATATAGTTTCTGTTCCATATATAGTTAAGTCTAAATTAATTCCACTTTTAGTAATATATTTTAATTTACTTAATTCTGCAGTTACATCTATATGTTTTAAACTGCTTACAGAAATAATACCACTTCTTATAAAGTATGCTTTAAAGCTACTTTCTTCTCTCTTTTGTTTTGCATAATCTAAATCTAGAAGTTGGCCATATCCTAATGAAGGATAAATAAGAAAGCAAATTATAATTAGTTGAAAATAAATTAGTTGAATAGGTTCTTTAACCATTTAAAACTTTTATTATTTAATTAAATACTCTTAATGTACCATTTAAATTTTGAATTTGATAAAAAAGTAAATTTTGGGGTGGGTTTAAATTTTCATTTGGGTTTAGTATTTGGCCTGTTGCAAGACTGTATTTATATTCCTCACAGCTACATACAGCCAATACTCCTTCAATAGATAGTGAAGAACAATCCCTAGGCGTATGATTTGGACAAGTTGCCTCCCATGCTAGATAACTAGAATTATTTAGATTAAATATTATTACTCCATTGATTCCTAAATCAGGAATTAACATACTACCACCAACATAATTTAATCCATTATATAGTGGGAGTGATAAATTTAAATCCCTTTGAAAACGAATATCAACCAAATAGGGATTTCTCTGAAGAGGTTCTTTACCACACATTATGAATATAAAAAAAAGCAATAATAATTGACTTTTATTGAAAATTTTAGACAATTGTTCCAAATGCTTATATTTGAATATTAATCTCCAAAAGGAGGTTTTTTTATATGTATAAAACGTATAAATTATGAGTAAAGTATCTTATTATACCGAAGAAGGATTAAAAAAACTTCGTTCTGACTTAAATAAGCTAAAAGACATAGAACGTCCAAAGGCTTCTCAAGCTATTGCTGAAGCAAGAGATAAAGGAGACCTTAGTGAAAATGCTGAGTATGACGCTGCGAAAGAAGCCCAAGGTATGCTTGAGATGCAAATAGCAAAACTTGAAAACACCCTAGCTAATGCAAGACTAATTAATGAATCAGAACTAGATACATCCAAAGTTCTCGTATTATCAACAGTAGAAGTCAAAAATAAAGCCAGTGGTGTCAAAATGAAATATACTCTTGTTGCCCAGAGTGAAGCTGATTTAAAATCTGGTAAAATTTCAGTTGATTCACCAATTGGTAAAGGACTTTTAGGAAAGGAAGTTGGAGAAATAACCACAATTTCAGTACCAAGTGGTAAAATTGAATTAGAAATACTTTCTATTTTAAGAGAGTAATGGAAACATTATTTAGTAAAATTATTTCAGGGGAAATTCCTAGTTATAAAGTAGCAGAGAACAACTTATGTTTTGCTTTTTTAGATATCAATCCAAATACCAGGGGTCATGTGCTTTGTGTCCCAAAAAAAATAGTAGATAAACTTTTTGATTTACCAGAAAAAGAATATTTAGAACTAATGTCTTTTTCAAGAAGAGTAGCCTTAGCTATAAAAAAAGTTATACCGTGTAATCGAGTTGCAATGTCTGTCATTGGCCTAGAAGTTGCACATGCTCATGTTCACTTAATTCCACTAAATGAAATGGATGATATACGATTTAATAAAAAAGTTTCAATAAGTCCTGAAGAAATGAAAGAGATTGCAGTTTCAATATCATCTTATTTTAAATCTTAAAGCATTAGTTTAAATTTTATTCAATAAAATTTGAAAGCAAGTTCCCTTACCTAAAACTGTTTTAAAAATAATAATCTTTCCCAAATGAAAATCTTCTATAATTCTTTTTGCAAGTGACAATCCAAGCCCCCATCCTCTTGTTTTAGTTGTAAATCCTGGCTTGAAAATTTTTGACAAAAGTTCTTTTTTTATTCCCGATCCTGTGTCTGATATTAGTATTTCAACATGTCTTCGTTTTTCATTTAATTGAACACAAAGTTTTCCTTTGCCTTTCATTGAATCAATTCCATTTTTAATTAAATTTTCGAGTGTCCAGCTTAACAATTGTGGATTGAAAGGAATTATAATATTTTTTTTAGGTATGTCAATTTCAAATAAAATCTGTTTTGAGCTCCTTTTTATTAAGTATGATAGTGTTTCTTGAATACTCGAAGTAATATTTAATGGTTTCAGTTCTGGTTTAGAACCTACTTTTGAAAATCTATCAGTAATTAGATTAAGCCGCTCGACATCTTTTTCAATCTCATTTATTGGTAATGATTTTTTTTCTTTTTCTTTAAGCAAAGTAATCCACCCCATAATTGAACTTAATGGAGTACCAATTTGATGGGCTGTTTCTTTTGACATCGCTGCCCAAAGTCTATTTTGTTCTGATATTCGTGCTGTTTTAAATACAAAATAAAGTACGGCTGCAAAAAGAAAAACAATCAAAAGTAGGGCCAAGGGATAATATTGGAGTTTTTTTAGAATTGATGAATTTCCATAAAAAAGCTTTTGATTTACCAATAGATTTCCTTGTTCGTCACTATATCTAATTAAAATTGGCTCATTTTCTTTTTTTAATCTTGATAAAATATAATATAACTCGATTGAATCTTGTCTTGATTCGTCCCATTTTACATTTCTAATTTCAATGATTTTATTATTTTCATTTACTTGAATCATTGGGTTTACACCAGATCTTTGAAGAACTTCGAAAGTTAAATTACTTAATGTTGGATTTTTAATATATTCTTCTTGAGCCATTGCCCAAAGCTTCATTTTGTTTCGTTCTTCAAGACGTAAACTATTAAACAGATTATTTGTATTCCATAGTATTATCGATACAATAATAAATACTAAAAGCAGCCAAAAATTCTTGAATTTTGATTTAAATAGATTAATTAGCTTCATGTTTAAAAGTTTTAAGCTAATATATTTTAAATTAATAAATTAAATGAAAAGCGTATGCCAGCCCTAAAAACTTTTCATATTTTTACTTTATATAATTATGATTTGCCATGGAAGTAACTGGAAAAATTAAATGGATTGACGAAACAAAAACCTATGGTAACAATGGCTTTCGTAAAAGAGAAGTTGTAATTACTACTGAAGAACAGTATCCCCAACAAATATTAATAGAATTTATCCAAGACAAATGTGAATTATTAAATAACTATCAAGTTGGCCAAAATGTTAAAATAGGGATTAATTTACGAGGTCGCGAATGGACTAACCCTGAAGGAGAAACTAAATATTTTAATTCTATACAGGGGTGGAGAATTGATACATTAGAAAATGATTCTTCAAATGAAATGCCTCCTATGCCTACACCAACTTCTTTTGAACCAGCTGAAGGTGACGCTAATGAAGTGGACGACGATTTACCTTTTTAATTAATTGCATTGGATGACAAAAACAATAAATCAGATGATCATTTGTCATACCTATTGCTTGCATAAAGGAGTAAATAATAGTAGGGCCAATAAATTTAAATCCCTTTTTTTTTAAATCAATACATATTTTCTCTGCTAAGGGAGTATTATTTGGTACTTCGTTTAGACTCTTAAACTTATTAATTATAGGATCATTATTAACATAATTCCAAATGTATTTTGAAAAACTATTATGCTCTTCTTGAATTTTTATAATAGCTTTTGCATTGTTTATAGTAGCTTTTATCTTCAAATTATTTCTTATAATACTAGTATTTGCAATAAGTTCTTTTTCTTTTTTAATATCATACGAGGCAATCTTATATATATCAAATGAATCAAAAGCTTTAATAAATCCTTCACGTTTCTTTAATATTGTAATCCAACTTAATCCAGATTGAAAAATCTCAAGTGTTAATGATTCAAATAGAATATTGTCTTCAAAAACAGGAACACCCCACACAATATCATGATAATTTTCGTATAAATGATTACCATTACACCAATCACATCTTCTTTTTGTCATAAATTAAATATAAAAAAAAGCACCTTAAAGGTGCTTTTATATTATTAACGAATTTAGTTTAAACAAGTGCTAAACGCTCAAATCCAGTAACTTCAAGATCTCCATTCGATTTGACATAATCTATTACTGATATTTTATTGTCTTTAATGTAGGCTTGGTTGATTAAAGTATTGTCTTTAAAAAATCTCTTTAATTTTCCTTTTGCAATATTGTCGAGCATTGCTTCAGGTTTACCTTCTTGACGTAATTGATCTTTAGCAATTTCAATTTCTTTTTCTACAATTGAAGCGTCAACTTCTTCTTCACTTAAAGCTATAGGATTCATTGCTGCTGCCTGCATTGCAACATTTTTTGCTACATCAGCAGAACTATCATTGTTTTTGGATAATCCTACTAATGTTGCTATTTTGTTTCCTGCATGAATGTATGATCCAACAAATGGAGCGTTAAGAGTTTTAAATCCACCAATTTCAATTTTTTCACCTATAATACCAGTTTGTTCAGTTAATTTTTCAGAAACACTCATACCATTAAATTCAGCATTAAGAAAACTTTCTAAGGTTTCAAAATTAAGAGCTAATTCAGCTAGTTCGTTAGCAAGAGAAATGTAGGTTTCGTTTTTTGCAACAAAATCTGTTTCACAATTCAATGAAATTATTATTCCCACCGTGTTAATAGAGTTAACTTTTGCAATTACAGCACCCTCTGAGGAATCACGATCTGCTCTATTAGCAGCCACTTTTTGTCCTTTTTTACGAAGGTTCTCAACAGCTTTATCAAAATCCCCTTCAGCTTCAACAAGAGCTTTTTTACAATCCATCATACCTGCGCCAGTTGCTTGGCGTAATTTGTTTACTTCAGATGCAGTAATTTTCACAATTTATTTTTTTTATTAATTAGGTTTATTATTCTTTTTTATTCTCATTTTCTTTAGAAGGAATTTCTTTCTGCGAAGTATTATTTTCAATATTTAAATTATCTTCGTCAGGTTTCGCAGCAGCTTCCATTTTTTTAAGATCTTCTTCTGTGTTTCCTTCTTTCTCTTTTTCACGTTCGCTTAAACCCTCTTTAACGGCTCCAGTAATAAGATCTAAAATCTTGTCAATTGATTTTGATGCATCGTCGTTTGATGGTATGACAAAATTAATATCTCTAGGATCAGAATTTGTGTCTACCATTGCAAATATCGGAATCTTGAGTTTCTGAGCTTCTTTTACAGCTATATGTTCTCGAGTAGTATCAACAATAAATATAGCACCTGGTAAACGGGTCATATCTGATATTGAGCCTAGGTTTTTTTCTAGTTTTCCTCTTAAACGCTCAACTTGAAGTCGTTCTTTTTTTGAAAGGGTTTCGAACGTTCCATCTTTTTTCATTCTATCAATTGCCCCCATCTTTTTTACAGCTTTTCTAATTGTAACAAAATTAGTCAGCATACCTCCTGGCCAACGTTCTGTTATGTAGGGCATATTTACTGATTTGGCTTTTTCAGCAACAATATCTTTTGCCTGTTTTTTTGTTGCAACAAATAAAATTTTTCTTCCTGATGCTGCAATCTTTCTTAATGCAGAATTGGTTTCTTCAATTTTTGCTACTGTCTTATAAAGATTGATTATATGAATTCCGTTACGCTCCATATAGATGTAAGGAGCCATATTGGGATTCCATTTTCTTGTTAAGTGTCCAAAGTGGACTCCTGCGTTAAGCAGGTCATTTACTTCTGTTTTTGCCATTTTATTTTAGTTTACGTTCCTTTTGAATAGCAACAAGTATAATATACTTGTTTAGATGCTAAACTAATTTCCGCCTTAGCGGTTTAAGCAACTTTTTGATTTATAAATTAATGAACTTCGTTTTATTTATGTAAAACAAAACCAATTATCGTTTAGAGAATTGGAATTTTTTTCTTGCTTTTTTCTGACCAAATTTCTTTCGCTCTACCATCCTAGGATCTCTCGTTAATAAGCCTTCTGGTTTAAGTTCAGAGCGGAAGTCATTATTTATCTTACACAGTGCCCTCGAAATTGCTAAGCGAACTGCTTCTGCTTGGCCATTAGATCCCCCACCTTTAACCGTTATTTTTAAGTCGTAATTGTCCTTTGTATTTGTCAAAATAAAAGGTTGTTGGACTTTATATTGTAAAGTTGAGGTAGGAAAATAGTCAGTAAATTTTTTATTATTTATTGAAATAGAGCCTTTTCCCTTTGTAACAAAAATTCTTGCTACAGATGTTTTTCTTCGGCCTATTGTGTGTACAGTATCCATTATAAGTAATCGTTAATATTAATTGGTTTTGGATTTTGTGCTTCTTGTTGATGTTCAGCTCCAGGGTAAACACGTAGATTTCTGAAAAGATTAGCACCTAATTTATTTTTAGGCAGCATACCTTTTACTGCAAATTCGACAAGGCGTGTGTTATTTTTATTGTGAACCTGGGTAGCATTTAAAATTCTTTGTCCACCAGGATGACCCGTATGTCTAACAAATTCTTTTTGATCCCATTTGTTTCCACTTAAGGTAATAAATGCAGAATTTATTATGACAACATTGTCACCACAATCCACGTGTGGGGTGTAATTTGTTTTGTATTTACCACGTAAAAAATTTGCAATAACAGATGCTGCTCTTCCAAGTGTGATATTTTTTACATCCAACACTATCCACTGTTTATTTACAGTTTTTATGTTTGCAGATATAGTCTTATAACTTAGCGTATTCACAATAATATTTATTATAATAGTTGAACTTCGATCCAACGGGGTGCAAATGTACAATTATAAATTACACTTCGAAAATATTTTATCAAAATTATTGATTACTATTTATAAAAAACTAGTGCGCTTCAAGCCAATTATTCCCAACACCAATATCTACAACCAAAGGGACATCAAGACTAAATGCATTCTCCATTTCATATTTTACTATTTTTTTAATTTCATCTAACTCTGAAATTGGGACATCAAAAACCAATTCATCATGAACTTGAAGTAGCATTTTTGAATGCCATTTCTCATTTGACAATCTTTTTTGAATTGCAATCATAGCTAGCTTAATTATATCAGCTGCACTTCCTTGAATTGGGGCATTGACTGCGTTACGTTCAGCAGCTCCACGAATAATAGCATTTTGTGAATTGATATCTCTAAGATAACGTCTTCTTCCCAAAACAGTTTTTACATAACCATTTTCTCTTGCAAAATCTATCTGTTCACTTATATATAATCTAAGTTTTGGATAGGTAGTGTAATATGTTTCTATAAGCTCTTTTGATTGTGCCCTATTTAAATTAGTTTGTTGGCTTAATCCAAAAGCAGAGACACCGTAAATAATTCCAAAATTGACTGTCTTAGCATTACTTCTTTGTTCTCTAGTAACTTCATTTATTGGAACATGAAAAACTTTTGCTGCTGTCGCTGTGTGTATATCTTCATTATTTTGAAATGCAGTAACCATTTCCTTATCCTTACTAAGTGCAGCAATAATTCGAAGTTCAATTTGAGAGTAGTCAGCAGCAAGAAGTACGTGATTTTCATCTTTTGGTATAAATGCCTTTCTTATTTGTTTACCTCGTAATGTTCTAATAGGTATGTTTTGAAGATTCGGATTATTACTGCTTAATCTTCCTGTTGCAGCAACTGCTTGATTATAAATAGTGTGAACTCTTCCAGTTTTATAATTTTTTTCTTTGGGTAACGAATCTACATATGTGTTTTGAAGTTTTTGTAAAGATCTCCAATCTAGAATATCCGAAACAATAGGGTGTTCTTTCGAAAGAACAGATAATATATCTTCTGAAGTAGAATATTGACCGGTTTTTGTTTTTTTAGGCTTATCTACAATCTTCATTTTTTCAAATAAAACTATACCTAGTTGTTTTGGTGAAGCAATATTAAAATTTTCTCCTGCCGTTAAATAAATTCTCTTTTCTAATGCTTCGATGTCTTCTAAAAGTTCTTTAGATAAGGTTTTCAAAAAAGAGGTGTCTAAGTTAATTCCTTCACATTCCATCTGGGTTAAAACCTCTACAAGCGGGAGTTCTAGTTCTTTAAAAAGTTTGTATGTCCCTGCTAACTCCATTTCTTTATCGAAATGATATTTTAGTTGTAAAGTAATATCAACGTCTTCTACCGCATATTCAGTTTGATCATGCAAAGGAATGTCTCGCATGCTTTTTTGATCTTTACCTTTTTTACCAATTAGATCACTTATGGGTTGTGAATTGTAATTTAAGTAAGTTTTTGCTAAAACATCCATGCTATGTCTCATATCCGGATTAATCAAATAATGAGCAATCATAGTATCAAACAATGGAGCTTTTACATTTATACCATATTGTTTTAATACTTTAAGATCAAATTTTAGATTATGACCTATTTTTTCAATTTTTGAGTTTTCAAAAAATTTCTTGAAGGGTTCTAAAATAAAAATAACCTCATCTCTATCTTCAGGCATTGATAAATAATATCCTTTTCCTGGCGACCATGAAAAAGCAATACCTACTAATTGAGTATTAAGCGCATTTAATGATGTGGTTTCCGTATCAAAACAAACCTGATTTTCTAGTAATAGGCTATCAAGTAATAATTTCCTTCCCAGTTTAGTGTTTACTGATTGATATAAATGTTCATAGTTTTTAATATTTTTTTGCTCAGTGATTTCTTCTACATTGCCACTTCCTGGGGCTGCAAAAAGATCAAACTGCTGTCCATACTTAAAAGAGCTTTTATCAGATTTTTCATTAATTATTTGATTTTTATCATTGTTTTTTTCCTCTTGAACAAAAAAGATTTTATTAAAACTTTCGGCAATTCTTCTAAACTCTAATTCTTCAAAAAGAGAGTTTACTTTAGATTGGTCTGGTTTTTTAAACTTATAATCTTCGGGCTCAAAATTTACAGGTACATCCAATATTATTTTCGCTAGTTCTTTAGATAATAGCCCTTGCTCTTTATTAGCTTCAATTTTTTCACCTAACTTACCTTTAATATCTTGAGCATTTTCGAGAAGATTTTCTATACTTCCATAAGTTTTGAGAAATTTTTTTGCAGTTTTATCACCTACACCAGGAATTCCAGGTATGTTATCTACTGCATCACCCATCATACCTAAGTAGTCAATTACCTGTATAGGACTTTCAATTTCAAATTTTTCTAATACTTCTGGGATTCCCCAAATTTCAATTCCATTTCCCATTCTAGCTGGACGATACATGAAAATATTATCTGAAACTAATTGAGCAAAATCTTTGTCAGGGGTCACCATAAATACTTGATAACCTTTTTTTTCAGCTTGTTTAGCAAGGGTACCAATTATATCGTCTGCTTCATATCCCTCCTTAACTACAATGGGTATATGCATTGCATTTAAAAGTTTTTCAATGTAGGGAACAGCAAGGCTTATAGGTTCTGGTGTTTCATCACGATTGGCTTTATATTCGTTAAATAGTTCTGTTCTTGAATGTGACCCTCCCTTATCAAAACATACAGCAAGGTAATCTGGTTTTTCTCTTTTTATAACATCTAAAAGAGAGTTAGTAAACCCCATAATTGCTGAGGTGTCCATTCCTTTTGAATTAATTCTAGGGTTTTTGATAAAAGCATAATATCCTCTAAAAATTAATGCATAGGCGTCAAGAAGAAATAAACGTTTTCCTGAATTCATTGAATCGTTTAGGTTAAATTTAAAAACTAAATTACACAATGCATTATCCCGACAATTTATTTAATAACAAATTAAGTTTATTTGATATAGTTTCAACATCAAGTCCTATTTCATTTAATAAATCAAAAGTTTTACCATGTGAAACAAATCGATCATCAATACCTTCTGTGTTTATTGGTATTGAGTATGCGTGTTGAGCAGCAAATTCTAGTACTGCACTTCCAACACCCCCTTTTTTAATCCCTTCTTCAAAAATAATAACTGCTTTATAGGTTTTAAATATTTTATGTAATAATAATTCATCTAAAGGTTTAATAAAGCATAAATCAAAATGTGCAAATGCTTTTGAATTTTCAACTTTTAGCATTGCTAAATCAATTTTTTCAGCTAAAGTCCCAATTGTTAATATTGCAATAGTATCCCCTTCTTTTAGTTGTTTTCCCTGTCCCCATTTAATTTTTTTGAAGTCAAATGATATTTCATTTAATTCACTAAAACCTCTTGGATATCGAATGGCTAGTGGAGATTTAATACCCAATTGCACTGTATAAATTAAATTTTGAAGAATTTTAGCATTTCTAGGTGCTACGATTTGAATATTTGGAATTCCACGAAGGTAAGCGATATCAAATACACCGTGATGAGTAGGTCCATCATGACCTACAATTCCTGCACGATCTATACAAAATATTACAGGTAGTTTTTGAAGGGCTACATCATGAATTATTTGATCATAAGCTCTTTGTAAAAAGGTAGAATATATCACACAAAACGGAATCATTCCTTGAGTTGCCATTCCAGCTGAGAGTGTAACAGCATGTTGCTCAGCAATACCTACATCGATACATTGATTAGGAAGTTTATTCATCATATTTACTAAACCGCTTCCAGTAGGCATTGCTGGAGTTATGGCGATAATTTTTTTATTTTTTTTAGCAAGATTAAGTAATGTTTCTCCAAGAATATTTTGAAACTTAATTTTTTTGTTTTCTGGTGAGGGATTTAGTTTTCCTGTAACAGGATCAAATTTTCCAGGAGCGTGGTAAATTACTTTTTCTTTTTCAGCAGAAAGGAGTCCTTTTCCTTTTGTAGTTACAACATGAAGAATTCTTGGACCAGATTTTTTTTTCTGCCGTTGAAAAGACGAAATAAGTGATTCTAAATTATGCCCGTCAATTGGACCCTCATACTTTATATTTAAAGATTGAAAAAAATCAGGAACTTTTGAATTTTCTTTTTTTATATTAGTAAGATAATTTTTTAGAGCTCCAACACTCGGATCAATACCCATACTATTATCATTTAGTATTATTAGAACGTTTGCTTTAGTTGTCCCAAGATGATTCAAAGCTTCAAAAGACATACCGTTTACTATAGAGGCATCTCCAACAATTGCTATGTGATGTCTCTTTTTATTTTGAAGTTTTGCACTTATAGCCATACCCAAAACAGCTGAAATAGCTGTTCCAGCATGACCGGTTCCAAATGTATCATACTCGCTTTCTTCCCTTTTTGGGAATCCACTAATTCCATTTTTTTTTCTTAAGCTTTTGAATGAACTCCTCCTACCTGTTAGCATTTTATGAACATATGCTTGGTGTCCTACATCCCAAATTAATACATCAAATGGAGTATCGAAACAATAATGCAAAGCCACACTTAATTCTACTGCCCCGAGACTTGAACCTAAATGTCCTTCACCAGTAGATAAAGTTTTAATAATTTCTTTTCTTAATTCATCAGAAAAATATTTAAGCAAATCTGGAGAAAGTTTACGAAGCTCTTTGGGGGTTTGAATTCTTTTAAATCTTTCAATATCCATGAGGTAAAGTTAAGGCAAAAGATTTTCAACAGACAACTCTTTAGAATGTGTATTTTTATGTTATGGAATTGAATGATGATTATTTTATGAAGTTTGCTTTAAAAGAGGCTGAAAGGGCTGCAGTTCAGAATGAAATTCCTGTTGGAGCTATCGTAGTTGTAGAGGATAAAATAATTGCTCGTGCTCATAATTTAACACAGAGATTAAATGATGTAACAGCACATGCCGAAATGCAAGCAATTACCTCAGCTGCAAATTACTTAAATGGGAAGTACTTAGTTGGATGCACCCTATATGTTACATTGGAGCCTTGTGTAATGTGTGCAGGAGCTTTAATTTGGAGTCAGTTAAATAGATTAGTTTATGGAGCATCAGATCCAAAAAAAGGTTTTTTGCAATCTGGTGTACAATTTCATCCAAAAACTGCAGTCACATCTGGAGTTCTCAAAAATGAGTCTAAAAATCTTTTAGATGATTTTTTTTCAAGCAGGAGAAAAAAATAGCATCTTAACTCGAAGATGCTATAAATTTTGAAAGATATTTACTACAATAAAGTAATATTGGAAGCTTGTTTGCCTTTTTTACCCTCTTCTTCGACATACTCAACTTTAGCCCCTTCTTTAAGGGTTATTCCATTTAGAGAAGAAATATGAACGAATACATCTTCTTCAGATTCGTCGTTTGTAATAAAGCCATATCCTTTGGCCTCATTGAAAAATTTAACTGTACCAGTCATGCTTATATTTAAAAATTATTATCAAATGTAATCTTATTATTTTGGATTTTCAGTATTTATGACATTTTTCTAATTGAAAGTGATTGACTTACAGCGAGTTTTTAATTATAAATTTAAATTTTATCACGCATTTTTTTTAAGTTCTCTTCACTTAGAGTATAATCTTTAAGATTTTTGCCTTTCCAACGATGGTATAGAAAAAGGGGAAGGTAAATGAATACCCCACCAAAAACACTAAAACCTATTATTTTTTCGCCAATTTTATAATCAACAAAATTCTTATAGAAAAAACCAAATCCCAAAGAAACTATTGTTAAAACAAATAAAAACCAGAGTATTTTTTTCAATTTTCTTTGTCTTCAGTAGTTTTCAAAAAAAGCTCTTTGAGTTGAAGTTTATCTAAATATGAAGGTGCTTCAATCATAATGTCTCTTCCACTATTATTTTTTGGAAAAGCAATGAAATCTCTTATGGTTTCTTCACCACATAAAATAGCTACTAATCGATCAAAACCAAAAGCTATTCCCCCATGAGGAGGTGCACCATACTTGAAAGCATTCATCAAAAATCCAAATTGAGTGTTAGCTTCCTCAAAGGTAAGACCTAAAAGATCAAAAATTTTAGCTTGTAAGTCACCATCATGAATACGTATCGAACCACCTCCAACTTCATTTCCATTTATTACTAGATCATATGCATTAGCTTTAACTTCTCTAGGATTCTTATTCAGTATTTCGATATGTTCTGGTTTTGGAGCCGTGAAAGGATGATGCATAGCATGAAAGCGGTTTGTCTCTTCATCCCATTCAAGTAAAGGGAAATCTGTAATCCAAACAGGGGCAAATTCATTTGGATTTCTTAACCCCAATTTTTTTGCTAATTCCATCCTTAAACTACTTAATTGATGTCTTGTTGTCTTTGCATCTCCTGAAAGAATTAAAATAAGATCCCCGATGTTTGCACCTGTTCTTTTAGCCCAGCTTTCAAGGTCAGAACTATTAAAAAATTTATCAACGGAGGATTTATAACTTCCGTCATCATTCAATTTTACCCAAATTAATCCTTTAGCACCAATTTGTGGTCGTTTTACAAAATCAATTAACGAATCAATTTCTTTTCTTGTAAAATTAGCCGCATTAGGAACAGCAATTCCTACAACCAAT
>Ga0160423_10002079_pt1 | contig 16759 bp, 13 predicted proteins | sample CRUFie14St8metaG_FD_108191 | JGI IMG/M metagenome (GOLD analysis project Ga0160423, IMG submission 108191) | Marine microbial communities from the Costa Rica Dome - CRUD Field 142mm St8 metaG | ecosystem: Environmental > Aquatic > Marine > Oceanic > Photic zone | place: Costa Rica: the Eastern... | reverse complement strand
GGTTATGAATGTCCGATAACGTTATGGGGATACGACACGACTTCGAGTCAGGTGGCACTGGCGGCGTTGTTTGAGCAGATTGCAACGGTGCACGTAAAGGGTTATCCGGAGAATGACAAGGTGCAGCCAGATTACTTGAATATTTCTCGTATCGCTGCGCCCGGACAGATTCTTGAGCTTACGCGGCAGCGGAGCCAAGTGAATGTTCTTGATCAGAAAAAGAAGCGTTAATTACTTCACTGGTAAACGACGTCCAGACCGCTTGCGGGATCCGTGGTCCGGTTGCCACGGATAACCGGGAATGTTTTCATTAGACCAACGGAAATAATTTGGCCCCGATGATGGTGATGATAATGCCCACCACTCCCATGACCGACAGGCAGGCGGTAAAGGTTTGCAGCGTTTCCTTTTCGGTCATACCGCTCATTTTGCTGATCACCCAGAAACCGCTATCGTTCATCCACGGCAACGGCTTGGATCCGCACCCGATCGCCAATGCGAGGTACACGGCATGATAGGATTGGCTGGCGGTATCCATGGAGGTGAACATGCTTCCGAAAATGCCGACGGCGGTGATCATGGCCACGGTGGCGGAGCCTTGGGCGGCTCGGATCACGGTTGTGAGAATGAATGCCAAGGGTAGGAGCCAGATGGCATCGACATTCGATCCCATTTTAGATTGTAGATGCGGGCCAATGCCGGTCTGCAGCAGGATGCTGCCAAAGGCGCCGCCGGCGCAGCAGATGAGGATGATCAGTCCGGCTTCCTTTAGGGCACCCTGCATTTGTTCGTCGAGTTTTTTGGTGTTCTTTATCCGCGAGGCCAACGTCCAGAGCGCCAGGCCAGCCGCGATGGCGAGCGCTATGGTTTTATCGCCGAGAATGGACATCAGGTGCTTCAGGGTATCCGGTGCGTTGGTGTGCCCGATCAAGGTGCCGCCGGCAATGAGCAGAACGGGCAGGGCAATCGGGGTAAGGGACGCGATGAGCGAGGGGAGTTCCGAAGTATGCTTGGCGGAGAGTGCTTCGAGTTTCTCAATGGACTCCGGACTTTCCCGGAATGGAATATCCATTCGTTTATTCAGCCACACTCCGTACAAGTAACCTGCACTGGCCGTAAAGAAGCCGACGGTGAGGCCCGCAAGGATCATCGTGCCGATATTGATATCCAGAACCTCAGCAACGTACAGGGGGCCGGGAGTGGGCGGGACGAGCGAATGCGTCATGGTGCCACCAGCAATGAGGGCCACCAGCAATAGGAGGTAATTCTTCCGGAGCTTCAACCACATCGCCTTAGCCATCGGGACAGCCAGAAGAAAGAGGCTGTCGAAGAACACAGGAATCCCCAATGTGAAGCCGCTGGCCAGAAAGGCGGCCGGGGCACCTTTTTCGCCCACGACCGACAGGGCACTGCGGATAATTCGCTCGGCTGCTCCACTGGCCAGCAGGCAGCGGCCAATCAGGCAGGCGAGCGCGATGATGATGCCAATTTTGCCACAGGTAACACCAAATTCAGTCGTGATCCGGTTGATGGGCGTCTTACTTGCGTAGGCGGTGGCTTTGGCCTGAGCCTCCACATGGTATCTCGCATCGACGTTGGACATCTCTTTGGCAGGGATCTTTTCCTTTTTGATCCGCTCATTAAAATACTTAGAGCTGAGCGCCTCGATTACCTGTTCCTTGGGGGTGATGCCGGCGACCAGTAGGGCGGCGATAAAGAGAGCGAGAAAGGGGTGTAATCGGAGCCAGAGAATGCTGCCGAGGACGGTGGCCAGACCGATGAGGAGCAGTAGAAACGGATCCACGGGCGAAGGCTAGTGCACCGGGTGAATTTGTCCATGCCCAATTGAGTTTTGCGATTGAATGTGGAGGCCAGCTGGGATAGTCCAATGCGCTCATGAAACAGGCATGGTTTTTCCTGATGGTCAGCGTGGCAATGTTGAATGCTGCGGAGTGGAATCAATGGCGTGGAGCGGACCGCAATGGCTTGGTGACGGACAAGACCCCTTTGCGGACAGAGTTTGACGAAACCGGCCCGGAACAGCTTTGGCAGAGCGAAGAAATTCCCAGTGACGATGATGGCGGGCATGGCAGCCTCGTGGTCTCGGGCAACCGCATCTACATGGGGATCGTCTGGCATCTGGACGTGCCATCGAAGCAGCGCGAAATCAATGAGTTGACCCCCCGACGTCTTGGGTTCCGGAATATTTCCGATAAGGCGCTCGTGGAAAAGATGGAGCAGGCCCGGATCAATTTGAATCCTCGGCTGCGCGGTGCCAAGCTGGACGAGTGGGCGAATAATTGGGTGAAGGAAAATCTTGATGCCAAGCTGGCCCAAAACTTGAGCGGTTGGGTGAAGGGTCGGTTCAAGAAAGGCAAAGCCGCCGTGCCATATGCGGAACTTTTTAAGGTCTCCAAAAAAGTAGGCACGACCTTCGAGAGCGACGCGGCGTTCAAGGCGTGGATTAAGGAAGAGAATTTCAGTGAGCTAGCGGCCGACCAAATCATCAAGGTAGTGCCTTCCTCCGTGCGGCAGGCCAAGGACGTCGTGGTGTGCATTGATGCCAATACTGGCAAAACCCTGTGGCGCGCCGAGGCGCCCGGTGAGCCGACCGGCCGAAAATCTTCCAGCACCCCGTCGGTGGTGAATGGTAAGGTGTTTGCCGCGGGTAGCCGTCACGCCTACTGCGTCGATGCGAAATCGGGCAAGACGCTGTGGTCGACCGAGCTCCCGGGGAAGGGCACGGCTTCCTCGTTTCTCATTCATGGGGATAAAGCCTTCATCATGGCCGGCAAGCTGGTTGCTCTGGATGTGGAGACAGGCAAAGAGTTGTGGTGCGCAAACGAATTGTCGGCGAGCAACTCTTCACCGGTAATTTGGGAAGACCAAGGCAAGGTGCGCCTGATCGTGAATGCACGCAGCAATGTAGCATGTTTAGATCCGACTACGGGCGAGATGCTGTGGACGGCTCAGGGTGGTGGAGAATCCACGCCGGTGGTGGTTGGCGATTGGCTGGTGGCGTATTCCCGCCAGGAGAAAATCGGGTTGGCGGGGTACAAATTGTCCCGTGATGGTGCGGAGATGGTGTGGAATCACGCGCTGGCAGCGCGCCGCACACAATCCACACCGGTGATCTTCGAAGGGCACGTGTACTTTGCTGGTGGCGAAAACCAGATGTGCGTTGAGCTGTCCAGCGGCAAGGTGAAATGGCATGAGAAGCGCAAGTGCACGATTTCCTCGCCGCTGGTCGCTGACGGCAAATTCATTGTACTAGAGAAAAACGGCAGCGACCTCGTGATGCTCAAGGCCTCGCCGGAGGCGCATCAAGAACTCGCCAAGACGCGGGTGAAGGCGATGTGGTGTCCCTCGCCTGTGGTGAGTAACGGCCGCCTGTTTATACGCAAGAGTAACGGGGTGGCCTGTTACAACCTCACCTCCAAATTGGTCGTGCCGTAATGGTCGGCTGCTACCAGTTCAATTTGCTGATGCGCTGAGCGACTTCCTCGGCGTTGGCCCGGCTGTTGAAGGCGCTAATGCGGAAGTAGCCTTCGCCTGCGGATCCGAAGCCGGCTCCTGGGGTGATGACCACCGAAGCGTCGGTCAGAACCTTATCGAAAATATCCCAGCTCGGCGCGCCGCCGGGCGTTTTCACCCAGATATACGGGGCGTTCGTACCACCGTAGACGTCCAGCCCGCTGGCGCTGGCCGCTTCCCGAAGGATCCTGGCGTTGCCCATGTAATGCGCCACCAGCTCGGCGACCTGCGTTTTGCCGGCTTCGCTGTACACGGCGGCAGCGGCTTTCTGAATCGGGTAACTGGTGCCGTTGAATTTGGTAGCCATGCGGCGCGCCCAGAGCCCGTGCAAGCCGTGTTCGTTGCCCTCGTCGTCTTTGCCGGCTAATTCCCTGGGCACAACCGTGAAAGCGCAACGGGTCCCGGTGAAGCCGGCGTTTTTCGAAAAGCTACGGAACTCAATCGCGCAATCACGCGCGCCTTCGATCTCGTAAATGGAATGCGGCACGTCGCTGTCCTGAATGAACGCCTCGTAGGCGGCATCGTACAGGATGATGGCATCGTTATCCTTGGCGTACGCCACCCAACCGGCGAGTTGCTCGCGCGTGGCGGTGGCACCGGTAGGGTTATTGGGGTAACAGAGGTAAATGATGTCTGCCTTCTCTGTGGGGAAAGCGGGCACAAAATTATTTTCCGCGGTGCACGGCAAGTAAACGATGCCTTCGTACTGACCGGCGTCATTCGCGTTACCGGTGTGGCCGGCCATCACGTTGGTGTCCAGATACACAGGATACACCGGGTCGGTGATGGCGATGCGGTTTTGGTGGCCGAGGATATCTAGGATGTTGGCGGTATCGCATTTGGCGCCGTCGGAAATGAAAATCTCATCGGCACCAACCTTCACGTCCCGAGCGGCAAAATCATTTTCGGCGATGGCTTCGCGCAGGAATTCATAGCCCAATTCCGGGCCGTAGCCGCGAAAGGAGTCGCGATTGGCCATTTCATCCACGGCAGTGTGGAGCGCCTCCACACAGGCGGCAGGCAGGGCCTCGGTCACGTCGCCAATGCCGCAGCGGATCAGGCGCGCGGCGGCGTCCGGATTGGCCTGGGAAAACTCGTTCACACGGCGGCCAATCTCGGGGAAGAGATAACCGGCCTGCAGCTTCAGGTAATGCTCATTGATGTATGCCATGGAGGGCGGGACGGTAGCGAAACCATCGCGTTTTGCCAAGCAGTTCAGCGCTATTGGCCCATCAAATAGGCGAACAAATCGCGCACTTGCTGGTCGGACAGCGCGTCGGTGATACCCTCGGGCATGAGTGAAACGGGCATGGCCTTAAGATCCTTGATCTCCGCGCGGGGCAGGGTGATGGAGTTCTGGGCCAGATCCCGCAGCACAATAAAGCGCGGGGCGTTTTGGGCAATGAACCCGGTGAGCCGTTGGTTATCCTTGGTGATCACGTTGAACCCGGCGAATTCCTCGCGAATGCCGAGATTGGGATCCACGATAGCCGGAATGATAAAGCCGGGGTTGTTCAGCTGATAGGCATCCAGATTCGGGCCGATGTTGCCGCCCTTACCACGGTATCGATGGCAGGCTGAGCACAGGGCCTGATACACCGTCGCACCGGCCTGCGGGTTGCCTTTGTTATCAGCGACTAACTTGGCGACCTCTGTCATACGTTTCTGGCGAGCCTCATTGCTTTGGCGCAACTGCCCCCAATGTTTGCGCACAAGCACGATTAGGTTCTTCCCGCCATGATTCTCCATCGCCAGTACATTGGCGGGCTTAATCGCCTCGCGCGCCAGCTTGCCTTGATCAACGGCCTGCAAAAGCGCCAGCGACCAGTTGGCTCGGCTGCTCAAAATATTCTGGGCTGTCTCGTGTTCGCGACCGCTCATGATTTCCCAGCGGTCGAGTAGTGCCGGGGCAATCTGATCCGATTCAAATCGTTGCAGCGCGGTCATGATTTCAATTCGGCGGCGGCTACTTTTCTCAGCACTGAATTGTTGCAGTAACAAGCGCTGGGCCACTTCACTGCGGCGTTCGGCCAATAACTGTGTCAGCTCACGCTTGTCGGCGGCGGAGGTCTTGGGGTCTTTGATTAGGGCAATTGCCTTGTCCATGGCCTCAGTCAGGCCCACACGAGCAGCGAGGCTGATCAGGGCAGGAGAATGCGGGCGGGTGACCCAAAGGGATTTAACCTCTTTCCGCAGGATTAAGGGCGGCACCTCGGCCGAGCCGCCTTTCAGTCCGGCTTCAAGTCCATTGACCAGTCGATCCTTGTCGGCGGCAGTCGGTGCCAAGGAAAAGAGGGCGCCAGCCATAGCCAGGTTGGGGCCAATGGGTTCGGCCCCATAGCGTTGGGCAAGGCGGGACAGTAGGTGCTGTTGCATCATGGGGGTCTTCCACAACTCCTGATTGCGCAACAGTTTGACCACCTCTGTTAAATCGGAGGTCGATTTATCCTCGAGCGCCCACCAAAGCAGCAGGGGGATGTGCTTGTCGTTGACATCCTCTTCGCGGCTGATGAGTTGGGCCAATATGGGGAAGCTATCCTTGGCGGGCCAGCGTTTGCAAGAGGCGGCGAGACAACTTCGAACCTCGACGTTTCCTTCCGAGCCGGCCAAGACTGTTAATTGAGCGCGCAGGTCGGCGTTCATGAGGTGACTATCCCCTAGCAGGCGGATGGTCCAGAACCGGACGTACGGATGCGGATGCTTCAGAGTCTCGTGCGCATACTCGCGGGTAAATCCGCCGCTATGGTTGATGGCCCAAAATGCTTCGAGTGCGAGTTGGTTATCGTTTGCTTTCACCAGCCCTTTCAGGGTGGGGATGATTTTAGGATCCCGGCGATCGGCCAGCAGGCGTTGGGCAGTTTGGCGAAACCACTTGTTGGGGTTGGCCAATTCCATGATGAGCTCGGTGTTCGAATATTTTTTAAGGTCAAACGGTTTGATGGGCTTGGCGTCCTTGGCGTGCATCCGATAGATGCGCCCACTGCTTTTGTGCCATGTGTCCCGCGGATCGAGATGGCTAAGGCGGCTGTCGTACCAATCGGCGAAATACACAGCTCCATCCGGGCCGGCCTTGGTATCCACAATTCGAAACCAACGATCCTTGGTGGTAACCATTGGCGGCGTATCCACTGTGCGGAAGGTGGAGGTGTCCGGATACAAGCGGCTGGCTTGCACCCGGTTCACCAGTGCCATGCCGGAGATGATGTTGCCCTCGTAGCCGGGTAGGGCGCCGCCTTCGTAGATGATCGTCGATTGCGCGAACCGCGGTTTATATCCTTCGTGCGCCATATGCTGGTAGTAGCCGAAGGCGTAGGGGTTGGTGAGTGGGCCGTGCTTGCCCCAGTTTTTGGTGAAGCAGCTGCCTTGCGGATAATGCACGCCGCGTGTGTTGCCATGATTGGTGCCGGAGAACAACCGGCCTTGGCTGTCAAAATCGATGCAAAACGTGTTCCCGCCGCCTTCGCCAAACACCTCGAATTTCTTGGTGCTCGGATGATATCGCCACACGGCCTGGCCGAGAAACCTGATACCCTGAATCTCCGCGGTACAGGTGCTGCCATGCGCGCCGTAGATCCAGCCGTCCGGGCCCCAACGCAGGCTGTTGGCACCAGAATGAGTGTCTTCCAGACCGAACCCCGTGAGGTGCATCTCGGGATCGCCATCCGGAATGTCGTCGCCGTTTTTATCGGGATAAAACAGCAGGTACGGCGGCATCAATACCCATGCGCCGCCGCGACCGGTGATCACGCTACGGGCCATGTTCAGGCCGTCGATAAAGGTTTTGTGTTTGTCAAAGACCCCGTCGCCGTCGGTGTCCTCGTGAATGGTAATCTTGTCTTTCCCGCGAAAATGATTGGGTGGCGGCGGCGGCACTTTGTCGTACACGGCCCGCAGATACTTGTCGTACTCCACAATCTTCAAGCCGGCGGGGAACGGGTATTGGAGATACTGCGTCACCCACAGCCGGCCACGTTCATCGAAATACATGTTGAGCGGTTGGGCCACAGCCGGTTCATGGGCGGCCACCTGCATGGCGAGCCCGTCTGCGAGTTTGAGTTTCTTGAGTGCCTCCTCGGGCGAGGCGGGTTTGGTCCCGTCGTTCAGTGCGCCACGGCCTTTGAAGTTTTCGACAAACTGCTTGAGCGGATCATCAAATTTGTCGGCCGGTTTATCTGCGGCCAAAAGGGATGCGGCCAAACTCACCGCAGAACAAATAGCAACACGCAGCATGGCGCGATTGTGACGCCGCACTGCGGGTGGTCAAAGAAATAAGCCCGCGATGCAAGCATTCGTGTAGCCTACCAGAATGCCCCCGGCCATTGCGCGTAGGCCTAAGCTCGCCAGATCCGCTCGGCGCTCCGGCGCCAGTGAACCAATGCCACCGATTTGAATGGCGATGCTCGCAAAGTTCGCAAACCCACAAATGGCGAATGTGGCTAGCGTGAAACTACGGGGATCCAGCGTCTCCTTGAGGGAGGTGATTTCCATGTAGCCGAAGAACTCGGTAAACACGATGCGTTTGCCCAAGACCTGACCAATGGCGTCACAATCGACCCAGGCCACACCCATGAGCCACGCGAAGGGGGCATTGAGCCAGCCAAGGATCTGGTCGAACGTGATCGGGGCATTCACACCGATCCAGTTTTGCGGTAGGACAATGAGGTAATTGAGCAGGGCGATGGCGGCGGTGAATCCGACCAACATGGCCAGCACATTGAGCGTGAGCTTCATGCCATCACTGGCACCCTGACACATGGCATCGAGCGCATTGGTGGTTTCGGCCTGCACCTCCTGTTCGGCGCCATCGGCTGTTTCGCTTTGTTGCGTTTCGGGTAGGAGAATCTTGGCCATGTACAAGGCTGTGGGCGCGGCCATGAACGAGGCCGTGAGCAGATGCCCTGCCTCCACCCCCATGCCGGCGTAGACGGCGAACACGCCGCCGGCAATCGTCGCCATGCCGCCGACCATCATAGTCATCAGCTCACTCTTGGTCATGCCTTTGAGATAAGGTTGAATGACCAGTGGCGCCTCGGTTTGGCCCATGAACACATTGGCGGAAGTACAGAGGCTTTCGCTGCCGCTGGTGCGCATCAAGCGTTGCATCACCCAGGCTATAGCACGGACAATTCGCTGCAGTACCCCAAGGTGGTAGAACAAGCTGGAGATCACTGCGACTAGGATGATGGTGCCGCAAATGGTGATACCCAATACCATGGCATCGTTGTCCCCGAAAACCGGTAGCAAAGCTTCCCGTTTGGCTAGTGGCCCGAAAATCAGTTGGGTGCCTTGTTTGGCGAAATAGATGAGGTTGGCGGCGGCAGTGTTGGCTTGTTCATACACCCAGGCACTGAAGGCACTGGGGCGGATCATGATCAGGGCGATCAACGCTTGCAAGCTCAGGCCGGCCAGAACTGTGCGCCAGGGGAATTGCTGGCGTCGGACCGAGAGTCCCCACGCGAGGGTGATGAAGGCGGCGAGGCCGATTAGGCTCATGAGTTGTGGTGGCATATTAAGGGGTGTCAGGTTGGGTGTGAATAAGGGTTTTTACAGCTCGATTGCCTTGGGCCATTTCCTGAAAGATCGTCGGTAATTCGTTTAGCGTACATTCGCCGGTCACAAAATCCTCGGCTCGAATGCGTCCGGCCTCAATATGTTCAAGCGCCTTGCGAATGGTGGCGGGCGAATGGTGGAAACTGGCAAGGAGCGTGAGATTGCTGTAATGGATGCGCTCGGTGTCCAATGTGATGGAGGTCCCCTTTGAGCAACCGCCGAAGAAATTGACGGTACCGCCCTTGCGGACGATCTCCACGGCGGCTTCCCAGCAGGCCGGTTTGCCGACGGCTTCGATTACTACGTCAAAGAGGTCGTTGGCGTTGACGGCCGCCACCACATCTTCTCCTTTGACTTCATGTGTTATGGCACCCAGTTGAGCGGCGGTTTGCAAGCGGGCTTCACCGCGCCCGGCCAAATGCACCTCGCAGCCGATGTCCTGAGCGAGCGCGGCAAACATCAGTCCAATCGGGCCCGAGCCAATGATGAGAATTCGTTGGCCGGCTTGGAGTTCGCAATCGTCGGCTCCCCGCACTACGCAAGCCAAAGGCTCGGTGAGTGCCGCGTCGGCAAAGGCAGTGTCGGTGGACAGAGGCAGTAGATTCTTTTCAACGATGCGGGCCGGAACCACGATTGATTCGGCGTAAGCGCCATTTAGAAAGAGAAGGTCGTCGCATAGGTTGGGTTGATGATATTTACAATAGCGGCACTCTTCGCAGGGGGCGGAATTGGCGGCCACGACACGGTCGCCGATTTTCCAACCAGCAACATCCTCGGCCATCTCAGTAATCGTGCCGGCAAATTCATGGCCAAACAAAGCCGGTGGTGTGATCATGCGGGCGTGATACCCGCGGCGGTACACCTTGAGGTCCGTGCCGCAGGTAAGCGCAGTTCCAATCCGAATGCGCACTTCGCCGGTATGCAGGACGGGCGCATCGGTTTCCTCGATTCGGACATCCTCTTGACCATGGAGGACGGCGGCTTTCATTTGGTTTTTCCTCTCGTGGAAGCCGGTTTGGGACTGGCAATGCGGTCGAGGATGAGCACTAATCCCGCTCCCGCAAGCATTAGCAGCAGGGCGTGAAACAGGGCCTGATTGGGCACCGGATAATTCCATTCATAACCAGTGACCTTAATCTTGTCTCCGAACTGTTCGGTGATCTCAGTTTTCCATGGCCAAATGACGGCAAGAGAGCCAATCACAAATCCAGTGAGGCCGGCCAGAGTGGCAGCCTTGAATTTATTAAGCACGTGGGACAAGGCACGAGCAAATCCTAGTAGGCCGACAGCGCATCCGAGGCCAAAGGGGACCAGAATGGGCAGGGCGGTTTTGAAATCGCGAATGTTTCCAATGGCACCAATGACCAGTCCGTAGTTTCCCATGAGGATCAGGATAAACGAGCCTGAAATGCCAGGCAGGATCATGCTGCACATGGCGATGACGCCGCAAAGGAAGAGATAGCCGGGATTGGCGTTTTGCTGAAGCGGTTCCAGAAGTAGCACGGCGGCTGCGATGGCGATGCCGATGAGTAAGGCTAGGCCGGTTATGGGGTTCCATTTCGGAATCTGTTTGGCGACGATGAACACTGAGGCCAAAATGAGGCCAAAAAAGAAGGCCATGGTCAGGATCTCGTGGTTGCTCAACAGGGTTTCCAGCAATTTTGCCAGCGTAATGATACTGGCCGCTAGGCCAATGCTGAGCGCGCACACAAACGAGCCGTTGAGTGATTCGAAGCATTTTTTGAATTGCCCCTGTGACAGCTGTTTGAGCGGGCCCCAGCCGAATGATTTGAGGGTGTCGATTAGTTCCTGATAGATGCCGCTGATCAGAGCAATAGTGCCGCCGGACACGCCGGGAATGACATTTGCTGCTCCCATGGCCGCGCCTTTCAGCGCAGTTCCCACGAAGCGCGTGACACTCATTGGCTCGCCTCCCACAGGCGCAGTAAACGACATGGAGACAGCGGGGTCAAGCGGCCTGCCCTCCGCGGTACACACGGGGTACCCGATGGGTGATGGCGGTGAGCGTTTCCCATGGGATCGTGCCGGCCCATTTAGCGAGTTGATTGGCCGTGATGGTTTGGCGTTCTTGCGAGCCGATCAGCACGGCTTCATCTCCGCATTGTACGCCGGGTACGCGCGACACATCCACCAACATCTGGTCCATGGTAATGCGGCCCAGCACCGCGCAGCGTTTACCGCCGACTAATACCCGCGCTTGTCCGCTGCCACTGGACAGATAGCCGTCGCCATAACCGGCGGTAAGCGTGGCGACGCGCATTTTACGGGGGGCGATAAACCGTTGGCCGTAACTCAGGGGCGTGTCTTTGGAAATGGTTTTCAGAAAGCTCACGCGGCATTTCCAGCTGAGGGCGGCTTGAAGATTCTTTCTCAAAAAAGCCGGTGCGCGGCGACGGCCTGGCGGAAGCACGCCGTACACCAACAACCCTGGGCGGGCGAGATTGTAGATGCTGTCTGGTTCGTGAAGTAGGGCCGCACTGTTGTTGGCGTGAAGGTAGTCGAGGTCCTGATCGAGCGATTGAACCAATTGACTAAACGCCTGCCGTTGACGGCGGGAGAATGAGGAGTTGTCTTCGGCTGAAGCGTAGTGGGTGTAGAGGCCGTTGATTTCGAGGCGAGGCAGCTTGGTTGTCGCCTGAATCATTTGCAGGGCATCCGGGGCCGGTACACCCAATCGGCCCATGCCGGTATCGACCTTGATATGGGCGCGGACAGTTTTGTTGAGTTTCCCGGCGGCCTTGGAAAATCGGCGGGCCTCCTCCAGCGAAGAGAGAGTAGGCATGACGTTGTCCTTGATGGCCCGCTCAATTTCTTCTGGAAGACAGGCGCCAAGCATCAGGATTGGCCAGCCGCGACCCACGGCGCGGATGTCGCGGGCTTCATCGAGGTTGGCTACGCCAAAGACATCTGTGCCCGACTGCATCAGCAGGGCGGCGATTTGGCGGAGACCATGGCCGTAGGCGTCGGCCTTGACCACGGTGAGAATTTGGTTGCCGGGACCTATGCGATGGCGCAGCCACGCGAGATTATTGCGCAACGCATCTAGATCGATTTCAGCCCAGCACCGGTGAGGAAAGCTCACGCGCAAAAATGCCCCAAGGCCGTGCTGGTGGGCAAGGGGAGGTCATTCACAACTGTCGCGGCGGTGGCGCCTTGGTGAATTCCGTGGGCCGCAGATAGATCGGCTCGATTTCGCAGCCGCGAATGCGGCCCGGCCGTGCTGCGGCCAATTGGGCGAGCACAGCCGCCGAGGGGTAAAGTGGTTCGCAGCTGGGAAAACCGGCGGCGTCCGTACCGTACGTCTTCAGCTCGGCTGCTGAGGTTTCGCCTATGATACTGAGGGGAGTGGTTTCCAGTTGTGCTTGGTCATCGAGCTGCCAGGCGCAGTGATAATATTCATGGCGCTGAGCATCGATGATGAAATGGGTTTCGCCGCGCAGGCCATTGCGGCGAGCCGTGGCGGCGAGGATTTCAGCGCTGCTTACCGCGCAGAGCGGTGTGTCCCGGGCTAGTTGCCAACCCTGTACCACGGCGATGGCCGAGCGAATACCGGTGTAACTGCCAGGGCCGATGCCGAGAGCGAGACACTGAATTTCCTCGCGGTTGATTTGAGCTTGATCGAGGGCTTGCTCAATTAGCATCAGGGGGCCGATCTTGAGCCGATCGGTGGTAATCTCGCTCAACACATCAGCGTCATCCGTGACGGCCAATGACCGTTGTCGTGAGCTGAATTCAAGCGCCAATATCTTCATAACAAATGAGGCGTTCGTGTTTGCCGGTTTGTTCGAGGGTCACGTGCCGGAAATCCGCCGGTCGCGGGCCCGTCCAACGGTTGAACCATTCGATCACTGCGATGCCCTCGGGTTGGAAATAGGGTTCGAGTCCGCTGGTGAGAATTTGGTCGTCATTTTCCAGTCGATAAAAGTCCAAATGCTCTAGCTTGAGCCGGCCTTCGTATTCGCACACCAACGTGAATGTAGGTGAGGTGATCGGTTCGGTGATCCCAAGGCCGCGCGCGATGCCCTTAACCAAATGCGTCTTGCCAGCGCCTAAATCTCCTTCGAGACCAATCACCCAACCGACCCGCGCTGTGGCGGCCCATTGTTCGCCAAGGGCGAGCGTGGCTTCAGGACTGTTCGAGGTGATCGTATCCATGGAGAGTGAGCGGTTTTACGCCCTTATCATCGCGCAGGGCAATGCCGGGTTGGTCGGTGATCTTGCCAATGCAATGCAACGGCGTCTCGGGGAATGCCGATTTCCAGCCATCCAGCAGAGGAACAGCATCCTTGGACGAAACCGTGAACAGGAGTTCGTAATCTTCGCCATCGGTTAAGGCGGCGAGCAGGGCGGTTTTGCCACTGGGATTATCCCGGGCCCGTTCCTTGGCCGCACGTCGAATGGGTAGTGCACGCGTGAGTAATTCGGCTCCCGTTTGGCCGCTTAACAAATGCCGCAGATCCGTGGCTAATCCATCGCTGAGATCGATCATCGCATGCACGATGTCTTGATCTGAAAGCCAGTGGGCTTCCTTGAGGCGAGGGGTGAAATTCAAATGGTGTCCAGCCAGTGATCCGCCCAATTCGCCACTCACAAAAATGGCATCGCCCACAGCACTGCCGGTGCGGAGGATGGGTTTGCTGGCTCTGCCGATCAAGGAAATGGAAAGAGTGAGTTGCGACAAACTGGTGGTTTCACCGCCGACAATGTTTACGTGATGTTCACGGGCGCAGTCGCGGAGGCCTTGATAAACGGCTTCGATCAAACTCGGTTCCATTTCTGCATGAACCCCGAGCGTGATGAGGGCGTGGGTCGGCGTTCCGGACATGGCCGCAATATCCGATAACGCGCGCGCTAAGGCTTTGCGTCCGATGTTTTTTGGGGGGGTGTCCCGTTCGAAATGGATGCCTTCGACGATGGCGTCGGTTTTGAAAAGCAGCTTGGAACCGCCCCAGTCGAGCACGGCGCAGTCGTCGCCGGGGCCAGTTAAGACGGATGAATCGGCGGGGAGATCCTGAGTGAGGAGTTGGATGAGTTCAGTTTCGCTCAGGCTCATTGGGTGATTTGGGGAAGGAGTTTGATCATGGCGAAGTTGACGGCATTAAACGCGGCGTGCATCAGGATGGGCGCGACAATGGAGCCGGTCTTTTCGTAAAGCCAAACCAAGATGACCGCAAGCACCGTGAGCGGCAGCATGAGCGCCAGCGAGCCATGTATAGCGGCGAAGAGGAGTGAGCTGGCGGCAATCGCCAGGCTGCGGTGGCCCAAGTCGCGTAGTGAGGGATAGATGACCCCGCGGAAGAGCAGTTCTTCGCAAATCGGCGCCATCACCATCACGCTGAGTGCCTGCAGGGCAAGCTCAGGCGGAGCGCTGGCTCGGGCGACCATTTCCACGGCCTCTTGTGAAGTCGGCTCACCGCCCAAGGCGATGATCAGTTGGTGCGACACCAAATGCAGACCAAGGGCGGGGACGACGAAGGCGATGCCTAATAAAATTGGCAGGCCCAAGGTGTGGGGGCGATCGTTGATTCTACCGAAGGCCGCGCTCCAGGAAATCTTGTGGTATCGCAGAAGAAATGCGATTAGACCTAGCGCGCTGAATTGAACAAACACAATGTTGGTGGCCAGTAGTCCAATGCGATCGCGCAGAGTGCCGGGAAAAGTCACCGAGATTTTCGGGCCCTCTTCGGGAGACAGGGTGAGCGCGTGGCGGTTGAGCGCTGGGGCTTCGCCTTGAAACTGGTAAGTGCCGTTGTGCTCGACATGCGTGTAGCGCGCGGAATCAAGAAACTCCACGTTAAGGGTTTGGTTGCCATCTTTCACGGTGTGTTGGCCTTCAATTTTGGGAGGAAGCAACAGGTTGAAGGCGAGTTGGCCGAGCATGAGTGCGAAAATCCAAGCCAGCAGGAGTTGCATGACTTCAAATGGATTCCATGGGACGCGTGGCGTCATGCGCGGACGGTAGGAAATGCGGCCGTTGGTGACGATGAAAAACGGGCGTTCGGCATTGCCGTGCGTTGGCCGGCTGCCTACACTGCGCGGCTCATGAACGAATCCTATCAGCGTCACGACCAACGGACTGTCGATCAACTGCGTCCAATTACTTTTCAAAACAACATAGCCCCGCATGCCACCGGATCTACCCTGATCGAATGGGGTGAAACCCGAGTCATTTGCGGGGTGAGCATCGAGGAAAGTGTCCCGCGCTGGATGCAGGCTCAGGGTGTGGAAGGTGGCTGGATCACAGCCGAGTATTCAATGCTGCCTTACTCCACGCTTGACCGGAAGCGCCGTGATGTGAGCAAGGGCAAGCTCGACGGGCGCTCAACGGAGATTCAGCGACTGATTGGCCGGTCATTGCGGGCGGCGTTGGATTTGAAAAAGCTTGGCAGTCGGACGGTTTGGATCGATTGCGATGTTCTGCAGGCCGATGGCGGCACGCGCACCGCCTCGATCACCGGAGCCTATGTGGCCTTGAGCCTGGCGGTGAACAAGCTGATCAAAGAAGGTAAGCTTTTGGAGAGTCCGTTTCTAGATCCGGTAGCCGCGGTGAGTGTTGGGGTGGTGGAAGGCACGCCGTTGCTGGACTTGTGCTACGTGGAGGATGTGGCGGCCGAGGTGGATATGAACCTCGTCATGACCACGACTGGACGGTACATCGAGGTGCAAGGCACCGGCGAAGAGGCGACGTTTAGCGCAGATCAATTGAACGAAATGCTAGCTCTGGGGAGCACGGGCGTGGAGGCACTGGCCAAACTGCAACAGGAAGCGATTGCCGTCGAGTAATGAAGACGGCTTTTCGGCAGGTTTCACTTGCCACCACGGCCGAGGCCGAAGAGGCTGTGGGTTGGGTGCTGGAGAAGGTGTTTGAACAAACGCCTTCGGTGTTCACGCATCCGGAAAAGCCCGGGCCCATTCTGTCGGTTTATCTCGGTGAGAAACAAGCGGTTACCCAAGCGCACCGGCACGCCATACAGGCGGGATTGAGGGCCGTGGCCGAGTGCGGTTTGACAGTCGGAGCCGGGCAGTTGGAGGTCAAACGTTTGCGGCGGGAGGACTGGGTAGATTCCTGGAAAAGGCATTTTAAACCGATCGACATCCAGGGAAAACTTCTGCTGAAACCCAGTTGGCGCAAAGAGAAGGCTAGGCCGGGACAGAGAGTGGTGATTCTCGATCCGGGACTGAGCTTCGGGACGGGCCAACACGCCACCACCAAGTTTTGCCTGCGCCAATTGGTGGCCTTGCGGAAGGTCGGACAGGGGCAGAGTATCTTGGATGTAGGGACGGGGTCAGGAATCCTCTCGATTGCGGCGGCGAAATTGGGTTATCGGCCCGTCCAAGCGTTTGATTATGACTCCGAAGCTGTGCGCGTGGCTCGCAGGAATGCAGTGAAAAATCGCGTTTCGGATCGATTGCAACTCAAGATCGGGGACGTGACTCGGCTTTCGCTGAATGCCCGGGTGAAACACGATGTGGTGTGTGCAAACCTCTTTTATGATCTACTGATTGCCAACGCGGAACGGTTGATTGCCCGCGTGAAACCGGGCGGGGCACTGGTGTTGGCGGGCATTTTGGATACACAATTTGCTGAAGTGCGTGCGGCATTTGAGGCGCGCGGGATGCGGTTGTTTCGCACGCAAGGCCAGGGTGAATGGCG
>Ga0160423_10002078_pt1 | contig 16763 bp, 25 predicted proteins | sample CRUFie14St8metaG_FD_108191 | JGI IMG/M metagenome (GOLD analysis project Ga0160423, IMG submission 108191) | Marine microbial communities from the Costa Rica Dome - CRUD Field 142mm St8 metaG | ecosystem: Environmental > Aquatic > Marine > Oceanic > Photic zone | place: Costa Rica: the Eastern... | reverse complement strand
ATCATTGTTAACTTTTACTGCTACCATCCATGTTCCTATTGGTGCATTTAAGTCATATTTTCTAGATTTATCATATTTTTCATCTTCAACTATCCAACTTTCTACCACAGATAATCCTTGTAAAGGTAATTCATGTTCTAACGTTGATTTATTTTGGTTTCCACGCATTAAAAATAATTCACTTGCTTTTTTTACTGTTTTTTTAGAAAAATATATATAATATTCTTTATCCGTGTTTTTTCTGTAAATAGGCTTATTAGGAATAAGCGCTGCACCCATTAAAATCTTTTTTTCAGCATCAACTTCAGCTAATTTTAGCTCTTGATTTTTTAAAGCTATAAAATCTTCCTCAATTGCTGGGTTTTCTACTACTGAAATGGCTTGTATACCAGAAAACTGGTCATTTTCATCTATAAAAAGTTCTATTATATCCATATTATAATAATAAAGTTAGTTGTTTTTTGTTATTTATCCTAAAGCTGCACCTCTTAGAATGTTTCTATCCAGCTCTTGTGCTGTTGTTACATCATTAGAAACAACAAATGCTTTTACTGGTTTTTGTGTTTGTTCCGATATTACATTAGCTAATTGGTTCGTATCACTAGCCCCTACCACGTTAAATGCAGGTGGTGTAGCAGGTGTTGGTGTTGGTACATTACCCCCGCCGCCACTACCTTTTGCAAATGCAGGTGGTTTTGGATCTTTGGTAGCAGTAATAGCTTTTACATTAGCTATACCTGCAGCAACAGTTGCAGCTGCAGCAATAAAGTTAAATGGAGGTGGAGCAGATTTTAAAGCTGTGTTAGCTGCTGCATATGTATCTCTTATAGCTTGCACAACTGCTATTGCTTTTCCGAATTTAGTATTTTTTCCTACTATTGCTGCTAAATTACCTAATGCATCCGTTACTAACTGCTGTTTTGATTTTTGTAACTTTTTTTCTATTTCTACTTGTGCATTACCATTTTCTTGTTGGAATGCAAGCAACTCATTATTAGCATCCGCATAAGCTTGTGTACCTTTGTTATATGTATCTCTTTTTTTAGTTAATCTTTCTTCCTCTAATCTTGCTTCTTCTTCCAGTACTAGTTTTTGCTGTTCTAGTCTTAGATATTCACCTTCTATTTGATCTGCATTAAATTGTTGTTGTGCTAAGTATCTTTCTGTTTCTGCATCTATATTACTTTGTGCTAAATCCTGTCTTTCTTTTTCTAAAGCTAAATCATTAACCTTTTGTTCACTTAAAAATCCAGTGACTGTAGCTTCTACTGCTAATAATTCATTTTTTGCTTCTTGTAAAGCTATAGCATTTTCGTCCGTAGCGTTTTTATCATAAGCTAATTGTGCAGCTCTTAAAACAAGGTTAGCATTTTCAGTCATTACCCTACCTTGTTCCTCTAAAGTTTCTCTTAATTTATTATTTGCTTCTATTCTTTGTTCTATTGTGTTTCTTTCTTCGTCTCTTACTTGTCTTTGTTGCTCTGCTAAAATATCATACTGTTCTATTAATCCTTGGTTTGCTACTTTTGCTAGTTCTGCTGCTTTATTTGCTTTTATAGTTTCTTTAGCCTGTGTAACTACAGCTTTTGTATAACCAACTACTGTTTCTTTTACTTTTTCGAAGCTTTGGTCTTGCCCAGTTATTATATCTACACTTTCTCTCCCAGCTTGTTTAAAGCTTTCCATGGCTGCACCAAATTCTCCTTTAAATAATTGCCCAAGCCCTTTTCCTATAAACCCTAGCGTTTCTTTGAATTGGTTAAATCTATCTATAACACCTTGTTTAAAAACTTGTACAAATTCTTTCATCGTTGCTAATGGATCTGTAAACAAAGCACTAAAGAAATCCTTCACATTCTGGAAATTACCCACTATAAAGTTTACAAAATCATTAAAAGCTATAGATACTACCTCGAAAGCTGTATTATAAGCATCCATTACAACCTGGTTTTGGCTAAACACCTTTTTTAATTCCCCTGCTGCTGCTATTATTAAAGCAAAAACACCTAAACCTCTTCCTAGTTTTTTAATAGACCCACCTACCTGTTTTACACCATTTTTAACATTAGTAGCTACACCTTTAATACCTTTTAAACTTTTTTCGGTATTTTTATTTGTTTCCTCTGTAGTTTTACCTAATTCAGCTACTTGCTGTTTTAGTTCCTCTACTTGTTTTATAGCTTTATCTGTTTTAGCTATAAGATCTATTGTAATTTTTTCCATTGTCTTTCTTGTTTAAATTGTTCAAACATTTCCTTCATAGATTCGGGGAATTTATATTTTCCTTGTGCAATCTGTATTATTTCAGATTCACCATTAGCTCCTTTTAATAATTGTAATATTGTTTCTATCATACTATATTTAATAATTCAAGATCAGATTCTCCAGTTCCTAAATTTGTTGTTACGCTATTGATTCTATATTCTCTATTTCCTAATACAAACTTATCTGCAAGTGTATAGGTTCTTAATATCTTCAAAGGTAAATATGCTTTTACTTTTATTAATCTACGCTTTGTCTTAAATACATCTGTAATATAACTTGTATAATAGTTAGCGAATAACGTACCTGTAAAACTATCTGATGGAGTGTATTCGTTTAATTCTTGATTAAAATGTATATTGTCATTATCCGTACTTGCGCTTGTTGATACACTATTGCTAGGTATAAAATAATCGTCTATGCTTGTATGTGAACCTGCGCCAGATGTTTCTTCTTCTAAAAAGCTAATAGTTGTACCATTTGTTATTTGTATAGGATAAAATAATAATGGGTCACCTAAATAAGCGTCATCATTATCATCAACAAACCATCCAACTTGTACATCAGTATTATTACTTGTAGAACTATCAACTAATCTTTCATATTTCATATGTTCAAAAGGTGCTTCTACTTTATAAATGCTTCCTGCTATTTCTCCTACTTCATCATCTCCCCCTCTATAGTTAGCTGTACCCCAACCTATACCAGATAATTGTTCGTGCTGTAAAGCTAATTTAGTGCCTAGTCCTTTGTACTTAAATTCTATTTCTCTATATGGTAAAGCTACATCTACTTGTTTTTGTGTCATATCTACAAAATCATCTATAGTATATGTCGTACCTGCAGCATAAAAATCATCTAATGTTTCTACTTTTATTATACCATCATCTTGTTTAAAAGCAGTCAAATTAAATACTTTAAACAATCCTGTTAAAAAATCTATAACTTTCATTTTAGGCATCTGTGCTGTACCACTAAATTCTTTAGTTGCAGCTATTGTAAATTCTGTTACATTAAAGGTATGCGATTCTGGTACTTGCAAATCTGACATTTCCCAACTAACTGCATTTTCAACACCTGATTCACCAAATGTAAATGCTTCTGTTACACTTAATCTAACTGTATAATCTCCATTTACTAAATCAATACTTTTACTAGCATCAGCAGGAGCAGTAGCATTAAATGTGTCATAAACTGCACCATCTTTTAATACTGTAACTGTATATGCTGTATTTTCACTTGAATTAGGTCTTACTGTTAAAGTAGAAGTTATTTTATTTGCTCCACCTTGACCTGAAACTGTTACTGTATCTCCTATTGAAATAACATTAGTCATTGTACTATCTAAACCAAAACTTACTAACTGCGTGTATGTATCTGGTGCATTAGGGTCATCTATAAATCCTTTTTTTCTGTGCATCCACATATATAGATTATAATAATCTGCATTACTTGTGTTAAAAAAATCTGTACTAAATGTTATTCCATATTTATCTTCAATAGCTTTTATAATAATATGTACTCGTATTGCATATTTTAATTCTTCCCAGTAAACTCCATGATGATGATGTGAGCCTGTTTGATAATATAAATTACCGCCTGATGCTGCAGGATATTCTGTATCTGCACTTCCTGTAGCTCCTGAATTATAAAATAATCTAGTAGTGTGTGTAATCATTGGAACTATCAAAGCATCATTATAAGTAACACTATCTACAGTTTTGTTTAATCCTGTAGTAAGACCTATTTTTACAGTACTCATATCATAATCAGTAGAAAAATTATTTAACCAATCTAAAGCATCTAATTCATCATCCCCTAATAAATCTTTTAAATCTACAGTATCTCCAAAAAAAGTAACTCTATAAGCATAAGGTTTATTATCTCGCATATCTACGCCTTCTAGCTTGATCTTACCATTCTCAAACGGAAAGTAATTAAGCTCTATAGTTGCAGATTTTTTTGTTCTTGCATCAAAACCATCCTCTATGTTATAATTGTAATAATGTTCAAATACTTTATTATTATCTTTAGATGCAGGTAAAGAAAATGTTTTAGTAAAGTTTGTAAATACCTTTGCTATGTCTCTAACATTTTGGATTGTTTGTGTTAATGAAACAGATTCATCTTTAAACATATCCATTCTGTTACCCTCTATATATAATTGTATATTCTGCATTATCTAATATCATTTACTTTATTAAACGCATAACTAAAGTCAAATGTATAATTTATGAGCTTGTCGTTTACTGATGTTTTAAACTGTAATGATTTTGTGTCTAGTATTATTGGTTTTACTTCTGTCCCATCATATACCCATACTTGTTCGCTTAACATTAATTGTTTTATTACTTCGTTAAATGATTCGTCTATAAATCCACTATTCATTTGTATCTTTTCTTTGCCTGTAACTTGAAACTGTCTTACCTGGTGTTTCTCTTTATTATATGTAGGGTCGTTTACAAAGTCCATTAGATTACGCTTATAGCTTTCAGAATTGCTATCCATACTAATCATTGACTTTTTATGAAAAGGCATTATTTGTAAAGCACCAAACTTGTTATAAAATACTACATCTAAAAAATCATATTTAGGTTCGCATACTTCTTCTAATGTCAATGTAACGCTTTGTGCATATCCTGACTTGCTTGTAGATACTGTAATCTGATCTCCTGTTTGTAAAGTAGTTGTTGGTGTAACTCTTATATATACTATTTTATCTTCTGATATATTTGTATCGCTAACTGTTATATCGCTTAATACATTACCCCAAGCTACGTCATATAAGTTCCAAAACTCATCTACTAAATTCCAAAATACATCTGCACCTCCACCTGTTGTAAATTCTATAGTACCTTCTGCTTCTGCAAATATTGGAAACACTATATCTCTACCTTGTTTAAAATATATCTTTGTGTTTGATTGTAAATATTGAGGTGTGTAGTTTCCTGTGTCTGCTATTGTATATGTTTCTCCACTTACAAATATATCGTTCTTTACAGTTAGCTGTGTATCACTATCTATTGCAGAAATAGTTGTACTTGTACTATCTGTTGTATTTGTAACGGTGTCTCCTACATCTACTGTCTTTGTAAATGTTTGTGTAGAATCTATAAGTTTATAAGCTGTAGTAGCACCAGTAGTTGTTGAACTTATTTTTGTAACAGCAGGATTTACAGAAGCTCTTGGATTAACTCCGTCCTCGAAATATCCATAACCATCAAATGCTAGATAATCATAGTTTTGCGTTTCACTTCCACTTGTTTTAGTTAGTGTTATATCTGCTTCTACCCAAACTCCATCAATAGAGTATGCGCCATATTCTGTTATAAGATAATCTCTAATTAATTCTGTTACTTCATATATTACATAATTGTTTGTGCCTATAATATTTTTAGCTATTGTGTATGTAGCCGATGCAGGTTTGTCTGTTGTCAATGTTCCTGAATATATGAATAAATCCATTGACGCAGAACTTAATGTTCCTGACGCAGGTTCTACCTTTATGTAATATGGACTTCTTGCATTTATTATTGTACTCATACTGTTTCTATTGTTATGTTAATTATATCTTTTCTAAAAGCTTCACCTAATCCACCTGGTAATCTTTTAAATGCTTGTTTAAATGGCTTAGTAAAAAAGAAGCTAGGCTTTATACCTTGTGCAAAAATAAACTTCTGCAGAACGTATCCTATAGCGTTATAGTTACCTTTTACAAATTTACCTTTAGCATCTCTTAACCTAAAGTTCCTTTGCTTTGCCCATTTCTTTATAAAACTATGTGGAGGTTTTTTGTTTTTAAAACTAAAAGGGCTATTTGGTGCTTTCTGTTTGCCGGTGAGTCTACCGTTTGTCCAGTCTGTAATTATACTAGGATCTTTACCTTTTACCCCTTGGTCTATAAAATCCCCATATTCATTCATATAAATAATAAGATTTAACCCTTCCGGAGTTGGAACTATTTTATGTTTTAAAGATTTATATAAATCCCCTGTGTTATTCCTTTTGTTTTTAGTAAGGTTAGATCTGGATTGCTGTATAACATATTTAGCAAACTTATTCAATATTTCCTCTGTTTCTTTTAACTGCATATCGTCATATCATTTCTAATTATAATATCATAAGTTGCCGTCCACCCTGCTAATTTGTTTTCAAATCTATCTACAAAAGGTTCACAAGTAACATTACCTTCTACCTGGTATAAATCCGAATATAAGCTACCTCTTCTTAATAAATCTGTTAATCTTACTGCAACTGCTAATTGTGTATTAAGAACATCATGTTCGTTGTCGTTTCCAATAAATTTATCAGTAGATTCAGCTTTACTAATGTCCACAATATCCATAAATAAAACAGAAATATTAAAATTAATTGTTTTTTCATTTAATGTTGTATTGTTAATTACTATATGGGATAAGGGAAAAATGCTTTGCTTATTTAAATCTACATCATCTATATTTCCTATAGATACAGTATTTACAAAAGGCTCTGCTTGTAATGTATCTTTTATTTTTTTTATTATGTCGTAAAAACCTGTCATCGTTTAAATTTATCTTTTAATCTTTTATTTTCTAATTCTATTTTATCTTTTTCAAATGCTAAATACATTAAACATTCATGTAAGCTGAAACTGGTGATTTGGTTAAAGTACCTAAGGTTTCCCTTAGCAATTCCATATATAGACTGATACCAGCCCCACTTTTTTCCAAAGTTTGCTTCGATAGAGTATTCACCTCCTTCTCCGTTAAAGACTTCAGGATATTTATCGATAATTCCTTGCTTAAACTGTAAAAAAAAATAAGGGAACCCATAACAATGCTTAATGGCATATCTTTCATCTTTTCGTTAATCCCATCATATTCTTCTATTAAGTATTTACCTGAACTTTCATATGTTACTGGTCTATACAGTACACTCATTGCTTTATGCATTGTTTGCCAATCAGATAAATAAGTATCTAGATCTATATATTCCCCAAAAGTTATATCATCCAATTTAGGTATAAAACCATATTGTTTATCTTTATAATTAAATGTTTTTTGGAAGGGTTGGTCTTTTTTAAATAAATTATCTATATGTTTTAGTATTTTATTTAAACTATGGTATTTGACTTTTACAACATCTTTTAAATCTATTTTACAAAAAATCTCTACCATTTTCTGATTTATAAAATCGCTAGCTTCTTGACCGTCTGAGATTTTATGAAACTTTTGGTATTGTCCTAAAGTTATATCATCTAAAGAACTAGGAACATAAATATCTATTTTCATATTAAAACAATAAAATTATCTTAATAATGTATAAAAAGAAAGGCCATTGTTCCCAATGACCCGTCTCTACCAAATAAACAAACACTATGAAAAATAGTTTCTTTAATCCATTACCTTACCAAATCTTTGGGCATAGTAATGTGCATACACTCTTTCTAAACCTTCCGTTAATTCTAATTCTTGCTTATATATTTGCTTCCCTTCTAATATTTTACCTTGGCAATCTATTTCTATTTTTACATAATTCTTTACCTTACCAGACTTTGCTTTATAGGTTTTATTAGGTATTACAACTGGATAAGCTATTATACCTTTACGTAAGCACCAACGCTTTTCTGTTTGCGTTCCGTCATTTACAAATTGGTCATTATTCCTGAACCTCATCTACTTTTATTCTATTACTTAAAAATTCAATCATTGCAAATATCTGCTCATCTTTTTCTTCCTTGGTACCTACTACCTCTTTTACTCTAACCCAAAAGTGTATAGACTTAGGTTGGAATATATCTTTTAATAACTGACCAAATCTTCTCATTGGTCTATATATTTTGGTTGCTCTTGTTACTTTCATAATTTAATACTAAATAATATTACAAATACAACTGCACACAGATAAACAAATAGTTTAACAAACGTGTTACTTAATATAATCTTTTCTAATAACTTTTTCATGATTATTGGTTTCTAATTAATTCCGCAATGTTTTGTCTCCATTGCCATTCGTTTTTTCTATATTGTAAACTAGTGCACCATTTTTTCCATGCTCTAGTATAAGAGTTAGCACCATACTTTTTTTCAAATGCTTTTACTTGTTTTAGCTTCTTAGCTATCTTTTTAGGGCTATAATCTTTAAATACCATTTTATTATTATATTTCCCCTTTAAAACCTTGTGTGGGTTCTAGCTCATTACATAAGCTAATTATTTTTTGTTTGTACTTTTTTAATTCTTCCTTAGTACCATGTGCTTTGACAATTCTGCCTTCACAAATAAAAATAAAATCTTGTTTTTCCATATTGTTTTTTTGTTATACAGCTAATATATAAACATTTTACTAACAAATTACGATATTAACGAAATTTTAACGTTTTACCAAATATGATATTGGCCTTTATTAGGATCTTCTAATTGGCTTGTTATAGCATATCGCATAGCATCGATCGCATGATTGTAAGCATCTATTGGTTTATTTAATACATTTCCTTGCTTATCACTCATCCAAATATAATTCCTTAATTCGTTTATAAGATTTTTACTTTGTTTAGTAATATATATTTTATTCTGGTTTATTAAGCTTAAACCGTGATTTATACTATCTCTGCCTTTCTTAACAGGATATACCATATGTCCATAATGGTTTAATTCTGCTATTGATTTTGGTTCTGCACTATCTGCATAAACTATTTCTGTTGCATTATATGATTTAAGCAAATTACTTATATCCCTATTTAACAAACCTTTTTTATAAAATACTTCATCGAATATATAAGCGTCGTTGTATTTATATAATGCCACCAAAGTTGTCGGATCGTTGCTATAGCCAAAGTCCATTCCATAACATAGCAACCTAGCTTCTAATGGTAATGTTATTTCTTTCCAATCTGGTATACAAACACCTTCTAAACTTCCTGTTTGTCCTAATCCATATACTTTCCACCAATTACTCCAGTAATTACTTGTCTTAGCTTTTTCTTTAGCCTTTTCTATTTCTTTAATAATAGAATCAGGTAATGCTTCATTATCTTTATAGGTTAATACTATATGGTCTACATCATCTGCGGTTAACACTTCCTTATCTACCCAAAAGGAACTTGTTGGATTATAATCTAACCATATTTCGTTACTTGTCCTAACCATTAATTGTTGGTAAGCATCAAATGGTATATTATTACACTCGTTTATATATAGATCTGTACGTCTTGCTCCCCTTAATTTATCCGATTGGTCAGTGCTAAAGAATTCTATATAACTACCATTAGTAAAATTATATTTTAAAATAGACTTATTAAATTGCGCGTCCCTGTATCTATTTAACATCATCATAATCTTAAGGAAATCTTTTAATGCACCTCTTCTTAAATGCGGTACACTTTCTGAAACTATGCTTATTTCTAGATTAGGATTACGTATTGCTTTGTCTATTAATATAGGTATTATACCAAATGTTTTACCAGCGGATGTACCACCACAAACCACCTTAATACGTTTGTTTAATTTATGTAATTTACGGATAGCTGTTGTTACTTGGAAACTCACAACTCAAATATTGGTTGTTCTGTATTTAAAGTTATATCTTTTGTTTCCTTTGGTTTACCTGCGTAGTAATGATAAAACAATTGTACGTATTTAAAATCACCAGATTCAATACCTTTTTGTAATGCTATAAAAGCTTTATCTTCTAATGGACTTAATCTTTCTATTAATTGGACTTCTTCCGACTTAGATTTACGTCCTGCGTTATCTCTTTTTCCTCCTCTCATTGTTTGAAAAAAATTGATTAATCAAAAGTACAATAGAAATTATTAGCATTTGTTAAATAGTTAATTCTTTTTGTAATCTTTTAATCTGTTGTTTAGCATTAAACAATTGGTATTTTAAATCTGCATTTTGTCTTTTAAGATCCTTTGGCTTTAACTTCTTATATTCCTTTTGTATCTTTTCTAATACAACATCATAGGATTTTTTTAAGTAAGGGTTTTGCTCTAACCATATAGGAAAGTTTCTTACTGCGTATAATACAGTAGCATGGTCTCTTCCTACAGATTCACCTATTGCTTTCAGTGTTAGATTAGTATTATGTTTTAATATAGTAAAGTACATCGCTCTTGCTTCTACTACATTTCTTTCTCTTGTGTTAATTTCTATATTAACTGATAGTTCATCGTTAATTATAATTTTTAATTCATTTGCTTCCATTATAACTCTGTTTAAATATTTTTAATGCTTGGTCCATACCTGCACATATTTCATACTCTTCCAACTCTTCATAGAATTCAATAATAGCTTCAATATGTTTTGGATCCGTACCATTTACTAAATCGTGTACTGTTAATATAAAATGCTCGTCTATTATATCTCTTCGTTTCACTAAGCATCTAAAGTTCCACGTATTATATATTCATTTAATTCTCTTTCTTTTTTTACAAAATACTGTTCATATACTTTTAAAGCATATTCCACTTTATCCTTACCTGAATTATAAAAATTTTCTGTTACGTCATAAGTTCCTAAATCTCCAGAGGATTTATCTATAGCAAAAAATATAAAGTTGTTCCATTCTATATTAAATATTTTACAATATATATAAACTTGTATATCATAATTATATTTTTTTGCTGAATATTTAAATGCTTTTAGATCTGAAGTTGTTTTTAAATCTGCTATATATCCATTACCTAAAACATCTGCTTTTGCTCTAAATGGATAACCTTGCACTATATCAAAACCTGGTACTTCAAATTTAGCATCTCTGGTTAATTGTTGCCATACATCATTTTGTAATAAAGCATCCACTGTATACATTGCACGGTCATAATCTTTTCTTGTATATACAAAATTAGCATTACCAACTTCTTTAACTTTTTCTTTATAAGCTTTTGTTACCGCTGACTGTACCTCTACCACATGAACAATCTTATCTACCTTATCTGGTTCTAATGCTGCTAAATGTATCAATCTCCCAGTTTTAAATGCTGGATTATCAGATGTGTAATTTAAAGATCTAGCATATTCTTTTGGTGAATCCAATAGGTATTTTATAGAAGAGCTACTTAATGCATATTTTCCTAATTCTCCATAGTAAAAAGAATCATCATACATTTTCTTTAATAGCTTTTCTTTATCATATACATCACCGTTAAGTAATTGTATTTTTTCTCTCCTTTTGCTTTTAGCGTGTATACTTTTTAATTCATCTATAGCAATATAACAAGTTGCTTCACTATGATAAGAAGGGTTTACACTAACCGCTAAAGCTTCTATCTGGTCTGTTGTGTTAAATACATAATCCTTTTCCAAAGTAACAGTTACGCCATCCTTTGCCCATTCTTTAAAACCAATCTTTGGTGTCATAAATGTTATATTTTTCCAACTGGCTTTCTTTATTACTTTTTTCATTCTTTTACAAATGTATTATTTTTCATTGAACCTTTACGATCTTTTATTTCATTGTAAGCACTTTTTATGCAGTCTTCTATATTAAGACCTTCTAATTTTGCTAAGTTAGTTAAAACAACAACTATATCACCTATAGCATCCTGTATTTCTGCCATATTATTATCCAATAAAGCTTTTGCTAACTCTCCAGCTTCTTCTTGTAGTTTTACGTATTGTGTTTTGGAATCACCTTGGCTATATATTCCTCTAGCCTCTGCCCATTCTCTTATTAGGTTAAATTGTTCTTGCATAGTATGTATAAAATTTATTATTAATATTCTCTATATTATATTGCTTATTACCTTTTAATCTTAATGGTTTCTTTTCCATATCCACAAAAGGTATCAAATTTCTATAAGCATCTTTTAGTATTTTTTTACCTTTTCTTTCTTTATAATCTAAAGCTAAAGCAAACAGTATTACATCTGTACTTAAAAAAGGGTTACGTGCTTCTATTGTATGCGTCATGCTCATCCTATCTATTCTTATATGGTGGTAGTATGGTAATTCTTTAAACACATCGTATTTTTGTGTGTCCTGCATCAAGCACCTACCATATCCACCAAACAATTCATCTGCACCATCTCCTGTAATTACAGTGTTAATACCTAACTCTTTTGCTTTTTTAAATAACTTATATTGTGGCATTAAACTACCATAGTCTAAATTATACTCATAGGCCAAAACAGCATCCTTATAATCATCATCTTTAAATTCATCATCAATATATTCTATTTTAAATCCTAAGTAACCTGCCATTTTTTCAGCATTTTCTTTTTCATTATTTTCTATGGATATAGCTTGGAATGGTATATTGTTTTTAATTAAATGGTAAGCCATAATACTACTATCCAAACCACCACTAAATAATAAACCTAATTTACCATAGTTAACAACACACCTTCTTCTTACACTTTCATTAATTAAGTTTACTAATGCTTTTGGATCTACGTTTTTGGATATGCCCATTTCTGCTCTTTTTAAATAATTAGCAGAATAAGTTCTTGCTTTATATGCTAAGCTACATTCATTATCGTATCTATAAAATTGTCCAGGTAAAGCTCTATATATATTTTGAAAGCATGTATTCATTGTTCCCATTTTAGGAGTTCCCATAAGCATATTATTATTTCTTAATGGTTTAATTTCAGAACATATACCAATATTAGAATAATATAATTGTTTTTTACCTAGCGGATCCGTAAATATAGTTACTCCTTCTTTGTCTATTATACATATAGACCAAAAGCCATCCCAAAGCTTATAATCCTTTTGGAACTTTTTATTATTTTCTATTCCTTTTTCAAATAAAGATTTTAAATAATGTATATCCGATTTATAGCTACCAAACTTCCTATAGTTAAATATTTCACCATTAAATAATAAATAGCCATTTTTTAACTCTATAGGTTGCACTAAACCAGAACCGTTAGAATTAATTGGTAAAGAAGCAAAATGTACATGCCAATTATATATTTGTTTATATACTTGGTTAACACCACGGTGTTCTATACCAGAAGGTATTTTGTTTTTAGTTATCTGTATCCCGCACATAATTTATTAATAGAATATAAATCAGATTTAAAACAATGTAAAGAACCAATCCATATATGCATATTTCCTACGGATAACATAGTTTGTTTGCAAACATGCTGTAACAACCTATAAGTCATGTAACAATCATTTCTAAAATGCCTAACTATATCACAAGATCTAATAAGGTAATTAACATTTAACTTTCCATTTTGGTAATAAAACCAATATCCCAAAGTACAAGGCACTCTTACATTATTATTAGATTGGTCCTCCGGATGCCACACAGATAAAAAGCTTTGCCTGTTATAAGGATTATTTTTTAATCTTTCTATTATATCATTTAAGTCTCCATTGTTATATCTTCTACCTTTTAAATCATTACACCAATATCTTTCCATATAATTATGGCTAAACTTTCCTGTAGATCTAAAAAGTTCCTCATTGTTTCCGTTTTTATAATAAGGCCAATTTTTATATTGCTTACCAGGATTTATAGGAAATCCATTTATCCTTTCCATAAAATGATCTTCCGACCAAGGTAGATCCGGATTAAAATACTCCTCTACATTATCTATATCTATAAAAGATAAATTAAGATTATACATTTCTACCAAGGGATTCTTTTTATCTATCTTTACACTTTGCCATTCATTATTATTGCTGTAACGCCATTCTGTTAGAAACTCTTTATATATTTCTAATACTTTGCTATGCATCTTCTTTTTCTGTAATATCATGGTCAATACTAATATCCTCTTTGTAATTGTTTAATGCACCAATATAAGCAGCTAAATCCAATAGGTTATCTTCTTTATGCTTATGGCTTTGTCTTGCTAATTTTAAAGCTATCTGAAAATAATAAATATCTTCCGCATCCAAAATTTTACCTGTAAGTATAGAAGCTATAACAGCTGCTTTCTTATTACACAAACTAAAAGGTCCATACTGTCTTTCTTTTTCTTCCAACCTTTCATTTACTATTTTATTGGCTTTTTCTAATATATTCATTTGTTATTAATTTAATTTCTAGTTTATTAGTATACATGTACATTTCGTTTAGATTTTTTATCAAATTAGATATAACCCTACGTTTTTTTCTATCCTCACATTTTTCAAAACTATCTAAAAGAAAATACCCAATGCAATTAAAATTTGCTTCGTATAACTGTTTTTGTTTTATTATCATTACGCTAATATAAACAATTTATTAACAAACTAATTATATTCCTTATACAATTTTTCTAAATCGGATATAATTTCTTTTACACAACTAGAACAACTACTGGTTTCCCTCTCTTCTTTAAATACTCTGTTATATATTTTTAGCAACTCTAACTGCCAAGAATAACTTACTTGATTCCTTGGTGCACTAAACCATTTAGTTAAAGTTGTATGTTCTTCTTCGGTTAAACATTCTGGTTTTCTATAGCTCCACATTTTATTTAACTTTTCTTTTCTTTCATCACAACCGCAATCTTCACCTGCTAACCACTTAACAGCTTTTTTAATCCCTGTTGCTTCCGTAATTTTTTCTACAGTATCTCCTAAACCTTCTGGTGCAGAGTCATAATTTTTTTTCCATTCTTTGTACGCTTTAGTACGTTTATCTTTAGGTTTTTTCATAATTTTTTGTATTCATCCCAATCATCTTGGAATCTGTCTTTAATTTTAGTTTTACAATTTTTTAATGTATTAAAAATACTTACCCAACTAATACCAGTCTCCTTGGCTAGTTTACGGATACTCATATCCGTGTTTTTATATAATTCAAATAGCTTTTTGTCATACCAATGCCAATTTTCTATTTCCTTATCTATCATTTTACAAATGTCATTATATGCTTCTTGTTCTTCCAAACTATCCTCGTAGTTAATTTGGTAATCATTTATATTAACCTTATAAACTTTATTCTTAGCGTTGTAATATTGGTAATAAGTTGTTTTTAGTGTAAAGAAAATATATCCCCTGTTTGCTTTTCCATTGGTTATTATCTTATTAGGATCAGCGTACTTGTGTAATACAATATACATTTCCTGTACAATATCTTCTGCATAATCATATTCACCAAAAGAGTTTACTATTCTTATCCATTCCTTATGTTGTTTAGCAACTACTTCTAACCATTGTGACACCTATAAATATAATCAAAATTTTAATAATTCGCTAACATCCGTTTTTCCACCATGTAGTATATTATTTCCTGCATATTCAAAACCAACATTATCTATTGACATTCTTAATTTTATAGGTTCATCAATAGGGGTAGGTCTACCACCAGTTTCTACTTCTTTTATTTTTCTTACATGTATTTCACTAATCATCCATTTGTTAGGATGTTGTATGTATCTATGTATAGTAAAAACATCATCAGCTCTATTACCCCATTTACCACCACCTTCTACATCTGCTAAACTAGGTGGCATAGGTAAACCATACATTTCATGTTCTTTACTATGTGTTTTTCTTAAAGCTTCTGTTACAGCATGTGCATTTAACCAAATGGAAACTTGTTCGTGTTTACAAAACAATCTAAATTCTGTTGCTACTTGGTAATCATATTCATGTGTACTAATTCCTTTAAGCAAGTTACGATCTTTAATTAAAGAATTATAAGGATCAATTAATAAACCATCATATTTAAAATCCCTCCTAATTAGTTTAGCTTCTGCTAATAATGTTTTATAATTATATAGCTCATCCACTTCTATAATTTTAAAATAATTATTTAACCATTCTAAATATTCCTTTATCTGTTCATCCGTTAATTGATTAACTGTATGACCTGTTTTAAATTCTATAATCTTTCTTGCTATACTCTGCGAAGAATTTTCAGCACTAAATATTAACCATTTAATATTATGCTTTATAGCATAGAGTAACATTAAGTATAATATAACAGTAGTTTTACCGACATTAGCGTGTCCTAAAATTAAATTAAAGTTAGAAGATTTAAAACGTATAAATTCGTCTATTTCATTAACACCAATAGATAAACCTTGCTTTACTCTACCATACTTAACATCCAATATCTTTTTTTGTAAGTTGTCTATATGTGCAAGCATTATGCAAATATATCATCAAAAGATTCAGTTCTATTTTGGTTTTGTTGTGTATTACTAACAGAGTCTTTCCATGGTGCTTTTTGCATACTACCATCGGTCCAAACTACTTTACCATTTCCAAAGTATTCTTTTTTAGCTTCAGAAGTTCTTTCTTCTTTAGTTTGAGAATGAAACAATTGTACGTTTTGCCCATAATCATTAACTTCATCGTTAACTTTCATGGTACCATTTAAAAACTTACCATCTTTCAATTTTTCTTTGTTTACTTTAGAGAGATCTATGCTCCAATTTATTATTCCTGCCATTATTTAATTATTTAAAAGGTTATCTAAATTTGATTTTACCGGACTTGGTTTCCTATACTTATATCCAACCGTGCTGTTTGCATCATCATCTTCTGCTTGTAAAGCTAATAAAGATGTTAATGTATATCTTCTATAATAAGTTATAGCAGATCCTATTTTTTGTGGGTCTTGTAT
>Ga0160423_10002077_pt1 | contig 16765 bp, 12 predicted proteins | sample CRUFie14St8metaG_FD_108191 | JGI IMG/M metagenome (GOLD analysis project Ga0160423, IMG submission 108191) | Marine microbial communities from the Costa Rica Dome - CRUD Field 142mm St8 metaG | ecosystem: Environmental > Aquatic > Marine > Oceanic > Photic zone | place: Costa Rica: the Eastern... | reverse complement strand
GGGAACTGTTAATGAATTTCTGCACGTGTGTGTTTACTCCATCTCCAATCTCGGGAGTTAGTAGTATCTCAAAGCGGTCTTCTCCACTCATTTTCACACCTCGGCCGGCAATGCCGGCATGTTATGGGCGTCAGCCACTCGTTAAGAAGGCGACCCTTGTGGGGGGTCCATGGAGGACAATGAGGCGCTTGACAGGATTGATGCGATTCGTGATTTGGTTAATGCCAACTTAGAAGCCATCATTGAGGAGCAATCAGCCACATTTGGCGAAGTTGCTGAAGTCTCAGGTCAAGTTGTGCTAGCAGGAGGAAAGAGGATTCGACCAATTATGGTTATGCTCGCTTATGAGTTGGCAGGTGGGAGTGATCTCGAAGAAATCATACCCTTTGCAATGTCCAATGAATTCATTCACACAGCAAGCTTAGTTCATGACGACATAAATGACGAATCTATCACCAGAAGAGGGCACGATACGATTCATGCAAAGTATGGGCAAGCGAAGGCGATAATTGCAGGCGACTGGCTTTTTTCACAGGGTTTCGGTCTAGGCGGAAGATATAGGAAAGAAGTAGTCGATGTAATGGCTCACTACTGTTCAAGACTCGCTAGTGCGGAATTTACTCAGATAGACCACATACTTGACCTCTCAACCTCTCCTGAAGATTACTTGGATATTGTAAGTGGTAAGACTGCAGGTCCATTTGCAGCAGGCTGTAAAGGTGCGGGATTGATCGCAAATGCTGATGAGGACTCTTGTGAGAAATTATTTGAATTTGGAATGCAAATTGGAATTGCATTCCAGCTAGTTGATGACCTCTTAGATATCCGTGGAGATGAGAGAATGGGTAAGCCAAGAGGCTCTGATATTTATGAAGGCAAAATGACTTTACCGATTATTCATGCATTGACAATACTACACGGAAGTCAAAGAACCAGATTTGCTGAGATCTTGCATAATTTCGAAGATTCGTTATTCGATGAATTCATTTCTTTACTTGATTTTGGAGACAGCATGACTTACACTGAGATCTTAATACAAAACCACTTAGAGAGAGCAAAAAATAATCTAGATTCTTTCCCAGATTGCGAGGCAAAGCAATTGCTTAAACATCTAGTCGATATGGTTCAGAATCGTCACAAGTGAGGTTTTTTGCATGTCTCAATCTTTCGACAGAGAAGTCATCGTGATTGGAGGTGGCCCTGCTGGTAGTACCGTCGCACGATATGCAGCCCTCGGAGGGGCAGATGTCTTGGTAATTGATGGGAGAAAATCGATTGGGAGTCCCCTCCAGTGTGGCGAATTGGTTCCTACAAATGACGAAATGCGTAGGTTGTGTCCTGACGTCCCTGACATGGATGACTTATTCCAAACTCCTGATGTAGCGATTTCTCGTCATTCCAAAGAAATGCATATCGTACCACCGTCCGGCAAACCATTGAAGTTCGAGTTTGATGGCTACGTCCTTAATCGGGTTGCTCATGACGAGTTTTTAGTCGATCTTGCAAAGAAATCCGGGGCTGAATATCTCGTCAATTCTCGTGTGGTCAAGGTTGATGAAAACTCAGTAATTCTCAGAAATGGAGACAAAATAACTGCAAAAGTCATAGTTGATGCAGGCGGTCACAATGGGGTAATTAGAAGAGATTATTGGACTGAAAAATCTACAAAAATACCTGTCAAATTCGTACTGATGGACGGTGATTTTGGAGAGGCAGTTGAACTTCACTTTGGTTCAATGGCTCCAGGAGGCTACGCTTGGATGTTCCCAAAGTCCAGTGGAGCAAACATTGGACTTGGTATACAAAGGAGTTTTTCCAAGGGTAAAACTCTCAATCATTATACGGATGAGTTTGTAGGAAAATACGATGGCGAAATCACCTTCAATGGAGCGGGTTCTTTACCTATGTCTGGTACAATCAAGAAGTTTGTGAAGGGCAATTACGTACTTGTTGGAGATGCGGCCGGCATGGTTTTGCCATCAAATGGTGCAGGTATTACCATTGCAATGATAGGCGGTAGGATTGCAGGGAACGTGATTGCTGAGCACCTAAAATCAGGATTACCTTTGGAAGAGTATGAAAAAATTTGGAAGAAGCAAATGGGCAAAGTTATGGCAAACTCCAAGCGTTCTTTCAAGATTGGAAGCTTGCTATTCCGATTACCAGATTGGATACTGAATATGATGTTTAACAGGCTCACAAAAGGAATAATTTGGCGCGCTGTAACCTGTCGGAAGATGTTCTGGGTGGTTTGAAAGAAGTTCCAAACTAACTGAATGCGGCAAATTAGTACGAAAACAAGCGGTTGATTCAAGTCATTTGTCTGCTAGGGATTAACATGAACAGAGACGACGAGGCGGTTAGCCCTGTCATTGCGACTGTTCTTTTGCTAGCGATTACAGTATTGCTGACTAGCATGGTTTTCGTTATGATGTCAACAACATTGGATAACGTTGAGAAGGCAGATCCTAAAGCGTCTATTTCAGTAAGGGCACTATCAAACGGATATCATGTGGTTTCTATCACTAGTATAGACCAATCATTGGACCCATCAAAAGTTGAATGGTCTATTGTAAACCAAACAGGACAAAGTCTGAAGGAGCACTACGGATTTGTTGATGACTCAGATGTTTATGGTTCAGTTGGCACCAATATCTCGTTCCACGACAGAGACGCAGGATGGTCTGTTACAAAAGGCGATTATTTCGTGATTAATTGCGAGGAAATTAAATGCAATAATGGAGATCATATATTCCAGTTAGTCGACAAAGGAAGTAACACAATTTTGGCAACTATCAAATTACCAACTACCGCCTAGCCACCAATAAATGACATCTCGACCTTTTCAGTTGATAGCTTTCCCCTAGTCTCTGAGTAGGCATCATCTCGCTTTGACCAGATATTTCGCACAGCATCTGCAATGTGAAGTTTATTTGCACCCATTCTTAGCATCGATTTCAAATCATTACCCTTTGATGCGAACAAACAGGTATAGAGAGATCCGTCTGCGCTGATTCTCGCTCTGTTACAATCTCCACAGAAAGGCTTTGAAACGCTCTCAATGAATCCTATTTCCTGAGTTCCACGTCTATACCGATTAGCAACCTCGCCAATGTTATTTGGCTCTATAGGTGATAGGTTTTCGAGCATGCTGCGCATCATTTCACCAGTAATTACTTCGCCATTATTCCATGAATTTGTTTCACCAACGTCCATGAATTCGATATATCTTACAATGACATCAGTACCAATGAATCTTTCAGCAATTTTTTCGACAGAATGTTCATTGTATCCTGCTCTGATAACTGAGTTGACCTTGACTTTTAATCCAGCCAACCTTGCTGCTTCTATGCCACGCAAAACTGTTTCTGGAGTTTCCTTGGTATCACCCATTGCTTGGAAGGTTTCGACATCTAGCGCATCAAGCGAAACTGTGACTCTATCTAGTCCAGAAGCAGCGAGGTCAAGTGCGAATTTTTCTAGAAGTAGGCCATTTGTTGTCATCGCTAAGTCTAATTCTTTTGGAAGCATCCTAATGAAATCACAAACATCTCTTCGCAATAGCGGTTCACCCCCGGTTAGCCTTATTTTTTGCAGGCCTAAAGGAACTAATGATTCAACAACAAATGCTAGTTCTTCATAGGATAGGATTTCTTTTCTTGATAGGAATTCATGTCCATCAAAGTGCTCTCTTGGCATACAATATCTGCACCGCATGTTGCATTTATCCGTCAATGAAATTCGCAAGTCACGCAGAGGCCTATTCATCGCGTCGGTGACCATGTAATCCCGCAAACAAATGATGCACTTCAACATGCGCATTGGATGACTTCATGACTAAGTCCATACTGGCAAGCGCATGGGAGGTGGCTCTAATCCGGTCTCCCAAGATCCAAATTCTTCTAATTCGATTTTAGAAATCAATCCTAGCAAACTCTCCGGTTTGCTTAAACTCCCTCCCTCCAAAAGCCATTCAATGCGTTGGTTAACGCTCGCTAGTATGGATAATACTCCTACAAGAATCTCGATGTGGGAGATTGGAGAAGACGTCCAAGCCCTCATTGATTGTCTCTCTATTTTAGGTATTGAGTGGAATGGTGAAGTAATGAAGGGTGGTGATTTATGTCAGCCATCTTCTACACTCGACTGTAAAAATAGCGGAACAGCTCTAAGATTTTTGATAGGACAGGCAGCGACATGTGATTTCAAAATAGTTTTTGATGGGGACTCTAGCCTGCGAGCAAGGAGTTCCTTACTTCTACCAGAATCACTCGGTGTTGAAGTCACCACGAATAGTAATGATTGCGAATATCCGATGGAAATTACAGGACCATTTAATCGTGAATCGGTTAATATTGATGTTTCTAAAACTTCCCAATTTCATTCCTCGATATTGTTGATGACACCTAGGACAAGTGGTTTTTCATTTACTACAAAAGGCGATGCAGTGTCCCGAAATCATTCGGAATTGACTTGGGATTTGTGCAAAAGAACTGGTGCGGAGATGCCAGGTAAACCTTGGATTGTATCTTGCCCAGATGTAATCATCCCACCTGATGCTTCTATGATGGCATTTGCTAAGCTAGCTAATCTGGGTGTTGAAAATGCCCCGGCAAGTGCAGAATCAATTGGTCATTTCCTAGACAGTACAGAATTAAGGGATTCGAACGATCTAATCACGCCTATGGCTGCTTGGCTTGCTCTCGGTGAGGGTGGCAAAATCACTGGCGCAAAACACGCTGCCTACAAAGAATCGAATAGAATTACTAGAACCGCAGATTTACTTTCCCAATTTTCAATTAAATCCACAGTAAATTCTGACGGACTGTATATTCCTGGTGGCCAGCAACCAAAGAAACCAGATGGAATTATAGAGACATATGGCGATCATAGGATTCACATGACTGCAATTTTGTTAGCATCAATTTGTGGTGGATTAGTGGCTGACTCTGGTTTATACAAAGTGGCTTGGCCTTCATATCTTGACCAGTTGATTGGTTGTGGCTTGGATGTGACCATTCATCCATGACGTCCAAAGTGATGGTCCAGGGCGTTTAGCGGTATCCTCATCGCAGTAGGCCTACCATGCACGCAAGCCCACGGGTTTGGGATTCTACGCATATCATCTAACAACCTTCTCATTTGAGATAAATTCAGTTTGTCGTTTGCCTTTACTGCGCCTCTACAGGCGTTTAGGAATGCTAGATGGTCTTTGCGTGCTTCAATTGTTTCTATCGGAGCTCCATCTTCTGTCAGATCTAGAAGAATATCGTGAATGAAAGGTTCTAATTCACTGGCCGAAAGAAGGGCTGGGGCGCTGGTTATGCTATATCCTGCGGCTTTCTTTTGTATTACAAACCCTATTTCAGTAAAATCTTCGATTCTCGCTTCAAGCCTTGCTATCTGTCTAGCATCCAATTCTAGGGGGACTGGTGTGATTCTTTCTTGAGCCTGCCAAAGTGATTCGTCATATCTCAATCTCTCATAACGTACCCTTTCGTGTAATGCGTGTTGGTCGATCAAAAGTAACTCTTCTCCAGCCTGTACGACGATGTAAGAATCTGCGAATTGAGCCAATGGCTCCATTTCAGGTAAATCGTTGATTACAGGACCTAAGGGTTCAGTCTTGTCTATATCCTCTGTATCAAAACCAGCATGTCGATGTAGACTTCTCTCGCCAAGAGATAGTGCGGGGGATATTGGTTTGATACCAGTGATGGTTTTTTGGGATGATTCGGGTTGGGAAATTGGTCTAGGTTTCTCTTTCTTTTTGGCTTCAATCGGCTTTTCACCAGTCAAAGAGATTTGAGCCGACTGTGCCCATGCTGGTTTCTGAACGACTCTCTTTTCCTCAGTATCAGGCGACAGGGAAGTAATACCTGTTATTCCTCCACTAGATTCAGGCTCTGTAGGAGTGGATTCAAGGGTATAGGCAATCGAACGTTCCAATCTTTCGAGTACCCGCCAAGAATTCTTCAGACGGACCTCCCTTTTTGTTGGATGCACGTTTACATCAACTTCACCTCTAGGCAATTCTAACATTAATACAGCAACCGGGTGTCTGCCCTGCATCAGCCTCGTTCTGTATCCTCTGCGAATTGATTGCAAAAACGGCTGTGCCGCAACGGGTCTTCCGTTTATCAAGATGTGAATATCATCTCCTTTACCTCGCGTGATATCAGGAGTGGATATCCAACCGCTCCAACTTTCCTCTCCTGGGGCATCAGAGTCTGTTGGTGGAGAAGAAATTGGAATCATTTTTCCTGCTTGCCTACCGAGAACATCGTACAACCTGTCTTCGATATCCTCGACAGCGGGTACTTCTAGAATGGTCTTACCATCACTGATTAATCTGAATCCTACTTCAGGATGACTAATTGCATGAGATACTACTACGTCTACAACTCTGCTTGTTTCGGTTGCTGGCCTTCTTTGAAATGCTAATCTTGCAGGTTGTTTTGCAAAAATGTTCGAGACCTCGATTACCGTTCCTTCAGCAATTCCGACTGGTTTGATTGGGGATTTATCGCCATTGTCCATCACGATTTGCCGGCCTTCTGTATTTACTGGCCTGCTTGATATTGTTAGAGTGCTTACCATACCAATGCTTGCAAGTGCTTCGCCTCTGAAGCCCAATGTTCCAATCTCGGCTAAGTCACTCTCGGTAGACAACTTACTTGTCGCATGTCTGTCAAGTGATAGAGGTAAATCATCTTCATGGATTCCGGACCCGTTATCGGAAATGCGGATTAAATCAAATCCGCCTCTTTCAACTTCTATTGTGATGCCATTAGAGCCTGCATCAATTGAATTTTCAACTAATTCTTTCACGACTTGCGCAGGTCTTTCAACAACTTCTCCCGCTGCGATGTGTCCAATAGTCCTGTCATCAAGTTGCTTAATTCTAGACGGATTACTCATCTCATACCCTCCAGAATTTTTTGTAAATCGTATATCGCTTCATGTGCTTGTCTTGGACTCATTGAATCAGGGTCAAGTTCTGCCAGTGCCTTCTTGACTTCTTCTGCAATTGGGTCTTTCTCAACTCTGACTTGTGGTTGGCCAACGAAACCAAGCAGTGATGATTGGCCAGCACTGCGTGCTGTTGGAGCGCCTTTTTCTCCTGCTTTTGCACCATGAGCTTGCCTCTCGAGGAATCCAAGCAGATCATTTGACCGCTCTACTACGTGTCTTGGCAGGCCAGCCAACGCCGCAACTTGGACTCCGTACGAATCGTCACATGGTCCGTCTGCAACTGTGTGTAGGAATTTCAATTCTCCGTCGGATTCTGCGACCTGAACATGAACATTCACTAGACCAGGCGTTTCTCCCTCCAATCCAATTAGTTGATGATAGTGCGTTGCAAACAACGTCCTTCCATGAATTCTGTTACAGATATCTTCTGTCACAGACCAAGCAATTGATAGTCCATCAAATGTTGATGTACCTCTTCCTATTTCGTCAAGCAAAATCAGGGATTTATCTGTAGCTCTCTTTAGTATGTGAGCTACTTCCATCATTTCCATCATGAATGTAGAACGTCCTCTCCTGATGTCATCAGATGCTCCAACCCTCGTGAAAATCCTGTCAACCAAGCCGACATGAGCGCTTTCTGCGGGAACGAAAGAACCAGCCTGAGCCAGTACAGATAACAATGCTGCACACCTCAAGTGTGTTGATTTACCACCCATGTTTGGTCCTGTGATCAGTAGAAACTTGCGCTTTTTATCCAAGTTTATATCATTGGGAACAAATCCATTCTGAACCTCAAGAACGGGATGACGTAATCCCTTTGCAATTAATCTAGAATCATCGTGGATTACAGGTCTGGTCCATGAACGGTTTCGGGCGATTTCAGCAAAGCACTGAAGTGTGTCTATTTGCGCCACGCATGTACTAATCATGCCTAAAGTACGTGATTTTTCTTTACATCTATCTCTCAAGTCTCGAAACATATTGTACTCGATTGCATTCGCCTTAGTTGCTGCAGTAACCAACTTGTCTTCCCACTCGACCAGTTCATCTGTGACATACCTATTTCCGTTAGTCATTTGTTGTCTTCTATTCCAATCTTCTGGAACCTTCCCAAGATGTGTTTTTGTTACTTCGATATACCAACCGATTTGTCTGTTGTGTCTCACTTTGAGAGAAGGGATTTCTAGCCGTGCTCTTTCCCTTATTTCTAAGTCTTTGAACCACTTATGGCCGACAGCAGCTGCAACTCTCAACTCATCCAATTTCTTGTCAATACCCTCTCTAATTATTCCTCCATCTCTCATTGAGAGAGGTTGTTCATCATTCAGGTTGGCTTGGATGTCAATTCGCATGGTCTCCAGCACATCTAGGTCATTGGATAATTTGTTTAACAACGAATCGTCAACCTCATTGCATATTGACTTCAATCTCGGCATCCTTTCCAGAGCCAGGCCAATTGCTACGAGGTCACGGCCTGCTGAACGATTGTAGGATAACTGTGTGGCTAACCTTTCCATATCCCGAAGTCCCTTGAGGCATTCCCTCAAATCATCCAATCTCCTGGATGACCTAGCGATTGATGCAACTGCGTCTTGTCTTTCTTCGATTGCTTCTTTTTTTGCAAGGGGTCTCAATATCCATTGCTTCAGTGTCCTTCTTCCCATCGATGTGCGACACTTATCTATTGCACCTAGAAGAGAACCTTCTTTTTCTCCGGATAGAGTTTGAGTTAACTCTAGGTTTCTGAGGGTAGTTTGGTCGAGGATCATGTTTCCATCAGGCTGCATAATTTCGACTTCTTTGAAATCGATTGAATCAACGATATGCATTGCTGCAAGGTAATCAGCCGCAAGTCCAGCAGCTTCCATCGCAAGCGGAGAATCTCCAAGATCAATGTGTCCCAAATCCCCGACTTCAAGTATGTTTTTGAGAGCATCTTGCCCTTTTCGATTTGAGGAAGAGTGTTGTGAAAGTGTGACTCTATCTAGTTGAGAAATCACTGCTCTAAGACTTTCCTTTTCGGCATCTCTGGGTGAGAAAATCAATTCTTTTGGGTTACTGCGCAATAAATCATCAAGCAGTCTTGACCATCTTTCATCACCATGATGCTCTATAGTCCATACGTGACCTGTCGATGCGTCAAGAATCGCTAATCCTAATCCGTCACCCTTTATTGAAACAGCTGCCAAACCTGCTACATCATCCGTGCCAATCAGACTTTCTTCGTAAAGAGAGCCAGGTGTGTAGACTCTTGTAACCACTCTTTCCAGAAGCTTTGCGCCTTCTCTAAGTTCTTCTTCTTGTTCCGCAACACACACTTTGTAACCGGATTGTAGCATAACCCTGAGGTTATCCTCAAGGGCATGCCATGGAAATCCTGCCATCGGAATTGGTTCTGCAGCCTTCTTGTCCCTGCTTGTTAGAGCGAGGCCAAGCACTTCTGATGCAACTACCGCATCGTCATGGAATTGTTCGTAGAAATCGCCCATACGGAAGAAGAGTACTGAATCAGAGTGCTCAGATTTGATGTCCATGTACTGGTCCATCATTCCTCTCTTCGCCATCAGGACACACCCATCGCTTGCGCTAGGCTTTGACCACATTTGAGGGGGTTCGTAAATGCTACCCTTGATTTATGTTGAAAAGGATGATTGATTGGGTAAAAATTAGAAAACTTCTCCCTTACGTATGGCATCGGTTACATTCCAACCCATAATGGATAAAATCAGCAAAGATACGAGTATAAATCCGAGGTCTAAAATTCCTCTAAGACTGGTGATTGATGTTCTAGCATTGCTGTCTATAGAGAAAGCAGAAATTTCGTCAGAATAATCTGAACCATGTACAGATATCATTCCGTCTTCGTCACATGTTGCATATGTTGGGATAATTTTTAGCGGCTCAGGTAATTTCTCGACAGTTATTTCACTTCCAGAAACAATTGCGACAGTTTTTGAGCCGATGTCTCCGAATAGCCAAACATTTCCATTCCTGTCATCGGTTGCAACTCGGCTAGAGACCCCAATGGATTCAACACCCGTTTCAGAGATTAGGTAAGTATCTGAAGTCCCGGTTGCGAGGTAACCATCTCCGGTTTCAAATAAGCCATGAATTACACCTTCTCCTCCTACATGAACAACCTCTATCGCAGGAGCCGCAATACCGTCCCAGGTAGCCTCAATTATCAATTCATATTTTGGCGGAGATGCGGGATTGGAACCCAGCCAACTCGGTGGTGCTTGCCAAGAGCCACCGATCAACCATCCTTCCTCAGTTGGAATCATTGTGTCGAGATACATAGTCTCCTCAAATTCGCTAATAATTGGTTGTGGATTTGCATCACCATACCACATTGCAGCGAGAGAATCACTGGTTCCATCTTGTACAATTAGAAGTAATGCCAAGCCATTACCCGAAATTTGTGATGCTGTAAGGTTCTCTCCAATACTAAATTGGCACCATTCCGTATCGCATTCCGGGCCACCATCACCAATGAAGGCTACCATCCCTTCAGTTCCGAGGCACGCAAGGGTCAAATCCCCATACTCTTCCAAGCACGTGGCATACTGTGCTGAGTTTTCTTTGCCTTTGTAATTGATGAAGTTTCCATCCTCACTCTGGTAGAGTACAGAATCCTCTGTGGAGTCCATAACAAGCCCATTGACTCCAAGTGAACTACCTTTTTGTACACCTGATAAATCACTAGACCAGTCGATTAATATCGAGCCAAGAATTATGATTATACTGAAGGCTGCAAAAGACAACCACTGGTGTTCAGATTCTTCCTCGAGTAGCCTGCGCCAGCCTGACATCGTGTGCCGCTAAACATAGTCCGAACATGACTTTTACCCCTGCTGTTAGGGTAAAAATGCAATCGGTATGGTCATAAAGGGAAGGTGGGTCGCAAACTCGCCCGGAGGTATCAAGCATGGCACGTAAGCCCGCAAAGATGTACCGTAGACTGAAAGGTCCAGCATATACTCGACGCAAGTATATTGGTGGTGTTCCAAACAATAGAATTATGCAATTTCACGTTGGAAACCGCCGTGCTGCTGAGACGGGCCAGTTCCTAATGGAACTCAACCTTATCGCTGACGAGTCTTGTCAAATTAGGCACACAGCTCTAGAAGCAGCACGTGTCATCTCCAACTCAACCATTAGAAAGGTTGCTGGTGCACAAAACTATGCTCTGAGAATACACACTTACCCTCATCACGTTCTAAGAGAGAACAAACAGGCTACCGGAGCAGGTGCTGACCGTGTATCTCAGGGAATGAGGTGTGCATTCGGAAAGAACGTTGGAACCGCAGCGAGAGTAAAGCGCGGCCAACGAATCATTTCTCTAAAGTTTACTCCTGAACATTACCTCGTCGCAAAAGATGCTCTTCGCAAGGCAAGCATGAAATTCCCTACTCCATGCACAACCAAACTAATCTCAGGACACGAGCACGTTAAGGGACTTGTTTGAGACACCTTGCCAATGGCAAGGTGGATGCTCCCTGCTAAATGGCACTCTTTTGCCATAACTACCGGCTGATTGATGAATTATTGGGTTTAACGTGTGCATGGGGGGAATGATATGCGAATTGCGGTTCTAGTCGAAGAAAAGTGCAAGCCAAAAAGCGAAGCATATGATTACCTAAAGAAATGGGCAGGTTCATGTGGTGCAGAATGCATTCAAATGAATGGTGATAAATTCAAAATTCTGGAAACCGCCTGTCCACCTTGTTTTGTTAGAGCAAAACACTGCCCAGGTGGAGCAGTAGTGGTGTTGAATTTACCTGCAGAATTGAAAACGGACTTAATCCATAGATATTCATTGAATGGTTTCAGATTATTCAGATTACCAACTCCATCAAAAGAATCAGTGGTTGGAATCCTGGGCCCAAATGGAATGGGTAAGTCAACAGCATTCAATATTCTAAATGGTTCAATAATTCCAAACCTTGGAGATTTTGAAGCAGATGAATTATGGTGGGAGGATGTTATCGAAACTTTACCTCGTGGTGAGTTGCGAGATTTCCTAGTGGATGTTAGCGAATCGGAAGTAACTGTAGCTCTAAAGCCACAATATGTTGATCACATTCCAAAAGCCGTAAAGGGTCGAGTCGGACAACTACTTTCTTCCGTTGACGAAAGGGGGGTTTACCAAGAAATGATCACAAAACTTGGAATCGGCCATTTACTTGAAAGAAATCTTGACCAATTGTCCGGTGGTGAACTTCAACGTGTTGCAATTTGTGCAACACTACTCAAGGAGGCAGACGTATATTTCTTCGATGAACCATCTTCATACCTCGATATTCATGAACGTATGCGAATTGTGAAAATCATTCAAGAATTATCTGAACATTCTAGGGTTATTGTTATTGAACACGATTTGGCAGTACTCGATGTTCTTGCTGATTTGGTACATATCGTGTATGGTAAGAAAGGTGCATTCGGAATTTTTACTCCTGCACGGTCTACAAGGCAAGCGATTAATGCATATCTGGATGGATTCTTAGTCGAACAAAATGTCAGGATTCGTGATAAGCCAATCAAATTCCAAACTCATAATGATCGCTCTAATGAACTCGGTAATCCCGTAGTTAGTTGGGGAGGCTTGGAGAAAAAATTGGGAGATTTTAATCTGAAAACAGGGGATGGAAAAGTCCACCAATCTGAGGTTGTCGGAGTCGTTGGTCCAAATGGAACTGGTAAATCAACTATGATCAAAATATTAGCTGGTGAACATGAATACGATGCAGGTTGGGTGACTGAGGATGCATCGATTTCTTACAAGCCTCAACATATTGATCTTGAGATGGATTGCGATGTACAGACTTGGCTTGATTCAGAAGTAGGAACCAAGTGGAGAAGTGGGGAATATAGTGTAAATGTGATTAGAGCAATGGGTGTCGATGAATTATTGACAAAAGAAGTATCCAATCTTTCTGGTGGAGAAGCTCAGGCTGTTGCCATTGCTATTTGTTTAGGAAGAGATGCTGACCTCTATCTTTTGGATGAGCCGAGTGCACATTTGGATGCAAATGCTAGAATGCAGGCTGCTAAAGCAATCAGAAAAACGATGGAGTCAAATGAAAAAGCAGCGTTTGTAATTGACCATGACGTATATTTCATAGATATCGTTTCAGATTCTTTACTGGTGTTTGAAGGCGAAGGTGGTAAGCATGGAATAGCAGAAGGACCTTTCAAGCTTCGTGCAGGAATGAATCGTTTCCTTGGGGGAGTGGATGTGACTTTCCGAAGAGACCATGACTCGAAGCGCCCGAGAATAAACAAAGAAGCAAGTCGCAAAGATAGAGAACAGCGTGCAAAGGGAGATTACTACTCCTTCGACTCGTGAGGTGTGGAAATGCCTGCTCAAATCCCTCCTGAGGCTCAATCCATAGGTAGGGCTCGTGGCAGATTATCTGCATCATCATTAACCACATTTAGACGTTGTGAAAAGCAGTGGTTTTTGAATTACAGAATTGGTTTACGAGGACCATTGTCTCCGCACCAAGTCATGGGTATTGAAGTCGAGGATTCATTTTGTTCAATACTTATGAAAAGAGCCCCTGTTGTAGATTCTATAGAGGATTTGAAAAGTTGGGCTGAGAGTTTAATCGAAGATCATGCCAGAGAGGCTTTACAAAACGGAAGAGCAGTATTTGAAGAAGCAATGTGGTCCAAGGGAGACTTCGATGAATCGTTTGATTTGGAGTTAGTATCCCAAATGTTGCAAAACGGAATTTCTCTGCAGTTAGAAGAAGTGCAAGCCTGCTATGAAGCCGGCGGTGGTCTCTATGAGTTCGACATTCCTGCCCCTTGTTGGGATTCTCCTCCACACTACACTCAACCAGAAAAAGCAAACAGTATGATTTCTTGGAAAGATGAGCCACATGAATTTGCCGAGGAAATTACTTGGCAAGATGCTTGGGAAATCGCTCGTCCTTGGGTAAAAGATCCAAGAAATCCAGAACCACAGAGAATGTACCACCCGGACAAATGGGCAGCTGGTGAGTGTGACCTTGTGTTAAGGTGGGATGGTAGAACTCGTATAGTAGACATAAAAATGGGTGATGGTGCTGGTAAATTCGCAACATCACTATCAAGTCAATTGAATTTCTATGCTTGGCTGTGGAATGAAACTCATGATACAAAGTGCGATGGCTTGGAAGGCTGGTATCTAACAAACGGGTTAAGGAAAATTATCGATGTTAACCCGTTGACAACAAGTGAATACAGAAATATCCACGATAGAATGAAAGGATGGCGTGCGGACAATCAATTCCCTCTAAATTCACCATGCAATGGTGAGGCTGGTGGATGTTTTTGGTGTTCAATTTCAGAACTAGAACATTCTGCTCCAAAAATCAGTATGCCTTGCGAGCCATTGTCTGCAATTCCATCAAGGGTGAACGTCAAAGGTAGACTGCAGGGTGCTTGGGGTCCATTGCCGAATCATTATGGTGAACCAGTATTAGGTGCAATGATCAAAGCAGGGGATAAGATGGTAACTTTAGAAGAGAGCCAACCCAATTCATATCCGGCCATGCACGATTCGCCGCAAGACGATGTTGTCATAGTTGGAGCACTTCCTGGTGTTTGGAGAGGGCAGCCACGATTATATCTCGACGATTCTTCTTCTATCGAGGTAGAATCTGGACTTGAACTTACAAGAATGGGAATGCTGAGAACTAAAGCGAATGTCCAAGGGATTGTGTTATCTTGCTCTAAAAGAGATGGTAAAAGAAGTGATGGGAGGCCATGGTCAATGCTATCATTCCATATTTGGGATGGAGAAAGAGTTGCTGAGGTCGTAGCCTTTGGTTCTGCCATTAACGGTACGCTCCTCTCGATACGTCCCGGCTGTGAAATTAAAATCACATCTGCGGAGCTAGGTTGGAGAGAAGGATTGGTTCAACTCAGGATTGATTCAAGGACAACAAGAATCGAAATCAAATCGAAGGCTTGAATAGACTCGATTAACGGCTTTGTCAATCATGCCGGTGAGGAGTGCAAACCCCGAAACTGACAAAGTTGGCCGATTCAACAGGCTGTCTGCCTCTCAAGCCAATACTTGGGAAGATTGCCCAAGGCTTTGGTATTACCAAAATAAGATGCGATTGAAATTTCCGCAGACTCCACCTCTGTTCCTTGGAAGGGCTGTAGAAGAATGTGTTTGCAGGGTTCTGATGGAATCTCCAGGGCTTGTTTTCTCCAATGCTCCCCTTGATGTAATGAAAAGCGGGGCTGACAATTTACTCCCACTTTTCGACGATGAATTGCCAAATGATTTCCTTAGTTGGTGTGAGTCTAGAGTAAACGTGCACTGGCCGAAAATTAGAGATGAGATGCATGAAGAATGGTCCAAAGATGCAAGAAAATCTGGTAATTGGTATGATTACGACATGGACGTCTACCGGGATATGTGTGTGACAGCGTTGAGAATGCACATGGAAGAGGTCATAGATTGCAAGAATAATATTTCAGAATCAGAATTATCTGAATGGCGTAATGGGAAGAGATTTGCAATTCCTGCTCCTGATGGACGCGAGAAAGAGGGATGCCACCCACTTGCGAGAACTGGAGAATGCAGCCTCGTTGAAGCTTGGGAAATTGCCAGGCCTTGGTTTGTTGACCCTGATGCTCCACAATTCTCGCTGAATGCCGTCCATCCTGAGCATTGGTTCCAAGGAGAATATGATTTGGTTTATCGTCATGGCGGAAGGATTAGAATTATGGATCTTAAAGCCAGTAGAGGCGGGGGAGACAGAAGTGGGAACTATGTCGAACAACTTCGTATCTATGCTATGCTTTGGTCAAAAACCCATGAAGGTCAGATTCCTGAAGCACTCGAAGTATGGTATTTGGGAGTCGGAGTCAGAAAAAAGGTACCAATTCCAAGTGCAGAGGAAATAAGATTGCTAGAACAGAAGCTGAATGACCTTTGGCATGAAATTAAGGGTTCAGAAGTTACAATCGAGGACTGTCCACCAATCCCAAGAAATCTCAGAGGCTATAGTGAAGGCGGTGTTAGAATCGAAGACCCAGATGAATCAAGGTGTGTTACCTGTGATTGGTCTGCACTATGTCCAAACGGTGCAGGTGATGATGACCTTCCAAGTGGGGGTATTCATCAACCACCGGGCGACCTGAAGGTGTATGATTTGACTGCTTTTGCAGATTTAGTGCCCAGAGTCAGCATATTTGCAGAAGTATTCAGTGTGACAAATGTACCCGAAAAACCACCAAATATCACAATAGAAAAAGATGGAGGATTTGCCTTTGTCAGAATTATTTCAGAAGAAAGTGAAGGGGTGCTTACTTACTCCGAGAATATCCAGAAAGGAGATACAGTAAGACTTGTCGACGTTGTACCATCAACAAATTGGAAAGGTGAATTACAGTTGAAAGTAGACCCTTATGCTAGGGTTGAAAAAGCAGAATCTAGCGAAGAAGGCGATATCGGTTTGTTCGACTTTAGAGCACGCTGGAACATAGTAGGAAGAGTTGCATATACAACATTCAAGTCTGGTGTAGGTAGGAACGGTAAACCATGGGCCCGCAAAGGATTGGTTTTACTGGATGAGACCAGCCGAGTTACAGTGGAAGGTTGGGATAATTCTTGGCCAAGCATCTACAATACTTTACAGCAAGGAGATGAAGTTGCTCTTCTCAACGTCTCGCTTGACGCATGGGCAATAGACGTGAAAGCTAACCTAGAGAAAGGCAGCACAATCCATGTCATCTCCAGGGTTGGTGACTGATCATTCAAGATTATTTGTGTCAACACCGATTG
>Ga0160423_10002075_pt1 | contig 16792 bp, 13 predicted proteins | sample CRUFie14St8metaG_FD_108191 | JGI IMG/M metagenome (GOLD analysis project Ga0160423, IMG submission 108191) | Marine microbial communities from the Costa Rica Dome - CRUD Field 142mm St8 metaG | ecosystem: Environmental > Aquatic > Marine > Oceanic > Photic zone | place: Costa Rica: the Eastern... | reverse complement strand
CTTGTCCCCCCCCCCCCCCCCCCCCCCCCCCCCCCGCCCCCCCAAGCCGCCCCCCCCGGGAAGCCCCCCGCCCCCCCCCCCCCCTCGGCCCCTCTTAAAAAAAAAAAAAAAAAAAAACGAGGATAAGGCGAAGATAGCGAGGGGAAGCCCGGAGAGAGCGTAAAGCTTTTCGGCGCCGAAAGCTTGTGGCGGGGGCGGTGAGAGTTGAGAGAGGCATGGAGAGGGTCTTGCGACGGGCGAGGAGCCTTCCCGGGGCGCGCCGAAGCACCGGCGCCTGCCCTGTGCTTGCGCGCCGCGCGGCAGAGAGCGGGGGTGCGAGAGGGTTGCTCCGCCAGGCGAGGGATGGCACCAGGCCGTCTCGGACGGTTCTCTCCCCGCCAGTTCGCGCCGCCGTCTCTTCCGAGAGCGGCTCCAAGGAGAAAAAGGCGCGACCTCTTCGGCCGAAGTACGTTCCCAACAAGATCGACGACCCAAACTACGTGAGGATCTTTGACACGACGCTCCGCGACGGCGAGCAATCTCCCGGGGCCACCCTCACGATTGACGAGAAGGTCCAGATAGCGAGCCAGCTCTCAAAGCTTGGCGTCGACATCATCGAGGCTGGTTTCCCGAGGGCGTCGCCCGACGACTTCAAGGCCGTTCAGCTCATCGCGCAGACGGTTGGAACCCGGCCACAGGAGGACGGCCATATTCCCGTCATCTGCGGGCTCTCCAGGACGGTCCAGGCGGACCTGGATGCGGCTTGGAACGCCGTGAAGGAGGCGGTCTTCCCGAGGGTTCACACCTTCATTGCCACGTCCGATATCCACATGGAGCATAAGCTGAGGATGACCGAGGACGAGGTTGTTGAGAATGCAGTGAACGCGGTGAAGTACCTGAAGGGCCTAGGCTGCGACGACATCGAGTTCAGCCCCGAGGACGCCGGTAGGTCGAGGCCTGAGTTCCTATACCGGGTTCTCGCGGAGGTCATCAAGGCTGGGGCGACGACGCTGAACATACCGGACACGACGGGCTGGAACCTTCCGCTGGAGTTTGGGGGGCTGATCACCAAGCTCAGGGAGAACGTGGAAGGAATTGATGACGTGGTCATCTCCACGCACTGTCAGAACGACCTGGGCCTGTCCACGGCGAACAGCCTGGCGGGAGCTCAGAACGGGGCGAGGCAGCTGGAGTGCACGATCAACGGCATAGGGGAGAGGGCTGGGAACGCCTCCCTGGAGGAGATCGTGATGGCCATCATGCTCAGGGGGCAACAGGAGATGGGCGGGCTCCGCACGGGTATCGTGCCAGAGCACATCTACATGGCGAGCAAGATGGTGAGCGAGTACTCCGGGATGATGGTCCAGCCCCACAAGGCCATCGTTGGCCTCAATGCCTTCGCGCACGAGAGTGGGATACACCAAGACGGAATGCTGAAGTCCAAGGAGACGTACGAGATCATGTCTCCGGAGACGATAGGATTGAACAGGACCATCGACGCAGGGATCGTGCTGGGAAAGCACAGCGGGCGGCACGCCGTGAAGACGAGACTGTCGGAGATGGGGTATGAAGTGGGAAGCGATGACCTCGACGAGATCTTCAAGAGGTTCAAGGCAGTGGCGGACAAGAAGAAGGGAATCAAGGACGAGGACCTCGAGGCTCTGGTTTCGGACCAGCTGTTCCAAAACACCCAGGTTTGGGAGCTCTTGGAGGCTCAGGTTGTTTGCGGCACCATGGAGATGCCGACCGCGACGGTAAAGATGAGGGGCCCCGACGGCATGGAGCACATTGAGTCCATCGTCGGAAAGGGTCCCGTGGATGCGTGCTACAAGGCCGTCGACAAGATTGTTAAGTCGCCAGTCAACCTTCTTGACTATTCCGTGAACGCTGTGACAGAGGGGATCGATGCACTTGCCGTGACGAGGGTCTGCGTGGAGTCCACCGACGAGAGGCTTGCATACGAGTCGGCCTCCGGCTCCACCAGAAGAAGAAACTTCACGGCCCAGTCGAGCGATACGGACATCGTTGTGTCCTCAACGAGAGCCTACGTGAATGCCCTGTGCAAGATGCTGACGGTCTTGAAGAACATCCAGTGAGGCTCGTCGAAACTTGTGAACTGATACTCAGGGACTGGTACAAGTGGGTCTAATTTTACATACATTAGGAAAGAGAGTTTCATTTACTTCTTCTTCATCCTCAACGCAAGTTCCTGCGCCATCGTCATGCCTGCGGGAGCAGCCTTCTTCTTTGGCGTCCCGATGCCCCCCTTGGGCTTGCTTTGAGCGAGCGACTGACGCTTCTTGAGCCCTTGCCGTCTCTTCGCGAGCTGGTCTGCCAGGGAACCTCCTCCGCCGAAGTTTGATACTTTGGGCTTGTTTCCCGTGGGCGGCGGTGGTGGGGGTGGCGCCTTCCCCTTTCCCGGCGGTGGTGGTGGCGGTGGCGCCTTTCCCTTGCCTGGCGGTGGTGGTGGCGGTGGCGCCTTCCCCTTGCCCGGCGGTGGTGGTGGCGGTGGCGCCTTCCCCTTGCCTGGCGGTGGAGGTGGCGGAGGCGCCTTCCCCTTGCCTGGCGGGGGTGGCGGGGGTGCCTTTCCCTTTCCCGGCGGTGGAGGTGGCGGGGGTGCCTTTCCCTTGCCTGGTGGTGGTGGCGGGGGTGGGGCAGCTGGCTTCGACGGCGATGGTGGAGGAGGAGGTGCAGCAGGAGGAGCTCCTCTCGCAGGTGGTGGAGGCGGAGGGGCAGCCTTCTTCGGCGTGGAAGCCGGGGGTTTCGTCCGTGGAGGCGAAGGTGCTGACGGTGGAGCTCTCTTGGCAGGTGGGGTTGGCGCAGGAGCAGGAGCAGGTGGTGCCGGAGCACGAGTCGCAGGAGGTGGTTTCTTTGACTCTGCGGTGGATGGCTTGGTTTTGGAGAGGGACGTTGGAGGTGGAGGGTTGAAGTCGCCGCCAACCGACACCTTCGGAGCCATTTCCGACGACCTCATTCCTTCAAGTGGGGACGCCTTCTTCTGGGGAGGAGGCCCCGCCTCGCTCCCCGCCCTCCCGGCCCCTCCGGTCTTCCCATGGTACGTGATTTGTCCCTCCGTGGCGCTTTTGAAAATGTCCGACGCGCTGATTCCCAAGCCTGCGAGCTGGCCAAAGTCAAAGTTCTCCCTCGCAATGCTGCGGCTGCTCTCCAGGGTGCTCAGAATCTCCACCTTCCTTGTCACGACGTCCTCCCCGTAGCTCACACTCTCCCTCATCTTCGCGTTCGCCTCCAGCCGGCTGTAGTTCACCTTCGCCTCCAGCCCGAGCACGCTCTCGCTAAGCGTCCTCACGTTCTCCGTCCGGGACTTGAGAAGGTCGTCAACCTCCTTCATGGCGTTCAAGACGTGACCCGCAAAGTTCTCAAGGCACTGGCTTGTGTACGTCTTGGTCTTTTCGATGACCTTGGCCTTGTTCTTCGCGGCCACGAAGCTGTCCTCGCAGTACGTCGCGCCCTGCCTCAATTGATCGGCGATGGGGATCATGGCGTCCACCGCCGCCTGCAGCCCCTCGTTCGACATCGTCCTCGCCGCTCTCGGGGGTGGTGGTACAACCGAGGCTCCGCGCCCAGACTCTCTGACCCACCTGGGGTACTTGCTCAAAAAGGCTCAAAATCACAGGCTTCCCAAAAAAAAAAATTCCCAACGAACATTTCGGGAAACATTTCGGGAAGATTTCCCAAAATCCGCCGCCGCCGGCCCCCATTCTTTCTCTGGGCCAAGCAAAGACACGAAGTCCCTCAAAAAACGGAGCTTCGCTTCGCGCTTGACCCGAGGACGCCACTCTTTCGACTGGCTAGGTTTACGGCAGCATGGTAAGCGGTATACTGAGCCCTCGCCCCCCGAGCTGCCCGCGCACTCAGCGCAGCGCGCGAGCGAGCGTCCCTCCCCTTCCCTCGTCCCCGACGTGTTGCGGTCCGTACGTACGCGTTGTGCTGACGTCTTTTCTCCCCTTTCCCTTTCTTCGCCACCGCAGCAAATCTTCGTCAAGACCCTCACCGGCAAGACCATCACCCTCGAGGTGGAGTCTTCGGACACCATCGAGAATGTGAAGGCCAAGATCCAGGACAAGGAGGGAATCCCCCCTGACCAACAGAGGCTCATCTTCGCCGGGAAGCAGCTCGAGGACGGAAGGACTCTCTCCGACTACAACATCCAGAAGGAGTCCACCTTGCACTTGGTGCTGCGTCTCCGTGGTGGCGGAAAGAAGCGTAAGAAGAAGACCTACACCAAGCCAAAGAAGATCAAGCACGTTCACAAGAAGGTGAAGCTTGCGACTCTCAAGTACTACAAGGTCGACGGAAACGGAAACGTGGAGAGGCTGAGGAAGATCTGCCCAGAGTGCCCTGGTGTCTTCATGGCCAAGCACTTCGACAGGAACTACTGCGGTCTCTGCAGCTTGACTTACGTCTACCAGAAGGAGTAAACCTGTGACTTTTCACTTTTGGTTAAGCCGGTGAAGAAACCTTTTTTTTTTTTTAACAGGCTTTAGTTTTGCCTCAAATCAGGGACACCCGAACCTGTCCCTTTTCCAGGAGAGACTCGACGTGCGTCGTGTACAGGGTCCACAAGTCCTTCTGCACGTCTCTGAGGGAGAGCAGATTCCTCTGCTTCACATCCATGGTCTTGTCAAAGAAGAGCACCTTGGAGGTGGAGTGGTGCGCGTGACAAGGAAGAAGCCGCGTCAGAACCATCAAAGGGGCAGCGCGCCCAAAACAGAGAGAGAGAGAGAGAAAGGTCTAACCTTCAAGTGGGTGAGCTTGAGGCTTCCCAGTGAGCAAAGCTTCAGTATGCGGGCAGGGGTTCCAACCGCGACATGGACAACTGACCGCTGCAAAAACGATACCTGCTCCGGAACCTTCATGTGCCTCGAAAAGAGCTTCCCGAACTGCCCAGAAGAGAGCCAAAACAGGGAGGCAAATGTCAGTCTTGAGGTGAGCGCTCTGGCTTCCGAACACCGCTCTCTTCGCACCTTGGCCGACCGCCTGAGGTCCGCCAGGTCCTTCAGAACGGCGATGCACCGATCCGCGCTCGGGCACAAGATGACCCACAGAGGCGCCCCCCTGTCGCAGAGGCGCGACATTTCCTTCTTCCAGCTCGGGTGCGCTTGGCAGATCTGTTTGACGAGGCTCTTCGGTCCACCTTCAGCTGGAGGGAGAAGGCTCAGATTCCCCTCTTCGATTGCGAGTTCCGTGGGAAAGGCGGTGTCCCCACCCCCATCCGCGATGTAACTCGAGTACGACGCCGACAGTGCCGATAGGACGGACTTCGCGCCTGTCGGGTCCATATCCTGCACGAGGTTCCTCTCCCTTCCCTCGTCGCTGCCCTTCTTCTTCAACATCTTCTTTTTCTTCTTCTTCTTCTTCTTGTCGCCGGCGTTGCCCTCGACCGCGGGGTGCCGAGGGACGCTCGTCTCCCCCCCGCCCCTACCCCTCACCTCAAACTCCTCCTCAGACCTCTCCATGTTGATGAGTCAGCTGTTGATGGCTCCAGACTGCCTGCAGCTGCTCGTTGATGATCGAGATCTTGGTGGCCCACGCCGTCAGCAGGAGCGAGTATATTTGCCGCAGCGGAGGCGGACGAGGGGCGAGGACACGGACTGAGTGACGGGCCGGTGGACGACCGGGTGGGAAAAAGAGAAAGATGCTCGCGGGAGGAATGTTCCGAGCTATGGCGCAAGCCACCTTCGCGGCGCAGGAGGTCGCGCTCCTGAGACCTTTGGTCGCGAGCGTCGTGACGACCTCCGTGCCGGGGCTTCAGAGATCTTTGTCTTACGACATCAACGCACGCACGAAGCCACACATGAACGTGGGCACGATCGGTCACGTTGACCACGGCAAGACGACGCTTACCGCGGCGATCACCAAGGTCCTCGCCGAGGCCGGGCAGGCCGAGCAGGTGGCCTTTGACGCCATCGACAAGGCCCCCGAGGAGAAGGCCAGGGGAATCACGATCTCAACCGCCCACGTCGAGTACGAGACAGCGAACCGCCACTACGCCCACGTGGACTGCCCGGGCCACGCTGATTACGTCAAGAACATGATCACCGGTGCCGCGCAGATGGACGGAGGAATTCTCGTCGTCTCTGCTACCGACGGCCCCATGCCCCAAACCAGGGAGCACATTCTCTTGGCGAGGCAGGTCGGAGTGCCCTCGCTGGTGTGCTTCCTGAACAAGGTCGACGCGGTCGATGACGAGGAGCTTATCGACTTGGTCGAGATGGAGCTCAGGGAGCTCTTGAGCTTCTACAAGTACCCTGGTGACGACATTCCAATCGTCCGGGGCAGCGCTCTCGCCGCCCTTGAGGGCAGGGACGACGCAATTGGAAAGGATGCTGTCCTGGAGCTCATGCAGAACATCGACGAGTACATGCCCGCGCCGGAGAGGGCCTTGGACAAGCCTTTCGCCATGCCCGTGGAGGACGTCTTCAGCATTCAGGGCAGGGGAACTGTGGTGACCGGCAGGATCGAGCAGGGCATCATCAAGGTCGGAGAGGAGGTGGAGATCATCGGAATCAACGACGAGCCCACCAAGACCACCGTCACCGGAGTGGAAATGTTCAAGAAGAGCCTGAACGAGGGCCAGGCCGGTGATAACTGCGGTCTGCTGCTGCGCGGAGTCAAGAGAGAGGATGTCACCAGAGGGCAGGTCATCGTGAAGCCAGACACCATGAAGGTCTCCAAGGAGTTCCAGGGAGAGATCTACATCTTGACCAAGGACGAGGGAGGGCGCCACACCCCTTTCTTCAACGGGTACAGGCCACAGTTCTTCCTGAGAACGGCCGACGTCACTGGAACGGTTACCTTGCCGGAGGGAACCGAGATGGTCATGCCTGGTGACAACATCACTGCCACCTTCAACCTGATTGCCCCAGTGCCCGTTCAGCAGGGACTCAAGTTTGCCATCAGAGAGGGAGGAAGGACCGTGGGAGCCGGTGTTATTATCGGAGATAAGTAGTTCTTTTTTTCCTATTATGTGGTGTCGGTGTTGAAGTTACAATCAATGATCATTGGCCCTATCATCTTATACCCTTTTTGACGGGAGCTCTATTCCTCTGTTATCCCCTTCAACATCTTCAGGTCACTCTCAACCTTCTTCCTGTAGTCCCTCTCCCTTGCGAGCTCGCTCTCCAGAGCTTCGAGCCTCGCCTTCAGCACTGTAGTGTCCGTGCTCCTAGACGTCGCGTTAGTCCTGACGCTGACCTCGGAAAGGAGATCGTCGGACTTTCTCGTGGCCCAAAACCTCTCTGCCATTGCGTTCTCCTTTTTCACCCTTTCCGTCCAGGCCTGAGCCATTTGGACTTGATACAGATTGTACGCCATCCTGTACGAGTAGTGCAAGTGAAAGATTAGTAAAGCAAGGAAGGACCAACAACAACGCCGGAAGTTGGCACCAGCCTCCAGAAGGCGCAATGGGGGGAACGAGGAAAACCAGGTGGGAAAACAGAGGGGGGGCAACAAAGGGAAAGGGGGGGCGTAGGAAGAGGGGCAATCGTGGAAGATACTTACTTTCGTCTTCGTGCTAGAAGTTCCCCGCAGTAGTGCCAGTAAATTGGCGTAAAGCTAGTTGCCACTGTGATTCGCCTAGCTTTCTTGCTATAGCCCGGGGTTCTTCCGATACTCGGCTTGCGCTCTCCAAACGGGCGTTGCCCCTCGCCGATTAAGAATAACCGGACGTCACGCTACTTCGACGGGCAAGAGGTCAAAACACCCTAGTCTTCCTTCGCTCCCGCGCCTAGGGTCGCCAAGACCTGTACCGACTTGCTTTTTGATGGCGCCAAGGAGAACTCGTTGAACCCCACCTCCTTCGCCTTCTGGGCTGAATGAATCTCGCCGGGAAGCTTGGTCGACAGGGATTTTCTACATCAATACGGCAATTTGACCGATTTCCCGATTTCAGGCCCATCAGGCCCTGCTGGGGAGGGCAGCGTACAGCCCGCTCCAGTCTCAAAAATGAATGTAAACCTGAGAGTAGCAGGGGAAAAGTCTGCTTGGGACGTCAGGCCTGATCAGGACCCAAAAGTACCACCCTGTCGGTGACACCTGGCATCCTACGATGGCCGAGGGGATGGGCCGATCCCTGCGCCTGGGCGCTCTCGTCGTCCTCGTCCTGTCACTGCAGCTGTCCAACTACTGCAGTCTAGCGCAGCCGCCCGGGTCTTCTGCCCAAGGCAACGTTGGACAGGGGGAAGGCGCGGGGAGCAAGAATGGGCCAACGGATTCGTCCCCAGCCCCAACGCCCTCCCCGACAACTCAAACGACGGAACCCTCCGGAGACCCGTCGCCGGGGCTGGGGTCTGGAGCCCCGCCGATGGGGCCGGCAGGCGGCAAAGGTGGGCAGCTCTCCCCCCAGGAAAAGAGAGCTCTTGCAGAGAAGGAGGCGTTGGATGAGGAGCGAAACGAGGTTTCTGAGTTCAAGGAAAGATACGCGAGCCGCCGTCACTGGCGAGGATTCTGCCTCTGTAGCTCCAATATGTTCACGCACTCTCCAGACGATAGCTTCGTTACGAGCTGCTTCGAAGACTTGACGAGCGCCTGTTTCTACCAAGGTTTTGAGGTCCCACTTGAGAACCAAACGGACGGCATCTTTAGCTATGAGCTCTGCCACTTGCTGACCACCGTAGAGGAGGGAAGCATAAGCAGCGAGTTCCTGAGTCTGCTTGACTACGAGGTCAAGCAAAAATGCAAACACCCGTACAAGACCAGATCCGACGAGTTCCTGACCTTTTTCCGAGACTTCATCAAGCCTCCCCCGCCCGTGATGGAGCTCCTAGAACAAAGGAACTTCGATGGAGCCATGTTCTCCGAGCTCACTGCATCCGAGGCCCAATACATTGGCTTGCCTCTTGAGTTCTATACGGGCATGCTCAGCACGCGGGATTATTTGATTGTCAGTGGGAGGACTGTGCCGTATACAGAGGAACGCCAGGGCCCTGCGGATATCAGCAAAGTGGAGGCCAGTGTGCAAGTCAACGACGTTTTCGACATCAACGAGAAGGACTTCACTTTCTCGGCTGCCTTCACTCTATCGTTTGCTTGGACCGATGCCAACATGTGGAGTGAGTGCAGCGGCGAGAATGATGAGCTCGATTCCGGCGAGTGCCAGTGGGTTTGGAGGCCTGAGGTGAGTGGAGTGGGCAGTGGGTTGGTCTCCTCGGTTTTACTCTATTTGCTGACGCGTCTCTCTCATTACTCTCTCTCAGCCCTTTTGGAAAAATGCAAGAGAGATCGATATCAGGAAGAAGACCCTGTTCTATATGGGTGCTTACAAGTCTGCTTTTTACATCCTTCACGTCACGGGGAGATTTCGAACGCCGATGAGCTTCAAGAAGTTTCCAAGGGACTGGCAAGACCTCCTGATCGAGTTCAGTCTCCGCCCTTCTCCAGGATCCAGTACCGATACGCTGTATCAAAACATCAGGTTCACGAACTTGACAGCTTTCAGTACAAGCAGCACAGCAGACGCAGACACAATTTCTGGCTGGAGGCTGCAAAGAGTCTCCGCGGAGGAGTACATGGAAGTTCGAACTCATGAGCCCACCTTTCTTTTCCGAGAGGCGTCAAGTGCGGTTTGGAGTGTGAGTTCTATTTCCTGCCTCCCCCACCTACATCGTGAACGGGACAAGATTTGCTGACCCAGATTTCCCTTCCCCTCTCTCCCTCTCTTGCTGCTCGCGAAGAACATCGAGAAAAGGATTGAGCGGCTCTTTGGAACCGACCACCTGCTCCCTGTTGAGTACGAATCATCGGTGACGGTGAAAATCACGGTGGAGAGGGTCACATCATACTACGTAAGTGAGCAAGTGAGAGAGTTGATGCACGGCCATAGAGTTACAGAAAAATAGGCTTGCGCTTGCGCTGGAAAGTCCATGTGATCTGACTCTCTCGGCGCGGTTTCTCCCTTCTTCGGCACTTTTCGCGACCACAGATGCTAAACTTTACTTTGGTGGTCGCGCTGCTCACTGTGATGAGCTGGGTTAGGTAAGGAACATGCCCCGATGCAGCCAACGGCAGAGGTGCTGACTTCCACACGATCTCTCTCTCTCTCTCTCTCTTTATCTCTTCTTGCCGGATCCGCCTGAGAAGCTTCTTCTTGTCTCCGGCAGATCTGAACGATCGAGCGACGCTGAGCCTTACCATTATACTGGCCCTGAACGTCTTCCAGCTCATTATGAATGACTCCATGCCGGAGACAGGCTACCTCACCCCGCTCAGCCAGTTCATCATCGCCAGCACGTTCTTCGCGGCTTTCGCTACGGTGGAGTCTGTGACCGTTTACATCGTGCACCGGAGGACCACGATGAGAGAGGAGATCGTCACCAAATTTCGAGGGTCTCTGTCTTCTACCGTTCACCCGGTTGGCAGGCAAGCGGGGGACGAGGAGAATGCCAAGGACACGGGCAAGGCAAAGGGTGCAAGGGACGCTTTGAAGCGCGCGATGAGCGCAGAGAGGCTTGAAAAATTCTTGGCAGACCACATGGACACGGCGAGCATCATTCTGCTTCCCGTGACGTATGCTGTGATGACGGTTGTGATCTTTGGCTTCGTCTGAGCCATAGGAGCTTTCCAGACAACACGTCCCACAGCCTGCACTTCGCGGCGCCGCAGGTGACAGCCATGGCGCCGCTCGGCAGCAGCAGGACGTCCTCCACCGGCGCGTCCGGCGCGTTAACAGATTGTTGTGTAAAATAAGATGTGGGATGTTCTGCCTCGCCCGAGAGTCCGCGGAAGCGATCTCCAGATCGGGGCGAGAGGCGGAGGCGGAGGCGTCGCCAGCGCAAACAGAGGAGCCTTGGGTCCTTGTGAGAAGGGGAGATGGCGCCCGCCACCGACTCATCACTTGCAGGTCTGCTGGACGAGCAGCGCCTCGCGTGCGAGGCCTCCACGAGCGGTGCCCGGCCAAGGTGCAGCCGCGAAGAATCTGAAGGCGTTGAGGTCGCTCCCTCGAAGCGGCAAAGGCAGCACGCTGCCGGCGCGTCAAGCAAGACAGTCTCAAACCAGGGAAAGGGGTCGATCACCCAAGCCGGAGGGATCCGTTGGGAGAATCCTTCCGGATCCGCGGAGAGGCCGAGCAGGCTGTTTGTTTCCTCCTCGGGCGAGCTCGTCCCGTACAAGGTGCCGTACTCGTCCATATGCCCTGCCGACCACGCGTTTTACCTTGAGAACGCCGCACGGTACAAAGACCTCTCTCCTAGTGAGCAGATGAGGTTTGATGACTGCCACAAGAGGGCAGCGCGGGAAGGGGAGGAGAGGAAGGCGTTCTTCCAAAAGCTAGCCAGCCAGCACCCGGAAAGGTACCACAGGCACTCCGCCCGAGCCGCGGAGTTTTACGGCTCCCACGTGTCGAACAGAGTCAGGGAGCTCCGGAAACTACCAAACGAATACAGGGTTTGTGGTGCCGTTGCCCTGAAGTGCTGCCGAGAGATGGGCGGCGTTCAGGGCCTGCTGCAGCATCAGCAAAGAGTGTGCTCCTTGGGCTCTCTCAGGATGATGGAGAGAGACAACTTGAAAGAGTACTTGCCACAGAACGACATAATAGGTGGCGAGATTATGGACAGATTACAAGTTTCGTGCGTTCCCCCGATAGAGGAGGACGTGCTTGCAACGGAGCTCTGCAAAGTGCACTGTGCTGGCGTCAGCATGACTAGCGACGCGCTCTGCTCTCTGATATCCCTTGTTCCAGAGAACTTTGGCTCTCCGTGGGAAATTCCGGTGAGAGTGTCGCTCGATGAGGACCAACGAACGAAGCAGGTGGTGATGGGAAACCCTCTGCCCAAGTATTCTTTGTCCGCAAAGGAAATGCTCACTCAGGTGGCGGAGGCTGGCATAGAGAACTGTATCAGAAATCACCCACAGCAGAGCCAGAGGGGCACAGGGGTTGTCTCAGAGTTTCAGGTCTGTGACGCTTCAAAGCTTTGCGAGGGCGCCTCCTGCACCGAAGGAGTGAGGGTGTTGAGCAAGAATGTGCTGGAGGCGAGCTCGAACCTGTTTTACAGCACTTGGACATTTGGAGACCTGCGGCTGTTGGTCCGGTATTCTTACCTCGGGCTTCTGAAAGGCACGAACAGGTCGGACAAGTACGCGTGCTGCAGCGCGAAGTTGGAGTACTCCCTGCACGAGAACTATGAGGAGTACACGGTGCCAGAAATGATGAAGTGGTGGTCCAGGCTCTTTGTTCACCCTAACTCCCACCTGCTCCTCGCGAGAGTTGAAGCTGAGAGCGAGAAAGTTGTGCGAACGGAGAGAATGAACAGGGCGACCATTGACGCCTGCAGAAGCAACAAATTCAACCCAGAGATTGGTGTGGAAAACTTTTACGGAATTCTGCAGCATGTAATGACGCTGCCGCAGGGGTCTTACATCCTCTCGCACAGGAGGGGCGAGAACAGGGTCCTTTGCCTGTCAGAGGCCAGGGGCGGGTCAGACAAAGGCACGATCGCCTGCACGAGCAAGCCGAGGGGGTTGCTGAATACAGAAATCGAGCTTGTTCCCCCCGCCTGGCGCGCGGAGGATCCAGATCAGCCCCAGATCCCCGGAACCTTCCCGCCCTGGAAGCAGAGGGGGCAGTGGTTTTTCCAGAAGAACAAAAAGGTCGTGAGGCACTGCCAGGCGTACCTCAGGGGCGAGGCTTGCGCCGGAAAGATGTGCCCCTTGCCCCACCTCAGCAGACAGGAGCTCGCGCAGTGCGAGACGGTACACGACAAGTGCCTCAAGCTCTTCAAGAAAAGGGTCAGCCACATGAAATCCGTTCCTCACTGTTTTGCACACCTGAAAGGGCAGCCGTGTCCATTCGGAGGTGCTGAGAAATGTATTTATCCACACCTGAGCCAGAGGTGCCTCGAGGAACTCTCGAAGCTGTGCCGCGGCCCCTAAAGATTGTTAACTCTTTTACTTTCTCTTCTCCTCGCCGCTGTGCTCCTCGCCGCCGTGCTTCTTGCGTTTATGCAATCATTGCCAGAAGGACTCTTCTCTCTGTAATGGGCAGACACACTTTTCTTCCACACCTCTCGAGCCGCCCCTACAAATGCCAATCCCGCCCCTGCGGTATCCGCCCTCGTGTGCCTCTTTTGCGTTACGCCACGCACGAAAAAATTTGACTGATCTTTTTCCCAGGACCCGACCCAGGACCCCCCCCTAGGGATTTTCCCTCTAGATTTTCCCTCTAGATTTTCCCTCTTGTTCACCCCGTCCCGGTAGGAAAAAACCAAGATAGTGAGGGGTAAGACCGCCAGGTGAGAAGGTCTGCTGCTCTGCGAAGACGACGGAGACGGCGTCCCAGTGCGCTCTGCGGGGACTTCGCCCACCCTCTCCTGCATTGGCCGGCAGACCGACTGCCCCGGACCCCAGGAGAGAGGCGCGGGGGCCGACATCCAGGGGAGCGTTCCAAGAAATTCGAGGGCGCCAGTGGTCGTGAAATTCTCAGAGTCTACTACCGCCACATGAAGACCACGATGGCAAAGTCCTTCCAGCAATCCGCTGTCGCCCCGGACCAGCTCCTTGCGCTCATGGATCCCTTTCTGTTTAGCAACAGCACGGAGGTTAAGCGCGACGCTCTGCACGGCCTCGCGTCGCTGTCGAAAACGGAGGAGAACAAGGAGAACATTGGGAATGTGGGGGGAGTGAACGCACTGGCGAACCTGATCTTCGGGGTATACCAGGGCGGGGGCTCTGGTAACAGAATGAAGACCATTGGCAGCTCGTCTTCCTCCTTTGCAGCGGAGAGGACCACCAGAAAAAAGGAGAAGGTGGTCAACCAGCCGGACATGATACGGATAGCTGCGGAGACGCTGAGCAACCTTCTGACCCACCCGGCGAACCAAGAGAAGTTCTTTCACATGCAAGGGATCGAGAAGGCTATCGAGCTGTGCTTCCTTTCGACGAAGGCAAGCCTCAAGCGAGCGCTAACGAAAATCCTGTACCACCTGACCAACACAAACTCGAGGAACAGGAAGCTGGTGCTCGAGGCAAGGGGATCCCAAGGTGTCTTCAAGCTCCTGTCAAAGACAGACGAGGAGAACAACGTCACTTGCTTCACGATACTGAAAAAGCTCAGCTCTGAGGCAGAGCTCGTGCTCAAGTGGGAGGAGGACATCATCGAAAAGCTGACCAGTTGCCTTTCGATGGGCTACGGCACCAAGTGCTGCTCTATCATTGCCCTCACCATCGCAAACATCATGGAGGCGAGCCCGAACATCGAGGGCTCCGAGCAGGAACTTTTCAAGGAGATCATGACGCGCCTGGACACCTACAACCACGTGGAGCAGGTGGTGTCCTCCTCGCTGCATTGCATGAGCGTTCTCTTCAGAAAAGGAAGTAGCTTTGACGCCATGGTCGGGACGGAGAGCCTCCAGCCCCTGGACCGCGCGCTTGGCTTCCAGGTCTATGTCAGAAACTATGGCAACTGCAAGAAGATCATCGAAGCAATTTTGGGCTGTCTGGACACCGCGAGTGTGAGCCATTTCACGGAGAGCCCTTCTTACATTGAGAACATGATCTTGTTTGTGAAAACGGCCTGGAAGAAGGACGTCAGGAGCATGGCGGGGAAGCTCCTGAAGGAGATAATGTACAAAGTCCGGGATGATGCCGTGAAGATCAAGCACAGCTACGGCATCCTCTCCATACTGCTTGAGGGCGCGGACACCCACTCTTCACTTGTGGCGCTGGAGATACTGGCCAGCTTGGCCAGCACCCCGAAGTGTTTTGAGTTCTGCGTGGACAATGCCATGAGCATCATTCCGAAGATCGACGACATGGGTGACTCTTCGAAGCTGGAGCACGTCCTCAACGAGCCGGAGGTCTCCGCGTTTCTGCTCAAGCTGCTGGAGCACGACAAAGTCGAGACATACTTGTTGCACGAGGAGGCTTTTGGCTACACTTACTTGAGGTGTCTTGATACTCAGAAGGATTCTCAGGCCATGGGCAGCGCGAAGAGATTGAGCACGCAGGTGGCGAAGGACCCCAATTCGTTGCTGGCAAAGCTGGTCGAGGAGAGGGATAGTGCGGAATACTTGGAGGAAGACGAGCACACGAGGAGCAGCAGTGCGACTCGGATTCAGTCACACTGGAGGGGTTACAAGACCAGAAAAACGTGGGGCGTGAGGAGAAGGGCCGCTAAGAAGTAGGCTCTCTTTCCCTTTCGGCTCGCTTGCCAAGTCTAAAAGGAAAAAACGGCCAAACTGAACTGCATGTGCGCGCTTCTGCGTGCAGGGGAGAGAGGGGAGAAATTGCACATCCTCCTACTTCGTGAACGCAGTTCAAGCGGTCTTCTTGGATTTGAAAACTTTTGAGTTTCTTTCTTTCGTGTTTTGTCTTGACTTATCTTACATTTCGTTGTTTTGTTGCCATCGATTGATTGCGGAGCCGAACAATTCTGACGTGCGCCTGCTCCACAACAAAGGTCGTTCGCCGAGCAACTAGCTGTCACCCTCCCCAGAGCCCGAATCTCCAGGAGACTCTTCCCCCGCCTGCAAGGTCTCGCGGTGGGACTGCGGGCTCGCCTCCGCAGACTGTCTCTGGACCGGCTCGACGCTCGGCCCCGGTCCCTCCCGGCCAACATCATTCTGCACGGCGCTGGAGTCGTGGTTGGTGATCTCTGGATACCCGACCACAGCCCTCGCCTCCCAGACCGTTGCCGCGGTCACGTTTGGATGGTGTTGCGCTCGCCGCTCGTCTGTCCAAGGCAGCCTCTGCCACATCAGGTTCTGGTCGCGGATCAGCATCTTCTGGCGGACCTCTCGCAGTCTGGCGTTGAAGTCTTCCGGCCTCGGCCTGCGTTCGATCAAGTCCACCTCGCATTGCTCGCGCCTGACCTTTGCGGCGCTGGGGACCCTCGACTTCAGCGGCGGCTCGTACCTGTACAGGACTCCATCAAGAACGTGGAGCCTGGTCACCATCGAGTGCTCGTGCATTCCCTCGGTGAGGTCCTTGTACAGCTGAACGGCGTGGCAAAACATGTCTAAGGCGCGCTGCAGGCTGTCGCGGCATGATCCAACGATCTCAAACACGCGGATCGGCCTCGGAGGCTGGCTGCCATCGCCGTCCACGAAGCTGTAGACTGCCTCCACCTTCGACAAATGCTCGATCTGCGTGACGGAGGCCGTGTTCGGGCCCAGCACGAATTCCGCGGCCGCGGGCGTCATCCTGAGGCGAATGCGGTCCTCTCCCCTCTCTGCAGACAGGATCCTCTGCTCCTCCTCCCGCTCGTCTCGGCCGTCGGCACCACCGCGCCGCCCCGCGTCGTCCTCCGGCGATGATGATGATGAGGAGGAGGAGGATGCAGCCGACATCCTCATGAAGTGCGCCCTCGCCCTGGACGAGAGTGAAGCGGGCGTGAGACTATCGTTGAAGCCACTCTTCATCGTCAAGAGCCTGTGCGGCCCTTCAATTGAGTGGGTCGCGCTCTAGTACCCCCCTCCCTTGGCAAAAAGATATGGAAAAGATCTGGTTTTTGCTACAGCCCGAAAGTTGAAAACGCATGCTTTTCTCTTTTTGGGGAAACAAAAAAGATGCAAAAAACGTGTGCAGCACGTGTTGCCTCTGGTCCCTCCATTTCGCATCGCATCGCATCGCATGGCATCATATACTGATGCCATGTAGGCTGCAGGAAAAAAAATCCACATCACCGCGCCCAGAGGAGGTGCTCACAAGCAAGCACTTGGCTTAAGGGGGCGAGGAGACCGTGTCAACCGGTCGGACCCCGGGACCGCCACCAAGTCGGCTCTCAGAATAGGGATTGACTCCAACTCCAGCAGCAAAAGAAAAAAAGATGAAACGCACGGGTACTCGCGAATTCGTGCCCAGG
>Ga0160423_10002074_pt1 | contig 16807 bp, 11 predicted proteins | sample CRUFie14St8metaG_FD_108191 | JGI IMG/M metagenome (GOLD analysis project Ga0160423, IMG submission 108191) | Marine microbial communities from the Costa Rica Dome - CRUD Field 142mm St8 metaG | ecosystem: Environmental > Aquatic > Marine > Oceanic > Photic zone | place: Costa Rica: the Eastern... | reverse complement strand
TATTTCGTCTCGTAATATGTTAAAAGTTTTTTAGAAGGACAAGCTATAATAATATTTTTATCCCAATTTTCAGAGGGTTCAGTTTTTACTAATTCTTGTAATTCTTTATTAGACCCCCAATAGGTTTTCCAATCAGATTCTTTTATAGCTAATTTATATGATGGTCTTCTACCTACTACACCCTCATACTGTAAAAGATCTTTTTTAGTTAATTTTACTTTTCTAGTAAAATATAAAATTTTTTTACCAATGTATTTTTTACCTGTGGGTAAATGTGTAATAGTATACACAAAACCATAAGTGTCATCTGGAAAGTCAGATATGTCTGTTACTTCCTGATTTTTATATGTCCAGTTTATCATACGTCGAAGTTTACCATTATGGTGGTGTCTGTAAATTGTGATATAGGTACAGGGAATGATAGTTTTCCTACTGCTACTAATTGCTTGGCTTCATTATATAAACCAACACAAGTTACATAAGGTTCAAAGAAAGAACCAGTTACAAAAGGATAATAAGCATTATTATAAAATCCTTGATCTGAAGAGGTTAAGAGTGTAGGGTTAGTTGAAAACCCGAATTCATTTTCTAATATAGTACATTTATATTGTTGTTCATATATTGTAATAGATGATGAAAAATTAATTTGAGTTTCATTAAGTTGAGCAGGATAAGTATTTATATCTCTTCCAATCAAACCACAGCTATGAGTTGTTAAAACTGCTATCCCATGAGGATAAAATATTTGTCCTACTACTTTATTATCAGAACCACTTATAACATTACCTTCACCGTCATCTGTTAATAATACCCCATTTGGGAATTGAATTGATCCTGTGTATGTAAATTCAAAAGTATAAGGAACTACTTTTTCACCAAATAATTTTTGTGGAATTGCTATAGTAGTAATTGAATTTCCTGAACCTGTAGGCCAGTGTCTAGATTGTGTTAAGGAAGATTGTAAAAAATTATCATATCTGGGACACTCGATAGGTCCTAAAAATCTATCATCTTCTTGATTTACTCCAGGTACAATACTTGCTGTTTGAACAAGATCTCCTGTACTTTGAGTGATAAAGTTTGAGTAATATAATTGTTTAGCACTATTATATATTGAATTAGCTGAAGATGAGTATACAAATCCTGAGGTGGTATTTTGGGAAGATGTGTAATGAACATTTCTTCCTGCGAATATATTAATACCTACATCAGAACTAGTTATAGCACTACCCGTAAAAGAAAATCCTTTATCGGCTATAAATGGAGTTATAGTAACGTCCTTTGTTGTGAATTGTTTCCAAGCACTCATTCATTAGAAGTCTAACTTCACCCTTACTAATAATTCTTTAGTAAAATCTTTTAATAAAGGTCTTGATAATTTTGCTACAGCTACTAGTTCTTGATTATTATTATATAATCCTACTGATGTTATATAAACTTGAGGATCATTAATAAAATTATCATAAACTACAGCACCATTGGATCCCGATATAAATGATGGGTTTGTTGAATAATTAAATTCATCTGCTCTTGCTCTAACAAATACAAAATCTGAAGATAAGTTTTCTTGTGAATTTAAAGTCCAACCAGCATTTGTACTAGCGGCACCCCCTAAATTTAGTCTATTAAATAATTTTAAAGGATTATTATCTGCTGTGTTGTCATTTCTTCCAGTTCCTAAATTAATACCCCCATCAGCAAAAGTACCTTGTAATGCAGGGCCATTTAATAATATAGTTCCTATATCAGGCATAAACCAACCATAAGAACCAGAATTAACTGTCCATCCATTTGAATCAACTCCTGTGTAAACATTACCTGCTGATCCTGAAACTAAATTATAAATTCTTCCTGCTTCTGTAAATACAGCAGCACCTCCTAATTTACTATCATCTGTAAGGTATAAATGTTCTGTATTTCCTGATCCTGATAAACATAAAGTCATGGTTCCAGGAAGAATTTCTTGTTTATAACCTGATCTTTCTACAGGTAAAGCATAAAAATAAGAAGCTGATTGATTACCAAATACAAATGAATTTTCTTCATCACCTAATATTAACGATCTATATTGACCAAAATTTGTTCTTGTAGGTGATAATCCATCTACATTAGGGTTATATTCTAAACTTCCACTACCATCAGCATCACAATATGCAATAGCAAATTGAATTGATCCTGTAACATTAGAATCAGCATAAATGTTATAATAAAATTGGCCAGTAGAACTTGCTACTTGTACCGAAGAAGTATAATAATTTGTTAAAGTAGGGGAATCATTTTCCCACACTGTATTAGAGACATTCTCTGTACTTATTATTAAGTCTCTAGGGTCTAATATTTGAAATGCTCCTGCCATGTTTTATATTTTTATGATGCTGTTGTTCTAGTTATGTTAATTGGGACTTGCAATCTTGCTCCTGAATCTAATCCTACAATAGTTAATAAACTATATAATGTACTTGTTGCTGATCCTACATTACCAAACAATGTGCTTACCCCTGTTGCTCTTAAAGTACATGAAGTACCAATTACTGTTTTAGAAACGTCAGTACCATTTGTTTTGAGTGATTCAGAATTTAAATCATTAGCTTGAGGTGTATCAATTCCATTACCAACTACTGAACTAAATTGTCTTACATCACTTACTGTAAATGAGTAACCTGATGGTTCTGTTTCTGATAGATAATTAAATGTTTGTGGAGTTATAGTTGTAGTTCCTGTTTGAGCTAACTTAATAAGGGTATTATCAATTCCAACAGTAGGCATAACAGCAGTATCTCTTGGAAGAGTTACTAATTTATACTTTAACATTTGTTGTTCAGATGGAAATGCTTCTAAAAGAGGCATATTTTGAATAGCTTCTCCATAATATGCTGAACCTGAAGGGTTGTTAGGATTATATAATGTATAATCAATTTCATCATCAGATAAAGCAAATTGTGTTATATTAAAAGAACCATCACCTCTAGCTAAAAGCTCTCTTCCTTTTGTAGTTAAAATAGCATCAACTGTTACTACTTGATTATTTAAATATCCCATATTTTCGTTATTTTATTTATAAATATATGATTTTTTAATTTCTGTTCCAACTTATATTATTCTCTTAATTCAGGTAAATCACTATCAAAAGCATTTTTATTTTTTAACTGATTAATTAGTGTTAATACATTTCTTTTTTGTTGAGGAGTAAAATCAACTGGAATAAGATACCCATCACCTGAACCTGTAACAGAGTTTAGATCATCTTGAGGTGGATTCTGGTATATAATAACTCTATCATCAGCATTTATTCTTCTTCTTACAATAAAACCTGTTATTTGACCATCTACAAAACCAAAGTTTGCAGGATTAGGATAAACTGAAATTTTATTCTTAATTCCTAGGGAGTTCATAGAGTTACCAAGATAACAGTTAGTACCATCACAAGCAGAAGCTGAGAATTTGGTTTCATATTGATCAGCTAAAGAGGGGGTTTCATCAAAGTCTAATGCACCTACATCAGTAACTATAAAGGTTACTGTTGTTAATGATTGGCCTATACCAATAGATCCTGATACTAAAGATGAGTTTTCTGTAACTTCAATTTCATCACCTACTTTTATTTGGAAAACTGGTAGTTCTAATTCGTTTCTAAATCCTCTAAGATCACCATTAGCCGAAGAAGTTACTTCTTGATAGAAATAATTTTTTGGTAATAATGGATCTGTATTGATTAATGTATCAACCGAATTTGCAATTGGAACTCCTATATAATATTCATTTGTTGGTGTATTAAAGTAATTTGGTGTTGAATTAGATACAGCATAATTTATTGAATTTACTACTGCTAATCCAGGCCCAGCCCATTGAACTGCTCCTTTTTGTTCTTCGTAATATAATGATTGGCTAATCCTTAATTGTTCTCCTTGTAATACTAAGAAACCACTCCCTGTAGCCATTAATCCTTTTCCAGTTCTATCTTGATTATTATAAGATTGAGTAAAGAAAGTTGAAACTTCATTTCTAGGGTATGTAGCTAATGGGGAATTACCATTAGCTCTAGCAGCAACTAACCAATCAGGTGTTTTATAAGACCATGTTACAGCATAATTAGGGAAAGCGGCTGATCCTGATCCATATAAACCTGTGGTTGAAACCCCAATAGTTTGCATTTCTAAACCACCTTGAAATATAATATTATTACCTACAGCTAAGTTACTATAATCAACTCCTCTAAATTTAGCAGAGCTATAAGCTATAGTTACTTTTCTATTTAATTCAAAAGTGCTTCTAACATTTGTAAGATTTTCATTACTTCCATCTAATTTTATTACTGTTGGTGTTTGTGGTGTTTTATCACCTTGAATATTGTCTCTAGGAGCTTCAATTAATGAATCTACTTCAAAAGTAAAGGTACCTGCTAATTGTAAATTATTGTAAGAAGTTTTAAAATGTGCAAAGTAAATTGGATTTTTATCTATTGCTGAAGTTTTTCCATAACTCTTATCACCAATCCAATATGGAGATCTTGGATTAGTTTGATTAGATTCTGAAATAGCACTTCCACTTATAGCATTTAAATATTGAATACTTTGAGAAGGAGGAGTAAAAACATTATAATCAGCACTAACAAGCTCACACCCATCATATCTAGGATTTATTGATGATTTTTGAGTATAAAAACTATCAGGTATTCTTGCTTTTAAGGCAGATTGTGATATTATTGGAATTAAATTAGAAGGTATGTCTGCTCCATCATTATATTCTACTACTTGAAGGTATGTATTTTTAACACTTTCCGTTGCATTATTAATTAAAGGATTAAAAGCAGAATCATAAAAATCTGTTTGATCTGGAATTGCGGGGTTAAATGGAATATAAAATTCACTAGTGTCAGATTTAGGTCTAAATTGACCCGCTATACCACTACCTAAACCACCTGAGCCTGAAATTCCTCTAGCATTTTCCATATCATATGCAAATCCTAGTTCAGTTAATGATGGGTTACTAATTACACCATTTGAAGGAGTTAATGAAGAAGACAATACATTACCAGCTAATCCATAATTATCTGCAGTAGTTGGTGTTCCACTATAATTACGAACTGTAAAATTATATGATGGGTTATTTTCTAAAGTTGAAGTGTTATCAATTAAAGCTCCTGTATATCTATCTCTACTAAATTTATTAAATGTAGCCACAGCTGGTAGCCATGTACCATTGTCAGGTCCTGATCCTGTCCATGTTGTACCAATCCAATTTACACTACCCCTTCCTGTAGATAAGTTTTGTCCAGCTTTAGCTTGATTTAAAGCATCTTGATATAAACCACCAAATTTTGAGAAAAAAACAACAACTTGATCATTATCATCCTGAATTACGTTCACGTTAGTTCCTGATTGAACAGCATGGGCTTGATTCATTCTAATAGGACGAGCTCCATTAATAGAAGGATCATTAAATTGATAATATCTATAATCTTCAGCTCTTGTTCCATCAGCAGTTCTACTAATGGTGCTTGTTGTACCCCATCCTGTAGTTACGATTTCACTATTTCCTAAGAAAGGAGATACTACAATACCAGAATTTAAATTATCTAACAACCCAGAATTTTCAAAATCAATCCCACCATATAAAGCTGTGTTAGGTGTAAATCCTTCTATTCTAAAATATGGTCCTACATCCATTATTTGAAAGCTTGGATATGGATTAGTTGGAGATAATCCTGATTGTTGGTTCCAAGGTAGTAAAGTTTTTGTAATAGGTTGTGGATCTAATAAATTATTTATAAATGAAAGGAATCCTTGATCTTTAGGTTCAGCACTTGACCCAAAAGCTATACTTGCAATGTAATAATTTTGTTGATCTGCAGATTGAAATAAAGCAATACTACAAGTATTAGCCATGTTATGGTTTAATCCAAACTTTGGAGTATCTATAAACCCAACTTTTCCCCATTGATAAGCAGACTCAAATTGAGTATTATCAAAGAATTGTAAAACAACATGGTAACTGTATGAAGGGAATTGTTCTCCTAAAGCGGTACTTGCGGTATGTTGTATTAGATAACCTGTATCTAAAGCTGTTGACTCTGCGTAAGGATTAACTAATAAAGATTGTGTAGTAACAACAAAGTCACTTCCACTATACTCACCATTAAAAAATTCAGTTTGTGTTTCATCTATATAATCTACAGACCCACTAATAGTTGCATTACTAGCACTCCAACTTTGTGTTATAGGAACAATATTAAAACCTGCTCCACTAGCTGAAACATGCCCTCTTAAATTAGGAGGAACACCAGCATTACTACCAGTAAATGAACCTACTTGTATACTTGATGTTATTTCTAAATTTTGAAATACTATATCTTCATTAGTAGGGGCATAAGCTACCGTAGTATTGTTAGTTATTTGTACAGGTTGGCGCCTATTACGTTCTAACATATGTTGTTTAATTACAACACCTGTAGATACACTTGTACGTGCTGGAACGTATGATTTAATTGCTTTAAATAATGAGTTATCAAAATATTTAATTAATCTTAAATAATCCCAAACATCACCTTCTGTATATTTTTTAAAGTAATCAATTGCAATTTTTCTTAATTGAGGATAATAATCATCTGATGATGAAACAAATCTTGGATCTGCAATAGCATCTGAAATAACCCCATAACCGAATGATTGGATTATATCATCATTTACTTCATCTTGAGGTGAAAATGCAACTTCTAAATTATTTATATCTTCTGTATAGCTTGCACTTATTAAATAATTTTGATCAATGCTTCTATATCTAGAAAGAACAGTTCCATAATCTTCATTATCATCTATTTGAATTTTATTAGTAACTCTATTTCTTACTCCAATAGCAGGTTGATCTAAAAAGTATGTTTCAACATTTGGTTTACTATAAGTTCTACTTACTGAATTTGAATAATGAATAAATTCATAACTTGAAGTTAAACTACTATCAGATGGATTTATAAATGATTGAGTAATTACTAAATTAGCAGATCCTGTTATTGCAGGGTGAGATGAAGTAATATTTCTTACAAAATCTCCATAAGAAGATGATGCTATAAATTTATTTTCTAATTCATTACCTAATGGAGCTCTAAAATTAACTATGTCAAATGAACTTTCAGATCCTGTAATATTATTTCCTTCAATAGATTCAGGATTCATTACAAAATCATTAAATACAGTTTGAGCTATATCATTAGAATAATATCTAAATTCTTGGAATGAACCTGAGAATATTTTAGATACATCATTTAATTCATAAGTACCCACATCAGATCCTGAAATAAATCCTCCCACATAAACTCCATCCCATTGAGATACACCAAATGAATTCCAAGATTCTACTAATGAAGCAGAATCATAAGTAGCACCCCCACCATATTGGTTAGTTCCATAATTTCCTATTCCATATCCACCAGCACCAGCTGAGGCTGTTAAATTAATACAAATACTAGCTGATCCTTCCCATCCTAAAACATTACCATCCCAACCATCATATTGTTTATTAGCAGCATATAAAGTATAACATACAGGTTCATTATAAGAAGTTGCTTCTGAAGCTGAGTAATGTTGGTTTCTTTGTAATAAAATTGTCCACCATCCTTTATTAAAGAAAGGTAAGTAAATATCATCTGAAACAACAGTTCCTCCATCAGCAACTGATCCAGAAATGTAAAATCTTAATTTACCATATTCATAATAATCACTGTTACTAGATCCTGAATATGAACCTGAGGGTTGGTTTTCATAAAATAACCCAACACCCCAATCAAATTGGGTATCATTAGTACCATTAGATTTTTTTACCATTATAGATTGACTATAAAATTCTCCAGCATAACTTGATGAAGGGAATCCTGTAGTTTTAAATCTTACACCTATACCATCAGGTACTATATATTTACTGCTATCAGCAATATAGTTACGTTCTAAGGGCATCCAAGGTACTTTAACAGATGAACTTGCTATATATGAATTTGCTACTGGGGTGTAAGCATAACTATATCTTTTATACCATAAATCATAATCATCGGTATTATCTCTATTTTTACCCCCAAATTCGTTTATTCTTAAAATAGTATTTGGGATACCCCAAACATTAATTAATTGTCTTAAACCTGAAATGGTACCTTTCTTTTTAGTAAGGTAAGCCATATTATGATAAAGACGTTTATAAATTTCTTTACTTACTTTATCAATAGCATAAGGGAAACCAGGTTCATTTAACTGTTCTACATAATTTAACCATGAGTATCCTAAATCCCAATAATTAATAATTTCACCATTGTTAACAGCTATATATTGAGTAATTAATTCACTCCCTGTTGGTGGGACATACACACCATTATCTTCACCTGTTAATCCTATAAAATTATCTTGATTATTATAATTGTTCCCAAATGTTTCAAATCCTAATCCCTTAATAGCTTCTGCAGCTAACCCTAAAGGAAGACCTTTATCAGGATCATTTATTGTATTATATCTTTCACTTAATGTTTTTGTATATAACCAAATTTCATCAAATGATTGTCCAACCATATTAGCAAATGAAACATAATTATCATTATCAGCATTTTCAGTTATAAATTGAGGAATAGTATAATATAACCAATTTTGATTATTTTCGTCATATAATGAAGCTGATAAAACATAACCACCATAATATTGGCTAGATTCTACATCACTACCCATCCAATTTAATACTTCAGTACTTCCTGTAGGTTTTAAAGTGTAAGGATAAGCTGATCCTGTTTTAGGATATGCAAATGATGATGAATTATAATATAAGTAACTTTCATACCCATCAAAGTTAGTTATAATATTTTTAATATTAGTTTGTAAACTAGCTAAACTTTGAGATATTTCAGGAACATTTGGATTTGAACCTGTTATTGATAAAAGAGTTTCAATATCTGCTTCATAAGATTGAATAGATGAAACTTTTTCATAAAAATTATTTATTCTTTCTTTTGCAGAAGAGAAATTAATAAATTGATCAAAAGTATTATATGAATAATCTGGGGTTATAGTAACTCCTACTTGGTCTAATACTCTTAAAACACTATCTAATGATGAAGATGATTTTGTATTTGTTAATTCATCATAACTTTTTAGTTGGGTTGAATTATTTACTAAATCTTGTAACCCAATATTTACATTAGGTCCTTTAATGTAATTAGCCCCATCAACAAAAGTTTCTATATCTTCTAAAAATTCAACTTTATAAGCCTGTGTTTCTCCTACTTTAGTAGCTACATATAATTCTGTTCCTACTTTATATTTTGTTGGTAATGGAACATATAGTTTAATTAAAATATAAGCTTCACCTGTTTCTTCATAATCTAAAAGACAATTTATAGCAATTTCATACTTATTATTAAGAAGATTTATGTAAAATTCATCAAAGTAATTAGCTTTAATTTGTTTAGATTTTAGTTTTGAATACCCATTTGTTATAGCAGTGTTAGATATAAAATTAGATTTTAATTTTAACTCTGTTCTATCAGAAGAAATTTCATCTATAAAAAATAAATCTTCAACAGATGATCCTAATTCATAATTTATAAAATTATATAATGCATATACTTCCCCTGTAGTAAAACCAGCATCAAATACATCAGTAGGAGGATCTACTGAAATAACATTTGTTAAAGAAGCAGTAGCTGGGGGAACTGTAACTTTTTCGTTTGTTTTTGGGTCAATGTAACTACCTGATAAAGGGGAAAAATCAGTATTACCTTCTATACCCCAATTTTTAAAATTGTAGTTTCTATCTAAGATATTTCTTTGGGTATCATAAACAAAAAATTCTACAATATTTTGAGTAGGGTCAAATGATGAAGATAAATTACTACTTGGTATTATATTTTCAGTTTCAAATTCAAAACCATCATAAGCCACACTACTTGCGGCTACAGGATAACATGAAGCACTTAAAGGAAATAATAAATCTTCTCCTTTATTATTAGTAACTCCTTCAACTACATTATTTCCTCCTTTACTATAATTAGAGTAAGGATTAGAACCTGATTTAGGAGTATTCGAATATGAATTATTGTTTACCATTTAAAATTTATATTTTTAACCTGTTTGATTCCCTGCTTCCTCCGCTGCTGCTTGTGCTTGTTGGAAGTCTTGAATTACTTGTGCTATTTCTTGTCTTACCTCTAAATTTTCTGTTCTTAAATCTGCTATTTCTTGTAATAAGGCTTCAATTTCTTCTTTTTGAGGTTCAAAATCAGCATATTCACCACTTGTTTTAGCTAAATATTCATGAGAATTAATCTCCCCATCTTTTGGAATTTCATAAAAAAACTTTTCATATAAAATCCAAAAGTCATCTTGGGTAGCCAAATTAATATCAAAAAAACTAGGATCAGGAGTTGATACTAATTCTGTAAATTCAGTATTAATAGTTTCATCAAAAGCTTTTTTATCAAAAACTGTTTTTTGTATTTTTACTTGTTTACTCATCCTTTAGCTACTTTAAACATAATATTTTCATCAAATACTTTTGTAACACCCCCAATAACGGTTTTTATTAAAACTGTATAATATCTTTCGGGTTCTAAACCATTACAATATAAATCAAAATAACTAGAAGTAGCATCAGCACTTATCCTAGTGTAATCATTATCAAAATCTATTACAAATTCATTAGTTTCTGTATCTTTAATAGCATATAAAGATTGAGATTCTGGTAAGAAATAATTTGTTGTATATAATGATGCTGTTAAAAATACCCTATCTGGATATTTTGGCATTGCTGCCACTCTTAATCTAGGAACACTTTCAGAATAATAAGTACCTTTGTTATTATAAATTGAAATAAAACTTTCTACTTGAGGTAATATAGTATTTTTAGATGATCCTGTATCAAAAGTATAATCATTAAACCTAAATTCTAACTGTGGAGGATAAATAGTATTAGTATCAATTGAAAAATACTTAAATATAGTAGTATTTGCTTTAGTATTAATAAACTCAACATTTTTAGGTTGTTTAACTAAAAATCCTTGATTAGCAAACCCATCAGCTGAGTTTAGGGAGTAACTATACCAAGTTTCAACTGTGTTTTTTACATCTACTAAAACATCTTTAGTATCAGAATAACTAAATGTTTGAGATTGAGTAACTGGGTCTAAAGTAGCTAATAAATTAGATCCTGTATACCAATTTCCTCCTCCTTCTATACTTTCTGAAAATGCTGCTGTTACGTAAGTAGGAAATCCTGCAGTAGGCCATAGTGTAGCTCCCTCAGCAGATGAACCAGAGTAATTTAAAAAATTCCAACTAGTACCATTTGTAACTATAGGAGTATTTCCATACCTACCTGTTCCCATACCCCAATTCCCAGCTGCAGGGTAAAATTCTAATTCTTGATCTAAATTTAATCCAGTAACAACTGCATTAAAATTTCTTAAATAAACTGTATATTCACCATTAGAAATTTTAGTAGAGTAAATATTACTAATTTCACTATCTGAAAATTTTATAAGATATCTACTAACTTGAGCAGCATCGTTTTTTAAATAAGTAGATGCTTCTAATATCTGATCTAACCCTGTATTCATATTAGGGTTTTCAGTGTATAATGTTGCGTCTTTTTCTGGGAATAATTTATATACAGCCATAATTCAATTTATATTAATTTGTTATTAGCTTCATCCCTATATTTTATTATAGATTCCATATATGTGTTACTAGGAGTGTATGCATTTAATGATTGTGTAACATCTTGTTTTTCTCTATTCTTTAATGGGACACCACCTGGAGTTGGTGATAAAGGTGATGTTGAAGCATTTTGTAAAGTATAAGTACCATCACTACCTACAGTACCTAATCTATTATAAGCATTAGTTCTATTAGGTCCTCCTTCAGCTCCTTGTTCAACACCAGCTTCAGTATTTTCTACATCTAAAGCAGTTATTGATAAAGATTGACTTAGTTTAGATTCTTGAAATTGCGTACCATCAATAAGATAAGGATTATTTTGGTTATATATTTGGGTAAATTGATATCGAGGAGCATTTATAGGTCCTCCTTCGGGTGCATTATCCTGAGTGTCTAAATTAGTTTGATTAAAGGTATCAATTAATTGTTTTTTAGGACCTTTTCTAATATCTCTTACACTATCTAAGTTTGGATTTTCTGTTGGCATAATCTATTTTTTATAATGGTACAACTCTTCCTTTAATATCTGTATTAGGATATTTTAATTCAAAAATCATAGGATCTATTGAAGGGTAAATTACATCATTTTGTGTAGCTCCTGGTATGTCATAAGCATAAACACTATATCCTAAAGCTTCTCCTGTAAGGTTTTTAACTTCTACATTTTTTACTGTTTGTACTCCTTCTACTTTATCTAATAAAATATATAAATCCTTTAATAAGATTGGTTGATTAATTTGCCATTTATCTGTATCAAAATAATTTTGTAAAGAAGAAATACATTTAGTAATAGTTTCATTATTATTATAGTTAGGTAATACTATTATATCAAATATTACTTCTATGTTAATAATAAAAGCATCTTTTATTTTTATAGAATCGTTAATCATTCTATATTCAGCTAAATATGTTTGTAAATTTCTTTTAATTAATGAAGATGCTGTTTTTAATTTTTTATCAACATCATAAGTAAGAACATATAAATCTAAAATAGTAGGAAGTTCACCTGCTTGATAATCTGTAATTTTAACAGGTGCTGCAAATGCTTTTGCAATAGTACCTAAATTAGAGGGCATTGATAATGCTCTAATTAAATAATCTTCTTTTGTTACTGTTCTTAATTGGTTTTGGAAATTACCTACAGCATTTAGTCTTAATTCTTCTATAGTATCTCCATCTTGACCACCATCAGCTGCTAAAGGATTGTTAGATGAAACAGAAGCAAATATTTGATTAGCTAATGCTGTATTTGCAAGGTTAGGATTAACAAATCTAAAATTAGTATCATCTAATACTGTTAATGTTCCAGCTTCTACATTAGATTCTAATCCACCACCTGTTAAATATCTTACTGTTAAAGTTGTATTATAAGGAGCAATACCATAAGTATTTGTAAATATAAAGTTTAGTGGTGAAAAAGCAGTTGTTAATTGGTCTCTTTCAAATGGTAGGCCTAAACCTACATTATCAGGATTAGGAACTATTTCTTCATCATTACTTTTAGTAGATCCTGCCCCAAATTGTAGTTGTAATGATCCTGAATTTATAAATCTACTAACAAATCTTCTTTGAACTTGTTTTAATTTTAATAAATAAGGAGCATCTTCTTCAATATTATATGTAGGATCATTAGCATTAGTATTTCTAATAGTATCAAAAACATTTTCTTGAGCCATATTAGGAACTTCATACCATTCATTACCATCACTATCTACACAATCTAATATTCCTATTATATTTGTAGCACTTATAGTTCTAGTATCAAATCTTTTAGCAGATGTAAATGAAAATTGAGTACTATTAATAGTTGCTGATATAGCTTTTCTAGTCTTTTTAAGTAAGAAATATGTAGGGTTTCCATTTGAAACTTGATATACTGTAGTTGTTGTTGGGTCTAATGAACCTGATGCTGAAAAGTCGATTACATCTTCTATTAAAAATTTAGTATTAGAATTTACATTAGAAGTAATTTGTGTATTTTCAGGAATTATCATTGAGTAATCAAAATCGGGCACATATTCACTTCCTGAGAGTTTAGCAGGAACTTGTTGATAAAAATCAACATTAACACTAGCAGCTGTGGTTACTTTAGGTTCATATCCTAATAAATAAGCCATTTGGAATAAATTTTCTTGCTGTCTAGCTTTTTGAATAAATGTTTCTTGAATTTGATTATCTAAATAAAATGATAAAACATCTCCTACATAAGCAGCCATTTCCATAAATAACATACCTGTTGAAGTATCTGTAAAATCATTATAAGTATCAGGAAAATATGTTTTAGAATACTGTATTAAAGCATTTCTAAGTTCGTTAAAATCCCTATCAATATATCTTATGTCTCTTTTTAAATCTGCCATTATTGTAGTAATATAGTTATATCATCAGTTATGCCAAAATTTCTTACATTATAAGTTAATGTAAAATTAATTTCATTACTATCAGGAAGATTATTAAATTGTATTTCTTTTACCTCTACTTGAGGGAAAAATTCATTAATATCTGTTTGTATAGTAGCTTGTAATTCATCTGTTGTCCTGTCTAAGATATTTTCAAATAATAAATTTCTTAAATCAGCACCAAAATTTGGATTAAATACTCTTTCTCCTTTATTAGTTAATAAGTAATTAATCAAATTTGCTTTTGTTTGTTCTCTTGTATTAAAGGTAGGATTAAAAACAGCAGGTCCATTTAAAGGAAACCCAAACCCAACGATTTTTCTATCGTTAGAGTCAATTGGATATCTGTTTTGTAATATTCTTGCCATTATTTTTTACCCATTAAACCTGCTATCATTCCCATATCTACTTCACCTTGAGGTAGGGTTCCATTAGATGAATCATACCCTGGGGTTGGTTGAAATGGCTGAGGAACATTATTAGATGTAAATTGTTTAGCAGTATCACCTAATATATTTTGATATGCTTGTCGTTTTTCGGAAGCTGACATAACTGGTTGTTGTGGATTTTGGGTTTCTACAACAGGAGTTAATGTTGATTGTTGAGAGACAACTTTAGGAGTCTTAACAGCTTCCAATAAAATCTCTTTCAATTCTTCTTGAATTGCTTCTTTTACAGCTTCTTTAATTAATCTTTTTAATTCCGATGATTTCATTAGTTTTTATTTTTTGTTATAAATATCAAGTTATACAATTTTTTATTCATATCCTTCAAAATATACTTTAGCTCCAGCAGTAGGTATTATATCTTGGGCATATGTTATTTTAAGTTTATAAGTATAAGTACCAGGGGCATTGTAAATATAGGTACGTTGAACTTTTTGTCTGTCAGCCCATACATTTATAATTTCATTATCAATTCTTCCTAAATTAGAATCAAATCTTACACCTAATTCACCTGATTGGTATTGGGTATTATTTGAGCCCCATCCTCCTCCACCATATTGGTTCCCCATATTACCACTTCCAAACTGTCCTCCAAATTGATTATTTTGTTGGAATCCTGTATTTTGCCCGGTATCTACTATAAAAGTAACTGATTGGGAAGGTTCATTAATAACAATCTGACCCTGTATAGTACTATCTATTGGGTTTGAAACATATGTAATTTGAGGCCATTCTATAGGTTCAGGATCATTAGGACCAAATTCAAAAGGTGGGGGTGGTGGTCCTGGTGGAGGTGGTGGATCTGGTGCTTGTTGGTTGTTATTAGTATTTTGATTACCTGTATCTGCACCCCCATCTCTATCTGTGTATAAAGGAGGCCAATCAAAGTCAGGATTATTCCTTTTCCACCAATTATCATCTAAATTATCAATTACAAACTGAGCTTCTTCTACTAATACTTTAACAGAATTACTATAAGAATAACCATTATTATCACCGTTATTAAAAACAGTAACACCTCTATAAATATTTCCTTCAAAATCATTTATATTTGTACATCTAATCCTACGTTGGGGAAATGTAAATTCATTATTAGGATTATACTCTATAGTAAGTAACCAATCTGCATTTTTAAATCCTGGTTTTTGGTATAAATAACGATTTGCAGTATTAGCATTAGGATTTAATCTAGCTAATAAATTATTTTCATCTGCCACATTTATACTTAAATTTGAATTATCTCCTGCTGTTGCTGCTACAAATTGTACTTCTTCTGGGGTTAAATCTAATTCTTCAATACATTTATTCATAGCTACATCTAAAGCTTGAAGTCTAGTTAAAACTGTTGATGTGGCTGAGGTTATAGAAGATGCTGCTTGAGGAACTACTTTTATAGCTCCTTTAGCTCCTTTTAATAAATCACCTAATTTATCTAATGAATCAGCTAATATTGTTATAACATTTATAGGAATACCTACACCTGGAGGTACTGATGTTGGAACTGGGATTACTTTAATAACTTTAACAGCTGTATCTACAGTTGTAACTATAGTTTCCGTTGTTTGAACTGTATTGTTTACAACTGTAAATTTTGAATTTATATTTTGTAATGCTGATTGGAGTTGATTTTTTTGTTGGATTAATTTTAACAATTCTGGTTTTGTAGGACAACCATCTTCAAACTTTTCTAATATATCATCAACAGCTAATTCTAATTTAGCTACACCTTTTACTACATCAGTAACAGTTTTAGTTAATATTTTAGTTAAAAAAGACATTATTTAGATTTACTAACTTTTGATTTATATTTTTCAATTTTATTAAGCATATTCTGTGCCTTTACTAATGTTTGTGAAGCAGGACCTGGAATTGCTGCATTTGGAACAAATGGAACAGGAGTTCCTATAGGTGTACTTAAAGCATTACATAATGAAATTAATGATGATAATAATTTGGATAAATCCCCTAAAAATTTATCCCCTAATATAACAGGTTCTGTTGCATTTTTATCTCCTAACAATATTGTTGGGGATTGAATTACTGTTTTAGGTGTATCTATATTTACACTATTTACAGAATTTAAATTTATTGAATCATTTGATGTTAATAAAATTGAATCTTCTTTTGAATTAAATAATAATCTTCCAGAATTTAATATTACTTGATCACTATCGTATACATTTGGGGATGTTGGAGATGAATCATAAGATTTATAACTTTTACTTGCTACTTCAATTGGAATTTTTTGAGTAGTAGTTAAGTAAATACTTGATTTATCTTC
>Ga0160423_10002073_pt1 | contig 16807 bp, 9 predicted proteins | sample CRUFie14St8metaG_FD_108191 | JGI IMG/M metagenome (GOLD analysis project Ga0160423, IMG submission 108191) | Marine microbial communities from the Costa Rica Dome - CRUD Field 142mm St8 metaG | ecosystem: Environmental > Aquatic > Marine > Oceanic > Photic zone | place: Costa Rica: the Eastern... | reverse complement strand
TGGTCGCGCGAGGTGTCGAAGAATTCGGCGATTACTAAAAGAAAAGCATTCGCACCCCGGCAATCGCGGAGAAGGCGTAGAGCAGGTATTCGAAGATCCTTTGAGGAATAAGGTGGATCATCTTTTTGCCGATGAAGATTCCGACAAGGAGAGCGGGAAGCAGATAAAGATTCAGCTCGAGTGACTCGGGGTTGATCAGATCAAGCTGCCCCAGGAATGGAACTTTGAACAGATTTACGAGCAGGAAGAAGCGAGCGCCGACTCCAAGGAATTCCATCTTCGGCATTCGATGAACAAGGGCATAAATCGAATAAACGGGACCTGCCGCGTTCGCCAGCATCGTAGAAACACCAATCATGACGCAGCTGATCCATCGGAACACTCTCGAGTCGGGTAGGTGTTCGAGGAATTCCTTTTTGAACTCGCGGATGAGTTGAAGAATGAGCATCAGAAGGATGATGCCGCCGATCACTTTTCGTGCCGTGCTCTCGTCAAAGGTATCGAGGAGCAGCCATGAGCCGACAATGGATGCAAAGGTCACCGGAACCAGGGGCCAGATCATTTTCCAGGTCGCGTATTTCCAAAAAAGGGGCAGGACAATCAAATCGCATATGACCAGCAGCGGCAGAATAATGCCGACGCTGTTCTTGGCTCCGAAGAGCTCAGCGATCACCAGCACATTGACGATGGCAAGACCTGGGAAACCGGCCTTGGAAATGCCGAGACACAGAGCCCCGAGACAGGCGAGAGCAAGGGCAGTGCTTGTGGTGTCAAATGGCATAGAGAATGGTGAAGGCCAGTGATACGGCGGGAAAGGAAACCGATCAATCGCATTCCTATCGGGCTGGTGTTAATGAAAAAGCGATGGGGAAGTTTACAATTTTACGAATTTGTTCTGCGAGTCACATGGGTGCTTGATTTAGATTGAGTTCCGCAATGCGTAGGTTTGTTCTGAACTTAATTAACACGATATGACCGCGCTTTCTGACTCGGTTTTATCTGGCCTTCTGCGCGAATCTGATATCTTTCGTTGGCATTCGGGGTGATGCGGCTGGATTTTTTTGCTCCCTGTATGCTTCGGTCGTAGGGCTCTTGGACGATGCTCGTTTTGGGGGCGTTCACTCCGCCCTGACCGACAGGTCGCGGCCGATCTCGCCATTGTCGTCAGAGCTGCTTCTGCAACGTGCATGGATAGCTGTGAAGCCGAAGAACAAGGAATGGAACGGTAATTAGCCCATTCGACAGTGTCTATGGGATCTACTATTTGGGGAGCGCCACTTCAAAATCTGTCACGACGATTCGATGAGTCGCCCCGGGATTGATCGCAGTGAATGACTTGAGAGGCTGAAGGTTTCGTGATGCCCAGATTTGATCAAGGCGGACGAGTGGATAGTCGGCAGGGTAGGTGTTACCCCAACCAATGCCGGAGGCGGAGAATGAGTCAACCAGTTGGGCGCTTTCAAGGGGCCGGAAGACATCGTCTCCCGGCGGTGTTCCGAAGCCTCCGCTGACGATACGTCCGATCGTGCCGCGGGTGAGTTGATTCTCGCCAAGATAGTTTCGAATAAGCCCACGGTTTTCTATTCTGGTCTGTGTCAATTGTTTCCAGACCCTCCGTTGCCATAGTTTTGGGTTAGGCAAATAAGGAGCCAGGTCAAGATTGGTGACATCGATGAGAAAGCCATGGGCAGTTAACATGCGAACGTGAAGCGTAGCGCTGTCGGTTTCCCCTAGCGTGTTAATTAATTCTCCTCGGGCGAGAAAAGCATTTCTACGATTAGTGATCACGATTCGGTCATCACCGAAAAGATCAGTGGCAAATTCCTCGAGGATTCCTCTTTCCGGGGCCTGCTGTATGATAACAAGATCAGGATCTATTGGGGAGATTATCCGGAGATTGCTTTCGTTTCCGAGTGCATTGACGTTCACTACCCGAAGTCTTTTAGAGTTTTCATCCGAGTTGCTTGGAGTAAGCAACTCGCGAACAAGGGATCTAGGTTCTTCCGAAAGAATAAGCCCGCTGGCCATCCAGATCGAAAAGATCACAAGCGCTAAAGAACCACGAAATAAGATCCACGAGATAGCCGATAGAACCATGCCGAAAGTGGCCCAGGCCCAGACTGGGATTAGAGTAATCGCAACCATCGAATCCCATCGATTTAGAAAGCAGATCATCACAGCGACAAAGAGGAGCAGGAGGAGCGCCGGCACCAACACGGCAAGAGTCTTTCTAAGAGTGCGCCACATAGATCGTTTGTTACACAAAGTTAGCGCAGGTTGGTGAAAATTCCCCTTAGAATTGATCTCTTGCACAAATGACAATACTGCGTTGGTTGGACATTATGCTGGAAGATCTGAGGGAGGAAGTGTTTCGCGCAAATCTGATGCTCGTGACCGAGGGACTGGTGCGTTTGACTTGGGGTAATGTCTCTGGGTTGGACCGTGACAAAGGGATGTTTGTGATTAAGCCCAGCGGTGTGGCCTACAACGATTTGAAACCTAGGGATCTGGTAGTGCTTGATCTTGAGGGTGCTGTCGTAGAAGGGACGATGCGTCCATCTTCCGATGCACCGACCCATCGTATTCTCTATCGCGAATTTTCTGAAATTGGTGGGGTGACCCACACTCATTCAGTGAATGCGACGATTTTTTCACAAGCTGGCGTTGAGTTGCCCTGCCAAGGAACGACTCATGCTGATCACTTTTACGGAAGCGTTCCGGTGGTTCGTGAATTGACTCCTGAAGAGGTGGACGACGACTATGAAACCAATACCGGTTACGCCATCACTAACTGTTTTAAAGAGCAAGGTATCAATCCAATGGAAATGCCAGCTTGTTTCCAAAAATTCCATGCTCCGTTCACCTGGGGCAAAAATGCGGTTGATTCGGTGAAGAACTCTGTGGCTCTGGAAGTCTGTGCCAAGATGGCAATGGGAACATGGAGTTTGAATTCCGAACAATCTGGGTTACCGGGCCATATTCTGGATAAGCACTATCTTCGTAAGCACGGGGCGGGGGCGTACTACGGTCAGGGTTGACTGTCCGAATTGGTGCAGCGATTCAAAAGTAGATCGTAGACGTCGGTGGCTGTGACTGAGTCACCTGTTTCCATTTGATTGAATTGACCGATCAATACCGGATGATCCTCGATGTTTTTAGGGATGGCGCCATGCGAGCCTTTGACGAGACTGGCGTTCAGGGGAATCACATCCATCAGCATTCTGAAACCAAGGATCTTGCGCATTAGTTTCCAGCCAACCTTTAGCTTGGGAAAGCGCAGGCGAGGATCAATAAATAACTCTACCGGGTCGTAGCCAGGCTTGCGGTGAATATCGACGCAGCGAGCATAGTCGGGAGCCTTGCGATCGTTCTTCCAATAGTAGTAGGTGAACCAGCTGTTTTCCTTGCTCACAGCTACGATATCGCCACTGCGCCCGTGGGCGAGTCCGATTTCTTTCAGTTGTTCGCCCGTGTAAACAGAGCCAACGCCTTCGGTCTCCTCAACGGTTTTGAGCACTTCTTCGCGAACCTCGGGGTCATTGATATAGATGTGACAGAGTTGGTGGTCAGGAATGGCTACGGCCTTACAGTTGCCAGGATCTAGAACCTCGCGCTTCAGTTCGTTGCGCCAGCTTAACCAACCTTTTTCGCGGAAAACACGGTTAAGGTGAATAGGGCGATTGACTGCGGTGATTCCGTATTCACTGAGAAGAATCACTTCCACACCTCGTTTCTCTAAATGAGTGACCAGCTGGCCCACGATTTTGTCTAGAGCGAGCAGATCTTCTTTGATGATTGGTGAATCCGGTCCGACCCGCTGCAGGTTGTAGTCGAGATGCGGCAGGTAGACGAGGTTCAGATTGGGTGAAAACTTGTCTTCAAACCACATCGCTGACTTGGCGATCCAGCGGGTGGAATCAATCCCTGCGCTGGGTCCCCAAAAGGCGGGAAAGGGGAACTTACCGAGCTTACGTCGCAATCGGTTGCGGAGTTCCATCGGCCACGTCTGGATGTCGAAAACCTTCTTTCCGTTCGCGCAGTAGATCGGGCGGGGAGTGACCTGGTAGTCAGCTGAGGAATACATGTTGTTCCACCAGAAGACCTTGGCGCAGGTGTATTCCGGATCGAAATCGTCACGGATCTGCTCCCAGATTTTCCGGCCCCGGACGAGATGGTTGCTCTGCTTCCAGCAGCGGTGCTCCGCATAGTCCCGGTCATACCACATATTCGCAACAATGCCATGATCGCTGGGAGTGCGACCGGTTAGGAAAGTTGCCTGCATCGACGAAGTCACAGCCGGCAAAGTCGGTGTTACGTGAACGAGTTCATTCTCCTCACGTGCCAGGAACTCGGAAATAAATGGAGTGTCGACTCCAATATGCCGGGGGGTCAGACCGACAATATTGAGGACAGCGACTCTCGGGGACTGGGTTTTACGTTTGCTCACAAATGCGTTGGACTTTCGCCAAGTTACAACGCAGATGGGAGGAATGCCAGTGGGCTTGTTGGCTTCGCCCGAATTCATGCCTTTGTCAAACAAGGCATTTCGACATTTGTGACAAGTTAAGCGTCAGGCTTTTCGGTAAGTATTTCGCTCGTGACTTCCCTGAGTTTTTTACCTGTGTAGTATTCTTCATCCACCGTGATAGTGGCGCCAGCGCGCGCTAATTCATCAACAAAAGTGTGATAGCGAGCGCGGACAATGATCGCTGTTCTATCACTAAGTGTCCGTACTGATTCAACGATTCGGATGGCGGTGCGATGATCCGGGATTGTGATGATAATGGCACGAGCCCTTGAGAGCCCATGGTGAAGAAGGAAATCGAGATTGGAAGCATCTCCGAGGGCGGCTTTTAAGCCCATCGATCGTGCCAAGTCCACATTGTTTGCACGTATATCAATAACGAGGCAATCAATGTTGTCGTGAACTTGAATCTCTTCGGCAACTTTCTGCCCGGAGGGCCCAAATCCCACAATGATAACCAGATTTCTTTTTTCAGAGGATGCCGTTGCCGTTTGGTTTGAGGGGCTATCGGCGGCTGTTTTGGGCTGAGTGAGGCGGTGAATCCTGTGTCCAAGAGGAACAGCCAACTTTACGAGCATCGGAGTGGCAAAGAGGGTCAGGAGCGTGGACGAAACGATGAGCTGGGTGATTTCTTCAGAAACCAAGCCGCCTTGGTAGGCAATACCTCCGATGACAATGCCGAACTCACCTACCTGCGCGAGGACGATCCCGCTGGCAAAAGCATGTCTAAGGGGAAGCCTGAAGAGCAAGGCAATGAGTGTGATGATGAAGCATTTACCCAGCAGTATCGCTAGCGTGGTTGCGAGAACGGGGAGGGGGTTCTGAGCGATCCAAACGGGATCCCCAAGCATACCGACTGAGGCAAAAAACAGAGTGATAAAGATGATTTTCAATCCACCTATATCTGAGCGAATTTGGGTGGCGAAGGGCGATTCCGCCAACATCATGCCAGCGAGGAATGCTCCCAAGGCAGGAGATAAATCAAGAGCGTGGGCTGATACAGAGGAGCCAATAGCGAGGACGATAGCCAACAGGACGAGAAGTTCCCGATCACGAGCAAGGCTCATCTGTCTCATCATGCCGGGAAGAACAAATCGGGAGAGGATCAAAAAGGAGATCACAAGTGCAAGGATGAGACCGCAGGCTTTCGCCAGCCCAATGCCGACCTGAGCCATGCCGCCATCTTCGGCCAGCATCGTCACGAAGAGCACCAGAGGGACTACGGCGACGTCTTGAAGCAAGAGGATACCAAGAGAGGTGCGTCCGTGAACGGAATCTAATTCGGCTCTTTCATTCAAGAGGCGGAGCACGCAGGCCGTAGAAGAGAGAGCTACGGTTGCTCCGACAGCAAGAGATGATTTGATTTCCAAGCCGGTGAAAAGGCAGACCAGCGCTGCCAACCCGAGTGTGAGGCTGACTTGCAGCATTCCACCGATTCCCGCTACTCGCCCCAGTTTCATTAATCGTCTGGTAGAGAACTCGAGGCCGATAGCGAAGAGTAGGAGTGAGACGCCGAGTTCGGCGATGAGAGGAACGCCTGAATCCTCGCTGATCACGTTGAAAACGCCGGGACCAAGAAGCATCCCCGCGAGAAGGTAGCCAACAATCGCAGACTGGCGAAAGCGCTCAAAGATCATCCCAATGACCAGTGCAGCGGCCAGTAGCACTAACAGCTGGAAGAGAACTTCCCAGACTTCGGAGTGTTCGGTGGCAGCTAGAACCATCTTAAGGGAAGAGAGCATCGACGTAGACGCTTCGCAACTCTCGCTGTTGCCAAGCATCGGGTCTTTGGGGACCAAGAAATCAGAAGCAGTTAGCTGGCAGCATTGATTGGGCTTCGTTACTCACCGCCTACTTTGCCTGCTTTTTACTTTGGTTCCTGCTGATCTCTTTTAAGAGGGTCAAGACTTTGGGGGGGGTGGCTGGGAGAGGTAGATCAATATTGAGATCGGTATTGAAACCAAATGAACGAAGAGCCTCCAAAAGCGCCTCGCGCAGGGAAACTGCGAGAAGCACCGGTGCCTCGGCGCATGGATCTCCCGGCATTGTAGAAGGTGAGCCCAGTGGACGCAGGCGATCTGTCACGATCTGGAATGGGGCATCAGCGAATCCAGGGATTCTCTCCTCGATGGGACAGTGATCCCCGTGTTCGTTTTCAGGGTCGGGCGTGTCTTCAGATAACATCCAACCGGCTCCAAGCGTGAACGCTCGCATCAATTGGGCAAAATCGCGGTCTTCCTGCTTGGATGAAGGCGAGCCTTCGTGGGCAATGTCGATACGGAGAATCTGTATCTCCCCGGTGAATGCATCCAGTTCGATTTCAGCAACAGCGGCGGCGTAGGTGAATGAGCTAAATGGCCACCCGGCCCCTAGTTCGGGATCCCACCAAAGATTCGGGGTGCGATGGTATCCATTCTCAATCAAGCTGACGCGTTTGCGCAGCGCTCCTTCGATGACTTCCTTGAAGTGTAGCGGGGCGTTCCCTGTAGAATCCGTTCCGACCGCGCCGCGAGAAAAGCGGATCGCCTCCATTTCAATCTCGGTCTGGCCGCGTGCAGCGAACAACTGGAAAGCGACCTCTCTGAGCCTCTTTGTTAGCCTGCCACAGGCATCTTCTAGCGCGCGCAGAATAAGCCCGGAAGCATCTGTCCCAATAATGGACGTGGCACGAGGCAGGGCGTCAAAGTCATTGAGAATGACTCGTATCGCTTCCTCTTCAACTCCGAGCAAGCAGGCGACCTCTTCTCTTATCTGTGCGTCGAGGCCATCATTAGTATTGACTAATCCAACCCTGACAATGACCGAACCATCAGCTAGAATTTGGACGACGGCAGCGGCTGCATTGCGATCTGATCTTGGGTCACCAATTCCAAATTTTATCGGTATTGCAGCGATGCCGCGCTTGTAACAAGCATTTTTCCTGTTCCACTCCGTGACTGCTTCGGCGCGTTCTCTGAATTTGCTCCGGTCCAAGGCTTTGTTCCATACCCTTGAAATGGCTTTCGTATCGATAGGTTGGCCGTAGGGAGTGGTTTTTAATTCTCCTTCTTCTGCGTAGAAGTTCTTTTCCCGAATCTTGCGACTGGAGAGGTTTGTAGCCTCAGCGACGCGCTGTATCACTTCTTCGGCGGCCCATGCTCCCTGTGCCGCTCCCTCTGCTGGAAGGGATGAGGAAACAATATGATTTGTTTGGCATAGCCTCGCGACGATTGAGAGGTTCGGGAAATCATAGACGGAATCGGCATGCAGCAGGGCCCGGTCGATCGCATTCTCCGAGTCTGCCGCATACCAACCACCTTCGAGAATGAGGTCCACCTTGACGCCGTTGATCGTCCCGTCTTCTTCAAAGCCAACTTCATATTGCGCCTTAGTGCGATGTCGGGTTCCTCCGGCGAGGGGTGAGTGTGGGGAGGTGACATGAAGGGTTACTGAACTACCGCAGCGTTTTACGGCGTGAGCGGCAAGAGAAGCGAGTCTGACAGGTTCGGTTTCAAGAGAACCAATTGGGCCAGGGAGGTCGACCGGTTCGATATGAATGTTAGACTCGGGCACATCAGTGGTTTTAGCGACGGCTGAGCGGACTGCTGTTGGTAAAAGGCAGCTGGCATGAATGTTCAGACCTTTTCCGTCTTGCCATGGTCTTACGGTAATTTTAGTGCCTCCCTCGAGACAAGTCTGTTGCGGAGCGATTGAGAGAGAGCCACGCAGCTTTCTTGCTGATTGATTGATTGCTCTGGTCGCGTCGCCGCGCTCGCAGGTTTTTGGCTCCCCATGATAGCTGCTCATCGTGATAGCATGATCGAGCGTGAGTATTCCGGGAGTGACGTGATAATCGATTTCAATCAATGAGGCTGCCCTCTGACAGGTAGCGAGGTCGGTGGCCACAATGATAGCGGCCGGTTGCCCGCGGAAATGAACTTCATCTTCGGCAAGAAGTGGTTCGCTTGAGTATTCCGCTCCCAGTGCGTTTTGGAACGGGGGAAGATCAGAAGCGAAGAGAACGCAAGCGACCCCTTCGAGTGCTCTGGCCGCTTCTGCGCTTTTTCGAGCGATGGAGGCGGAGGCGTGGGGGCTTTCAACGACAATAGCCGATAGATTGCGAGCCTTTGACTGCCAAGTTAGGGCAGGAGGGGTTTCGGCATCGTTTAATTCTTGGCGCCGCCTTCGAAGTCTTTCTCCAAACGTTTCGGAAACACCGGGAATTTTGTTATCCGGTGGCCGAAATTGTATAGTTTTGTCGTCGGATCCGCTCATTGTCAGGAGATTGGGGCGTGAGGACCTAATCGGCTATCTCGTCAAAAAAGGGCTGGTTGAGTTTAGCGAAATCAACGGCAGCGGTGAGACTCTCCGGCCGAATACTCTCCGGAGTGGGATGGTGAAAAAGAAATTTCTGGAACAGCGTTACGACCAGTTGCTTGCGGTAGTCAGATCCAGCGATTTCATTTCTGTGATCGGTCACTTTTACGGTGTCGACAAGGATGGGGAGCATCTCGAAAACTGTTTTTTCACCCCATCGCTTACCGGCAAGAAATCTTTCAGCTTCGCGAGCTCTAACGGGGTGTTGGTTGATTCCGGAGTAAGCGATCCAGGCCTTGGAGACTTTCCTTCCACAAAGCTCTACGGCAAAGCCGCCGGTCGCGTAGGGTTCGCAGAGTGTTCGCCTTGGCGCTGCTGTGTAGGTGTTACAGAGGCGAGCGGTTACCCCGCGTTCAGATAGCGAGGACTCGTTGTATCGAGGGATGATGATACTCCTGATAACTTCGTTAGGATTCAGGATAGTGCCCCCTCCATCTTTGTAAAAGTTGGAAATTGGAGCGTCGCGTTCGCCCTCCTCCGATAGGAGGATGACTCGGGCCTGCAGAGCCATGAGCAGGGGGGTTAATTGGCCAGATTCCCACGCCGTGGCGAGGTAGCCACCGAGGCTTGCCCGGTTGCGAATCGCCCTCGAACCAAAGCGGCAAATGACTTTATTAAATGCCTCACACTCACTTCCTAGCTTTTCAGCAATTTCGGTGAGAGGCACCGCAGCACCAATATCCCAAAAGTCTTTTGCGATGGTAATACCGGTTAGCTCTTTCACATCTTCGAGCGAGATCAGGTTGCTCCATCCTACCTTTCCGCTTTGTTGGGCGAGTTCTGTTCCACCTGCGATGAATTGGGCATCTGGATATTCCCGCTTCAACTTAAGTAGTTCGACTAAGTTGCTAGGTTGATGGAATCGACGCTTGGAGTCGTCGACGTAGGAGAGGAAAGCCCGTGACTTAAGATCAAATAAGCTTTTGGTGAACCGGTCTTCGAAGATGTCTTTGTTTTCTAGTCGCTCAGTGCTCTCTTCGTCTGACTCCGTAACTTTGTTGCCATATTCATTGCGGAGTTGTGCGGCGGAGGCAAATACCTGCGCTGCAACCTCTCGTATCGCTGGAATGTTCGCACTGCGGGTAATGATGGCATCAAATTGATCATTTGACTGAACGTGACGCCGCAGATCGAGCCTGTAGTACCCTTCAAACATGAGAGCAACTACAGCGTCTCCCCGAGCTCGACCACACTCAAGGTGACCATTGTGCAGCGCGAGGTTCACAGGGTGATCAGGTTCTGCGTTTCGGATCCCCTCTGGAGTCCAAACTTGCCGCCCCGAAAGCATCGGTAGCATGAGTAATTGAGCATCGACGGCCCGAAACCGGTGACGATCTCCTTTGAGATCTCCCAGAACCACTAAGTGGCCTCCACGCCATGAGGCATCATTAGCGAAATGAGCGAAGCATGGGTCCAACTCCGAGAGAAACCCGGCGAGCGTGCGATGGGTATTTTCCCTCTCCACTCGGCAGTCTTCTCCATCTAGTTCGAACGTAAACCTGCTCTGCATGAATTGATCCAGTGAGCGGTGGAGTTGAACAAGGGAGTTCGAAAACGACCGACCCCGAACTTCACCGAAATTTCCTATTACCACAAAATGCGGGATGTCACACAACAAAATTGACGTGACTCAGACTTCTTCGAGACTGGGCCACCGATTCCATTCTCTGGTGGCGAAGCGCTGGGACCTCCAGTGTTGTGCATCTTCGATCAACTGCTGAATTTCTTCTTGATGAAGAGGCTCAATGGTATCCGCGAGATAACGTAGGAAGTCTTGAATCCAAGGAGAGTCAGGTTGGCGCATAGTGGCAGGTAGGCGAACGCTTCCCTGATGCATGACCAGCCCGTAGGAGCGTCGCTGAGCGCCCCCACCAAGTTTTTCACCTGTTTCTGAGTTGAGGAGATCCCATGTGACCGGTGTATGGAAGCAGGGCCCATTTGATGGAGGCATGGGGGAAGACTCAAGTTTGACCGCGACGCCTGCCTCGAGCAGTGCGTTGGTGAGAGCCGTGTGCACCCACCGATATCGTTCCTCCCCACGCTGCCGAGAGATGGCGCTGTCGGGTGGGATGACGAGAGCAAACGTGGCATCTTCGCCGTGCTCCACTAAGCCTCCTCCCGTGAAACGGCGAATGGGAAAAGGCTCAAATACTTCAGTGCTAGAGAACTGGTGAAAGTATCCGACGGTTGTTGCGGGGTGGTTCCAATGATAAAATCGAACTGTAGCGATTCGCGATTTTCGAGCCATTTCGAAGGTGGCCTGATCCAGTGACATTTGCTCTTGCGCCGACCGAAATTCGGCGTCCAACCAGAAACGGATGGTAGAAAGTTTTGATTCTGTCGCTGACGATGTCTTGATTCGTGAATTCTCTCAGTTAAACTTTGGAACGGCAAATAAAAGCGTTTGTCATCGAAAATTTTAGGTGTTTCTTAGCGCCCAAATTTTTAGCTGCTCACGTGGCGGAATTGGTAGACGCGCTAGATTCAGGTTCTAGTGGGGTTAAACCCGTGGAGGTTCGATTCCTCTCGTGAGCACTTCTCATTTTCCGCGCACGAGGGCGCGGCATCAGATGGCCTCCGAGTCACAAGACCAGAATCCTTTGTTTGTCCACCGAGCCTTCTCTTCGATCGCGAAGCGATATGTTCTGGCAAATCATGTGCTCAGCTTTGGGATTGATATAATCTGGCGTAAAAAAGTATCGCGACTCGTGGCGGAGACACGTCCCGGCGTGGTGCTGGACGTTGCGACAGGGAGTGGAGATCTGGCAGCCGAAGTTCAAAGGGGCTCACCTGGAGCTCGGGTCATTGGCGCTGATTTCTGCGCCCCAATGTTGGCTGAAGCTCGAAAGAGGGGCTTGAAAGATCTAATCGTCGCTGATGGTCTCGCACTTCCCTTGCCTGATCATTCGGTCGATGCTCTCACCATTGGCTACGGACTGAGGAACATATCAAACTGGGCCGCGGCAATTACCGAGTTCTCGAGGGTTTTGAAACCCGGGGGCTTGTTGGTTGTCCTTGATTTTTCGCTGCCCACTAACCCAATTCTAAATCGGCCTTATCGATTTTACCTTCATCGTATTCTGCCTGTTTTCGCGGGGTGGCTGACAGGCAATCGAGAGGCCTACGCCTATCTTGGCGACTCGATTGAACGTTTTCCCTCAGGACAAGCCATGCAGGATTTGATCGTTAATAATGGATTTGATTCCGCGGACTGGTATCCTCAGTTTGGAGGTATCAGCAGTGTTTACGCCGGGAGCAAAAGTAAATAGCAGTTTCGGGATCGGGAGCGAAAAATAATTCGGAAATGTTAAGGAGGCAGCCAAGTCGGGGAATCGCCTCAATGGATTGAAAATTACCACAATTATAAGATTTTAAGCCGGTCGCTAGAATTAATTAGCACATCGAATCGGCGGGAAACTGTTTGAATCGATGTCCCGTCTCTCTCTTGAGTTAAAAAAAGGTTGGAAATGAGTTAAAAATCCTGAGTTTTGGATTTACAACCTCGCTGTATGCTGTCATTCCATTATGGGTTAAACTCTTGCGGAAGATTTCCTCTGGTGAGAACCTTACCATTAGCGTTGTCTACGCCCCCCCGAATTTATAATGAAGCCACTTGCACCTACTCTTCGCAGAAGCCTTAAAACCAAGGCGCTGATATTGGCGGCCCTTTTGCCCGGGCTCTCCACTTTTCCCGTGCCCCTCAAGGCTAATCCTGTCGGTCCGAATGTGGTAGCCGGCGGTGCTAACTTCCAAGGCCTTGGGACAGCCAACCTCAATATCAACCAAAGTAGTCAGGCGGCAGTGATCAACTGGCAGGGATTCTCAATCGCGCCGGGAGAGGTGACGACCTTTAATCAGCCCGGGGCAGACTCGGTGGCATTGAACCGAGTTGTGAGCGGTGATCCATCGGGCATATACGGGACCCTGAATGCCAACGGTTCTATTCTTGTGGTCAACCCCAACGGGATCGTCGTGGGGCCAAATGGGGTTGTCGACGTCGCAGGGATGTTGACCATGTCGACCCTAAACGTCGATGACGGTGATTTCCTTAACGGCGGATCCAATCGTTTTCAGGGCAGTGCGGGAAATGGTATAGAAAACTACGGTGCGGTTAGCAGTTCCAGCGGAGACGTGGTGTTTCTGGGTAACTTCCTTCAGAACGCTGGATCAGTAAGCGCTCCAGATGGCACCGTGGCTTTCGGGGTTGGTGGCGATATACTGGTGGAGCAAGGTATCTCAGGGGCAAGTATTTCGGTTCAGGGTGCCGCTCCTGGTGGTGCGGTGGGCGTCGATAACTCCGGCTCAATCGATGCGGCGGCAGTGGAATTTGAAGCGACTGGGAATGCCTACGGCCTCGCTATCCAAAACACGGGGATCGTTCGTGCGACAGGAGCCAGCGTTCGCGATGGTCGCGTCATGTTGAGCGCCGGTGGCCAGGGGACCATTTTGAACACCGGGACGATCAGCGCGCGAAATCAGAACGGAAGCGGCGGACAAATAGATGTCGAAGCAGGTTCCGTGCTTCTTGAGGCAGGTGCTCTCGATGCTGCTGGCATTAATGAACAAGTGGGTGGTGATGTTAGTGTATTTGCCAACAACGTTGTTGTTGGTGGTGAGGCCACTGTCGATGTGAGTGGCTCAGTCGGTGGAACTGCGTCTCTTATCGCAGCATCAGCTTCCACGATTTCTGGAACCGTTAACGCATCTGGGTCCGTTGGAAACGGTGGGGCTGTCGATGTCACTGGTGCCGGCGTTTCTATCGGTTCGACTTCAGCGATCAACGCCTCCGGCAGGTTGGATGGCGGGGACGTTCGTATAGGAGGCGGCTTTCAGGGGAATGACGCCGACCTTGCTAACTCCGGTTTGACCGAAGTTTCCCAAGGTTCACTTGTTATCGCTGATGGCGAAATTGGCAATGCGGGCTCCGTGGTTATTTGGTCAGATGGTGATACTACGTTTAACGGGGAGATTCGTGCCGAAGCCTACGGAGTCGGCAACGGGGGCTTTGTGGAGGTATCCGGACTGCGGAATCTCAAATTTGATGGACTCGTGTCCACACTCTCGGCCAGTGGAAATGCCGGAACGCTATTACTCGACCCGAGTGATGTCACGATTGGGTCAGACGTTACTAAGAATGCTCTCCTGAACGCACTAGGCAATGGTAATGTCGTGATTCACACCAGTTCCGATGAAGCAGAGTCCGGGAATATCATTGTCCAAAACGGTGGCGGTAACCTCTTCTATAACTCGGCAAACCACCTGAGCCTCTTTGCTCACGGTAATGTGATCGTTGACGATAACATCCAGAACGATGGGGAAGGTAACATTAACATTTTTGCGGGGTGGGACGGGACCGGAGCTGACAGCTTTGCCTACGTTCCCACCAGCGCGGCCAGTTTTCCCAACGGAGGGGAAGGAGCGGGCGGCGATATCTCTTTTGCCACCCTGACTGACTCTGCCAACTTTGGCGATTATGGTAACGAAGGTGGCGCGGTGTTGCTTAATTCGGGGGCGTTCGGTGAGGTGGCTGTTGGTTCTGCTGGCGGCGAGACCAATGTGTTTGGCAGCGTGCTTCTTGCCAGCGCTGGCAATGGAGCAGACGAATTCACCCAGGTTGGTTATTTCCGATTTAACGGAGCCAATACAGCGACCGGTGACATCAATGTGCGCGCCAAGTCTTTGATTAGTCTGACAGGCACAGGCGCGGCAGATGCCCACGTCATGATTGGTCACGGTGGAAGTAACAATGCCAATCAGGCCAATCGCATCGGTAACTCGATCAGTGTGGATGATGCTAATATTTCTGTTATCTCGGAGTCAGGTGGCATTTTGATGCGTGGTGGAGGTAACCGTAGTTTCAATCAAATTGGTCATGGCGGCATGGAGAGCTTTGGCGACCTATCCGGTGATGTGACCGTTGAGAGCCTCTTTCTCGATATGTTGGGCAGTTCTTCTGCTGCGAACCAAGAGTTCGCCGGAGTTCGTGTCGGTCACGGTGGCGTTCTTGAGATGATCGGAACGTTCAGTGGAGATATTTCAGTGTTAGTTGACAATTATGTTCGAGGCGCCTCTGGACTCGAAAGCATCGGTGGTGGTGGCAGCTTTACAAACCCGGCCGGTAGCGAGGGTGACATCGTCCAAATTGGCCACGGCGGATATCGTAGTGGGGTTGTGGGAGCCTACGAGCACAACTGGACTAACAACGCAAATCTAGGGCTCAACGTGGGTTCTTTGACCACTGTCTACAACGCTGGCGGAAACGCGACGGTCGCTGGAGGAGGTGTGACTCGCGACGTGGCCGGCTCTGAGGGAGGTCGCGCAGTTGCTTCGGATTTGGCTGGCCATTCCGGAGCAATTCACGTGGAAGCTCGCGTGGGTGACGTCACTCTCACGCCAGGAATTCGAGGTCGAGGCTTTGCTCAAATTGGGCATGGCGGGTATAACGCTCACGGTAACCACAGCGTAGCGATGGTCAGTGATGGAACCCAAACGACTGCGACTTTACAGGATGGTATCACCGTTATCGCGGGAACCAGTATCAGCATGGAGCGTGGCACTCACCCCACTGCCATTGGAGTGGCGGATCGTAGCTACGGTCAAATCGGTCTTGGCGGCTGGGGAGCAGCGGGACGATACAGCGGTGACATTAACGTCACCGCGGGGACTTTCTTCGTCATGGAGGCTGGCGAAGGTGAGGAGGCCTACCGTCAAGTTGGGCACGGAGGGGCTAACCAGGTCAGGACTAACCTGCCTGCTTTCGGGCAGAACTCCGACAACCTTTCGCCAGACAACGGCCATGCCACTCTTTCGGGTGACATCTCAATCACCGCTGGCGAAAACATCGAAGCTTACGCTGGCAGCCGCGATGCCCGATCCTACGCGATGATCGGCCACGGTGGCTACAACCGCACTGCCGATTACAGGCTTGGTGGGGTAGAGGTAGCGGAAACCGAGCGGGGACACCACGGCAACATTAATTTGGATGCTGGTGGAAGTGTCATCGTTAAGGCAAAACCTCGCGACGGCGCTGTCCGCGCCACGTTTCCGAATAACCAGAACTGGGCCCGCATTGGGCACGGTGGCTACGAGTCCAAGGGTGACCACTGGGGAGACGTTACGATAAGTGCCCTGGAGGGTGATGTGATTGCGCACGCTGGTTTTGGTGGCTACGAGGAATACAATGTCAACGCTCATAACTATAATGGCGCCCAGACCGGAGCACAAAACTTTGTCCAAATTGGTCACGGCGGCCTACTTCCCGGGCTCTTCCGAGTGGGAGACACTCGCACTAACAACGGGAGTCGCCGGTTCCTTGATAACGGTAACCGCGGCCAGAGCGGTATCGGAAATGTTGCCAACACGAGCTCCGACATTACGATCACGGCCGGAGGGAATTTTGAACTACTTGCCGTCCAGGAAATCGGTGATCTCGCTTTTTTCCAGACGACTCAGAATGAGAACACTCTCTCTGCAGCCAATACAACTGTGGTTCGCGATCCAAATGTAAGGGCTAATCAGAACTGGGCTCACGTGGGTCATGGTGGTCTCGGTGACGCAAATGGAAGTCGTACGATTAATCGTACCGCAACGACCGTCGGAGACATTTCGATCACGACTGGGGGCACTTTGCGAGTCGAAGGTAGCCAACTCCCCCAAATTGATGCGGTCACTTTGGAAGGGAGCAACGGTGAAATCTCTTCGAAGGATGCGGCCCCAACTGGCGTCGACTACCTCGAGCAGAACTGGGCCCAGATTGGGCATGGTGGTCACAATTACGAGACTGGTTATACCGGTGATGTTTTCGTTAATGCAGGTGGGGATGTTGATATTCAAGGTGGACTCGCTGAGTTCGACTGGGCGAGAGTTGGTCATGGAGGATTTCAAGCCGGGGTTAATATCAACGGCTCCAGTGCGACCGTGCCTTTC
>Ga0160423_10002072_pt1 | contig 16810 bp, 12 predicted proteins | sample CRUFie14St8metaG_FD_108191 | JGI IMG/M metagenome (GOLD analysis project Ga0160423, IMG submission 108191) | Marine microbial communities from the Costa Rica Dome - CRUD Field 142mm St8 metaG | ecosystem: Environmental > Aquatic > Marine > Oceanic > Photic zone | place: Costa Rica: the Eastern... | reverse complement strand
GGATTTGATGAAATTGCAATCTTCATCAAGCTGACTCCAGCCACCGCTCCAACCATTCCCAAGCAACAGAATAATCCATTCAAATAAAAATCACTCGCCGTCCAAGTTATTTGTGGAGCCAGTGAAGAATATTCTCCTAAAAAGAATCTCACTAGTAAATCTACAGGAGCCAATAGAATTGTAAATTTCAAGAATGATACAAAGAAACTCTTAATGAAATCCATCATTACATCAGAGTCGGTATTTAGGGATTTTTCGAGGTTTTTCAAAGCCTTTGTCTCTTTTGTAAACCATCTGTAAAAGAAGAATGCTTTTCTGCGGTTATATCTTTTCATTAACTTCTGGTCATATTCTCCATCTGCTCCCAGTAATAAATGAACATCAGATTGTACGTATCTGTTCCAAATGTTGACATATTTCGTCTGATCTTTACCTATGATTGGAATTGAAGACGGGAATAATTCTTTGTTAAATGCTGTAGCGATCAGCATTGCGACAGGAATCATAACAGAGTATCCTCCAAAAATACTGCAAATTAAAACTAATCCAATAGCCATGTAATACCAAGAATACACATTTTGTTTTCGAGTCTCCAATTCTTCTTTCTTTTTCTTTAGGTTTTTTCGGTATCTACGTTTTCCGAAAAATCCTTTTGGTTTTGTTAAAAAATCCTCTGCTTTTGGTCCGCTGTTAGCAAGAATTTCAACATCTTGCTTGAATGTAAGCAACCGTTGTGTGAGAATAACCCCAACTACAACACCAATCGGACTTAGCACGTGAAATTCCTAGACTCACGATTATATCTACTTGTCTTAATGTGAAATAATTTTACTCGCTTCGAGAACCGGTCTCTTCAAGCTGGGTGAGAAATCGACGAGTTTAGCCATCACTTTGATCTCGTGCCCTTCTTTATGTTGTAGAATCTCCTCATCTAATTCAACAGGAATCTTAACGATTCCAACATATGGTCCGCCATCAATTAATGCGTGAACTGATTGTCCACTGCGATACTTTGGATCGCCAATCAATGTTCTTTCCATCTTCTCAATCCTCATGTTAATTAGGAACTCATTTGTTTGATTCTCCATCAAAGTTTTTCTCTCGCTGGAGAATTTTGCACCTTCCATTTCCACAACAAATCTTTCAAATTGTGTATCTATACCATCTGTCAATTCGCCTTCTACTAGCGCAACTTCTGTTTCAGGTTCGACGATTTCTTGACTTTCAATTTCGATAACTTCCTCGGTTTGACTTACTTCTTCCAAAACAGCTTCAATTTCGTCGTCAATTGAGGTGTCATCTTCTTGTAAGTTGTCTGATTCTTCAGTTGATTCAACCGGGAGCTCTTCAGCTTCATCTGAAGTCATTGTTTCTGGCGCTTCAGGTTCACTCAATCCGAGTTGATTCCAAAGTAGGTGTAGTTCATTTATGTCTAAATTGCCGTCATCATTTACATCGAATTCCTTCATTGCATCTTGTACTATGAATACAGGTACTGCAAAGCCTGTTGCTTGAGTCATTGCAGTAGCGATTTCTACGGCATCCAGTCTACCATCATTGTTAGCGTCAGACATTTGAATTAACTTTTCAGGAGTTAAGCCTCTACTCTCAATTTGTACCTTTAGTTGATCTAAAACGATATTGCTCGCAACATCAGTAGCGGATTCTCCAGCCTCTGATTTAGGAAGTTTTGAATTAATGTTGTACTTGCCAGCCTCAATATTTTCTTGGAGTTTGGCACGTCCTTGTTCTCTTAGTTCTTCAGCACGCTGGGCTGCTCTTTCTCTTCCAGATGCAATAATTTTAGCAGCTCCAACAGCACCTACTCCAGCTCCCACTCCAATTGCACCTAGTTTCATAGCTTTCTTAGCCATATCTGAATTGTGTAGTGCTTCGATTTTTTGTGAGTCTGAACCGCTGTCAACTCCATAAGCACTTGCAATAATATTCAATTCATTGCTATCTAATTCTTCTAGGGATTTTCCATTTCGAACCTCTGAAATCACTCTAGACATAATCTGAGTGTTTTGATCATTGTACTGAGTGGCTGCATTGACCACTTCGGGTATTTCTACTCCCTGGTCTGCAACCCAATTCCATTGACCAGTCTTATCCTGACGTAAGACCATTTTTCCATTTGAGCTGACTGCCGATCCAGCCGAGGAAACTATACCACCTGCAATCATGCCAAAAATACCGAAACAACAGCATGCGCTACCATATCCAGAATCAGTACCCAAAATCATCTCCAGAAGCAAGACGAAACCGCCTAAACCAGCTGCAGTAATTCCTGCAGAAGACAGCCAATTTTTGGGGCCTCCTTCATCGGACATATCTATACCAAGGAGGATTTAGTCATGAAGTTGATGCTATCATGGCCATTTTGAACGGGGCCATTCTTCTGGATTACCATTCTGCCAAGGTATTGTGCATAGAGCTGTCTCAATTTGAGATAACTCATCATATCCTCTTTCAATCTGAATCCTGAATAGCCATTCTTTGAGTCTTCCGAGTCTAATTCCTGGAGTCAGCCTAGTTCTTTGCATAATCCACTCTCCATCAACAAGGCATTTCAAATCAGTTGGATGCTGAAGTGATCTGATGATATTTTCACTATCTTTATGGAGAGCTTTTCGGATTAGTCCATGGACTACAACTTCACTCCCTAGAGTGTTTCTATAGAGTCTTAATTCCGTTGGAAGGGGGTATTTCTCTATTAGTGAATGAAGCAATTTAACCCTTGAAAATATAGCCTTAGAAACCTTTAATCTTTCAAGAATAATGGTTACTTCATCTAATTTTAAAGATGAAAATAAGATTGAAATCCTAGCTTCCAGATCGTCTGGTATTTTGTCCAACGATTCGAATACAATGGAAGGCAATGGGAATCCAATAATCGCGGCCAGAACTCCATCTTTGTTCATCCTAGAAAGTATAGTGCCTGCGTTTTTCCCGGCGATTATCCTCGACAACTCATTCCAAACCCTTTCAATTGAAACCATTGCAAGCATCGCTCTATTGTCAATTAGGGCAGCAGATAATTCGTAATCGGGTAGCCAAACCCCATTTTCTTGGCGATCCATAAATCGATAGGCTCGCATTATTCTCAAACCATCTTCCGAAAGTCTCTGTTTTGCGTCTCCTACTGCCCTCAGGTACCCATTTTCTAGGTCATATTTACCCCCGTATGGATCATGAAGTAATTCTCTAGCAAGGTCATATGCCATGGCATTTATTGTGAAATCTCTTCGTGATAGATCAATGGCAAGACTTGTGCCAAAATCTACGATATCTGGCCTTCTTCCATCACCATAACCATCTTCAGTCCGAAGTGTGGTCACTTCGAACATAGAATTTCCGAATTTGACGGTTACTGTACCGTAATCGATGCCGGTTGGGATTGTATCCACAAATAAGTTCTCAATCTCACTTGGAACCGCTGTTGTACAAATGTCATACTCGTTTGGATTCTTACCTAAGAGGCAATCTCGAACCGCACCTCCAACAACCCAAGCACCGTGTCCTTTCGAAGATATGGTGTCAAGAACATGCACCAAATCCATGTTTTTAGGAATTAATTCAGGAACCGACTCACCTTCAACGTCGGCGATTAACCCCTCCTCCATGGATGGTGTGGTACTCACCCTTTCCAAAGCATTATCCCATCTATCTGCTTGGAAAGGGCTATGTCGTGGGATGGGGAAGATGTTTCACTAGTACCTTTGGATTGGCTAAAACCTCATGAAGAAATCAAGGTGAAAAATCGAGATAAGTTGCTCGATATGACAAAAAGGTGGGGAGGATTCACAAAACCGATGCTAGTAGATTCTGTCACAGGAGCAATTCTTGATGGTCATCATCGCCATTCAGTTGCTGTATGTTTGAACCTGAAAAGGGTCCCAGTAATTTTAATCGACTACTTGAACGATGAAAATATTGAGGTAGATGTCTGGCCAGGATGTGGTTTGGATTCCATAACAAAGCAGCAGGTTATCACCATGAGTCTGAGTGATGATCTATACCCTCCAAAGACCAGTAAACATACGATTTCAAATCATATGCCACCAATACACGTTTTGCTAGAGTTACTTCAGCGAAGTGAATAATTAGCGCTTAGTGGCCTTAATTGCTTTCCAAATTTTGTTACCTTTTCCGTCTATCTTTACGTGATGCATTGGGTTTGCAATTGGGATTATCTTTACTTCTCTCAAGACACCTTCTCTTGAGATAGTAATGTTTGTTTCAATATCTTGATTTCCGTAGATTGCTGCTGTTATCTCAGAAGATGATTTTACCCTGAGGCCATCAATGGCAACAATTTCATCACCAGTGTGTATCAGTTCTCTGCATGGTGAGCCGGTTAAGTGAGTCCTGACTTTCACACAATTAGGACTGTTTGCGAGATTTAAACCTAACCAAGCACCTTTGCTTTTCTTTTCTGGAATCATTTCTAACCCCAGTGTTTTCATTGCGTTCATTACGTCTGGAGCTTTGCGTTGCCCCACCAGCTGATCTAACATTGATCCTAGACGTCTACCTCCAGGAGTGTTGACTAATGCTCGCTTAATGTCTGAATGAGTAATACCTGGTGTTTTTGAGTCTAATTTATGGTTATGATATAGGGATGCCATAACATCATCCATTCCGTACTTTCCTTTTGAGCGCCTTCTTAATTCAGCATCTATGCAGAATATTGCCATCTCACCTTCCAGATAATAAGAAATTTGGACTTCTCTACTGTATGAATTTGGCCTGTAAAGGTGAATCCAAGCATCATGACTGCTTTCCTGAAGTGATTCATGTTCCATACCATTCCTATCAGTATGCCTTTTCATCTTCCTTGTCCAATCTTTTCGCCAGTCTTCCTCTGACCAAGCACCGCTTCTTAGACATAGAATATCTCCTAACCAAGATGTTAGACCTTCAAACCACCACAAAAGGTCTGAATGAACTTCTCTCTGTAATTCGTAATCCAGGAAATTTTTAGGTCGAAGTTGTTTGACATTCCACTGATGTAGGAATTCATGGCTGAATAGAGAAACGAGGTCCCTCCATTGCTCTTCATTACCTTCTTGCAAGCATTTTCTCGGCATCATGGAAGTCTGGCTTCTGAGGTGCTCAAGGCCGCCTCGACCTGAGTCTGTTAGGTGCAATACTGTGTAGTATTCTTTCCATTCAGGGACCCCAAACAAAGCGAAGTGTTCCTCAATAACTAATCTCATTGCTTCGATTAGCCTATTAATTCCCTTTTCAGGGATCGCTAGACCCCCTGAATCCCATAGTTTCAGATATTGAGTAGTCCCCATTACGTCAAATGAAATCATTTTATTTGCATTTGATTCCATAATCGCATCCAAGAATTCGTCTCTACCCTCTGCTACCCATTCGCCTTCTTTGCCTGATAGCTGAGTCGTAGTTTCCCAATCGTTTGGAGTCTCCATGGTTACCTTGTGATTTCCATCCATTCGAGAATTGCTTATTCCTCTAGTTGGAATCATCCAAGTATATGGAGGCATTATGTGGACGTGACTTGAATCTAAATGGTTCGCTCTGCAAGTCATTTCTGCTGCTAGTAACTTGTAAGTGAGCACCAATTTACTTGAGTCTTTGATTCCCTTAATCCTAACTCCGTCAACATCAATTCTGCTGACTTTAACCGGCTCGCCATCATGGGTTGCAGACAAGTCCGACATATGCTGTATTGGCTCTCGAATGAAATATGAACCAGGTACCCATCTTGGAAATCTTAACTCTAGAATGTTTTCAGTAAATGGCCCGTTAATTTCAATTTTAACGCTAAGTCTACGACTAGAACCATTTGTTGCGTCCACATGAAATGATATTCCTGAATCCATATTTATTCCTCTAATTCACCGATCGATGTGAAAAGATTCTTTGCAGCCATTTTCACCAGGATTGAATCATCCTCCGATAAAAGTGCTAGACGTCCTTTGTCCACATCCTTCCGACCTTCCATTTGCTCAATTAACTTTGAGCGTATTCTAGGATTTAATGTGGTGTTATCTATCATTGACCAGCGCAATAGTGAAGAATTTTTATCATATCTAGATCTAAGCCAACGGACAATAATTTCTGGACACACCCGTGCTATTATTGATATCCTTTCATCAACCTGTTGAATGTCTCTCCTCAATGTATCTGCGATTGCTTTTCTAACCTTTGGATTACTGTCTTTGCAGGCTTTTTCTAGTATGTCTCCGCCCGAATTAACAGCGAGAGATGCAATTAAAGATCGTAATGCAGGGTCACTGGACTTCAATCCTGATTCTAGAGTTTCTTCGCTAAGTTGCATCTTGTGTTCTGCGGCGCTAGATATTGCAGACCGCCTGACAGCAGAATGTTTGTCATTTATTAAATTGGAGATTAGATTTTCATCTAGAGAATTTTCAGCAGCGATTATTCTTACTGAATGGTGAACATCTTCTGAAAATCTGGAGTGTAAATCAGCTGACTTAGCAAGACTCTTTGCAGCGAAACTACGAATGATATGGTCCTCTTCCTCGAGCAACTCAATTGCAATTTCAGGTGCTGGAACTCTTTCCAATAGCTCACCGACTAATCTTTTGTTATTCTTCATCAAAGGGAGTAAATCATCAGAGGTTTGAGCCCACTTACGATGGGCGTCTAGGGATTTATTTCTAAACCAAAAATCTGAATCTTCCAGTAGTTTCACAAAACCAGCAAGCGCCCTTGGATTATCTTCTTCAAATAGGTGCCTAACTGCTCTACGCCTTATTTTCACATCCTTGTGAGTGAGCCTGGAGATTTCTGCATCTATATTTGTCACACTAACGCCTCACGGAATAAAGTCTGAATGGCTGCTACCTTCATTAAAATCATCATCGGATCCGTAGGATGCAATTCTTGTTTCTGATATTGCTTGGATAATGGGCCATATTTGTATAAACCAGTCACCTTTCTCTAGCATCAATTTCATCATAGGATGTTCTTCAGGGTCTTCCATTTCTTCTGGAGGGGGTAAGTCATCCGGCAATTGCCTTAATTCAGCAACCAAATCATACAACTTACCCTTTTCATCGCTTCGAATTATCTCTGCTTCGCTCATTAATTCAATAACATGTTCAATCATTTCAGCCATTTCGGAAGGAGATGGTGAATCTATAATTGATTCACTGATATCCAAAGGACCAAAAACAACACTACCTAAGTCGGTTTCGAACATTTCATTACCCTGCTTTTCCAATTTTAACAAGCGTTGAGATGTTCTGTTTCCGATTGGAGCTATTGCAAATCCGCCCTCTTGAATTCCCTTTGCAAGCCAGTCTGGTAGTTCATTTATTTGTCCAGTTACTAGCACACGATTTAATGAGGGCAGGAAGAAGTCTTCATTATCCTTGATTGAGACGCATTCTACGGTAGGGTATCCTCGTAAATTTTTGGAGATGTGTTCTATCACTTGGGTTGAAGGATCAAGAACAGTAACCCTTCCATTCTCTCCAATAATATGTGCGATTAAAGCACTAATGTATCCACCTTTGGCTCCAAGAACTACGATGTGCTGACCAATTTCTAGTTCTAAATTATGTAGAAGCGTGACAATCATGTGTGGCGCTGAAATATTTTTGATTCCACCCTCTTGAGTTTTCATGAACACTACAGGCCTGTCATGGTAGAATCCTGAATAATCAAAATCTGTAAAATCTTCAATTTCAACCTTGAACATTGCTTCCTCTACTATTTTTGGAATAGATATGCCCGACCTCTTTAGGTTATTGAGTAGGATAGACAAATCTCTCATTTAGTTCACATTCCTCAAGCAGATTAAGACATCATTCTTGTGATTCATCATCATCTTCAGATGGGTCTGTTTCAAATTCCATATTTTTATGCATGTTTTCTAGTAACTTTTTGAACATTTCATCGTCTCTGTATCCTGAATTTTCAGAATCAGTAACCGCCATATCTCTGAACATTTCATATTCATCAGAACTAATTCTGATATTGGTAAAAGAGCCAAGTAAATCATCCATCACGATGCTTTCGATTCTGTTCAGATGTTCTGCTAATGTTGCTCTGGCTATTTTTAGTTCCTCTGCCATTTCAGAAATTCTGATTCTCTTGTTTATGTCATACCACCCTTTGTCATAAGCAAATTTTGCTAAACGAAGTTGTTTGGTATTCAATGGACCTGTTTCTAATGTAGTAGCCAAATCCAAACTCCTTGCAGATATACGGTCAGGCTTGGCCATTAGTCTTGCCATAGCAGCGACTAACCTTAGACGCATATTCCCACCTTGTATAACATAAGTCAAACCTTCTCCATCTAGTCTGCAACCAGGTACTGCAGTAGTTCCCCCTGTTCTTGCGTTGAAATTTGACAACGGATGTGATATTTTCAGATTAAGAACATAACTTTCTTCTGAACTTTCTGGTGAGTGGTGTACATCTATGAGCTCAAGAAAGTAGATTGAATTCAGATCTTCTGGAGATTTCCCTGGTTTGAATGTTGCTTTAATCAGGATTCTAATGTCACGAGGTGTCCTCTTTAGGTAAGCAAGGAATTCTAAGTGTGAGACAATTTCAGTCAGTGGTGCAACATCTGTCTCCATTATACGAGGCTTTCTCCAAAAGAGGGTAATTTCTCGCATGTTAATCGCAGGATGGAATTGGTATTTTTACATCTCCGTTAATTATCGGGCTTTGTTTGTAACAACCATCATCCCCAATATTGCTCCTGCCACGGCACCTAGAATTGTGAGAATTGGTTGATTTGGTGCGACTGAATAGAATGCTACTGAACCAGCAACCATTAGAGGCGGGCAAAGCATCATGACTCTTGTAATTATCACAGATTTATCTATAATTACTTCTGGTACAATTGTAAGCGATTTTGTTCTCCTCTGTATCCTACTTGCACCCACTTTTTCTTCCAGAATAGGTAATGTTCTGTCTCTGAGAGACGGGTCATTTTTTGGAAACCTAAATGTTAGTTTACAGTCGCTAGTGAGTTGTAGGGCTTTTTCGATTATAATCAGTGGATTTGAGGCATGAGAAAGCGAGACTGACGCCCCCATTCCTTCTCCACGAACGTGAGACAAAGATCGCCAACCGCCTTTCCCTTCGTTGAATTCGCTCAACCCTTCTCTTAATTTATTGACTGTGGCGTCTGTTTCAGGAAGACCTCTTTTTCTTCCTAATGCAAGTATTGGTGTCAATATAAGGGAGCAGATAACTATTGTTAGTCCCCAAAGGAAGGCAGCTGTCACGAGCCCTTCATTGCCTAAAACCATGGCTATTGCTACTGCTAACATAAAACCAGAATACAATCCGAGGACAACCGCTGCGGAGAGGCCTTTCCTGAACCCAACCTTCTCCTGCATGCTTTTGCCAAATCACCAAAGGACAAAACATATTGCCTTTGTTATGTAACATCAATCCATGCAGAAGAATGGTCTCGAGCAGAGGTCTCGAGAAAGGAAGGTTGGACTTTGGGTAGGAGGTGTATCCTCATTCTTTCTCATTTCATTTTTCTTGGTTCCTTTTTACTTACCAACTGATAGCGTTCCAGAACTATCCGGACGAGCAAATTCCTTTGATTACCAATCTGAGGATGCTTGGGGAAATGTTCAGACTGATGGAAACGGAGGAATGGGTCACAACCAAAGTGAATACGGCTCATTTGTGTGGAGTGATTTAGATCCATATGCAGCGTTTATTTACGCCTTTGGTGACCTAAATTGTCACAACAAAGCTGAGCGTTCTTGGGAGATAAATGGAAACCAGATGCCTGTGTGTGTCAGGGATGTTGGGATTTTCTTGGGTTTAGCAATCGGTGGCTTTTGGTTTTCGAGAAAGGGATTCAATAGGTGGACAATCAGGGATACATTCCTGTCATTAGTACCCGATGATAGACTGTTATCTGTTTACAAGAATGACAAGAGATTGTTGGCAATGTTCGTCATTGCAGCAGTTGGAGCAGTTCCGATGGCAATAGACGGTTTTACACAGATGCTGACGTCATACGAATCAACGGCGTTTATGAGGCTGTTAACCGGCACTCCTTTCGGAATTTTGATTGGAGCATTCATGTCAGCATCTTTTTCTGCTAGGCCCGCATTTTTCGAACTTAATCCTGCTAACGTAATGTTACCTTCCGGAAGCCGTTTTAGTATGAAAGAGGAAGAATGATCATTCCGGTGGTTCTGTGGACCACCATACTAGCAATTCATCCAAATTTTGAGGAACAGGACATTCAGCATGACCGCTTGAAATAAGTTTCAATCTCTCCATAACATTGTCCACAGCTTTTCTAGTTTGCAATGGGACTTTTCTTTCACTCGATTCAAGTATTGTTTCTTTCAATGCATCTTTCCAATTGCCATTAGGATTTGCTCTTCTCCAACTTGACAAAGTGGTACGTAATGGCCACATCGCTAGACATAATCTTCCGTATCCTAACCGGCTTTTACGCAATTTAAACATCTGAGCTTCAGCAAATGGAACATGACTTTGTTGACGATGTATCCACCTTTCTTGTTCAAGCCATTTTACTAATCTCTGAGTATGCCTTTTGGTAACCGATCTTACAGGACCCAATTGTTTGTGAAGGCTTGGAACATCGGTTGTATCAGTAAGCGAAAGCGTACCCAAAATTGCCCATGCTGAATGGGCAATAGGTCTTGCAGGTACATCAGCAATTTTTGCACGTTCCTCTTCCCATTCTTCTTCAGCTATGCCCATCCAATTAGCAGGAGATTTCCCATCCAGCCAATCCTCCAGGAGAGAAACGTGCTGAACAGGAGCGCCAGGCAGTCTCTGCTGGGTTTGAACACCAGCAGTTAGTGATTTTAACAAATGTCTATCTACTTCGTCTCTACTAACATTCAGAGGTTCAGGTCTACGATTGAAAAATGTGCTAAGCACTTGCGAGAGTTGTTTTTCAAGGTTATCCAATCCACTTTCATTTAACACTGGACCCATAATTAGACAGCGATTGAATGGTTGAGGAGCTTCAATATCTCCAGATAAAATCCCACTGAAGCCTGCACGAATTTTTGTTTGAATTTCAGTCGTTTCAAAATACTCATGCTTCTCTCCCGCCATACGCAATGTGCCTGAGTGGATTCTTTTCATGGCCTTATTTGGATCACAATCTATCCAAATAACCAAATCTGGAATCATCGCTGCTGCATTCATTTTTGCTACTTGTTCAAGACCTAATTCTCCAACTATTCCCTGATAGACAAGGCTCGAATGGATGTTTCTGTCTGAAATTACTAGGTCTCCATTCTGTAATCTTGGCCTGATCCAAGTATGGGAGTGATCTACTCTATCCGCTGCGAATAAACCGGCTTCTTCAAGAGGTGTATGTTCTCCTTTACTTACAGCACTCAATGCTAGTTTTCCAAGTTGGCTATGCCTTCTGGGTTCGTGTGTTACATGTACGCTGGGAAAAGCCATTCGATTGGTTAAACTCGCCAATATTCTAACCGCTTCGCCCTTTCCAGAACCATCACCACCTTCCACGGTGATTAGATACACTCAAAGTACCCCCTTAGCCTGCTGATCCTCGAAATCTTCTTTGTTTAACATTAAGAAAATCATACCAGTTAGAATCAATGCCGGACCAAAAATAATCAATCCACGGCTGAATAAGCCGACCCAACAAAACATTTGGGTTCTACGATACTTCTTTTTCCTCTTAATCTCAAATGAAGCATGTACTCCTACTAATGCACAACCTATTGTCAAAAGGCCTTCAAAAGTTGCCAGTGCTACTGCATTTTCCATAGACCATCCTTCTGTTTCAGACAACTCATCTTTTGTTCTCTCTCCATCTCCCTCTACCATTGTAATTGGAGATATACCAATAGGTTCAGGTTTGAATGTCAAAATAACAGTTTCATAACCTTCTTTGGATACATGCAATTCATATTCTTTAACTAAAACATCATCAATCATGTATCGCCCGTTCTCATCAGAAATACTTTCTTTAATTGGAGATTTAGTTTCAGTATCGACTAACTCAATTGATACATTGGCGACTGGTTCACCTTCTTGATCCAAAACAAAACCGTGAATGTCGAGAGAGTCAGTCGAACTGAATATAGAAGAATTTAGCAAACCGGAGGGGTTGCCTTGTAAGATGAGGGTTCCTGATAAGATTCCCATTATTGCTCCAATCATTACTAGTGCTGAAGCTATTCTCCGTCTTCTTTCACCATCGGAAAGGAAATCTGTTTGTAAGTCCAGGAAACTTTCTTCATCGGTTGTTGAAACCTGAACGACAATTTCTTCTTCAGCTTGCTTTTTTCTTTCCCTAGATGCAATTCTAGAATTTACAAGTTTAGAACGTACCCTTTGGCGTAATGCTGCGAGCCGATTTTGTTTATCGTCGCTGATAATAGCACCTCCGGTTAGACAATCCGAGGCTGTGCGCGGATTTCACCCCTCCCCTTTGTTATCCGCGAAAACAAGCCAAGCAAAATTACCCCATACAAACAAAATGCAAATCATAAGCATGATTCCAATAGTTGTTTCATCTGCGTCATCTGAGGAATCGCCCGCTTTGTTGATAGTTGCATCATTCTCTTCACCTGAAAAATCATCTATTTTGTCTTCAGTCGGACAACCAAACTCGTCTTCTCCACTAATATCTGGACAGTTGTCATTTGAATCTACTACTCCGTCGCCATCGCTATCCTGTGTCGAAATGTCCTTTGTCCTTACATCCAACCAAGCGCCAGAAATCAGTCCAGATTCTAGAATGTATCCGACCGTTTGCAAAGATTGTGCACTGACCTTGTCATCTGTATCATTGTGAGTATGCCAGTGGCCCCTAAGATACTCAGCACCTTCTCCATATCTTGTATCAATTATGTCAATTGCAGGTATTCCTAGATAATATGCTGGAACGTGATCATCGTATATGCTGTCAGTGTTCTCGAAGTCAAAATATGAGGAATCATTTAGATTGCAAACTTGATCTAAATCCATGATTATCTGCTTTGTTCGATTCCACAGAGTGCCATTACCGGGTGTCGTTTCTCTGAGTGTGAGGTCTGAATCTCCCACCATATCTACCAAAATAAAAGACTCAATAGAATCGGCTTGTTCAGTAGTCAAATTATCAGCCCAAGCCTGTGCCCCTAGAATCATTGTGTTCATATTGTCTCCTTGGTCTTCAGCATCTGTAAAGAATAAGGTTACCTCATGGCTTAGGTTCATCTGTGGTATGATTCTTGCTAGTTCTAACAAAACCGCAACTCCACTTGCACCATCGTTAGCTCCGTCTATTGGATCACCTCTGCGACTTTCATTCCAATCCCTTTCAGCCTTGTGCCTAGTGTCATAATGGGCAGCAAAAATTACTTCAGATCCCATGCCTTTGTTCCAAGTAGCATACAAGTTTGTCAATGTCCACCCGCTTGAGTGATGTGTAGATTCGGTTATGTGCCACCCTGATAGGTTACTCTTGATTGATTCCCTCAATTCTGAACTCGCTGCTGAGCCCGGTATTCTGGGGCCTAGATCGGTCTGATAATGAACTGATTGATTTGCAAGATCACCATCGAACTGTAAAGCACAACTGGCTGGAATTTCCTCTGTATCTTGTCCGAGGGCTGAAAATGATATCTGAAGGATGAACAGAGACGCTATGAAGACCCCAACTACCCTTCGCATTGATGATGCTATATTCGCTGACTATTAAATACCTCATTTGACCTCGGAGATTTGGAATGCAGTAATGCGGTTCTTTGGAGGTACCATAAATGTCGGAACCATGCTCTAATCGCGCCTACTCAATTCTTCTTGTGTTTCTAATTTCAGTAATGTCTCCAATGGTGTCTGCAGAACCATTAGATGACTCTGAGGCCACCGATTTTCAATTTACTCCTGTCTTTGCAGATATCGATAATTTCGAGGCGGTAGACTCACACCCTTACATGCTCCCTGATAGCGATGAGACGCTTTACAGCGCAACTCGCCTAATGAAAAACGAATGGATAAGCGAAGGAATGCCCGGAGTGGAAATAGCAACATCTCCTCAATCTGTCACAAGCGGCAGAGCATGCACTCCATACAATGAGGGTGACTCGGCAACAGTTCCTACCTCTGGAGGTTCTATTGACGTGACAGTAGAGAAAACAACCTCTACTGCAGCATTCATGGTTCAATCCGGAAGAAGTCTTTCTTCTACTGTTTTGAATAATTGGGCCAGCACCTGGGACACTACTGTATATCCTACACTGATGACATATTTCGGTAAGGATTATTTCGACGGCAGAGGAATTGCTGCTCCAGACGTAGACAACAATTGTCAAATTGAAGTAGTGATTTATGCAATAGATGGTGCGTTCAATATTGGAGGTTACTTTGCTCCAGGAATGTCCGCATCTAGAGAAGCGATATTCATAGATATAGACGATGCTCCATTGGCTTGGTCCAAAGTGATTCTAGCACACGAATTACAACACCTACTTCACAACGCACTGGACCCATATGAAAACTTGTGGATTGATGAAGGGGCAGCTGATATGGCAGCGTTCCTATGCTTTGGCGGGTCTTCCACACTATACGGCCACGTAAACGCCTGGACTGCAGCAAGTGATCTTTCAGTTCGATGGTGGAATCAGAGGCCTGCAGACTATGGAGGTGGATTCATTTTCTTGCTTTACTTAGCTGACCATTTAGGTGGAGGTCCAGCGATTAGAAAACTCGCTCAAGATTCATCAACAGGTGCAGCAGGTATAGAGGATCTGGCACGCAATCCAATAGATGCACCCCCTGGAGTTATAGGAAGAGATTTCATAGATATATACACGAATTTCACTATTGCTGCGACCTTAGACAGCGACCAAGGAATCTACGGAATGTCGAATTTATTTTTGACCCCTTCTTGTGGCTCCAGTGAATTTTGTAGAATACAACCTGCTGACACGAATAGCGATTGGCTTGGACCATGGTCTTCAACTGGAAATAACGTAGAAGGGTGGGGAGTCCGAGCCTTCAAATTCACACCAGGTTCTGCAGCCCCAGCGCCCCTTACAATGAGATTTACAGGTGATGTTCCTGGAATGGATGGAGTAATTATGAGTAGGGCTGCAGCTGATGGTATATACACTCGGTCTGATATCAATTTCAATGGAGCAATAGGCACTGCACTTGTTCCAGGATTCGGTAACATTACAGACGAAATTTGGGCCATAACATGGTATGCATCTACTCAAGGTGATTGTGATTACACCTCTTGCGGCAGTACTTACCCTCAAGGAGTGATAGATGTAGAAGCGGCTAGGATTACCTCACCAGCAACTCTAAGCCTCAATTCTACAATTCTAGGCGATAGAGATGGAGATACAAATGTAGACACTGCAGAGGTTGAATTCAATGTACTTTCAAATGCATTCTTTGAAGATTTGGATGTTGAAATAGAGGTCAGAAACTCATCGGGTATCGTTCTCGACACAATCGAAACAAGAGTTCAAGCAGGTGGCGGAGTCAATGTTCCCACGAAATTTTGGTACACTGCAAAATCTAGTGAAATTCATACATTCCATCTTACAATGAAAGATATGCTGGGAGATGTAATCGACACTGCACAAACTGGCGCTCAATTCTTGGACAATATGAAACCAGTTGCGAATTCAAGCATAGATCCAACAGAAGCGCAGACATGGGACAATATATTGTTCGTAGGAAGTGGTTTCGATGCGTGGGGGCTATCACTAGCAAACAATACCCTTCCTTATCTGGATGACCCAGTTGCATATGCATGGACGTTCGGTGATGGTAATACTTCCTCCTTGAAAAGTCCGGTTAGGCCTTATCTTGAAGTTGGGCAATATAACGTCTCCTTGATGATATTGGATCAGGGAGGAACATGGTCAGACTCTGACATTACTACAATTAATGTCACAGATGATTCTGATCCAAACCCGATTATTTCAGTAAATGGAGTAGTGATTACCAACAATCTTTCAATCCTGACAGGTCAAATCATCCAGTTTAGCGCTGAGAGAACCACAGACAATGTGCCTGTGAGCCATTTAGAATTTACCTGGGATTGGGGTGATGGAGATATAGAATCTGGAAAGGGTGTTTCAAGGGCATACCACCTTTGGCAAGATGGGTTAACTGCATTAACAATATACAATCTTACTCTCACAGTAAGCGACGGAGTTAATTCTGCCTCTACCAGCATAGAAATAATCGTTAACAACAGAGCACCTGGTCAAATTTTCTCTGACGTGGTAGTTACTGAGACCTTCACAGCAACAATGTTGCCCGATATATTTGATGATACAGACGGTGAATTGGTTGGTTGGAACTGGGAATTTGACGAAGGAGTAAATCTCGATGGGGGAATTGTAGATAGAACTGACCTGTTTGTAGATTCATTATCGATTGAAGAAAAGCCATTAATCGCATGGTCTACTCCTGGCATCAAATTAGTAAACTTGACAGTTACTGACAATGATGGAGCACAATCCTCTGCTCAAATTTCGGTTCAAGTTCTTAATCAGCTCCCAGTTGCTCAGTTTGAGGTTAGAGATTCAAGTTCTGCTGGAAGTCCAGTTATAGATTTTAGAGTAGAAGATGGTCAAGTTGATGTTCCTTACACGTTCAACGGAAGAGATAGTTATGACCCCGATGGCCAGATTGGAGACTCAACAGATCTGACTTTCTTGTGGACATTCTCTGATGGTACAACCTCTAATGAATCACTTGCAGTTTACAATTTCTCATCTCCCGGAGAGCATTCTGTAACGCTTGTTGTAATTGATGAATATGGAAAACAAAGCGAACCCCGGGTACTAGGGGTGAG
>Ga0160423_10002071_pt1 | contig 16810 bp, 8 predicted proteins | sample CRUFie14St8metaG_FD_108191 | JGI IMG/M metagenome (GOLD analysis project Ga0160423, IMG submission 108191) | Marine microbial communities from the Costa Rica Dome - CRUD Field 142mm St8 metaG | ecosystem: Environmental > Aquatic > Marine > Oceanic > Photic zone | place: Costa Rica: the Eastern... | reverse complement strand
TCAATGATTTGAAGTGCATCATCATTTAATTTACTAAAAATATTAAGTTCAAACTCAATATTATAAGGGACTGGCATGAAAACTTTTTTCGTTTTATTGTCAGTTGTATCAACAGCCTTGAAAGTTTGTGTTATCCCTGTTTTTCTAGTTGCATCATATTGAATTCTCGTCATCTCAAATGACATTCTTGGAAGAGTAATAGCAATTGATTTTGTCAGTTGCTCTTGTTCTTGAATTTTTGTTAAAAACTTCTGCATTGGTCCATAAGACAGACCAACTTTTGTTTCATCTAAAATAGTTCCATCACTCTTTGTGTGTCGAATAGAAATATCATTAAATAAAGTTCCAAAACTAATAATAGTTTTTCTTATAATTTCGTGATAAAAGTATGTTCCTAACATTAGTAGCTACCAAATGGATTTGACTCTGTAAAATCTATAATATTATCTGCTTCTGTTTCTATCTCTTCATTAACGTCATATGGGTTATCATAACTTTCCGAATCATAGTCTTCGACTACATATGTGGCTGATGATATTGAACCAACTATAACTTCACCTGTATTGAACTTACCAGTATTTAGTGCAACTCTAAGATTGGTAGTGGGAAGAGGACCTGCTTCTGTTGGGACAATTATTTTAAAGTCTCTAACTCTTGCGGTAGTTCCTGAAGTTTGACCAGTAACAATCTCATTGTAAATAAACGTTCCGATACCAATTGTTGTAAATCCTGCAATTGATACTGTAGGTGCTTGAGTATATCCAATACCAGCATTTAGTATATTAATTGAATTTAATCTGGTAGAACTATCTATGGTAGATACTACAGTGGCTGTGACTCCAATTCCAACTGGAGGACTACTAAGTGTAATAATAGGTGGAACTGTATATCCACGACCTTGATTTGTTATAGTAATTTCAGTAACAGTAGATTCAGTGCCACCTATTGAACATGTGGCAGCTGCCCCCGTTCCACCTCCACCACTTATTGAAATTGTTGGTGGAGTTGTATATCCAGATCCACCATTTGTTATTTCAAGTCTTAAAATTGATTGAACATTTGCTCTACTAGTTGTAATGGCAACTGCTGTAGCAACAACATCTCCTCCAGCAATATTTGGTGGATCTGAGAACGTAATTGTAGGTGTTGAAGTATACCCACTACCATCGTTATTTAAAAATATTTCACTAATAGCACCAGTTCCGATAGATGCTGTTGCGGTAGCAGTCACTGCAGAACCAACTAACGTTAAAGATGTAATATATCCCTCATCTTCTACAGTATTATCAACTTCGTCAATATTTGTATCGACAAGTTCATTTTCATATTCATAGAGTTCACAACTTAATTCATATGTATAATTTGATCCCAATTGATAAAATGGTTTTTCAACTTCTACTCTTTTAATTTCAAATAATCTTTCTCCAAGAGGAAAATAAATTAAGTCTCCTTCTTTTGGTCTTGTGATTAAGTCTGCAAAATCATAATCAGTAATTCTACCTTCCCTTATACCTGACTGAATGCCTTCTAAAAATGGTGCAATAAATTCTTCATACCTCTCTTTAGATATTGTTAAACTTATTTCATTTTTCAATCTAAGACCAAATTTGGTCATAATATCGTTATCAGGAGCATATCCCTCATAGTTATTGATATAAGCTTCAAGCATAAAAACATCATCAAATTTTGATGATTGAATTTCACGAATAATATTATCAGTTTTGAAAATTTTTCTAGGTAGATAATAAACATCTACACCATAAATTCTTAACTGTTCATTAATTAAATCTTGAACAAGAAACTGTTCATTCGGAGATCCTTGAAGAAAAAATGGGTTTAATGGCATAACTATTAACCAATCATATCCATGGGTGGAAGTTCATAATCAGAAGACATTTTTTGTTTTATTTCATCCAGTTCTCTCTGACCATCTTCATAAATTGCTCTACCATTTAGTTCAACTCCACCTGGAAGTTTGACTCCTTGAAATTTAATTAAATTTTGTCCCCACTGTTTTTTAATTGCTGCAGTAAGGTATCTTTTAACAAAACTATCATTATATACTTTTGAAAAATTTTCTGGATCCATTGCTCTATAACATTCAATCACCAAGAAATTATTTACTTCTTGTGCATTCCAGTCAATATCAAGATATAATCTATTTTGTCTTTGATTAAATCTAACTTGTTTATCGGTTGTCAAGAGAAAATCTATATCTTCCAAATATGATTTGGTCATTCTATATGTCAATAAATCAACAGAATTGAAGAAATATAAATCATTTAAAAACAACTGATACTTGATACTGAACATTCCGCCAGAAATAGAACTAGTATCAAACTTAAATATTTTTTCTATACCAATTACAGAATCTGGAACTTGAATAAAGTTCGATGTCTCGTAAAAGTTTGATGTAACTGTCCCAAAACCTGGTATATTGGTTGATGTTCCTGTGGTGGTGACAATTCCAACACCAGTAGTAGTAATACCGGCAGATGAAGTTCCACCTCTTCCACGATCAATATCATCTTGACTAATTTGATATTTCAAATATGTTTTCTCTACACCATCAAAATGCCTTTCATTGAAAAATTGAATGGTATCGTCAAGTAAATCATCAACCTGTTCATCTGCAACATTAATTTCAAGAACAGGTGCTCCTAATTGTCTTAAACAATAATCTTTTAATTCTTGCTTAGTAGTTGGTTTTGCCATCAGAATGAACCTCCGTCAATAAGTCCTGCAGTGAGTGTTCCTGCAACAAATACATCATTAGAAAACGTTGCAATACCAACAAATGTTGATAGTCCAGCAACGTGTAAGTCTCTAGAAAGTGTTAAGTCTCCACCAGCAGTTAGTGTAGATGCGGCACCAGGAAAACCTGCCTCAAGACCACTTCTAGCAGTAATTAGTCCAATGGCATCAACATTGGTTACATCTTCATACGTAAGTGTTCCCGCAATGGAAACATTGTTTGCAAATGATGCATTACCTACAAATGTGGAAACACCGGATACATTTAGATGATTGAGTTGAGTCTGATCTTCTACATCTAAATTGGAATTAGCATCAATATCAAGAAATGTGGCAATACCAGAAACATTTACGTCATCTAATTCAGTTTGACCATCTACATCTAAGTCACCTTTAGCATCAATAATTCCAATAAAAGTTGATACTCCAGCAATTCTGAGATTATTTCCAACATTAAGTTGACTTCCGTCAAAAGTTAAGTTAGCATCATCTTCAAGTTCACCACCTGTTCCGGCAATAACAATTCTATCGTTTGTTAAATCCTCTACTTTAAGTGTGTTTGCTTGTGCTCCGGAATTAATATCGAGAAGACCTGATGTGGTGGTGACACCTGATACATTCAAATCATCTAACTCAGTATGACCATCAACATCTAAATTTCCACTTAGAGTTGCATTTCTTGCTGTTATTTCATCTAATACTATATCATCTTCAATATAAAGATCTCCTCCGATATAGAGATCTCCTCCAGTGGTTGTAATTCCGCCAGATGATGCTAAAGTTGTAATACCAACAGATTTAAATGAACCGTTTACATCCAAACCATTTAGGATGTCAACCGCAGCATTAATATCAAGGTTTGATGCAAAAGTAGAAACTCCAGCAACTGTAATACCTTCACCAATATTTACTTTCTTTGCTACTCCAATTCCACCATTAACAATTAAAGCACCATTTGCTGATGTTGTGGAATTTTGAGTGTTTGAAAATGTAACAATACCACTAATATTCAAGGATGACGAATCAATCGTATCCGTCATGTAGAATGATTCTGTTCCAAGATCCCATACAAGGATCATTCCATCTCTAGTTTTTAGAGAGGAATCAACATCACTTAAATTGACCAATCTTGTTGGTGGTGCTGAAGCATTAGATAGTACACGGATTACGTTCTGAGAACCAATCCTGTCGTTGATATTAGGCATTACCTGGTTACCCCTGCTCTTACTAATGCTGCTCCTTCAACAGCTTTATATGCTTTCCCTTGAACTATAACTTTTACGTCAAAAACATGCCTTCCGGGAGTTAAATTTGAAGTTTGTGAGGAGGTTAAAGAAATAGAAATAATACCTTGTTCTGGACTTGTAATAGACGATCCAAAAGCAATAGAAGAGTTTGCACCATAATGTTTTCTTATTTCACCAGTAGCTCCATATCCAGTCAAATTCATGAGGGAATTTGTTCTAGTATCTTCTAATTGAAATGACGTGTCGAAGTCATATCCCTGCTCAATCACAATATTAGATACATAAACGGCCATTATTTTGTGATTCTAATATATCTCTAGCTATTTATAATCAGTTATTTATTCAAAATTTCACGAAGTAAAAATTTTATCTCATTAATATCTTTTTTCATTTCATCCAATTCTTTTTTACGCAAATCTTTTTGTGCAATAGAATTGATATATTGATTATATCCGGTAGTATCGCAATTTACGATAGCACCTGTATTTTCATCTCTGTATAAATTTGAGTGTCCTTCTACTTTTATCATCTGAGTGCAATAATTCTAAGATCTGCAAATCTAGGTGCTTGTGATTGATTAGAACTAGACATTACGATTTTAATTCCATATCCAGTAAATAAATCCAAATTGTCAACCGTAAATTCATATTCTAAAAATTCACCATCCAAACTTTCTCTAACCTTTCTATCTGGTAATCCACTGTTTTTGGATGGATCAACAACTAAGAAACCTTCAGTTGTTTGTTTGAGATTATCATATCCTGGGAATAATTCATATGATTGTTCAATTTCACTAGAATCTGCTTTTACTGTTGTATATAGAAGTCTAAAGTCAACATCTCCAGGTCTTTCTGCAGAAATAATAACTTTAAGTCCAGATGCTGGATTTTGAAGAGTTGTAATATTTGAATAATATACTGATGAATGTGGATCATCAACAATAGAGTTGACACGATTATCATTAGAATAATCAGTGATTGGTTTATTTAATCTGTTGATATTAAGTATAGAACCTGCTTGATCTAAATTTAATATTGGAGAAAGTGCATTGTTTGGATCATTTGAAGTAAATGTAATGGCAGTTGTAAATGATTTATTTCTTGGTAAAGATGTCAAATATTCATTTTGATTTACTTCTGAAGCAACCATTCTTAAAGAAGATAATGAATTCATTGAATTTAATTGAACATCTTCATATCCATTATCATTAAATGAAACTTCTTGTCCATCTACACTGGTTGCGGTTGTTGTTCTAACCTTTGCTGTTGCAAAAGTAGTTGATCCTGGAGTAGTTATATCATATGATGGATTGATTGAATTGAATACCAAGTTTTCAGAAGCAGTAACAGAATCTCCTCCAATTAATTTTTCATCATTAAAGGATAATTGTGGGTAATTTTTTGTTGGAGATATAGATCCATCGGAGGATCTATCTATTCCTTTAGTATTTGATCTATCAATTTTGACATAGTAACTATCAATATCAATTGGAACATCATTAGAACTGGATGCATCTGGAGAAATTGCAGTGTTAATTCCACTAATTCTTCTTAAAGAAACTCCACCAAATTCATATTTTTCAACAACACTATTTACTGAGTGATTAATTGCAATTGTTCCATCAATACCTCTTCCATTTGAATTGATAGTCAATGTGGTTCCACTTGCATTATTATATGCAATAATTTCACCTCCAATTTTTACATATCCAAGATTAGTTCCATCGACAGTTTGTCCCTCAAAAGTTGTAAAATCTGCTGTAGAACCTACATTTATAGATGAAGTTTCTCCGACAGTAAGTTCCGAATTTAATACTGTTGCTGGAACATCTGATTTGATGTTATCAATAACTAATTTATTGGTTCTTGAATACATTCCATGATTGAAATGATCTACTTTAAAGTAATCCCCAGAATAAATTCCACCATCAGCAGTAGAAGATATAATTGTAGTTCCTGCAACAGAAACAATTGTGGTGGGATCACTATAATAACTAACTGCTGCCCCCACAGAAAATTCACGATTAGTACCACTACCACCAAATTCACCCTGAACATTAGTGAGATATAAAGTATCAACACCATGAACGTTAGCAATTGTTATCCTCGCATCTCTACCGGTTGGATTTGTAGCAGATGTTGATGAAGTTACAATTCCAACTACATCACCAATTTGATATCCCGAACCATAATCTGGATGGAATTCAGAATGTGCAACTCCAGTAATGACTCCATTTGAATCTGTATTAATGCGAAGTTTAAGTCCCTCACCTTTACCAGAATAATTAAATGTATCTACTACTGTTTCGAGGTTTGCTAAACTTACTGGATAATTCTGTCCAGCTTCAGTCAATGTTGTAGCATCACTGACAGAACTTCCTTGTCCAACAATAATAGCTGAACCATCATTATTGAAACCTCCAGCAAGTTTTCTGCCAACACCTAAAGTTGTAATCATATGAGCTGCAGTATTTGGATCCACTGTATTAATACCAATTCTTCCTGTTTTTGGAAGAACTGTAATAGGATTATTAATTAATTTTGAAACATAATCGTTACTCTGATCTAGAGGTGGATTATAGAAATAAGCAGTTCCAGAACTTTGTGTGAATTCTGCTTTATAAAGTTTAAATTTCAGATCTTGGTTCTGATCAGTTGACCAAATAGATCCATTTTGAGACTTGAATAGAGATCCAAGAGCAAACTGTTTAGTATAAATGACTTGATCAACATCAGGAAGTTGCTGTGTGTTAACAGTTTTATCTCCCATAACAGCCGTCCACACTTCATATTCATCACTTTGATCTGATATTAAAACTATTGCATACTCTCTACCAGGTGCCAAGAAAATTGGTTCTGGGAATCTAACATTTGTAGCAATTTCTCCAGTATTTGATGTTTGAATCAGTTGTGTTTCAACACCATTAACACTACCTCTTGGTCTAAGAGTCACTGGTTATCCAATAGTTGTAAGTGTTGGTGTTCCCAACTGAGTTTCTCTCACTTCTACTCTTATTGGTGCATTACCACTATCAATTCTGGCAAAAAATACATCTACAGATGTTAAAAATACTCCATTCACGTCGTCATCAGTATCAATATCAGATTTGACTTGAATATTTCCACCAACAGTAAATGTTTGTGCTAGAGGATCGGTATATTCAACATTAACAGATCTTGTCAGATTAAAGTTTGTAGTACTTGAAATATCTGTTCTTGTGGTTTCTCTTGCAACTGTTGCTTGGAATCTCAAAACAGTCCCATTTGCAGTATAGGATGTTTCTGCAAAAGAAATTTCATTGCTTCCAGGTAATCCTTTATCATTTGTGGAACTAGACGTTAATTTATAAGTTTTTGTTCCTGTACGCAATCTAACACTTGGTGTTGAATTTGCATGTGGAGGTCTGATAAAGAATGATCCATTAAGATCTCCAAAATTATCCGAAATTAATCTAATATTCTTTACAGAAGCAATAGCATTACTAGTTTGTCCAACTAATTGCATACCAGATTGAATATATCCAAAATATTCACCCTGTGCTCTCTTGCTAAGTGCATTAACATCAACATTGAGAACATTTGATGTAGAACTATAAACTGAACCTAAAATTTGAGATTTATTATATGGATTTTGATTATATGTTGAATCTGGACTTGAAATACTTCCTGATTTATGATCAGGTCTACATACTCTAAATCTAATCCTTTCAACACCTCCTATAGACCCAATTACAGTTTCTCCAACTGTAAATGCTGCAGATACATTTTCAATTTCTATAAGTTTTGGAATTACATCAACTTCACTTCTTCCATCTAAGAATTGATAATATCTTGTATTTGGTTTTAAGTTGGATGCATTAAATTCTACATTTCTAGATCTAATAAAGAACTGATCATTAGTGCCGACTACTTCATTACGAACACTGGTATCTACAGTATCAAAAGATCCTCTAGAAGTGCTTGAGGCATTGAAAGAGAAATTTCCTACCTGCCTTGCAGCATTTCTTCTTAGTGATCTTCCACTTCCTCCACGAACGAAGACATTGGACCTAATATTAGAACTTAGATTATTAGTCAAACTGACATTATTTCTTCTAGTTATTCCACGATCAACATTTCTATCTGCAAGTTGAACTGTTCTAGTCCAATTATCAACTGCAGGATTTAGTGTAACTGTGCCATTATAAACAACGATATTGAATGGGTTTACATTTTCAATTTTGGTGGCAAATGGTTGTTCTAACCAATCAATCTGATCATATGCAAGTGTTAATGAATTGCCAGTTTTTTCTATGTTCGAATCTAAAAGAACTAGAGGTGTGGTTGAATACTTATCTGCACTTAAATCTAAATTTTCTGGGGTAAAATTATCTAAAGTAGCTACTAATGATTCTAATGAATTACTACTAATATCAGAATTAAGTGTCCTTGAATCTTCATCAACTAATGTTGTTGATTCAAAAGTATCAAATCTAGAATCATCAGAGAAGTCATCAACAAAAAATCCACTCTTAAATCTATCAGAACCTTCGGAATCTTTTATCTGTAATGTTTGAGTATTAACTTCAAGTAAAGAGAGAGTTGTTACTCTTTCTAAATTTTCTACTCTATCTTCAATGATACCAATATCTCTCATCGTATATCTTCTATTATCGGTTAAGATAATATTTGCATCAGATGCATTATAAAGATATGCAGGATATTCTATAGTTCCAAGTTCTAAAAATTCACCTTTTTTAGTTGGTGGTTTTGGATTTTTAGAGGATACTCCTTTGTCTACAACAAAATTTCCAAGAATATCAAGATAAATTTTATCTATTCTAGGAAGATAGAAACTTTGACTAATTATAGAACCCTCTTTAGGTGCCATAAGTCTCGATGGAGATCCAGTTAATGCCGTTGTTCTCGTATTGAAATCAAATGGAGATCTATCAGTTGTTGTTGATGGATCAAAAACTGCTACTCTGGGTCTGAAATCTAAAGTATCTGTTGCTCTAATAGAACCACCGATATTTGGAATATCTTTTGAGAATCTTTCACTATCATAACTGTTTACTGTAAATACATCTCCAACATCATTTGCAGGAACAGTATAATGATCAAAAATCACTAATAAACGTCTTGAAGGTTCTTGAGTATTCTTATTTCTTACGATTCTAGAATAATCATAATACTGATTTTTTTGTCCTCTGTTTAATTTGAAAGACTGTGTTATATTGCTATAATCACCATATTCTATAGAGTCAATTTGAGCATTGAGTTGAGATTCTTCAAATTTTAGCACTTCCCCTACATCAAAAGTTTTGTCATTCAAATAAACAATTCCTAATTTATTTACATTATTCGTAGCTAAGGGTGATGTGGTGCTATTCGATACAATTCTTGCCACAGCTCCACTATTTGGTCCAATAATATTTTCGCCGATTATTGCATTTGATCCAACATTTGCTATGCCTGCAAATGTAAGAACATCGAGAGTTGGATCAGAACTATTCAATGACTCATAAACAGCAACTACTTTGGAGACATCTGGATAATTCAAAGATATTTCTTCATCTTGAACTCTTAATCCATAATATTCGTTATAAGTTAATCCATCATTTTTAGAAGTTGCCGTAGCAGTACCAGACTCTTTTAATTTAGATCTATTTACAAAAATAACCCTACTTCTATCATAATTTTTAGTTTTACTCTGAATTCCAGTCTTAAGAGCGGTTACATTAACAACATTATTAGATGAGTTTGTCAATCCCTTTATAGTTACTACACTTGAAGTCTGACTAAAAGCATCTGATGATAGAGGTGCGATTACACCACTATTGTCAGTCAAGGAAAATCTCTCTTGATCGAAATTGACCCAAGTAGAATCTGTCAGACTAGTAATACCACTAATATCAAGTGTTAATGTGTTATTTGAAATATTTTGACCCGCTAACTGTTCGATCACAAATAATTGTGAAATGGAAAGATCAACTGCAGAAGCATTTTGCTCTGGTAATGGTGCAAATAATGTTCCAGATCCTTTTATAACGGGTGCACCTATGAATCCATTAACTTGAATTTCTGATGTTGGCAAACCACCTTCAAAAACTCCAAGAACACTGCTGATACCACTTAACCCGTCCGATATTCCGGAAATCTCAAATGATAATGCATCTGCTGCGACACTAGTTACTCTATTATAAGTTTCTGTAGATAAACCAGCTTGCTGATATCTAATTACAGTATCGGTATTAATTCCAACAAAAGTACGTCCGGGAGAAGTTACTGTACCAGTAGGACTGATTACTAATTGGGATACAGAACCGGGAAAACTGAATAAATCTAAAATTGAATCTGCCTTAAATTCTGGTAGATTACCATCTACAGCTTGTTTTACAGATTTAATATTTTGTGTATTATACGCACGAACTTCCTTCACAGATCTTGAAGACTCTATGCCATTAATCAATAAAATTTCACCTTTAGCAAACGTTCCAGAAGTCTGCCTCAAGAAAATTTGATCGGATGCTCCATCTGCTATTGCAAAACCACTGGCTCCTGTGCTCTTTCCTTTAATAAGGAAAGACTCTTTTAAATCTGATGCTGTAACAGCACTATTTAAAGTTAGTCTTGTATATGTTTGAATATCATATAATCTTAAGTCCCAACTAGTAGTTGCATCAATATATGGAGAATCTGTTAAATTAAATGAATATACTCTAGCTTCTCCAATTTGACCTCCCACGCCTCCTAATTGGGAATATAGTTGAATTGTTTTTCTTAAATGTGCTAATCCAGTTACATTATTAACTTTTAATATATTTCCCATTTCAAATGGGACTGTAACATTTTTAATATCCTCAGTATCTCTTGGTTTATCAATATCAATAGTAGTGGATGATATTTTTTCAATATCATACCCCTTAACATATGCCTTTCCTGGTGATATTTTTAATGCAGATAAATTATCTGAAGGAGTATTTCCTTCATCAGTTTTTTCATTGGAGAAATATACACCATCATTACCCAATCTATTATTTAAAGACTCTTCTAGATCTAGATCAAATGAATTTACCGTATAATTTCCAGACTCATCAAATGTTCTTCTTGCTAACTCATCACGAATCAAATTATAAGTAGTTTTTGTTATTATCTTTTTAACTTTTCCATTTTTCAACCTTAGTAACTCTACAAAATTAGTGTCATTAGTATCTGTTAATGATCTTTTTGCAAGAGTTAATGTAATTTGTAATCTATCCGCACCAGGTGATGCATAATTTGAAAATCCCTTCGCATTATCGAATAAAGACTCATCGTCTTTTGCATTGATTAAGGATTCATTAATTTCTAATCCAACTCTATATGATGGAGTATTTGTATAAAAGTCTAAAAGAATTGTTTGATCTAAGACATTTACAAAATATCCTCTTATAAAGTAAACACCATTAGCAATTGATGCAGATGATCCTATTGCAGTTGCATCAGAATTAATTGCCGAAGCAAATGGAGTTCCAGAATTTATTGTAGTATTTCCATAAACAACATTTTTATTAGAAGTCAATAATTCTCCATCTTGGAATTGTGTAAATTGCGAATTATTATCAGACTCTAGATATTTTACATATAAAGTTATATACTCTACATCATCACTTTCTGTTGGCAAAACTACCTTTTGAACTCTAGCAGTAACTCCAGAAACCTGACCTGTTATCGTTTCTCCAACAAATCTGTCAATATATAACGATATATCAATTCCAAATTGTGTGGTATTTAATTTTACGGCATAAAACTGCCCATCATATGAAGGATTTCCTGGAATAACAACAGATCCTTCTTTAAATATATGAGTTCCAAATTTTTCTACTTGATTTTGGAGAATCGACTGTAGAGTCGTCAGTTCTCTAGACTGAACTGGATATCCTGGTTTAAATAAAACTTTTAGAAAGTTTTTTGTAGAGTCAAAATCATCATAATATGGATTGACATTTAAATTTGTTTTTTGCGACATTTTTCTTTAGAATTCCAGAATAATTTTGATGTCTTCTTTTTGCCTAGAGTCTCTCGTTACAAGAGAACGATTATCAATGTAAATAATATCTCCCGTGTTTTTATTTATCTCAGGTTCAGCAACACCTCCAGAGAAAGTTACTCCCAAACTTACTTGTTTGGATCCAACTATTGTTGTAATTCCACTAAAAGCTATATCAACTGATCCAGTAATTGGAGATATATTATTTGTTGTTGAAGCAAAACTAACAACATTTGCTTTTGCTGTAACATCATTTCTATCAGTTTGATCAAGAGTATTTCCAAAATTCAAAGATCGGTCTTGATAATATTTTAAAACTCTTGTTTCTGCATCATAAGATGCAATATAACCTCTAGCAGTTCCGTTATCAGTAGATTGAGTTATTGCTGTACCAACAGTAGGTGATCCACTAAATGCGCTAGTTAACTTAATAGATCCTAATGAGGAGTATTGACTTCCGGTAAAAATTGTTCCTGCTAAACTGTATTTTTCTGGATTTTTGACAATTCCAACTTGAGCAAATTTTGTGTCAGTTGGAAAATCTTTAGTAGAATCATCAAATCTAGAATAAATTAAAACCTTATCAGCACCCAATTCTGAATATAAATCATAACCATGTCCTCTAGATGGAGGAATAATTGGAATTAATTTTGCTGGATTTGAAATATTTTGATTACTATCATGTCCAAAATCAACAATACCAAAAGTATATCCACTACCACCAGAAACAACAGTTGCTTTTGTAATAGAACCAGACGTATCAACTTCTATATTTACCTTTGCTCCTATTCCATCTCCTTTGATATCATAAGTATCCGACTTATAAATCCCACTCCCACCGTTTTCGATATATACAGTTTTTATCTGATTATTATTTACTATAGAATCTCCAGAATCTCTTACACTTTGAATTTGAAAATCAGTAGATGTTCCCCAATCATTTGGAAGAACAATATATTCTGTAGAATCAAACTTTACAATATCACTAGAAGATATTGTAAACAAATATTTCCAAATATATCCATCTCCACTAGTTCCTGCCGCGGATGGTTCTAAATCTGTAAAAGTTGGTTCATCTTGAGATGTATTTCCATTTACATTGGATGCTCCTCCAATATCACCATGAGATCCATTATAAAGACAAATATAAACTCTAGATTCACTATTTACAACATAGTAGTTAGTATCATAAAGTCTTGCACTTTGAGCATTTGGGGATAAATTAAAAATACTATAGTCATGACGATACATGTCATACTTGGTATTTGAAGTCCAGGAAACTTTTCTTACAATTCTTCTAACATTAGAACTGGTCAATTTTTTACCAAACAATGAAGTATTTCTATAATGACTCAAATATTGTTGATTATCAACAGGACTTGGGGGATTTGATGGAGTATCTCCCCATGAAGTGCTTCTACCAAATCCCACAGGAGTGAATGTTGTTCCCGGATTTGATAATCCTAGAAAAACATAATATGAATTATTAGTGTCTAATATAGAATCTACAAAATTATTAGCATTCGCAATTCTAAATTGGTCTGTTACTATAGCAGCCATATTACATAGTTTTTAGATATTTATATCGTTTAGTTTAGTGTTTCTGTAAGTGCACCTGTATTTCTAAGTCCTTCACCCCTTCTTTGAATTGTTGGGAATGTAGATAATCCAACATCAACTGTTTTTCCAGAAACTCCAATGGCAATTGGAGAAGATGATCTAATAGAATTACCAGATAATCTACCCCAAGAGAATGTGCCAGTATTTCCATTAGCAGTTAGTCCAGTAACATCAGTTCCAGAATCAATATTGCAGGTAATAATTCCAACACTTCCGTTAGAAGATATTTGTCTAACATAATAAACATTATCTACAAATGTTGTTCCAATACCAACTACGGCAGCATTTGAATCATCTACTGATGTTACTCCACTTCCAATTGTGGTATTTTTAATAAGTATTGGGAATCCAACATCTAAAGTATTAGAACCACTATTGAATATATTTGGAGATACATCAAGTGTAAATTTAAGTGCTTTTGAATGGCCACTAGTAGGAGTGACTGCTTCAATTTCAGTCACATTTCCAGAGAAACCTCTTATAGTTTCAATCTTATTCAAATTCTCAAAATTGGTATTGGGAAGTGGTACAATAGTTTTTGGTGCTACTGTATAACCAAATCCAGGATTTGTTATTGTAGTTGCTGTAATTGCTCCGTTAGTAACAGTCGCTGTTGCAGTAGCAGTTGTTCCCACACCTACATTTTGTGGATCGTCGATTTGTAAAGGATTTTGGAATTTAATATTGACAGTAGATCCAACATATCCACTTCCAGAATTTCCTGGATCAATAGTAAGAGAAGAGACAGTTCCACCAGCACCGATTGTTGCAATTATATTTGCTGGAGACGGATCTTCCTTGCCATCAATAATTATACCTTTAAAAGTATAAGTTTTAGAAACATCATTTGATTCTTCATAACCAAAATTGCTTATATCATCAACAAAAATTTCTGTATCAGAAGTCCCAACATCTTTAATAATTTTTGCGGTTGGATAAATTTGAGCAATTATAGATTGTCTCTTTTTAGAAACAAATTCACCGTTAATTTGTCTATCAATTTTTTGTTTCGTCCAAGACATTGGTTTTAAATTTATCTCGTCAATTCCTTCATCAACATATAAACTAGTTTCAAATTTATCGGACGATGTTAAATCAAAGATTGTTCTCGAATCTTGCGTTTTTGTTTCAAGAATAGTATCATTTTTATAAATTCTAATAATGTCACCTTTTTCTAAAGTTGGAGGAACATTATTTACTTGAAGATCATCTTGTCCTCTTGTTCCTCTATAATAAAAAATATCAATTTTATCCTCTGGTTTGGGTGCAACACTAAACGAAAATGATGTTCCACCATTAAATACATAAGATTCTCCAGGTTCTTGAAGAATTCCATTTAAAAATATTATTAATAAATTTTGTAGATCAAAAGAAGAGTCTTCAGGTTGCTGGAAACTTAATAATGATCCATTATAAAATAGTGGAAATACTACTCTAAATCCATCTTGGAAGTTCTTAACAGAATCAATATAATCAAGTTCTCCAAATTGCCAAGAAGCAAAATTGTCATTAAATACTTCCAATACTGTCAGTTCAAATTCTGATAATGGAGATGTTAAACCTGCAGCAGTTACAAGTCCAACAGGTTTAAATACATCACCTTTTCTGAATGAGTATCCACTTCTCGCAATATTAAAATTATTCACAGAATGATATGTTGATCCAATACCTGTAGTCGAACTTGCTCCAACATTAATATTGAGCAATAATCCAATTCCAGTATCTGTTGTTGAACCCAATCCAACTCTAGACACACCAGTAACTTCAAGATTTTCATATGAAGGTTCAGAAACAAATATTTGTGTTTGATTAGAATAATTGGATCCACCATTAGTTACATTGAATGTCAATGTTCCTCCTGTTCCTACAGGTGAAGCAGTTATTACTGCACCGGAACCATTTCCAGTTGGATCAACAATAGAAACACCGATTGATACTATAGAATTATATCCTGATCCAAAGGTTCCACCTGTTATTCCTGTAGTAAGACCTGTTATAGTTCCACTACCATTAATGATAGCAGTAACAGCAGCACCGACAAGTGGTGCATATCCTTGACCACCAGTAGATCCAAGAGAAATAATGACTCCACCTCTGGGAAGTTGATTTTGATTTACATCAGATTCTGATATCAAAAGACTAGTAGGATCTGAATTGTCTGTTCTAATTCCACTAAAAATAATAGAAGATGGTCCATCTACACGGGTAACGGTAAACACCACATCTGTGCTCGACCATGATGGACTAGTGACCGTAATTGTATCACCGACTTCATATCCAGTACCTCCATCATTAATAGTTGGAGTAGCACCAATTGGATAAGAAGGTCCTAAACCAATAGTAACATCAAATTCAATATCAGTAGTGGATCCTCCAGCATTAGCGGTTACAGTATGGGTGCCACTGGAGCTGTTAGATGTATATCCACTGGTATATTCTAAAGTTAACACTGGTGAAGGTGGATATCCAACTGAGGTTGGATCAATGATTGAAAAATTATTTAATGGATTATTTTCAGTTGTTGGTGTTTGGAAGATGCCATTAATAAATACAACTCCATTTCCACCAGTTGTTCCGATTCCAGTGGTATTTGATCCACCAACAGTTATTGCAAAAGTTCTGCCAATTCCAGTAAACTCATCAGAAAAGTCATCAAAAATTTCATTCGTAGTATAATCCTTTCTAAGGAATACTCTTCCAGTAAAATCTGAGGTTTCAAATTTTAAATTATTTTCAGTTCTAGTAATATTTGAATTTCCTCTGGGTGGATTTGTAAAGAAAATACTATCTCCAACAATATTGTAAGATCCTCTGTATATTCTTGTTGAAGTTGCATCAGTATGTGATGCTGCAGTTGATCCTACATGACCTCTTTCAACTTCAACTATTGTAGATGATCCTATACCGGTTATTGGTCCACTAGCAGTTGTTCCAAGACCAACATTAATAATCTTCATATATTCATCATCAATTTCTAGTATATCACCAGGTGATATTGTTGAAATTCCACTCAAGGCAAAAGTAGTATCCGTTGCAGAAATACCTCCATCATTTCCGGTCAATGTTTGAGAAATTTTAGTAAAAGCAATTGGATATTGAGCAATATTATCAATAGTAATTAACGTTTTTTCGTTTCTCTTTGCCATTGCAAATTCATGAGCATTTCCACTACCCAAACC
>Ga0160423_10002068_pt1 | contig 16817 bp, 15 predicted proteins | sample CRUFie14St8metaG_FD_108191 | JGI IMG/M metagenome (GOLD analysis project Ga0160423, IMG submission 108191) | Marine microbial communities from the Costa Rica Dome - CRUD Field 142mm St8 metaG | ecosystem: Environmental > Aquatic > Marine > Oceanic > Photic zone | place: Costa Rica: the Eastern... | reverse complement strand
GCTGACCCGGGTGACAGCCATTCTGGCTGCCTGCTTTTTTGCGACATCACTGATCCTTGCTATCATGGCAGGTGCTGGTCGCGAGAATGTGTCGATCATCGACGAGGTGATCAACGAAACCCCGGCAGCGCCTGCATCCGGCCCGGCTGTTCCCAGCGACTGAGTAATCCGGCATTTGGCCTAATCCCAACGGTGGACTGTGCGATGGACATGTGTCCGCGACGGATTGAAACCGTTCGTAACGGCATCGGTGCAACGCCATCGCCCGCCATCCATTGTCAAGACGGAAAATTTTCAATTTAATCCCATATGATGTGATTTTGGGCCTTACCAAAAACATCATCTTGGGGTAATACCGTGGTCCATGCCTCGTTATATATTTATCACTGGCGGCGTGGTTTCCTCACTTGGAAAAGGACTTGGCGCCGCTGCCCTTGCCGCGCTGTTACAGGCGCGCGGCTATAAGGTGCGCCTGCGCAAACTTGACCCCTATCTGAATGTCGACCCCGGCACCATGTCGCCAACGCAGCATGGTGAGGTATTTGTGACTGATGACGGTGCCGAGACCGATCTGGATCTGGGGCATTATGAGCGGTTTACCGGCGTTCACGCGCGCAAATCAGATAATGTGACAACGGGCCGGATCTATTCCGATGTGCTGGCCCGCGAACGTCGCGGTGATTACCTCGGCGCCACGATACAGGTCATTCCGCATGTGACTGACGCCATCAAGGCGTTCGTCAAATCCAATCATGAAGATGAAGATTTCATTCTGTGTGAGATCGGGGGCACTGTCGGGGATATCGAATCGCTGCCGTTCCTTGAGGCCATCCGCCAGCTTGGCAACGAGCTCGGCCGCGAACAGACCTGTTTCCTGCATGTCACGTTGCTTCCCTATATTGCGGCGGCTGGCGAATTGAAGACAAAGCCGACGCAGCACTCTGTGAAGGAGTTGCAGTCGGTCGGTATCCAGCCCGACATCCTGTTGTGTCGTACCGAACATCCATTGCCGGATGAGCAGCGAGGCAAGATCGGACTATTCTGCAATATCCGGGAATCTGCCGTGATTCTGGGGCTGGATGTGAACAATATCTATGAGGTTCCGCTGTCCTATCACGAACAGGGGCTGGACCGCGAGGTTGTCCGGCATTTTGGCCTTGAAGACAAAGCGCCTGACCTGACCGCCTGGCAGCGTATATGCGACGGGATTGCCAGCCCTGACAGTGAGGTGACGATTGCGATCGTCGGAAAATACACATCGCTTCAGGATTCCTACAAATCGCTGGGTGAGGCGCTGTTCCATGGCGGGATTGCAAACCGCACAAAGGTCAATATTGAGTGGATTGATTCCGAATTGTTCGAGACCGAAGATGCTGCCATCGAGGCGTTGCATCATGTCAGCGGCATCCTTGTGCCTGGCGGGTTTGGAGAACGCGGTTCAGAAGGCAAGATCAGGGCAATCCAGTTTGCCCGTGAGCATGCCATTCCCTATTTCGGTATCTGTTTTGGCATGCAGATGGCGGTGCTGGAAACCGCGCGCAACATCGCCGGCATGAGTGGTGCCGGGTCCAGTGAATTCGGGACGCCTGAGATTTCGCTCGTGGGTTTGATGACAGAATGGACATCGGGCAACGCCACGCAGCAGCGCAGCGCAGATGATGACCTTGGCGGCACAATGCGGCTTGGTGCCTATCCGTGCCTCCTTGAAGCCGGCACGCTTGCGCATCAGCTTTATGGCAGTGAAGAAATTTCTGAACGGCACCGCCATCGCTATGAAGTCAATATCGCCTACAGTGATACGCTGGAGGCAGCAGGTATGAAGCTGTCTGGTATGTCACCTGATGGTCATCTGCCAGAAATTGTCGAACGTCCCGACCATCCTTTCTTTGTTGCGGTGCAGTTCCATCCCGAGCTGAAATCAAAGCCGTTCGACCCGCATCCGCTGTTCACCGGATTTGTGGCGGCATCCATGGAAAAGTCGAGGCTCGTCTGATGACAGAGGGAAGGCACGCATCATGAAGCAAGTGCCAATCGGTGACATCGCCTGCGGGCCGGATCAGCCGCTGCTGCTTATTGCCGGGCCGTGTCAGGTGGAAGGGCGCGACCATGCGCTGTTCTGCGCCGAGCGGCTGGCCACCATTGCGGTGAATGCGGGGATGGGGTTTGTCTATAAATCATCCTTCGACAAGGCCAACCGGACATCTGCGGATGCCGCGCGCGGTGTTGGTATCGACGAAGGATTACAGATCCTGGCCGAGGTGCGTGCCGCCATCGGTTGTCCGGTGCTGAGTGATGTGCATCTTCCCGATCAATGTGGCCGCGCCGCAGAGGTGCTGGATATATTGCAGATACCTGCCTTCCTGTGCCGTCAGACAGATCTATTGCTGGCAGCGGCCGCAACCGGCGCTGTGGTGAATATCAAGAAAGGTCAGTTTCTTGCGCCCTGGGATATGACGCATGTAGCTGCAAAGGTGGCAGGTGCAGGCAATGAACATATCCTGCTGACCGAGCGCGGGACATCCTTTGGCTATAACACGCTGGTGTCTGATATGCGCGGCTTGCCGCAAATGGCGGATATTGGCTATCCGGTGATTTTTGACGCCACCCATTCTGTCCAGCAGCCTGGTGGCCTTGGTGGACGTTCAGGCGGCCAACGCGAATTTGTGCCGGTTCTGGCGCGCGCCGCGGTGGCTGTCGGGGTGAACGGGTTGTTTATGGAAAGTCATGAAGATCCGGACAATGCCCCTTCTGATGGGCCCAATATGGTGCCGCTGGATGCCATGCCCGACATTCTGGCGCAGTTGCAACGCCTTGATGCGGCGCGACGGGACGGCTAGACAACGACGTTGCGTATGAGGGGGACACCATGACAGCAATTGAAGACATACAGGCACGCGAAATCCTGGATTCACGCGGCAACCCGACGGTTGAGGTCGATGTTATCCTCGAAGATGGCAGTTTTGGCCGTGCCGCTGTCCCGTCGGGCGCATCAACCGGCGCGTTCGAGGCTGTGGAACTGCGTGATGGCGATGCCGAACGCTATGGCGGCAAAGGGGTGATGCAGGCCATCGATGCGGTGAATTTCGAGATATTTGATGCGCTTGTTGGTGCGGACCCGCTGGATCAAGCCAGCATTGACCAGGCGATGATTGATCTGGATGGCACGCCAAACAAGGTGCGGCTTGGTGCGAATGCGCTTCTTGGTGTGTCGATGGCAGTGTCACGCGCCGCGGCCGATTGCGTTGGGATGCCTCTTTGGCGCTATCTCGGCGGGGTCCATGCGCATCTGCTGCCAACACCAATGATGAATATCATGAATGGTGGTGCGCATGCTAACAACGCGCTGGATGTTCAGGAATTCATGGTCATGCCTGTTGGCGCCGACCATTTCCATGACGCTTTGCGTATGGGCGCAGAAATCTTTCATGCGCTGAAATCCCTTCTGGCAGCAGCCGGGCATTCCACAGCAGTCGGGGATGAGGGCGGTTTCGCACCGGCGATCAATTCGACCGGCGAGGCCATTGACTATATCACCCGTGCGATCGAGACCGCGGGATATAGTGCGGGCAAGGATGTGATGATTGCACTCGACGCCGCGGCCACTGAATTTCACGCTGATGGCGCTTACCATCTGAAAGGGGAGGGGCGCAGCCTGTCCTCTGACGAGATGGTGGATATGTGGTCCAAACTGTGCCGCGAGCATCCGATTGTGTCGGTTGAAGATCCGATGGATGAAGAAGACTGGCATGGCTGGGCACGGTTGACAGGCGAACTGGGCGATCGCACCCAGATTGTCGGGGATGATCTGTTTGTGACCAATCCTGAACGTCTGGCGCGCGGCATCACTGACGATTCAGCCAATGCCATTCTGGTCAAAGTCAATCAGATCGGGACCTTGTCGGAAACCCTGCAGGCTGTCGAAATGGCGCAAAAGGCCGGGTTTGGCGTGGTGATCTCGCATCGCAGCGGCGAGACCGAAGACAGTTTCATTGCTGATCTGGCGGTGGCGACCAATGCCGGCCAGATCAAGACAGGGTCCCTTTCCCGGTCTGACAGGCTTGCCAAATATAACCAGTTGCTGCGGATTGCCGAAGAACTGGACTCATCCGGATTATATGCGGGGCGCAGCATTCTGCGCGACTGAGGGCAGGCCTGCAGCCAATCGTGGTCTGAATTGCCGCACATTAATAAAAATGAGGGAATCCCGCGATTCGCTTTTATGTTGACGTGACGAATCGGCTTTGATTCACTGTGCGTGCTGGGAGTTTAACCCCCGTCACAGGAGCGCACGGATGTATGTCGCACGGCAAAGGCTGATTTTCATGACTGGCAGTTTTCTGCTGACCTCTGCGCTGGTCCTGTTTTTCGGTTTTCATATCATCGCTGGTGATCGCGGCATTCTCGCGCGTCCGGAGTTGGACCGGAAAATCATCCTTGCCGAGGAAAAGCTGGAATTGCTGCAAAGACATCAGCAATTTCTGGCGCAGCGTATTGGCCTGATGCAGAGCGATTCTGTCGATGCGGACATGCTGGCCGAAACAGCGCGTGCCGAACTCGGCCTTTACGCGCCGAATGATGTCATTATTACAATCGATCTTTCGAATTTGAAATTTTCGGAAGATTTGGTTGATTGATAAATAAACCATAATTCAGTTTATTAGTATTTTTCTGTTTAAATACAGATTAATAAAATAATTGCAAAAAATATATTTTCGAGGAAAGCTTGCCTTTATCCGGGGCGGCTTTTCGCAGGCCATCCCCGAATGTGCCGATGATCAGCAAACTGGCAGCCAAACCGCTATCACACCGATTGCGACTGGCGAAGAAAGCCAACGGGGAGACTTATGGCAGAGACAACAAAAGCACCGCGCAAACGCAAACCGGGGCGGCCGCCAAAGGCAGCTGCCGCGAAGGCGGCAATCAATGACATGCCACCCACCGAAGAGCTTGTGTCGATGTATCGCGACATGCTGTTGATCCGGCGGTTTGAGGAAAAGGCCGGGCAACTCTATGGCATGGGTCAGATTGGCGGCTTCTGCCATCTCTACATTGGACAGGAAGCGGTTGTTGTCGGCCTGCAATCCGTCAGCAAGCCTGGCGATACGGTTGTGACCTCCTATCGCGATCATGGCCATATGCTGGCATGCGGTATGGAAGCCGACGGGGTCATGGCTGAACTGACCGGCCGCGAAGGCGGTTATTCGCGCGGCAAGGGCGGCTCAATGCATATGTTCAGCCGCGAAAAGAATTTTTTTGGCGGGCATGGGATTGTCGGGGCGCAGGTGCCAATTGGCTGCGGTTTGGCCTTTTCCCACAAATATCGCGAAGAGGCGAATGTCTGCCTTACCTATCTTGGTGATGGTGCGGTCAATCAGGGTCAGGTCTATGAAAGCTTTAACATGGCGGCCTTGTGGGACCTTCCCTGCCTTTTTGTGATTGAAAACAATCAATATGGCATGGGTACGGCCGTCACGCGCGCGGCAGCGGGGCGCTCGCTTGCCGATCGCGGTGCTGCTTATGGCATCCCCGGACGACAGGTTGACGGCATGGATGTTCTGGCTGTTCGCGCGGCGGGGGCGGAAGCGCTGGCACATTGCCGTTCTGGCAAGGGGCCGTTCATCCTTGAAATGAAAACCTATCGCTATCGCGGCCATTCGATGTCCGATCCAGCGAAATATCGCACGCGCGAAGAAGTGGATGCGATGCGCAAACAGCATGATCCAATCGACCAGCTGCGCGATGTTCTGATGAAACAGAGCATGACGGAAGAGGCGCTCAAGACTATCGATTCAGATGTGAAGGCGATTGTTACGAAGGCAACCGAATTCGCCCAGACCAGCCCGGAACCTGATGTGTCCGAGCTGTTTACCGATATTCTGAAACCGCTTGCCGGCGACATGGCTGGCGATGCGGCCGGCATGGAGGGCTGATCCATGGCGATTGAAATTCTGATGCCTGCCCTGTCACCAACCATGGAGGAAGGGACGCTTGCAAAATGGCTTGTCGCTGAAGGTGATGCGGTGCGCAGCGGCGATGTGATCGCTGAAATTGAGACCGACAAGGCCACCATGGAGGTGGAAGCGCTGGATGATGGCAATATCGGCAAGCTGCTTGTCGCAGCTGGAACCGATGCGGTGAAAGTCAATATGCCGATCGCCATCCTGCTGGAAGACGGGGAAAGCGCCGATGATGTGGCTGCAGTGACAACTGCAGCGCCAGTCGCGCCAGCGGTCCCGGCCTCGCCAGTCCCGGCATCTTCTGGTGCCGAATCTGCCGTGTCTGTCCCGTCTGCCGCGCCGGCGACTGTCAGCGAGACGGTGGCATCCGAACCGGTTGCCAGTGGCAAGATGAATGACATGACGGTGCGCGAGGCGTTGCGAGATGCCATGGCCGAGGAAATGCGCGCCGACGATCGTGTGTTTGTGATGGGTGAAGAAGTCGCTGAATATCAGGGCGCCTATAAGGTAACTCAGGGGCTGTTGGCTGAATTTGGCGCGAAACGCGTTATCGATACCCCGATTACCGAACAGGGTTTTGCCGGGCTTGGTGTTGGTGCCGCCTTTGGCGATCTGCGCCCGGTCATTGAATTCATGACATTCAATTTTGCCATGCAGGCGATTGACCAGATCATCAATTCCGCTGCCAAGACCCTGTATATGTCGGGCGGCCAGATGGGATGTCCGATTGTCTTTCGCGGGCCAAACGGCGCGGCCAGCCGCGTCGCGGCACAGCACTCACAATGCTATGCCAGCTGGTATGCGCATTGCCCGGGGCTGAAAGTGGTATCCCCCTGGTCAGCGGCAGATGCAAAAGGGTTGCTGAAAGCAGCCATCAGAGATCCAAACCCGGTGATATTCCTCGAAAATGAGGTGATGTACGGGCAGAGCTTTGAAGTGCCGGATGATGACGACTGGGTTGTGCCGATTGGCCGCGCAAATATTGTGCGGGAAGGCAGTGATATCACCATCACGGCCTTTTCCATCATGGTTGGCCGCGCGCTGGAGGCTGCAGACCGGCTGGCTGAACAGGGCATTTCGGCAGAAGTGATTGATCTGCGTACCATCCGGCCGCTGGACACCGACACCATTGTTCAGTCCGTCAAAAAGACCTCGCGACTGATTACCTGCGAAGAGGGTTTCCCCTTCGCCGGGGTTGGATCAGAAATTGCCATGCAGGTGATGGAAAAGGCGTTTGACTGGCTGGATGCCCCAATTGCGCGTGTCACTGGCAAGGATGTGCCAATGCCTTATGCCGCCAATCTTGAAAAACTGGCATTGCCACAGGTTGACGATATTGTCGCTACCGCCATCGCCAGCTGCGAAGGTTTCAGGGGGGCGTCGTAATGGCAATTGATATTCTGATGCCCGCGCTCTCTCCAACGATGGAGTCCGGTACCCTGTCCAAATGGACAATCGCTGTTGGTGATCCGGTGCGCAGCGGCGATGTGATTGCCGAGATTGAAACCGACAAGGCAACCATGGAAGTCGAAGCCGTTGATGACGGGGTGTTGGCGTCCATTCTGGTGGCAGATGGCAGTGACGGCGTTGCCGTAGGTACCGTCATCGCGCGGCTGGCCGAGGATGGCGAGGCGGTTGAAGATGTTGCGTCGGCGGCTGTGCCCCCACCGGCACCAGTATCACCAGCGCCAGTATCATCGGCACCAGTATCAGACCCCGCAGAGGCAAGCGCTGCGTCTCAGATAGATGCTGTGTCAGCAGACCCTGTGCCGGCAGTAGCAGCGCCGGTCCAAACAAGTGCTGTGGCTGCAGTCGCGGCTCCGAAGGCACCTGCCACATCGGCTGATGGCAGTAGAATTTTTGCCAGCCCTTTGGCACGCCGCATCGCCGCTGACCGCGGAATTGATCTGGCGCGCCTTTCTGGCAGCGGTCCGCATGGGCGGATTCTGCGCCGCGATGTCGAAGAGCAGGCTGCGTCACCGGCCCCCGTGATGGCCGGCGCAGCTGGACAGCTGGCCGCATCGGCATCTGCTCCTGTCGCCGGGGCCAGCAGTCTTGAGCCAAACAGCCAGATGCGCAGGATCATTGCGCAGCGGCTGCAGGAATCAAAGGCAAACGCGCCGCATTTTTATCTGACAGTCGATTGTGAAATCGACAATCTGCTGGCCGCCCGCCGGATGATGAATGACAAGGCCGGCGAAGGGGTCAAGATTTCCGTCAATGATCTGGTAATCCGGGCGGCGGCGATGGCATTGATGGCGGTGCCAAAAGCGAATGCAAGCTGGGAAGGTGACCATACGCGCCTGTTCCATCATGCTGATATTGCCATGGCGGTGGCCGTGGATGGCGGGCTGGTGACGCCGGTTGTATGGGCGGCGGAACAGAAAGGCCTCGCTGCACTTTCAGAAATCACACGTGATCTTGCCAGCCGCGCGCGTGATGGCCAGCTGGCGCCCGAGGAATTTTCCGGTGGCAGCTTTACGATTTCGAATCTGGGCATGTATGGCATCCGGGAATTCGCCGCGGTGATCAATCCGCCACATGGCGCTATCCTCGCGGTTGGTGCCGGAGAGGAACGTCCGGTTGTGCGTGATGGTCAGCTGGCCGTCGCCACTGTCATGACTGTTACCTTGTCGGCAGACCACCGTGTTGTTGACGGGGCTGTTGGTGCCGAGTGGCTGCAGGCTTTCAAAGGCTATATTGAGCAGCCTGTAACAATGCTGCTTTAGCGGGGGACCCACCATGGCGCAGGAGAAAAACTTTGATCTGGTGGTCATCGGCGGAGGGCCAGGCGGTTATGTTGCCGCGATCCGGGCCGCCCAGCTTGGCATGTCGGTTGCGCTTGTTGAGCGTGAGCATCTTGGTGGCATTTGTCTGAACTGGGGCTGTATCCCGACGAAGGCACTGTTGCGGGCCGCAGAGTTGCGTCATTCAATCGACGAGATGCAGGCATTTGGAATCACCATCACCGGTGAGGTGAAGATTGATCTTCCGGCGGTTGTCAAACGATCGCGTAAAGTCGCCGAGCGTCTTTCGATGGGGGTGAAACATCTGCTGAAAAAGAACAAGGTGTCGGTGTTTGACGCCGTCGCCAAGCTTGGCGCAAAACAGGGTGACCAGCGCGTTGTCAGCCTGTCTGACGGCGGTGACATTACGGGCAGGAACATCATTCTGGCGACTGGCGCGCGCGCGCGTACGCTTCCCGGCCTTGAAGCCGACGGCACCAAAATCCTGACCTATCGCGAAGCGATGATACCCGAGACCATGCCAAAATCGCTTGTTATCATCGGGTCCGGTGCCATCGGTGCAGAATTTGCCTCATTTTATCTGGATATGGGGGTCGACGTCACGCTGATAGAGGCCATGGACCGTATTTTGCCGGTCGAGGATGAAGAAATATCTTCCTTTGTTCAGAATGCCTTTGAAAAGCGTGGCATGAAGATCATGACCGGTGTGAAGCTGTCCAGCCTTACGGCCAGCAAGGCCGGTGTCACGGCAGCTTTTGACGGCAAACAAGATGACATCAGTGCCGAGCGCGCCATATTGGCGGTTGGCATTACCGGCAATACCGAGGCCCTTGGCCTCGAAGGGACCGGGGTAAAGGTCGAGCGCAATCATATCGTGACTGACAAATCGGGTGCCACCGGCGAACCGGGCATTTATGCGATCGGTGATGTTGCCGGACCGCCATGGCTGGCGCATAAGGCGAGCCATGAGGGTATTGCCTGCGTCGAGCATATGGCCGGCATGAAGGATGCACATCCGATCGCCGATGGCGCGGTGCCGGGCTGTACCTATTGCCGCCCGCAAGTAGCGTCGATTGGATTGACCGAAGCCGCAGCCAAGGCTGCCGGGCATGATATCCGTGTCGGGCGGTTTCCAATGCTGGCCAATGGCAAGGCCATCGCGATGGGCGATGACCAGGGGCTGATCAAGACATTGTTTGACAAGAAGACAGGCGAGCTGTTGGGCGCGCATATGGTTGGCCCGGAGGTGACGGAGCTGATCCAGGGATATGCGGTGGCGCGTACCCTCGAGGCAACAGAAGCGGAACTGATGCAAACCATTTTCCCGCACCCGACACTGTCCGAGGCGATGCATGAGTCGGTGCTTGATGCATATGGTCGCGCCATACATTTCTAGGGTGTGTGAAAATGATGACCCGTGCTAAGTCACGCATCAGGTTGGGAAACATCGTTAAAGGGATATGGTGCCCGGCGCGCCGCACCGAAAGCTAAGTCAGGATGCCGCAACTCAACACCAGCAAAGGCGCACAGCGCCACCCTGAGAAACGCAGGAACCCGGACCGGCCGCAACCGCGCCGGCCAGACTGGTTGCGCGTCAAGGCCCCCGTTTCGGCGGCCTATGGCGAAACTCGGGCCCTGATGCGCGATCTTGATCTTGTTACGGTCTGTGAAGAGGCGGCATGTCCGAACATTGGTGAATGCTGGGCCAAAAAACATGCCACCATGATGATCCTTGGATCGGTTTGCACACGCGCCTGCGCCTTTTGCAATGTGGCCACCGGGCGGCCGGATCTGCTGGACCCGCATGAGCCGGAAAATGTGGCCAAGGCAGTTGCCAAACTGGGGCTGCAGCATGTTGTCATCACCTCGGTTGACCGCGATGACCTTGATGATGGCGGCGCACAGCATTTCGCCGATACGATCAAATTCATCCGGCTCTATTCCGGATCCACCACCATCGAAATCCTGACCCCGGATTTTTTGCGCAAACCCGGGGCGCTGGAGATTGTGGTGGAAGCGCGCCCTGATGTGTTCAATCACAATATGGAAACGGTGCCGCGCCTGTACCCTTCTATCCGGCCGGGCGCACGTTACTTTCACTCTCTGTCGATCCTGCAGCAGGTCAAGCAGCTGGATGCGTCGATATTCACCAAGTCAGGGATCATGGTCGGGCTAGGTGAAAGCGATGAAGAGGTGGGTCAGATTATGGATGACCTGCGCAGCGCCGATGTTGATTTCATGACCATCGGTCAGTATTTGCAGCCAACGCCGAAACATGCCGCTGTTGATCGTTTTGTCGAGCCGGCTACGTTTGAAAATTATGCAAGGATTGGCAAGTCGAAGGGGTTTTTGTTGATGGCATCGACGCCGCTGACACGTTCATCTTACCATGCAGACGACGATTTTGCGGCGCTTCGCGACGCCCGAAATTCGGCGTTGGCGGCAAGCTGACATGACGGTCCATTCTGAAAGGCGGGTCATCCCGCATCGTCCCGAGGACCTGTACGCGCTCGTTGCGGATGTCAGGCGCTATCCTGAATTTCTGCCATGGTGTCTTGCCGCCCGTATCCGGCAGGCAGATGAACATGCCTTGTCGGCTGACCTGATCATTGGTTTTAGGATGTTCCGCGAGCGGTTTACATCCTATGTCGAGCTGAACCCGGAGCAACTCGAGATTGAGGTCAAATATGCCGAGGGCCCGTTCAAATATCTGACCAATTCCTGGCGCTTTCTGCCGCATGAGGATGGCTGCGAGATCGACTTCCATGTTGATTTCGAATTCAACTCGCGCCTTTTGCAGTCGGTGATCGAAACATTATTCACCGATGCGGTGCGCCGCATGGTGCAGGCCTTTGAAACACGCGCAAACGCGCTGTATGGGCGGGCGCCAGAACGGATCTCGGCAGATCAGGCACGGCCTCAGGTGACTGCTCCACAAGGGTAAGCTGCTTCGGTTGCATGCCGGTGCGATGGTGATTTGAGATGGTGCCGGTAAATGATGCTGCCGAAACATGATGTTGGCGGTACAAAATCCGTATCAGGCGTGGTCTTGGCCGGGTATGCCTTCAATTATCAGCTTCAGTGCGCGCATTGTGGCCTGCTGGCGGATGGAAACGCGGTCGCCAGTGAAGTGATGCCGCCAGCTTTGTGTGCTGCCCCCGGCAATAGCACGGCCAAAAAACACCAGCCCGACAGGTTTGTCGGCACTGCCGCCGCCGGGGCCAGCGATACCGGTAATCGATACCGCGAGGCTTGTGCCGTTGGCGTTGCCCAATGCGCCATCGGCCATTTCAGTGGCTGTTTCTGGCGATACCGCACCATGCGCTACCAGCGTGGCAGGGGCGACCCCGAGTAAATCCGTCTTTGCGGCATTGCTATAGGTTACAAAGCCGCGGTCAAGCACTGCCGAGGCGCCAGCGATATCGGTCAGTGCAGCGGCGACCAGCCCGCCCGTGCAGGATTCGGCGCATGTGACCATGATGCCGGCTGCACTGGCGCGGGTAACAAGCTGCTGTGCCAGTCTGGCGATCTCGGCATTATTGGTCTCGGCGTTCACGGCATGATCCCCCACCACCGGATGAGCAGCAAACAGGCAGCTGCCAACACACCTGCAACAATATCATCTGCCATCACCCCGATGCCGCCCGGCAGATTTTCAGCCATGCGCACCGGTCCGGGTTTGACGATATCGAAGAGGCGGAACAGCAGAAAGGCCAACAGATACCAGCGCCAGTCCAGCGGCACCGCCAGCAGGGCAATCCATTGTCCAGCTACCTCGTCTATGACGACTTCCGGGGCGTCATGCCGCGATGTGACGGTCTGGTATCGTCCGGCCGCCAAAACACCCAGCAGACAGACCAGCAGGGTGGCAATCTCAAGCAGCCATGGGGACAGCATCGCGAGGATGGCGGCAAGCACAACCGCAGCTGCCGATCCCCAACTGCCAGGGGCGGGTTTGAAAAACCCGACAGGGCCCAGCGTCGCCAGCATCATCAGGGCGCGATTCTGGCCTGGATCAGCCATCATTATGATCCATCGATGGTGCCGTTATAACCAGCGTGGCGGTGGCCTGTGCGGCAATGCCCTCGCTGCGCCCAGTGAAGCCCAGTTTTTCGGATGTTGTGGCCTTGACGCCAACGCGGTCGACAGGAATGTCGGCGAGGCTGGCAATCCGCTGGCGCATGGCATCACGATGCGGGCCGATCTTTGGCATTTCACAGACCAGCGTCAGGTCCAGATGCTGGATGACAGCCTTTCGGCTTGCACAGCGTTCCACCGCAAATAACAGGAAATCCGCACTGTCCGCATCCTTCCAGCGATCATCAGAGGGTGGAAAATGCGCCCCGATATCACCATCGCCAAGCGCGCCGAAGATCGCATCGCAAAGGGCGTGCAGGCCAACATCGCCATCCGAATGTGCGGCAAGGCCGTGCGGGCTAGGTACATCAATACCGCCAATGCGCGCCGGGCCAGGGCCATCTGAAAAGCGATGCACATCAAAGCCGTTACCAACACGAATATCGGGAATCATCTGGCGGCTGCCTTTCTCGCGGGACATCAGGGCGGTCAGAATATCAAAATCCTCAACCGTCGTCAGTTTCATCAGGCGCCTGTCACCGGCAACCGCTGTCACAGCCTGTCCATCTGCCTCGACCAGTTGGATATCATCGGTAATCCCGATGTCTTTCGGGTGGTCTGCGTGCAGCTTTGCGATATGGGCAAGGCGGAACATCTGCGGTGTCTGGGCGGCAGCAAGGGCTGACCTGTCAACTGTCCCGGCAATCTGGGTGTCACTGATTGTTTTCAGCGTATCCACAACCGGCATGACGGGCAGCGCCGCTGCCGTACCGTCCTGCATGGCCGCAATCAGCCGGTCAATGACAGCTGCAGGCAGTAGCGGGCGTGCCGCATCATGAATGGCAACCAGCATCGACGGATCCGGCATGTCCGTCTCTGTCGTCAGGATGGCGAGGCCTGCCTGTACCGAATCCTGTCGCCTTGCACCGCCGCTGGTAATATCGACACGCCGATCATCTGCCAGCGATCCCAGAATGGTCCTGACCTTTTCCATTTGCGATGACGCGCAGACGATGACGATGCGGGCGCATGCCGGATGCGCCAGGAAGGCGGTCACGGAATGCGTCAGTACCGGTTTGCCGGCCAGTGGCCGAAACTGCTTTTCAAGGCCATCACCCATGCGCTGACCACTGCCGGCGGCAAGGATAATCGCGGCAAGCGGCTGCTGTGTCTGGCTGGTGGTCGCCATCCGGGTGGAGGGTGTAACGCTCATGGCTACGTTATCTCCGAACCGTCAGGCAAAGTCCACCAGCACAAGGCTTGCTGGCTATTGCAGTGTCAAATGCCATTGCCAAGGGCTGGATTGCGCGGATTACATATCTTTTTACTGGAAACGATGCTGCTTTGTGATGCATTATGCTCAAAATTTCAGCAGAGCAGGGGCGAAGAGCCATCGCCCGCAAGATGCATGAGCCTTCTCATCCGTGACATAGCGATTCCGCATGCCGCCATTTTGGCGCCCATGTCGGGTGTAACCGACCTGCCGTTCCGGCGGGCTGTGCGTCGTGCTGGCGGCGGGCTTGTTGTTACCGAAATGGTGGCCAGCGCTGCCATTTTGCGCGAGGTGCGCTCGGAAATGCGCAAATTGCGTACGGATATTATTTCAGAGGCCCCGCTGTCGGTGCAGCTTGCCGGTTGGGAACCGCAGATCATGGCCGAGGCCGCAAAGATCGCCGCGGATCTGGGGGCAACCATCATTGATATCAATATGGGGTGTCCGGCAAAGAAAGTGACAGGTCGGTTGTCTGGTTCGGCCCTGATGCGTGACGAGCCGCTGGCGGCCAGTATTCTGCAGCATGTGGCCCGCGCGGTTGACGTGCCTGTGACGCTGAAAATGCGTCTTGGATGGGATGATAGCTGTCTCAATGCCCCGGTGATTGCCCGTCATGCAGCAGATGCCGGTATCGCGATGATCGCTGTACACGGGCGGACACGCTGTCAGATGTATAATGGCGATGCCGACTGGCAGGCCGTGCGTGCCGTTGTGGACGCGGTAGACCTGCCGGTCATCGTCAATGGTGATATTCGCAATCTAGACGATGTAGACGCTGCGATGACGGCAAGCGGTGCAGCCGGGGTGATGATCGGCCGCGGCGCACAGGGGCGGCCCTGGGTGCTGGCACAGGCAGGCGACCTCCTGCGCAGGGTGGCGGTGCGCCCAGACCCTGACATTGCCACCCGCCAGACAATGATGCAGACACATCTCGACGATATGCTGACGCATTACGGCACGCCGGCCATGCGACTGGCACGCAAGCATATTGCCTGGTATGCGCATGGCCTGCCAGGGGCTGCCGAGTTGCGTGACATCGCCAACAACACAACCGACGCAGCAGCTGTCTTCGCGGCTGTCGACACCTTTTTTGACGGGTTGCAGGCAGCACGGGCGGCATGATGGACGAAATGAACCCTGATCTCGGTCATGATGCTGCAGAAAATGATGCCGCGCTGATCCTTGCGAGTTTGCCGAACCCGGTGTTTGTTCTCGACGCTGAGGATCATTTCCTGTTTCTGAACCAAGCGGCAGAAATGTTTTTTGATTCCAGCGCCGCGATGTTGCACGGCACCGCGCTGTCAGCACAAATTCCTGAGGATTCCAGTCTTAACATGTTGTTGGCGCGTTCGCGCTCGCAGATGGCGTCGGTTGCGGATCAGGGAATTGAAATTGCCGGTCCACGTCTGGGTTTGAAATTGCTGAATGTTCAGATCGCGCCATTTGGTGACCGCAACATGCAGCCGGGCCGGATGCTGGTCACATTACAAGAGCGGGCGCTGGCCGAACGGTTGCGCGGACAATCGGCCTTTCACGGGGCTGCACGATCCATTTCGGCCATGGCAGCCCTGCTGGCGCATGAGGTCAAGAATCCGTTGGCTGGAATCAAAGGTGCCGCGCAATTGTTGCAGGCAGATCTATCGCCGGAAAATGAAAGTTTCGCATCGATGATCGTCGAGGAAACAAACCGGGTCACCGCACTTTTAGATCGCATGGAAGGCTTTGCCGGTGGTGGTGTGGTCGCGCTTGCACCGGTGAATATCCACGAAATTCTGGACCATTGCCTGCGTATTTCGGCGGCCTCCTATGGGGCGTCCATGACCGTTACACGTAGCTATGATCCCTCATTGCCGCCCGTTGACGGTCATCGGGATTTGCTCATTCAGGCCTTTCTAAATATTATTAAGAACGCATTTGAAGCATCTGAAAATAATACCAAAATAAACATTAAGACCTCTTATTCCCGTGGGCGGCGATTGAGTGGGGGCGGCGCGGCTCAATTGCATGTGCCCATTCAAGTTGAAGTTGTGGATAAGGGCCCGGGAATTGCGCCAGACATTCGCGACAATATTTTTGACCCCTTCGTATCGGGCAAGGCTGGCGGCAGTGGATTGGGGTTGGCCCTTGTTGCCAGCGTTGTTGCCGATCACGGCGGCATGGTTGAAGTGGATTCCGTGCCGGGCCGTACGGTGTTTCGACTAAATTTCCCGCTTTCCGGAAAGGGGCATGGTGATGGCTGACAAGCCAGCGCATATTCTGGTTGCCGAGGATGACAAATCAGTCCGGCTGGTTGTGCAGCAAGCGCTTGCCAGGCAGGGCTATACGGTCCAGTCCAGCGGGACCGCGGCCGGTCTTTGGAAATTGATTGAAAGTGGTCGCGGCGATGTTCTGATCAGCGATATTGGTTTGCCTGACGGCGATGCGCTCGATCTGCTGCCGCGCATTCAGGAACGCCGGCCCGGTATGCCGGTCATTGTGATGAGTGCACGCTCTACCCTGCTGACGGCGGTCAAGGCACAACAGACAGGTGTATTCGAATATCTGCCAAAACCGTTCGAGTTGCGCAGTCTTGTCGAGGCGACGGGGCGCGCCGTTGCCAGTATCGGGCAGCCTGGCATGGAGGGCACGCAGAAAGGCTCTATGGAAGAGGGCGGACCGCTGGTCGGGCGTTCACGTCCCATGCAGGATATTTTCAAGGCCATGGCCCGCGTTGTCAGCACTGATCTGACAGTTCTGGTGACGGGTGAGAGCGGTACAGGCAAG
>Ga0160423_10002067_pt1 | contig 16818 bp, 10 predicted proteins | sample CRUFie14St8metaG_FD_108191 | JGI IMG/M metagenome (GOLD analysis project Ga0160423, IMG submission 108191) | Marine microbial communities from the Costa Rica Dome - CRUD Field 142mm St8 metaG | ecosystem: Environmental > Aquatic > Marine > Oceanic > Photic zone | place: Costa Rica: the Eastern... | reverse complement strand
ATTTTAGCACTGAAATTGGATATAATTATTATATATATATAAGTGGATATGCTGCAAATGAAGGTGACTTTACTTTTACTTTTATTTGTTTAGGTTGTGCTGATGAAGAAGCTTGTAACTATGATCCTAACTCAACAAATAATGATGGTTGTATATACTCTGATGATTATGTTGATTGTGATGGAAATTGTTATAATGATGAAAACGAAAATGGTATATGTGATGAGTTTGATATATATGGATGCACAGATGAATCGTCTCCAAATTTTAACTCTGATGCAACTTTTGATAATGGATCTTGTATATTTGATTTGAATTGTTCAATTGATGAAATTCAAATTGATATTTTACTTTCAACAGATAATTATCCATGGGAATCGTCATTTGTCCTTAATGATAATCAAGGTGTAGTATCGGCTTCTGAAAATGATTTTCAAGAACTGTACACAGATTACTTATTTCAATACTGTGTTTCTGCTAATGGTTGTTACATATTTACTGTCTATGATTCATATGGTGATGGTATCTTCGATTCCGGAGGCCTTCAAGTTTTCTATGAAAATGAACTAGTAATGTTAGATCCTGACTTTAATTCTGAGGCTTCTACAACTATGAATTGTTCACCTGGTTATGATTGTAATACTGCTATAGAAGTTGGTTTAGGAAATTATCAAACTGAAACTAATGATTATTGGTATGTTTTTTCACCTGATCAAAATGGTCAGTACGATATTAACACCTGTGAGTCTAACTGTAATACAGTCATTTACGTCTATGATTATTGTACAGGATTGTTAGCAACAGAGTCAAACGATGCTACGATATATTATAATGATGATGAATGTGGCTTGCAATCTCAAGTAAATCCTTTATTTGAGGAAGGAAGTTCTTACTATATAAGAGTAGTTGCTGATTGTGATAATACAGATTGGGAGCTATCTTATATAGGACCAGTTCAGGGTTGTATGGATACAGCTGCTTGTAATTTCAATCCAATCGCTGAAATTGACGATGGCTCATGTTTATATCCGGGTGATCCTGATTGTACCAGTGGTCCTGATTTAGCAGTTTTACCTTTTGAAGATTCAATGTATTTAGAAGTATATGAGAACAATGATGGTTGTGCTATTGATGAAGGCTGTTTAAATGGATATGGAACAAGATACTTAGTTAGGTTTACTACTTGGATTAAAAATATTGGTGATCAAGATTATTTTATTGGTTCTGTAGAAGATAATGAAGAAACAAACCAATTTGAATGGGACGAATGTCATAATCATTGGCATTATAAAGGATATGCTGAATATGTTTTATTTGATTCGGAGGGTCAGTTAATTCCAGTTGGATTTAAAAATGGTTTTTGCGTAATGGATTTAGAATGTAGTGATGGTGGAACTGCTCAGTATGGATGTAGTACAATGGGAATTTCTGCAGGCTGTGGTGATATATATGGTGCTGGATTATCTTGTCAATGGATTGATATTACAACAGTTCCTGATGGAGAATATACTATGGTTGTAAGAACAAATTGGGATCAAGATCCTGATGCTATTGGAAATGTTGAACTAACCTATGAAAATAATTGGATGCAAACTTGTATAAGAGTAATTACACTTGAAGATGGCTCTAAAAGTTATGTTTTAGCTACTGATTTGGATGGAGATGGAATTGAAAATATAAATGATCCAGACGTTGATGGAGATGAAATTATGAATAACGATGATGATGATATTGATGGTGATCTAATTTTAAATGGTTTTGATGAAACTCCTTATGGATTATCTGAGTGTTTATCATACACTGACTGTAATGGAGAAGAATTTGGGAATGCTCAATTAGATTGTAATGGAATCTGTGGAGGAGAGTCTACAACAGGTGATTTAAATATGGATGGTTTTATTGACGTTTTTGATGGACAAGAATATATAAATCAAATTTTAAATGATGATATAAATCCAACGACTTGTAACGACTTAGATTCAGATAATGAAATTACTGTGTCAGATATTGGTCTTCTAGTAAATTGTATTAATAACAGTGAATCAAACTTTAGAGACAATCAGTCAGAGCCTTGTCAATATGGTATGGAAATAACTAATCCAAATGACACAGTTTATTTTGATATTTCTGACGTGAATTGGGAAGAGAGTTATTTTGACATCAGTATTTTAAATCCTAACAATGAAGTTTTAGGTTATCAGCTCATTGTTGGTAATGAAAATGTTGTTATAAATGATGTTGAAAATTTAATTCCGGATTATATTTCAGAGCCTGATTTCGAGCCAATTGATAGAATGATAATAGGGATTTCATTAGAAGATAGTTTAATTCAAAAAAACTACGATCCAACTCCATTATGTAGAGTTTATTTTGAACTTCCTTTAGGATATGACTCAAGTGTTGAAAATTTATTTTGTATTGAAGAAATAATTGATGTTGTTAATCAAGATTATGAAAATGTAGTATTTATTAATAACTCTGAAGAATGTGATCCATTTGAACAATTTGATATAGTTGAATATGAAGGGTTAAATAATTTAATATTATATCCTAACCCAACTAATAGTTTGTTATTCATGAACATTTCTTTTGAAAAGAAACAAGAAATTTCAATATCTGTTTTTGATGTAGTTGGTAATATGATATCATCAAAAAATTACTTTGAAAAAAATATTTATGACAATTTAGACTTTTCAAATCTATCAAAAGGTATTTATAATGTTTCTATTAATTATAGTAAAGGAATAATTAATAAAAAAATAATAATTAAGAAATAGGTTTTTCTATTTTTTCTGATATATATTTTCCACTAAATAACTTGTCTTTCACCTTAGTGAAGGCTTCAATAGTTTCATTTACATCATCCTTTGTATGAACAGCTGTTGGAATTAATCTTAACATTATTTTTCCTTTTGGGATTACCGGATAAGTTACAATAGAACAAAATATTCCATGATTTTCTCTAAGATCAAATGTTAAATTTGTGGATTCTGTAACGCCTCCTTCCAGCCAAACTGGTGTCACGCAACTTTCAGTTTTTCCAAGATCAAATCCTTGGCTTTTAAGTCCAGATTGTAATAATTTAGTTATGTGCCATAAATTATTTTTGAGCTCTGGATTATTTCGTATCATATCTAATCTTTTTAATGCTCCAATTACTATTGGCATAGGGAGGGATTTTGCGAATATCTGTGATCGTGTTGTGTATTTTAAAAAATCAATAACAGTTTTTGTTGAACTTATAAATGCTCCTATACTCGAAAAACTTTTAGCAAAAGTTCCAAAATATATGTCTATTTCATCTTGAACTCCAAAATGTTCGCCAGTGCCTCTGCCATTTTCACCCATTGTACCAATACCATGTGCGTCGTCTACAAACAATCGGAATGAAAATTTTTTCTTTAATTCACATATTTCTTTTAATTTTCCTAAGTCACCTGCCATACCAAAAACCCCTTCAGTTATAACCAATATTGATCCATTTGTTTTTTGTATAACTTTTTCTGCTCTTTCAAGATTTTTCTTTAAACTGTCCATATCATTGTGAAGGTACTTAAATGTAGTTCCATTAAGTTTATGTAGTCTAATACCGTCTAAAATACATGCATGAGATTCTTCATCATAAACAATAACATCTCTTCTATCAACTAATGCATCGATTGCTGAATGCATTCCTTGATAGCCAAAGTTTAATAAAATTGTATTTTCTTTTTGTACAAAATCTGATAATTCATTTTCTAATTGTTCATGAAACTTTGTTTCACCTGACATCATTCTTGAACCCATTGGTGTGCCTAGGCCCCAATCTGAAGCAGCTTTAGTATCAGCTTCTCTAATTTCCGGATGATTTGATAAACCCAAATAATTATTTATACTCCATGTAATCACTTTTTTACCTCTAAAATACATTCTACTTGAAATTTCCCCCTCTAATTTTGGGTAGGTAAAATAACCATGTGCTTCTTTTGCATGTCTTCCCAGTGGGGAAAGCTGCATATTTTGTTTAATTTTCTTAAATAAATCCATGATAGTTTGAGTTTTTTAAAATACAAAAGTACAATTAATAAATTTGTTTTAATTTAGTGTTGTGAAAAAGCTACTATTTATTTTTTTAATTTTTAATTTCATCTCATGTAGTAAATATCAAAAATTACTCAAAAGTGATAATTTTGATTTGAAATATGAAACTGCAATTGGTTTATACAATCAAGAAAAGTTTTCAAAATCATTAATTTTATTTGAGAATTTATTAAGTGAATTTAAAGGCAGTAATAAATCTGAAGATGTTTACTATTATTATTCTTATTGTTTATACAATTTAGGTGACTATGTTAATGCAGCATATCATTTTAATAATTTTTCAAGAACTTTTTTTTCTTCTAAAAAATCTGAGGAAATGGCATTTATGTCTGCTAAATGTCATTTTTTAAATGCTTCACCTAGTTATTATGATCAAACCAATACTTTAAAAGCAATTAATATGTTGGAATTGTTCATCTCTATATATCCAAATAGTGAAAATGTTCTAGAGGCAAACAACTTAATTTCAAAACTTAACTTAATATTAGAGGAAAAAGCTTACAATATTGCACATTCATATTATAAAACAGGAAAGTATAATGCGTCTATTTACTCTTTTAATAACTTCATTGAATCTTATCCAAACTCTAGTTTTTTAGAAAAAGTTTTTTATTATCAAACAAAATCTTTTTTTGAATTAGCTAAAAATAGTGTTGAAGAAAAAAAGGAATTACGGATAAAAGAGTTTATATTTGCATTCCGAGATTTTATCTTAACATATCCGGAAAGTAAATTTATTACTGAATTAAAAAACTTGAGAGATGAATTATAAAAAAACTAACGCTAGTAAAACAACTATTTCTAGAGATACTAAGGAGCTTAGTAAGGAAACTGATAATATCTATAAAACCATTTCAATTTTGTCAAAAAGAGCTCGCCAAATTGGTGTTGAAATGAAAGAAGAATTATTAGAAAAAATTGATGAATTTGCTACTACTAATAATTCTTTAGAGGAAGTTTTTGAAAATAAAGAACAAATTGAAGTGTCTAGATATTACGAGCGTTTACCAAAGTCAACATCTATTGCAATTCAAGAAATGATTGAAGGAAATGTTTATCATAGGGTTCCTGAACCTGAAAATGATATCGATTTTTCTGATGAAAATATCGAAGAAAATGAAAGTCAATCTGAAATAGTTCAAAAAGATAAAAAATAGTTTGTAATTTTTTTTTGAAATGAAATTATTTAAATCTTCATTATTCAAAAAGAAAATTCTACTTTGCGTATGTGCAGGTATCTCTGCTTATAAGTCTATAATTTTAGTTAGGTTATTAATTAAATCAGGAGCTGATGTCAAAGTAATATTGTCACCAGATGCTCATAAATTTGTTTCACCACTAGTTCTTTCTGTTTTATCAAAAAATAAAGTTTTTTCTAGTTTTACCAATAATGAAAATGAATGGAATAACCATGTTGAATATGGTCTTTGGGCAGACTTAATAGTAGTTGCACCAACAACTGCAAATACAATTTCAAAAATTGCAATTGGAGCATCAGACAATTTACTATTATCAACAATTTTGTCTTCAAGATGCCCAGTTTTTATTGCTCCTGCAATGGATCATGATATGTATCTTAACAAGATAACACAAGAAAACATAAAAAAATTAAAGAAAAATAACTTTCTATTTATTGATGTTGAATCCGGAGAGTTAGCAAGTGGTTTAATTGGAAAGGGTAGATTATCTGAGCCTGAAACAATTGTTATTAAATTAGAGACCTTTTTGGCTAATATGTTACCATTAAGTGGTGTTAATTGTTTAGTTACTGCAGGTCCTACTTTTGAAAAAATTGATCCAGTAAGATTTATTGGTAATTTTTCATCTGGTAAAATGGGTTGTTGTATTGCAAATGAATTAATCATGCAGGGAGCCAATGTAGAATTAATTTTAGGGCCAAGCTCAGAATCAGTAAATGAGAACATAAATTTAAATCGTGTTGTGTCTTCTCAGGAAATGCTAGATATCTCTTTAAAAAAATATGAAAAACAAGATATAATTATTTTTTCTGCTGCCGTTTCTGATTATAAGTCAACAATTATTCATAATAAAAAAATAAAGAAAAAAAGTAATGATCTACACCTGACATTAAATAAAACAGAAGATATATTAAAGACTTTAGGTCAAAGAAAAAAAAATCAAGTTTTATTTGGGTTTGCATTAGAAACTGATAATGAAATTGATAATGCAAAAAAGAAACTAAAAGATAAAAACCTAGATGCAATTATCTTAAATTCATTAAATGACAAAGGTGCTGGTTTTGGCTTTGATACTAATAAAATCACTATTATTGATAATAAACTGAATATTAAAAAATATCCTTTAATGTCAAAAAAAGAATTATCTAAAATAATTGTTAAACATGCAACAAATTTGTTTTTTAAGCGTTTTGATGTGAAAAATAATTCTGTTAAATAATGTCTTTAAAGTATATATTTTTGTTATTTATCTCTTTCAATTCTTTTGTTTTTTGTCAAGAAATAAACTGTAGAGTTTCTTTAAATTATTCATCTATTCCTAGTGCAAATAGAGAAATGTTTAATTCAATGAGGCAAAGTATTAATGAATTTATTAATACAACAAAATGGACGAATGATGTTTATTCAAATGAGGAAAGGATTGATTGTACAATTTTAATTAGAATAAATCAACAAATATCTACTGATGAATTTTCTGGTACCATATCAGTTCAATCTTCAAGACCTGTTTTCAAAAGTACCTATAATTCTCCTGTCATCAATTTAGTTGATGATCAATTTAAATTTAAATATGTAGAATTTGAACCGCTAGAATTTAATGAAAACACATACACTTCAAATTTAACATCAGTATTAGCTTATTATGTTTACCTAATTTTAGGTTTTGATTATGATTCCTTTTCATTAAATGGAGGTGATAAATATTTTCTTAAAGCACAAAAAATTGTTAGTAATGCCCAAAATGATAATAATGTTTCTGGTTGGAAATCTTTTGAAGGTTCAAAAAATAGATATTGGTTAGTTGAAAATTTATTAAATCCAGATTTTACTAACATGAGAGCATCTTTCTTTTCATACCACAGAGAAGGAATGGATAATTTTACTGAGAAACCAGACTTAGTAAGAGAAAATATCGCTGATGCTCTAATAAAACTTCTTGATGTATATAATCAAAGGCCTAAAAGTTACTTAATACAACTTTTTTTTGATTCTAAAACTGATGAAATTGTTAGCATTTTTTCTCAAGGTACTTTAATGGAAGCAAATCAATTGGTAAATGTTCTTACTAGAATGTCGCCAAAAAATGCAGATAAATGGCAGAAAATTTTAACAAGTAATTAAATGTTAAATAAGTTAGTTATTAAAAATTTTGCTACAATTAATAGTGTAGATATAAATTTTTCTAATGGATTTTCAGTTTTAACCGGTCAAACTGGTTCTGGTAAGTCAATAATTGTTGGGGCATTAAATTTAATTTCTGGAGCAAGGGCAGATTTTTCAAAATTTTACGACAATTCAAAGAAAATAATCATTGAAGCTCAATTTGATATTACAGGTTTAAATTTTTCAAGTCTTTTTACTTCTCATGATATAGATGATGAATCAGAACTAATAATTAGAAGAGAGATTCTTCCAAATGGCAAATCTCGATCATTTATTAATGATTCCCCTGTTAGATTAGAGGTTTTAAGAAATTTTTCTATAAAAATAATTGATATTCATTCACAACACGAAAATTTATTACTCAATAATGAATTTTTTCAATTAAATTTTATTGATACCTTATTATCTTTTGAAAATAAGGATTATCATGATAAATTAACTTTATATCAAAAAAAGTTTTCTGAAAATCAAAAATTATCTCAAAAAATAGATCAATTTGAATTGAATAATAAATTACAAAGTGATGAATTAGAAAATTTAAATAAAATATATAATGAACTAATAAATGCAGATATAAAAATTGGAGAAAAAAAAGAGATTTCTGAACAATTTAATTTGTTAAAAAATATTTTTGAAATTAAAAAAAATCTAACTGATATATTATCTTATTTTCAGGGGGAAAACAAGATAATTAATTCAATGGAAAGATCTAATTCTTTATTAAAATCTATTTCTTCTTATAACGATAAGTTGTTAAATTTCAGTAATAGAGTATCTAGTAATTTAATAGATGTAAAAGATTTGTGTGAGGAGATAAATATTTTTCAGGACAAATTAATTGTTGATAATAATTTAATGAATGAAATTGAGGAAAGATTGAATTTAATTAATTCATTGGAGGAAAAGCATCTTGTTGATTCTGAAGAAAAGCTTTTAGAAAAGGCTAATGAACTATCAAAAAAAATTTCACTTATTAAAAATGAGGATTTTGATTTAATTAAAATAAAAGAAGAATTTATTAAAAATAATGAATGGTTGTTATTAACTGCAGATTTTATTTCAAAATCAAGAATTGATTTTTCAAAAAAAATAGAATCTTTATTAATTAAAGATCTTGAATTCTTAGGTATCTCCAATGCAAAATTAAAATTTGTTACAAATGAACTAGATTCTTTAAATTACTACGGTAAAGACTCTGTTGAATTATATTTTACTGCCAATAAAGGTCATGAATTAAAAGAAATTTACAAGATTGCTTCCGGCGGTGAATTATCAAGATTGATGTTGTGTATTAAGAAACATTTATATTCAATAAATAATTCATCTACAATTATTTTTGATGAGATTGATTCCGGTGTTTCAGGTAAAATTGCTGAAAAAGTAGGTTTTTTTATGAAAAAAATCTCATCTAATCAACAAATTATTGCAATTACCCATCTTCCACAAATTGCATCTTTAGCAAATAATCATTATAAAGTTTTTAAAACTGAAAAAAAAGAGGAAAAAACCGAAACTATTATAATGAAGTTGAATTGTAATAATAGGATTTATGAATTAGCAAGATTATTGAGCGGTAGAGAAATTACTGAAGAGGCAATTGCAAATGCTGAAAAAATGTTAAATATTTGAATATAAATACAATTTTTTATAATTTATTATAATGAACAATTTATTAAAAGGAAAAAAAGGTATAATTTTTGGAGCTCTTGATGACAAGTCCATTGCTTGGAAAGTTGCTGAGGAATGTGTAGAAAATGGAGCAAAAATAATTTTAACCAATGCTCCAACTGCTTTAAGGTTAGGTAGTATTAACGATTTAGCTAAGAAATGTAATTCAGAAGTTATCCCAGCAGATGCTACTTCAATTGAAGATCTAGAGAATTTAATTTCAAAATCTGTAAAAATTTTTAATGGAAAAATTGATTTTATTTTACATTCAATTGGTATGTCTGTTAATGTAAGAAAAAAAAGGCCATACACTGATTTAAATTATGATTATTTAATTAAAGGAATTGATGTTTCGGCTATATCATTTCATAAACTATTACAGACATCAATGAAACTTGATGCAATTAGCAAATGGGGTTCAATTTTAGCTCTATCATATATTGCTGCTCAAAGAACTTTTCCAAGTTATAATGATATGGCAGAGAATAAAGCATTTTTAGAATCTATTGCTAGGAGTTTTGGCTATCATTTTGGTGTAAAGAATAAAGTTAGAATTAACACAATATCTCAATCTCCAACTATTACAACTGCCGGTAGTGGTGTTGAAGGCTTTGATAAATTTTATGAATACTCTGAAAAAATGTCTCCACTAGGTAATGCAAGTGCTAAAGATTGTGCTAAATTTTGTGTAGCTCTATTCTCTGACTATACTAAGATGGTAACAATGCAAAACTTATATCATGATGGTGGATTTTCAAATACAGGAATAAGTGATGAAATAATTGAAAAATTATAATAAAATTATTTTTTAGTCAAAATAATTTCATCATTTTTTTCATTAAAATCGATTTTAATTACATCACCTTCACCTACTTTTCCAAGAATAATCTCCTCTGCAAAAGGATCTTCGATGTATTTTTGAATCGCTCGTTTTAAGGGTCGGGCTCCAAAATTTTCATCAAAGCCTTTTAGTGCTATATAGTCCTTTGCCTTCTTAGTTAATTTTAAGTCGTAGTTTAAAATTTTCAAACGTTTTTTAAGTTTTTTTAGTTCAATATCAATGATGACATTAATATTTTCTTTTGAAAGATTATTAAATAATATTACATCATCTAATCTGTTTAAAAATTCAGGAGCAAAAGTCTTTTTTAAAGATTTTTCCAAAACACTTTTTGTGTGTTCATCAAGATTTTCTTTTTTTGAAATTGTGCTAAAACCTATGCCAGCTCCAAACTCCTTTAATTTTCTTGTCCCAACGTTCGATGTCATTATAATTACAGTATTTTTGAAATCTATTTTTCTACCTAAACTATCTGTCATCTCACCATCGTCCATTGCTTGTAGCAAAAGATTAAAAACATCAGGATGAGCTTTTTCTATTTCATCCAATAAAATAATTGAATAAGGCTTTCTTCTAACTTTTTCAGTTAATTGACCTCCTTCTTCATAACCTACATATCCTGGAGGAGCGCCTACTAATCTTGAAACAGCAAATTTTTCCATATATTCACTCATATCAACTCTTATTAGAGCTGATTCAGAGTCAAAAAGATATTTAGCAAGTTCTTTAGCAAGTTGTGTTTTTCCAACTCCTGTTGGTCCGAGAAAAATAAAAGATCCAATTGGTTTATTAGGGTCTTTTAAACCTGCTCTGTTTCTTTGAATTGCTTTAACAATTTTTTCTACGGCCTCATCTTGGCCAATTATAGTTTTTTTCAAGTCATTTGACATCGTAGAAAGTTTTGCACTTTCACTTTTAGCAATTCTTTGTACGGGAATTCCAGTAATCATGGAAACAACTTCAGCAACATTGTTTTCTGAAACTAATTCTTTTTCTAATTTTATTTTTTCTTCCCATTGAATTTGAGCTTCAATTAATTTAGATTCAGTTTGTTTTTCAGTATCTCTTAATTTAGCTGCTTCTTCATATTTTTGTTGATTTACGACGGTTTTTTTCTTCTTTTGGATTTTTTCAAGTTCTTTTTCAAGTTTTGTAACAGTTTCAGGAACATTGATATTTGTAATATGAACTCTTGATCCAGCTTCATCTAAAGCATCAATTGCTTTATCGGGTAAGTATCTATCTGAAATATATCTGGTAGTTAAATTTACACAAGCATTAATTGCTTCATCTGAGTAAATAACATTATGATGGTCTTCGTATTTTTCTTTTATATTTTGAAGTATTTCAATTGTTTCAGAGGGTGATGTAGGATCGATAATTACTTTTTGAAACCTTCTCTCTAAGGCTCCATCTTTCTCTATAAATTGTCTATATTCATCTAGTGTAGTTGCTCCAATGCACTGTATTTCGCCTTTAGCCAATGCTGGTTTGAACATATTAGAAGCATCTAATGAACCAGTTGCGCCACCTGCTCCAACTATAGTGTGAATTTCATCAATAAATAAAATGATATTAGGGTTTTTTTCTAATTCATTCATAATTCCTTTCATTCTTTCTTCAAATTGTCCTCTGTATTTAGTTCCTGCCACTAATGAAGGGAGATCTAATGTTAAGATTTTTTTGTTAAATAAAACTCTTGATACTTGCTTTTTAACAATTCTTATAGCCAATCCTTCAGCTATTGCTGATTTTCCAACTCCAGGTTCTCCAATCAGTAATGGATTATTTTTTTTCCTTCTAGACAAAATTTGTGATACTCTTTCAATTTCATCTTTTCTACCAATGACTGGGTCTAGTTTTCCTTCCTCAGCATATTTTGTTATATCTCTACTAAAATTATCTAAAATTGGAGTTGAAGATTTAGTTTTATTTTTTTGTTTGCTAACCCAGCTTTTAGATTCTCTCTCAGTTTCCCCTTCATCGCTCAATGATGATCTATAGATATTATCAGTTTTCTTTTCTTTTTTGAATAAGTAATTGTTATACTCGTTTTTTACTGTTTCATAATTTATATCAAATTCATTTAAAATCTTCGTAATTGGATCATCAAAATTTCTTAAAACACAAAGAAGTAAGTGAGCTGTTCCAATTACAGTACTTTCGAACTTTCTTGCTTCTAAAAATGTTGTTTTTAGTGCTTTTTCAGCTTGTTTTGTTAGGGGAAGTTGTTTTTTTGTTATGGCTTGCTCTATATTATTTTTTTGACCAAATTCTTCAATTTTATCTTTTAAGGTAAGTAATTCAATATTTAAATTGTTTAAAACATTAATTGCACCTCCTTCACCTTCCCTAATGATTCCCAGAAGTAAGTGTTCAGTGCCAATAAATGCGTGTCCTAATCTCAGGGCTTCTTCACGGCTATAACTTATAACTTCTTTTATTCTATTTGAAAAACTTTGATCCATATTACAGTTTTATTATAATCAAATATAACGACTTTTTATTATTAAAAAACAAAACAAAATATGTTTAATAAATTGTTATTAAAAACATTCACATTTTGTATCAAAAATTAATATTTAAACATTATATTGCTATAATAAATTTACTACTAAATAAAAGATAATTTTTATGGACAATCAAGATATAAATGATGACCAACAGAATCAAAGAGTAATCCCTATAAATATTGTTAATGAAATGGAGTCCGCTTACATCGATTACTCCATGAGTGTAATTGTATCAAGAGCACTTCCAGATGTTAGAGATGGTTTAAAGCCTGTTCATAGAAGAATATTATATGGGATGCATGAATTGGGTCTTATGTCTAACAGAGCTCACAAAAAATCTGCAAGAGTTGTTGGTGAAGTTCTTGGTAAGTATCATCCACACGGTGATTCATCTGTATATGATGCAATGGTTAGAATGGCGCAAGATTGGTCTCTTAGATATCAAATGGTAGATGGTCAGGGAAATTTTGGTTCTGTTGATGGGGATAGTCCAGCTGCAATGAGGTATACTGAAGCTAGATTACAAAAAATGGCCGAGGAGATGTTGTCTGATATTGAAAAAGACACTGTAGACTTTCAGTTAAATTTTGATGACACCCTTAAAGAGCCAACTGTTTTACCCACAAGAATTCCATCTATATTGGTAAATGGTGCTAGTGGAATAGCTGTAGGTATGGCTACAAATATGGCTCCTCATAATCTAACTGAAGTTTTAGATGGTATAATTAAATATATTGAGTCTAGAGGAAATATAGAGGTTTCGGATCTTATGAATTATATTAAAGCACCAGACTTTCCTACTGGAGGAATCATTTATGGTTATGAAGGAGTTAAACAGGCTTATGAAACAGGTAAGGGAAGAGTAGTATTAAGATCGAAAACACATTTTGAAGAGTTAAAAAATAATAGAGAAGCAATTATTGTTACTGAAATACCTTACCAGGTAAATAAGTCTGAAATGATCAAGAAAACAGCGGAATTGATTAATCAAAAGAAAATTGAAGGAATTTCTGATATCCGTGATGAGTCTGATAGAAGAGGTATGAGAATTGTTTATGTATTGAAAAGAGATGCTATTCCAAATATAGTATTAAATAAACTTTTTAAATATACCCAGTTGCAATCTTCTTTTAGTATTAATAATATAGCATTAGTTAAGGGAAGGCCTAAACTTTTAAATCTAAAAGAAATAATTCAGTTGTTTGTAGCTCACAGACATGAAGTCCTTATTAGAAAAACTAAATTTGATCTTAAACAAGCAGAAAAAAGAGCTCATATTTTACAAGGTCTTTTAGTTGCTCTTGATAATTTAGATGAAATCATAGAGTTAATTAAAAAATCTCACACACCTGAAGAAGCCCGTAATGGATTAATTAATAATTATTCCTTATCTGAAGTTCAGGCTAAAGCAATTTTAGATCTCCGTTTACAAAAGTTAACAGGACTTGAAAGAGATAAGATAAAAAAAGAGCATCAGGATCTAATGGATAAAATAAAGTCATTAAATGAAATTTTATCTAATGAAGATATTAGATTAAACATGCTTGTTGAAGATTTTAAAGATGTAAAAGAAAAGTTTGGTGATGAAAGAAGAACTCAGATTGAATATTCAAGTGCTGATTTATCTATTGAAGACATGATACCTAATGAAAAAGTTGTAATTACTATTTCTCATTTAGGTTATGTTAAAAGAACACCACTTTCTGAATATAGACAACAAAACAGAGGGGGTGTCGGTCACAGAGGAGCTTCTTCAAGAGACGAAGACTTTTTAGAACATATTTTTATTGCTACCAATCATAATTATATGCTCTTTTTCTCTGAAAATGGAAAGTGTTTTTGGCTTAAAGTTTATGAAATACCCGAAGGTTCAAAAACATCAAAAGGTAGAGCTATACAAAACTTAATTAATATTTCATCTGATGATAAAATTATGGCATATATTAATGTTGATAATTTAAAAGATGAAGAATATATTAACTCTAATTATATATTAATGTGTACTAAAAAGGGTGTTATTAAAAAAACATCCTTAGAATCTTATTCTAGACCAAGGCAAAATGGTATAAAAGCTATAAATATAAGAGAGGGAGATCAGTTACTTGAAGCTAAGTTGACTAACGGATCTATGGATATAATGATGGCGCTAAAATCAGGTAAATGCATTAGGTTTAACGAAGAAAAGGCTCGTTCTATGGGTAGAGGAAGTACAGGAGTTAGGGGTATCAGATTAGCTACAGATAATGATCAAGTCATTGGAATGATATGCGTAGATAATATAGAATCTGAGGTATTAGTTGTTTCCGAAAATGGATATGGAAAAAGATCAAAAGTAGAAGACTATCGAACTACTAATAGAGGTGGGAAAGGAGTGAAAACAATTAACATAACTGATAAAACAGGTAATTTAATTGCTATCAAGAATGTTAAAGATGGAGATGATCTTATGATTATTAACAAATCAGGAATTACCATTAGAATGTCTGTTGATGATATGAGGGTCATGGGTAGAGCAACCCAAGGTGTCAGACTTATTAACCTTAAGAACGATGATATTATTGCTGCTGTAGCTAAGGTGGAGATATCTGATGATGATGAAGAAATCGATGATAGTCAAGAAAATACTATCAATGAGGATAATAAAACTAAAAGTAGTGACGTTAATGTTGAAAGTGAATCTATTGAAAATTCAAATGATTCAAATGATGAGAATTCCTCAACAAATAACAATGATGAAGAAAACAATGTAAACTTAAATTAATACAAATGAAATTATCTATTATATTTTTCTTTGTAGCAAATTTTTTATTTGCTCAAAAAGCAGATTTAACTGGAAGTATTATTGCTTTTAATAAAGAAGATATTGAAACCGCTAAAGAATTAATTGATATTGCTCATGATAAGTACATGAAAAAAATTAGTGACGGTACTAATAAAGATAAACCTAAGATAATGTCAAAATTTTGGCACTACAGAGGTCAAATTTATTTAAAATTAGGAGATCTTGATGTAGCAATAGAATCCTTTAAAAAAGATTTAGATTTAAATGCAAAAGGAGGCTTTCAAAAAAAATCTATAAATTCTTTAAATTTATGTGCCGCTCAATGTTTAAATCAAGCTGATGAAAGCTATAAAAAGGCTTTAGAACTTTTTGAAAAAAATAAAGATGAAGCAAAAAAAAATATTTCAAAATCAGCTGATATGTTTTTGAAGACGTATGAGATAAGAAAAAATCCTTCCATAGGCGTTATAGATACTGCATCACTTTTTAATGCTTGTTTACTTTATTCAGATATTGGTGATTCAAATTCAGATCTATTAGCTTTAGAACAAGCTAGAAAATTAGTAGATCTTGATCCCAAAGATGAAAAATTTCAGGTTAGACTTTTAGTTTGTTTAGAAAAAAAGGGAGACAAAAGCTTATTAAAATCCGCTATTGATGATGCAAGATCAAATATCCCATCATCTCAGGATATAATTAATAGAGAAGTTAATTATTATATTTCTATTGATGATAAGGAGGGTTTAAAGAAAAGTTTAAACACTGCAATTCAGTCTGACTCTCAAAACCCAGTGCTACATTTTGCTCTTGGAACAGCTATGCAATCGTTAGGAGATAATGATGGCGCAAAAGAATCTTATCTTAAGTCTATTGAACTAGATTCTAATTATTTTGATGCACACAATAATATTGCTAGTATGTATTTAGATGAGACGGCTTCCTTGATTAAAAAAATGAATAAATTAGGTTCAAGTTCTAGCGATCAAAAAAAGTATAATAATTACAAAAAGAAGAGAGATAATTTATATAATCAAAGTATTCCGCATCTTGAGGATTGTATAAAAATACAACCTGATAATATTACTATTTTAAATGTTTTAAAAGAACTATATTATAAAGTTGGTGATATAAAAAACATGAAGAGAATTAAGTCTCAGATTGATTCGCTTTAATTTTTTGTGATAGTCAATAAAAAAATAGAGCAAGCAAGTACGATTGATAGTAAGTTCTATACATCTGATTCAATTTTTTCCAAATCAAAGAAAATTTTTGAAAAATCTTGGCAATATATTACATATGAGTCGAATTTAGACGTAAAAAATGCTTTTCCATTTAATTATCTGGATAATTTTATCGATGAACCTTTGTTAGTTGTTAAAAGTAAAGATAATGTAATTAATTGTTTTTCAAATGTTTGCACTCATAGAGGTAATATTTTAGTTGAAGATCACAGTACAGTTAAAAATAATTTATTTTGTAGATATCACGGAAGAACTTTTGATTCTGAAGGAAAATGTATTTTTATGCCAAAATTTGAAAATGTAATTGGCTATCCTTCAAAAAAAGACAATT
>Ga0160423_10002065_pt1 | contig 16836 bp, 14 predicted proteins | sample CRUFie14St8metaG_FD_108191 | JGI IMG/M metagenome (GOLD analysis project Ga0160423, IMG submission 108191) | Marine microbial communities from the Costa Rica Dome - CRUD Field 142mm St8 metaG | ecosystem: Environmental > Aquatic > Marine > Oceanic > Photic zone | place: Costa Rica: the Eastern... | reverse complement strand
GCGGAATCCAAAAAAAGGTTTTGGGGGGGGGTGGGGGGGGAAAGGGGAAAAAAAGCGGGCTTGGGTGGAAAAAAAAAAAAAAAAAGCCCAAACCCGGAAAATCCCAAAGGCCCCCCCCCCCCGGGAGTGTGCTGCGGCCCCTTTGCGAGGCTACTACTACAAGAGGGTGGATGACATGGATTACAACGTTGTACATCAAAACCCGGGCTCGCTCCTCTGTGCACTTGTTGCTTCTTTCCTGATGGCTTTCGTGTTTTGCTTTCTTCCCACACGAAGGACGCGAACGGGACGTGCCGCGGCGTCCTCTCAGCACTTCCATATTAGTACACCCGTCTCCCCCGCCACGAAGACGTACAGGATGTTCTTCGTCTCGTGCGAGACCTCGAAGGAGAACCCCTTGCCGGCCACGCAGTGCCACGGCGAGCCAAACTTCTTGTCCATGCTATCCTTAATAAACTGGCGGTTTTCAAAAACGAGACCAGAAAGTGGGCAGTAACTGTCAGTCATCCTCCCCGAGGACAAGAATCATGGGGGCGTACGGAGGGAGAGAATTGGGTAGAGGAAACTCACGTGGGTGCACTTGCCGAGGTCGTGCGGGAACTTTTCCACGGCGTTCATGCAGATGTCCACCGCCTCGTCCCTCACTTCTGCCATCATGTCCGTGTGCTTCACCAGCGAGTAGTTCGCCATCTTGAGGAAGGCCTCCCTCTCCTCCGCGATTTGGGCCATGGCGCCTAAAGCTCACCCGGGCGGCGGACCTAAAAGTGAATAAGGCGAGGGCGCGACACAGGATTGATACATAATTCAGCACTTTGCTGCAGGAGCACGAAGAAGAACTTTGTCTTTGAAAACGAGAGAGAGAGAACGAGGGCCTACCTTAGCGTCCGTGCGTTTGATCTAGAAGAAGAAGAAGGAGAAGCGCGGGGCGTGACTCTGCGTCCCCCTCACCCCCGTCCAGCAGCTTATTCCGTCTCCCCTGAGTGCTGTATGTCAGCCCGAGGAAGACGAGGCACACGCTCCACAATTTTCTGTCAGGCGTTTGCCTCGTTCACCTCCTGCTTGCCTTTCCGCGCAGCCGTCCTGCGACTCCGCTCTTGATCCGGATCAAGCCCTTCGACTCCGACCGCCCCTCCCGTCGCTCGCTTCGGAGCTTGAAACTGACCCAGACCCAGACTCGGTCTTTGACTTTCCAATGGCCTTGTGAGAATGAAAAAATGAATTCGTACAACTGGGAAATCTTTGGGTGGAAATTTCAATCCCACAAAACACCAAAAACACAATTAAGGACTTCACCAACAGAAACCAGAGCATGGAGTTCATGAAGCTGATGGTGAGCTTGTGTTGAGGGGCGCCGGTGGTGCTGGTGGCGAGGGCAGGAGATCGAGGATCGACTATCCAGGTCGGCATCGATCGCTAGGGGATCCCCATGGCGTCTGTTGGGGCCGCACACCATGTGAGTGCCAACCAGGAGCTCCTGGAACCTTGTTTGGGGATCATACATATCTTAGAAGGGTGTGAGGTTGTCGACGAGGCGGACGCGGAGGCCAAGCTCGAAGCTTTGGTGGTGAGGTGCGCCACGTGGTACGATTTCACGCTCGAGGACCAGGCAGATGACTTTTTACCGATAACACTGAAAAGGCTCTTTGACGGGGTGTGTGAGAAGTGGATCCAGAAAAAGGGGTGGCTGAGGTGTGTGAGGGATACAGAACACGAGGGAGGCGGGAGGGCGACCGAGGGAAGAGACGCCACGTGCTCCACGTGCTCCGAAGAGGATGACGGCGAATACGCAAGGCCCGGACTCCTTCTCAACGTCCTGCAGCTACTTCGCCTGTTTACGAGGGACCCGAGGTACAGGACGAGGCTCGTCCGAGCTGGAACCTCGCTGCAGAGGATCGCCCGCTTCCTCAGGCTGAGGTCGCGGGCCCATTTCGAGGAGCGGTGGCTCGCGCCGGGGGGCCACGGGAGCGCCTCCGCTGCGACCCGCTGGGGAGGGAGATGCTGGTGGAGTGCGTTTCCATAGTGAGGCGGCTGGCCACAGACGAGGGTGAGTACAACTCGGCGAAGACCAATCTCTCGGACGGGCTCGCGAGAGAAAATTGCTGACGCGGGCCTCTTCATCCCCTTCGCATTCCACTACCTCTCACCTCGCCCCAGAGAGGTGTGGCGCTCTGTTTCCGGAGGGCCTGGCGGGGGACGGCGAGCACGGCATTGTGGGAACGCTGGCGCTGCTGCTGCACACGACAGGTGCGAGGGGAAGAAGAAATTTTCGTCGGAATTGGTTGTCAATAGCTGACGCGGACCGCCTTTTTCTCTTTGATCCGAAACCGACTGAGAAGACAACGCCATTTTGCCCCTTGCGATCGACTCGCTGACTCACATCGCGGGCAGGATGGGGGAGGAGATCGAGCGCGGGACGGAAAGGTCCGGAAAACTCGTCGACGCCCTTGCCCACGTCACCACCCGGTCCCTCGAGGTCATCCTGAAGATGGTCGAGTCGTACAGCAGGCCCTTTGACAGGCTAGCCGCGTTGCTGCTGAAGACGCTCTTGTCCTCCTCCCAAGTCAGGGAGAGGGTTTTGGTGGACGAGCACAGCAAGAGGGGATCCGGGCTAGGCGGCTGGAGGCCGGTGGGCGGGGCGCTTCTGGTCCAGGTGAGTGCGGAAGAATTGGCCACCTAATGTGGTGCACCCCTCGCTCACAAACCCACCACCCGCCATTCTCTCTCCCTCCTCTTTCGCAGAGGTTGGTCTCGCGTCTGAGTTACTGCGACGCAGGGCTCTTCGTGCCGGTCCTGGACGCGCTCTCCGTCGCCCTGCGCGAGAACTTCTTGATCTCGGACTTGAGGGACGTGGGCGGAATCCCGATCTTGCTGAACGTGCTGAGGGCGGACGCGAGGCCCCCCAGGGAATCTTCACCAGCTGCCGTTGACTTTTCTGAAGGAAGGGAGAAGACCCTGGAGCGCCACGCCCGGCAGATGGAGCTGGTGTGCGCGCTGAGCCGATGCGTCCAGGCCGTCTCTGTGGACGACGAGGCGTCGTACCAGGTCAAGCAGTGCAACGGGGTGTACTTGCTGGGGAGGTGCCTGGTGCAGCCGTGGGACCCCGCGGACCCGGAATTCTTCGACCATTCTTCCAACCCGGCGGCCCCACTCCTCGACCAGGGCAGGGTGTCCCAGGCCAGGGCGCACGTCTTGAGGGCCCTCAGGTTCGTGTTTTCGTCTGAGAGGAACAGGGACATATTCAAGAAGCTCCTGCCGCCGGACCTGTTCTCCGCTTTCATTGACGTTGGGCACTACCAGGGCAGTCTGAAGCCTTATCTGAGACTGGCGGACCTCGTCAGGGACCCTCCTCCCACGGAGGGGGAAAGCCCGGACAGGGGGGCAGGTGGCCAGGGGGGCGCGAGGCCCTGCGCAGAGTGGACCCGCGTCGCCCTCAAGGAGATCGACAAGACGGCCAAGGACGAGACCGTGAAGGTTGTGAACGGCTACCGGTTCGTGGAGCTGCTGGGAAAGGGCGCCTTTGGATCGGTGTACAAGGCGACCAAGAAGGGCTTCAGTGCGCATGAGGAGAGGACCTGCGCGGTCAAGGAGCTGGCCCTGGAGGACGTTCACATCTTCGGAGCGACCAAGCAGGAGCAGGACGAGGCCAAGGCGGCGATCGCGGAGGAGATGAAGATCCTATCCGAAATGGACCACCCCGGGATCGTTCGCTACTACGAGAGTTTCGAGTCCAAGGGAAAGGTCTACATCGCGATGGAGTACGCCGGCGGGATGTCCTTGGACGACCGCATCAGGAGCCTCGTTGCCAGGAACCAGAGGTGCTCGGAGAGGGAGGTCTGGCAGATTCTCACCCAGCTCTGCCTCGCGCTTCGATACATGCACCAGGACAAGGGAATCGTACACAGGGACCTGACCCCGGCGAACATCATCATCTCCCTCGGGAACGATATCGTGCCGCCGGACGAGCTCTCCTCGGACCAGCCCCTGACCGTCAAGATCACGGATTTCGGGTACGCCAAGAGGAAGGAGGAGGGCGGCTTTGTCATGAGGTCTCTTGTGGGGACCATCACATTCTGCTGCCCCGAGATCGTTCAGCACCAGGTGTACACTGACAAGGCGGACGTTTGGTCACTGGGCTGCATATTGTACAACGTGATGCTGCTCAGGCCGCCGTTCGCCGCTTCAAACATCTTCAACATTGCGCAAAAGATCGTAGAGGGAAAGTTCGACCCGGAGATCACGTCGCGCGAGGAAGTGCCTTGGTACTCGGACGAGCTCAAGGGCCTGGTGGGGCGGATGCTCACAACGTCGGCGGAGGAGAGGCCCTCGATCGGGGACGTTATGGTGGAAATTTCTAGCAGGGTCGCCAGGGAGGCGGACGTCATGCGCGGAAAGATCCGGCTGCTGGAGCAGGAGATCCACATGGAGCGAAAGTACTTTGTGAGGGAGAAGAGGATCGCGATGAAGACGAGAAACGCGCTGGATAGGGCCAACTCGGCCTCCTCCATCTCCTCCATCGCTGGGCTCGAGGACGGGTACGGGGGTAGCATGGGCGGCGCGAGCGAGTGGCCCGTGGGCGTGGGCGACCTGGAGTCCCCCAAGATCGCGCCCGGGCACCACCACCACGTAGCCACAAAAGCCCCACTGGGGCTGGCGAAAACGTTGAAACAAGGCGAGACGCTGACCAAGACCAAGATCAGCATCCCGCAGCGCAACTTGAGGGTTCTGACCGACCCCGTGGTCGATATGCTCACCCAGGTCCACAAGCTCACGCTGGTGTCGCAGCTGCCGCCGTCTTTGGACTTGCACTTGGACGAGAGGAGACAGTTTCTGCAGAGGGTGCACCACCACCTCTTCGCGTCCGACCAGAGGGCAGGGTCCATTAAGGCCCACCTCGCGAAGCTTGTGGAGGGGAGCGAAGAACCGGTGGAGGGGCTTGGCCTTTCGATCGGCAAGCACGAGTCGGTGTCGTACGCCCACGTCAGCGGCGTGCTCGAGGAGGTCCTCAGAGAGACGGGTTACTACCTCGAGCACGACAATAGACAGACTGCTTGAAAACCCCATTCGTAACGTTTTCTTGTATTATTGTAAATCAAAGTGTGTGTGTGTGTTGTGTTGTTGTTGCTCCTTCTTCCACCAATTCTTCATTAATTCTTCCAAAATCGATCACCCCTCCCCCCTCCCCCCCGAGGAGGCAGATTCGCGCCAAGAGTGCCTAGGCAAGGCGAGGCGACGATGATGGAGTCCCGCAGGCGTGGGGTACACGGCACGAGCGGGGAGGGGGAGTACGTCGAACTTGAGGTTCTGGAGGAGGGGGAGAGGCCCACCTCCTCGAGCACCTCCGGCACCCATGCCGCCTTGTCAGACGGGCGCCCCGTCACTGGACTTCGTGCCACAAGATGGTCGACCTCGTCCCTCGTTCTTCTCGGGTTTGGAATCTCCTTGTGCTCCTTTCTCTTCGGCAGCGCTTGGAGGTCCGTTTCGTCGTCGGATCCTTACCTCCAGAATCATTCTGGGTCGGATCCTGCGCACCTCTCGTTGCCCTCCACTTACAAAAAACCACTCGTGATTGGACACCGGGGTTCGTGTGGTATGCTACCAGAGCACACTCTGGAAGGATATAAATTGGTGAGCGGCGGGAATCGAACCAACGACCTCCCTCGTTCGTGTTCTTTGTGTTGTTTGTCTGACGCGGAGACCTCCTTACGCTCGCTTGTTCATCAAGGCCATCAAGCAGGAGGCGGACTGCATAGAGTGCGATGTGATATTGACCAAGGACGCAGTGGCCATCTGCAGGCACGACCTGACGCTGGAGAGCACCACAGACGTGGCAAACAGGACCGAATTCGCGCACATGAGGACGACGAGGATGGTGGAGGGCGAGGAGGTGACCGGGTGGTTTGCCGTTGACTTTACCGTGGCCCAGATCAAGACGCTTCGGGCGAAGCAGGTGAGAAGATTTTTGTTGTTGTTGTTTTGGAAGGATGGCTTTGGATGGCTGACCAACGTCGCGCCCCTCCCCGCCCCCGCCCCCGCCCGGCAGAGGATGGACTTTAGGGATCCCAACTACAACGGGCTCTTTGAGGTGGCCACCCTGCAGGAGCAGATCGATTTGGTGAAGGCCGGCAAGGGCGACGGCGACGATGTTGTGGAGGAGGAAAGTGAACGTGTGAGGTGGCACCTTCGGCTGCTGGACTGGTTCCTGGGCGCGAGGGGCGGCGGCTCGGATCTCGGAAAGGCTGGGGCGACCGAAAAAGGCACCACGTGCCTCTAACCCGAGATGAAGTCCACCGCTTGGCACAACTCTCTCGGGCTGTGGGGCGGCCGCAGGAGCGAGGACATCATCCTGGAGGTCCTGCGCAAGAACGGTTACTCCAGCAAAGATGACGACATCTACCTGCAGTCCTTCGAGACCGAGGACCTCCTCCACGTGCACTCCAGGTCCTCCATTAAGCTGATTCAGCTCATCGGGGCGCCGGACGTGATCCAGTGGGACACCAAGCGGCCGTACTCGGAACTTCTCTCGGAGAAGGGAATGCACGAGATCGCGGGGTACGCCTTTGCCGTGTCTCCCAGCAAGAACGACATCTGCCCCAAGAACGAGACCACGGGGTACATCGACGAAGCTTCCATCCAGAAGGGCAAGGCCTTCATCGACATGGTCCACTCCAAGGGCCTCCAGGCCCACCCCTGGGTTCTGAGGGACGAGAACAGGTACCTCGCCTGGAACTACGGCCAGGACGCTTACAACGAGTACACTCTTTTCATCAAGGAGGTCGGAGTGGACGGCTTCTTCACGGACTTCCCGCAGACCGCGTCGAACTACATCAGGCTCTTCGAGATGGACCTCAGGCAGCAGACCAGGCAGCCCTGATCATATTATATAATAGAGATTTTGTCGAGTTTTCCGTTTTTTTTTTTTCTTTCTTTCTTCTTCTAGCCGTTGAGGTTGAGGGAATTTTTCCACGAAAGTGGGTGGGAAAAATGAAAACGAGCAGAAAGCGACAGCCAGAGCACAATTAACAAGGTTTACCGCGGCGACCGCGGCGACCGCCCGAGAGCGAGGCAGAGAGTCGAGCCACGGACCCCATCCCGGCGACAGACTCGAGACTCGAGACGCGAGGCTGCGCGCGAACTGCAAATCGCATTGCCAAATTGCTAGCCAGCATGAGGCGAGTTACACTTGAGGAGTACGAGGAGGAGCTGAGGTTGGAAGGAGGTGGAGGTCCCGCGTCGAAGAGGCAGAAGAAAGCCAAGGCGAAGGCCAAGACGTCGTCATGGAGCTCGGGTTTACCCAACAGCGCTGGGCCAGCAGAACAAGAACGAGAAGAGGAGGACCCTTTTTCCACGACGACGAGGACGAGGACGAGGACGAGGTTGGAGAACACCCTATACGAAGCAGGACTACCAGCAGACGTTGGGGTTCCTGTCGTCGACTCGCCAGCGCCTTCGTCCATTGATTTTGATTACCATGGAGGGGCGGGTCACAGGTCCAGAAGCGCTGGGGGCACTGCGAGCACGAGCGCGGCCCACCGCGCGAGGCTTCTGGAGAGTGAACACAAGCGTTGCTCTGTTTTAGTGAGGGAAGGGGAGACGCGCAAGAAACTGTTTTTGCTCAAGCTGAAGCATGAGGCCAAGGCGGAGGACCTGGAGGAGATGAGGAGGGAGCGGCGGCTTCAGAGGCGGGCGGTGGAGGCCGCGGTGGCGGACAGGAGGGCCGCAAGGGCGGAGAAGGAGAGGGCGGAGCGGCAGGTCGTGGAGCTGCGTGAGAGCTGTGAGAGGGAGAGGCAGCAGAAGGAGGGGCTCATCGACGCGCTCAGGGGAAGGGAGGCCGTGAAGCGGCGGGGCGGGAGGGAGAGGGCAAAGGCAGCCGCGGCCAAAGCGTCGCCATCCACATCCCCGTCCCCATCCCCCTTGCCGGAGGCTGACCCCTCCCCGCAGAAGCAGCAGCAGCAGGAGCCGCAGCAGCCCAAGCATCACAGGAGCCGTGTCCGCGCCGCGGTGGTTCCCTCCACGAAGGCCGAGTTCGAGACAAAGGCCCCGAAGCTGAAGGTCGACCTGAGCGTGCCGTACCAGCCGCCCTCGTCGTCGTCTGCGGGGCAGAGGCGGGCCAAAAGGCCCTCTGTGCCGCAGCCCAAGCTCTCCGACCTGGGCGCAAAGCTAGGCGAGTGCGAGAGGAAGGACGCCAAGATGATGGCTGGAGTCGCAAAAAAGGCCGGAGTGGCGGTGGTGGCCAAGCCTACGGACGCCCTGGCCTCGATCAAGAGAAAGATCCAGGCGCAGCCAGTCAAGGGCAACGGGTGGTCTGGGACGACGTGCCTCTCCGCACTGCCTACCAACCTCCTCTTTGGGGAGAAATTTCGGGTGCCAAAGCTCCTGAAGAAAAAGTAGAGCGCAGCCGCGCGTCGTAAATACATAAATAAACACACGTCCATTTTTCACCGCTCTTCATCTCGCCTCGTCGTCTCATCTTATCTTTTTCACGGCAAGGCCTGGATCTTCTCCGCCAGTGCCGCGACCGCTTGTTTCGAGGGCTGGTTCCCAAGGAAGGGCAGCGAGTTCAGAGCGGGGTGGTCCTTCGAGGTCTCCTGGTACTTTCGCAGCAGCCGGCCCAGCTGCGCCAGCTGGACCTGAGGGTAAAGACTTTGCCTCACCCCAGAGTCCAAGATGCTCTCCGGGGCGCAGCTCAGCAGGTACTCCAGCACCTGCACCAAGCCGGCGAAGAGGATGTCCACATCGTCGTCCTGGAGGGTTTTCCTGGCAAGCGCCGTGATGTGCGCCATGTCAGCCTTGAGCTGCACGATGGACACCAAGTTGAACCGGGACACCGCGGAGCAGGACAGGAGCTGCAGCACGTGGTCGGCAGTGTGCTTGAAGACCTGGGAGAAGAGGTGTCGGTGCAGGTACTTGGGCATCCTACTCTCCGAGTCCTTGGCCATCTTCCCCACAAATGAGGCCACCTCCCTGGCGCACTCTGACTCTCGGCAGCTCGGCTGGCCAGCCCCCGGTGCGGTGCCTGGCTCCACAACCAGAGACCCGAGATCCTGCGGGCACCAGTCCATCATCACGTAGTTGGCGCTGTAGGAGTCGCACTTTGCACAAAGGATCTCCAGAACGTTCTCTTCACTCAGGTCCATGACCTGGTAGAGCTCCTCGAGGATTGGCTTGGGAAGGGCCCTCGCTCCCTCGCCTCGGCGTTTGGAGACGCACTCAGGGGACTCGAGGACGCTCGAGAGGGCGAGCTGACTCTCCTCTCGCATCCTGCGGGCCGCGAGAGTCTGGTCTCCGCCGGTGCGGCAGAGCTCGTCCACGTACGTCTCAAGTCCATGAAAGGCCGGGATGAAGCCAAAGTAAACGTTGGCCATCATCTGCGTTGCCTCCTTGAGGTCGTTCCTCTCGTCCTGGACCATGAGCTTGAGCTGCGGCAGCACGACGTAGGTCACCAGCGAGATCGCGATCTCCCTCACGTCGTCTCTCTCCTCATCATCCTCAAAGTACGCCAGCGGCAGCACCAAATCAGCCGCAACCTTGGTCCCCGTCAGGAGCTCCAGAGCGCCCTGCAGAAGCGACAGGGTGAGGTTGGTGACCTCTGGGACGCAGCAGGAGTACGGCTGCACCCCCGCGGGGTGGTCCAACCGCCACTCCGCTTCCTCTCCCCGGCCCTCCGGTCGCGCCGCCACCGGCCTCAGCTTCCTCGCGAGGTCGTCCTTGCAGATCGCAGCAACCCACTCCGTGCTCTCCGTCTGCAGGGCCGCGGCGTAAGCCTCCGTCGCCCTCTCGTTGAAGTGCAGCAGGGGGCCGCAATCCAGCCCGTAGTGCTGCGCGACGGTGCAGCACAGCGCCACCTTGGAGCACACCGAGGCGCACTGCGACAAGAAGCCCTGGCCCTCCTGGGAAAACCCGTCCATTCTGCTTGTGAGGGACTCCAGGGCCTCCTGCCAGTACCCCGCGACGTCCTCCGCGGAGACCAAGTCGTCCGCCGTCCTGCTGACCCTGTCCTCGATGATGACAAACCCCAGCGCCCTGTGCAGGGCGTCCTCGCACTCCTCGGCAAAGTTTCCGACCCCCGACTTTCCCTTCTGCTCCAGGTCGCTCCGCAGCTGCATCTGGCGCTGCGCACGGTAGTTCTCCGCAAACTGCGCGCCCAGCCCGAGACGGCGGTGGGCGTGGCGGCACCTGTGAAGGCCGGCAAGGTCCAGGCCAAAGTCCTCGGTGTTCTCCGCGCCGTCATCAGGAGGCGGTGACGAGTCCTCCTCAAAGGGGTTGGAGGGGTCGGCTGCAGGCTCGGACTCGGCCGCCATGGCGTCCGCCGCGCGCGACACGATCTCCCCAAGGGGCAGGCCCCAGTCCTCCCGCACCCTCCTCAGGGTCCGCCGCTGCGCCGACCGGTGGCGGGACGCCCACGCCGCCCTCCTTCCCGCCCTCGCGACCTTCCTCCTGGCCACCTCCGCCTGCCTCGTCCTCGCCTCGAGGAGCCATCTGTTGAAGTCCTCCTGGCTCCTGGCCAGAAGCCTTTGCCTCGCCCCCGCCACCGCGCTCGCGAGCCACCCCTCGAAGAGCCCTTTCTCCTTTCCATCCTCACTATATGCCACCAAGTTCCTCTCCACCGCCGCGAACCCCTCCAGTGCTTGTCCGTGGCCTTTTTCCGACTGCCAAAGCAGCTCCAGTGTTTGACACTTTCGTTCCAAGTCCATCCTCTCGTCGTGTTTGCTCTCCACTTCTTCAATACAACAAGCTAAGTCTTTCATGAGCTTAAGTTCAGGTTCTGTTTTTCTCTCAACAAAGTCACAGTGTTTCTCGATGTGGTCGCGCAAAGAGTCAGCTTCCTGCCTCAAACCAGCGAGCTCGTCAATAATCTCCACGAAGTCAGAGCAATTCCTGCGACACAGCAACTCTATCTCTCTGCTGTCTTGTTCGACGCATCGATCCAAAGCCAGCAATACGGATTCATGTCCACCACCCTCGGTCTCGCCAAGCTCAAGCGCGGCCCTGAGGACCGTGCTCAGGTCCTGGTGGTCCAGGGCACGACTGACCCGCTCCGACAGCCTATCGGCGTACTCCTTACCCCCTCCACTGACACCATTCTCTGCCTCCTTTGGTGCTGCTTCCGCCTCAGCTACCTCGACCGCCATTGTTGGGTTGAGTGGGTGGAGGACCTGCCCCTCCTGCGGGGGCTCCTTCATTTCGATTTCGCGGAGGATGTAACGCAAGGCGAGGTGGGCGACTGGACAACATCATGGGGTTCAGGTGGGGCGCGACGGCATTCCATCGAGTACGCGCAGGAGATCGACGACGTTCTGCCAATCCTGAGCCGGTTCGCGACGCGTTGTCTAATGTTCTTCGACGACCGCGGAGGACCTACGGAAAGAGAAAAAGACTGCACTACAATCAATCAGCTAGTTTGTTGTTTGTCGTTTTTTTTCTTGTGGTTTGTTACAAAGTCCGTCGCCCTCCTTCCCCTCCCCCCTTCCTCGAGAGAGGAGAGAGAGAGAGAGAGGGATCATCACAGAATCCCGTGGAGCCCCCCCACGGTGGCGTCCAGGTCGGCGACGTCGCAGTCAAAGCTATTGCACCCGGACATGGACATGGACAGGCCCTCCGATGACAGAACCGACCCATCCATCGAGGACAGCGGCATGTCCAGCGACAGCGAGTGGTCGCCGATGCCAGGCTCGTCGTAGTCCGAGCTGAGGGTGGGCGCGTGGTCTGTGAAGTCGGGAGGCAGGAACCCACCCGCCAGCCTTTCCATCGTCTCTCCCCCGCCCCAGCCCGACCCCAGGAAGCCCTGCACGTCGTGCATCACCTGCTGGGTGGCCCCCCTCCTCTGGTGGTTGTGGTTCTGGTAGCCGTGGCTTGTGCTGCTGCTCTTCTTGTAGTGGGTCTGATCGGACATGGTTGGCCTGGCGGCGCCCAGCGGGAGGTGCGACGACATCGACAGCGAGGACGATGACGTGGGAGGATCCCTCTGATTGTGATGCTGCTGGTGGTGTATGTGCCCCGGCTGTGAGTAGCAGGCGAAGGCCGGAGGCGCTGGATTATGCGCCGGTGCGGCAGGGTACGGCGACCCCAACGAGAACAGGGTGGAGTCCGGGCTGACCCCCACGGGAAGCCCGAGCTTGGCGGCGGCCTGTCCGGCCGTCATGGGCTTCGAGACAGCTGGCCTCTTCATGTTGTAGTATCCCTCCTCCCGCTCCTGCTTAACCGGCGCGAGGTACGGTAAGGCGGGGACACGGGCCCCCTTGGGAAGACCGCCCCTCACGCTTGGGTCCGATCCCGGCTCCGCCAGGGCGGCACCGCGGCGCAGGTCTCCGTCGCTGACGATCCTCCTGTGCCTCTTTTCCGCTTGCTTGTGCCCTCCTCCTCTGCCGTCGTCCCGGTTGCCCCCCTCCTCCTTCGAGTCCCCTCCCTGCTGGGCGTGCTCCTCCGCAGTGCTCAAAACCCTCAGCCTCTGCAAGAATTCCTCCCTCTTGCCCGACCTGATCGCGCTCATGATCTCGCACTTGTCGTACTCCTCTCTCGGAAAGTTGAGCTTGGCTTGCTTTCCTCGCAGGAAGAGCGCCGCGCGGTCGTAGGCCCTGGCCGCGTTCTGGGGAGTCACGAAGTAGCCCAGGTGCAGCTGCTTCCCCTTCTCGCCTCCCTCCGGCGTGCCGCCCTTTGCCCACACGTGCGCCTCCCACTTCTTCTTCCGGTACTGGGAGATCCCGATCAGCTTGTCGTCCTTGCCGCTACCCCCTCCTCCTCGGGACACGCCCTTGGCCTGCTTTCTGCTGGACGGCCTGCTCTTTGGCCTCTGGGACCCGCCGCGTTGCTTGCGAGGGGTGGCGGCAACGGGCGATGGCGAAGACGACGGTGGCGGCACGACGCCATTCAGGCGGCCCGCGTGGAAGAGCTGGTCCCCGAACTCGAAGACGGTGTCGTCGTACTTCATGCCCTGGAACCCGCGGGAGAAGAGGGGCTTTCCGCCCCTCACGGTCTCGTCCTTGCCTCCTCCATGAGCGAGGTGGTGGTCCCGCTCGTGCAGTGGGGGTGGCAGGTCGTGGTGGCTGGAGAACGACAGGTGCGTGGTGGAAACCATGTCCACGTCCCCGAAAAAGTCCAGCATCGAGGAGTGCAAGTTATGGTCGGACGGCGTAATCGGCGTCGGCGTCATCTCTAAACCTCGCCTCGCTCGTTGTTTGTTGTCATAGTTTTTTGGTTCTTCTTCCAGAAAAGAGGGGAGAGGTTTGGTCTGTGAAACTCTCCCGCGCTCAACTCAGATGACGCACACTAATCCTCCGTACAAAAGCCGGGCTCCCCGCTGAGGATGGGGCCCGTCGGAGCGCTTGGCGCCGGTAACTGGCTCTGCCCAAAAAAAAACCTAGGCAAAGGTTTCTCTTCTTGATGATGGATGATGACGTCTGTGGGGCGGCGTTCAAGACAACCGCACGATCCGGCAAGGCAATTCTCCGTCGTGGGCGCCTCGTGGGGATCGAACCACCGACCTACGAAGGAAGGTGACGATGGATTGGCGGGGTGCGGGGGCCCCTCGGGTGTGTTCTCGCCGCGCCGCCAGTACTCACCACGGTCTACCCCCTTCCGCTTTTGCTCCGCTTTTCACCTCACCCCATTCCTGCCCTGCAGGCCATAGGTTTATTTTTACACTTGCGTGACTTTTTCACAATACCTGGGTCGGGGAGAGAGTAGTAAACGCGTTGTGTGGGGGATCTGGAGGTCGACGTCGACTCTCCCGCGCGTAACGCCTCGACCGTTAAGATTCCCGTGCTACGCAAAAAGCGCCGTCCGCGGTCTTCGTAGCAAGGCCGCCGGGCAGTGTAGAATTGCCGTGTAGCGCGCGATCTTGAGGCCTCCGAGCGACCCAACTCATGCAGTAAACCACGTGCTAAACGTGAGGGTTGGTGGTTTTTTTGGAGCACAAAAGAATGAGCTACAGCCTACAAGGCTGCAGCAGGGGGTGTAACGGCAGCAGGACTTGAGGATAACGGCGATGGCGGCCGGGCGGCGATGATGGAGCGCTCCTCTCCCCTCTCTCCCTGTCGAACAGGAACAGGAACTGGAAAGGACGACGACGACCGAGTTTGTTGTCGTGTGGCGCGTGCGGTGAAGGAGTGGAGTGTTGGCGAGGAGTTGAACGAATTGAAAGTGTAACCTAACGAACTAACTAGAGAGAGCCGTGCCTCCATCCAAGGACGGCGGCGAAAAATAAGAGGAGTTTCGAAAGTCAAACGAACTACCACGCGCCACCTCCTGGACGCCTACGCGTTGGTCTTCACCTCGTCCGCCCACTTGAGCCAGGTCTCCGTGTCCACAGAGTTGGGGTCAAAGTCGACGTAGTCCGTCTTGCCGAACATGGTCGAGTCCGTGGAGTGGACCCCGAGGTCGTCCCCGTCCGAGGCGTAGACCGTGGAGTACTTGACGGTCTGGCCCCTGCGAAGGAAGAGAAGAAGAGAGAACGTCAGCAACGCGCGGAGGTAAAGAAAAAGACAAAGATCTGGGGTCTCGTGGGGGGTTGGGGGGCTGAGCGCACCTCCTCTCGAGCTTCTGGAAGAGCGGGTTTCCTCCGGTTCCCTTGAACACGAAGTTCCAGTCGATGTACCCTCCCTTGAGGCCGACGATGTTGGTGTAGCCCTCCGCGTCCAGCAGCATCAGGACCTGGATCGCGCGCTGCCTGCCGTCCGAGCAGACGATCAGCAGCTTGCTCTCCTTGTCCGGGAACTTCTCCTTCACCTGCTCCAGGAACTTGGGGTTGGCGCTCTGGGTGACTTCCTGCGGACGCCGCCGTCCAGGTGGTAACGAGGGGGCGGAAAAAGAACGAGGAGAGTCAGCGTTGCCCTCCCCTCCGTGGAAAAAAAGGCTCACGGTGGCGGTGGTCGGGCGGTCGGGCGGGAGACAGACAGACTGTCCACGTCTCGTCGTCCCCCCTCGAACCTCGAACCCCGTCCTCCGGAACGAGGAAGAAAAGAAGGATAAAGAATGGGATCTCACTCACCTGCACCGCGGGGGTCACGCTCAGGTCCCACTTCCTCGTGGTGTCGATGAGGGGGATGTTCACCGCGCGAGGGGTCTTGGCGTCGTGCTCGAACTCGGTGCTCGACCTGACGTCGAGGTACGTGTAGCCCATCTCGTAAAGAACCTACGGCAGGCAGGCAGGCGGGCGGCGGGGGCGGCATGGGGGGCATCGTTCGTGAGGAGGTTTGGGTCAGCAGCGGGGAAAGAAGTTCAAAAAAAAAAGAGCCCAGAGGTCAGGCGACGGAGGGTGGGTGGAGGGAGACCCGCGCCCGCCCGACACGAAGCGATCATCGATCGATGATGCATGGGCCCCTCGGGCGTCAACCCTCCTCCTCCTCGTCATGGAGTATGTATGGTAGGTTGTTGTTGTGTCTTTTGTCTTACCCTTCCCTCCTCGATGTCGGCGACTCCTGCGTCAGGGAACTTCTCCATGACCTCCTCCACGAAGTCCTCGTCGGGCCATCTCTTTGGCGCCTGTTCGGGCTCCTCCTGGTACGCCGGGTACCCCCTCGCCACCACCGTCACCTCAGACCTTCTCTGGGTCTTGTTGTTCAAAGTACCTGGGTTAGGCCTGCGCAGGTGGCACACCGTTGTAGCCCTCACACTAGGAGTGCCCACGCGGAAGCCAAGGGCGCCCTTGGCCTTGCCCGTCATCGCGCTCATCGCGGTCGTCAGCATCGTGGTCTCAGAATCAGCTCCTCGTTCTCTCTCTCGGTCCGGGTGCGGCGGTGCGCTCTTGTTCTCTCTCTCTCTCTCTCAAACTTTTGGCCTTTTGTTCAGATAAGGAGAAGATCTCGATCCGATGGCCAGGATTCCACCCCATGCTCATCGGCAGAGGCGAGGTCCGACGCAACTTTTCCAACAACATTTCCAAGAGCATGGTGGACTGGGGCCGGGCGATCCTCGAGGGCGGAGGGGGTGACGAGGGTGCACAAGGGCCTCGATGGCATTCACAACGAGGCACACAACAACCTGGATCGACCGCAGCGCGCTCCAGGTGCGCCTCAGGGCGTCATCTGTGCCCTCAGACTGTAACCGCTCGCCGCGGGGGCGTCCGCGGGGCTGCTGCCTTGGCAGGAGCGGCCCGGGAGAGGCGGTCGAGGCGCTCGGGCGGTCGGACGGGATCCACCAGGGCATCAGAGACCAGTCGGAGCGATCGACGAGCCCCGATCCGCGCGGCCCATGGACACATCATCTACATCCAGGGGTCGCTGCGGGGGTGGGGGAGGGCATAGGTGGGGGGCAGTGGGTCGACATGCGGGGGGTTTGTCCGGGTTTCGTGCACCCAGAGCGAAGATGGGATACCTTTCGATGTCCTTGACCATCGGTTGTGGCCGCCACATAAGCGGGCCGCCCGAGATTTGGATTGAGGTGGGCTCCCAGGGGGTGCCGCAGACAGGCAAAATAATTGAAGTGAAAAAGACGACTTTGAGGGTCCTTTTTTTCGATACCCGAGGGCTTGGCAGTGTTGTTTTGGGTTGCATGGCTCGATCGGATGTCTCAGGAGCGCTGGCGATCCTCACCGACGTGGCCAAAAGCGAGTTCAAACTTTTTTGTCCATATTTTCAAGCAAAATAGCTGTCAGTTTGTGTGTGCAATCATGCACAATTTTACAAACTTAATGTGTATTTTTTTTGCAGGATTGACGCGGACGGCCACCAAAATCGGTGGAGATCTTCTTCCACACCCACAAACACCTTTCATGAAGACAGAACTCCATTTGGATTTCTTTCTCTCACGGCATTGTTCCTTTTCTGTGCCCCCCAGTCTTGCACCCAAATTGCCCATGCGTCACGACCCCGTCGACGATCGCAACGATCTTCACGTCGACGG
>Ga0160423_10002062_pt1 | contig 16844 bp, 13 predicted proteins | sample CRUFie14St8metaG_FD_108191 | JGI IMG/M metagenome (GOLD analysis project Ga0160423, IMG submission 108191) | Marine microbial communities from the Costa Rica Dome - CRUD Field 142mm St8 metaG | ecosystem: Environmental > Aquatic > Marine > Oceanic > Photic zone | place: Costa Rica: the Eastern... | reverse complement strand
GCCCAATCAAGTGACGCCTCTCTCATTCCATATATGGGACAAGTTCCATACCTTCAAAAAAGGGCACCGAGTCATGGTGCAAGTGCACAGTTCTTGGTTTCCAGCCTATGATCGGAATCCACAACAATTCATGGATATATATCAGGCGAAGGCTGGTGATTACCGTAAGGCGGTGCAGAGCATCCATCGATCGACGGCGAGCCCCTCTCACCTAGCGTTGCCCGTGATGGTCAAGAAGCCGGACTAGGCAGCGACAAGTCCGATCACTACCTTTCCGCGGTAGTGTCCACGCACAGAAACCTGCCAAAACGGACGATTCTGAAAAAATAAAATGTAATAAAAACAGAAGTTTAAGAATTTGGTAGGACCAGGCGGATTCGAACCGCCGACCTCTACCATGTCAAGGTAGCGCTCTAACCAACTGAGCTATGGTCCTAAGGGGCGCGCAGTATAACGCGGGTTCTGCATGAGGAAAACGGCTCAAGGCGCCTCGCTAAACTGCTCTTCTCGGTTAGTGTTGTCCAGAAAAGAGTCGACCGCGCCTTGAGACTGAATCGCATCCAGATCGGCCGACATCAGTACGCCTGTAAGCTCGGTCATAGTCGCAGCCTGACTCACAAAGAGCTCTTTGTTCCATCGCTCGATGGTGGCCGCTGAGCTCCAGTAGTGCCCCAAGAATCCACCGAGGCCAAATCCGGGTACGTCGAGACAGTGCCACACGTCGCAGTTGTAGTAGCCCGTATCGGCTAACCCTAGCGCGCCCACGCCCCACCACACCTGTTGCAAACCGCCGCGGCTACCGGCGCGCTCGGGCACCGAAACTTGTGCGCGCGACCAACCGTATCGGTCAACGGCCTGTTTTGCGGCGTCAATTAAAATGTCGTTATTGCGTGTCCACAGATAAGACTGCTCGGCATGTCCGGTAGGTTCCACTCTGCCGTCCACCTCGCGGTAATCCATCTCTCCGAGGTGCTCGGTCTGGATCATGCCGACGATTTTGCGCTTGGCCTCTGGATGGCGCGTGAACCAGTCTGCCTCACTATGAGCCGACTCCATTCCAGGCATGTAATGTCGACCGTCCAGCAAGATCTTTAGCGTTCTGGGGCGCTGAGCCTGTGGGATGTGTGAGAAATATTTAACGATCGCCAATAGTCCCAGAGCACCATTGTCTTGTGTGATAGAGGGGCCGTCGGTGTGGTTTACCAGTACGATCTGTTCGTCATCTGCTGTGCCGTAATTAGCGCCAGGCAAGTATGTAATGTATTGGTAGGCGGTGCTTGTCTCTGTTTCGGCCTCGAGCCTCAGGGTCGCGTGCTTCCCTGCCTTTGCATCCATGATGATTCTGGCGCCGTCTTCTCGGGATAGTATGAGAGTGGGTGACGCGTACAGGCTGGGGACTGGAAAGGTATACAGCCCGCGGGTGCGCTCATAAGCCATGTTATAGACGATGATGGCTCCCGCTGCGTTGCCATCTCTTGGAATCTGGTCGAGACGCTGCGCCAGTTGCCACCAAATATCAAAGGTAAAGCTCTCAGAGGGATCGACGAACTCGAAGGGCGTCGGCAGCGTTTCAGCGTTGGTCGCGTGCTCGTAATCATTGAAAGTGTAATTGATCAGATAGTCTTCGCTGTATGGGGCCGACGGGTGTGGTCGGGTGGGAATGACAACGATCTTGCCTTCGATGTCTTTTGGCGGGTTGTCGTGGTCGTAGTAGATCAGCTCGGCAGTAATGCCTTCCGAGCCGGTTGAGCCCGAATAGGCGCCGTAGCTCGCGACTCGCACTGCTGAGCCATTTGAAACCAAAGACCATTGATGGCTATCCTCTGAGGTAAACCACCTTTGAAACTCCCAACTGTTCTTAACGCCATCAACGGTGCCATATTGGGCCAGCGTTTGCTCCAGAAAGGCCATGTAGTTCAGCCATTCTTGGCTGCCGGTCAGCGTTGGCAGATTGTCGTTCTTCACCGAGGCCCACTGGTAGGCCTCATCAGCGGTGATCACCCAATCGGGGTTGAGATCAGTCAGATGAGGATGAAGCTGCCTCGTGTCTGGGGCCTCAGCCCCTAACCCTGACGTTGCTAAGAGAAGAATTGACCAAAGAGAGTGCCACATGACTGTTTTCGCCACCGTTATGGTGTAACCAACTGATTCAGGTCAGCTCGCGACAGTAGCTTTCCTTGGTGAATCACGGCTTCAATACTGCGGGTGTTGCGAATGTCGTCCATGGGGTTGGCAGACAGGAGCACTGCATCAGCCAAAAACCCAGCCTTGATTTGCCCCATCTCGTTTTCCAACCCGAAGAACTCAGCCGGTTTCGCCGTGGCGGAGTGCAGTGCCTCTAGGGGCGTCATACCCACCTCGACATATTGCTCGAGCTCTGTGTGCAGGCTGTAACCCGGAATGCTCCAGCCGATCGGAGTATCGGTACCTGCCGCGATCGGCGCGCCCGCAGCATGTAACTCGCCGGTGCGGCGCAGTGACCACTTGGCAAAGGTGGTGTCGACCGGCTCTTCAGACGCCGCCAACGCATCGCGCGCGTCACGCCATTCCGTACTGACGCTGGTCGGGATCAAATCCATCGCCTGATCAAAATCATCTCGATCAAACGGCACATAGAGATCCATGGAGTTCATGCGCAGGGTTGGTACCGTGATGGTGGCTTTGAGTGCCTCGGTGGTTTCGGCGCATACCGCAGGATCCTCATTGGTGATTGCGGTAAGCCGTTGAAGCGTATGCAGTCTCGATCGCAGCACGTTGCCTGGCTCATTAGCCACATTTGCGAGCTCTGCTTGTCGGGTAGCGAGCCACAGTTCGGGATCTTCGACACAATCCATTTCGTAGTTGCGTAAGTGCTCGAGTGACTGCACCTGAGGTGCGACATCACGGGCGCGCATAGAGAGCGGCACGTGACCATCAATCGGGAGGTTTCTGGCGCCCGCTTCGTCCACGATCGCGGCAAAGACCTCGGGCGTGACCATCTCGTAGATTTTCAGAAAGCTTGCCCCGGCCGCATGAATCTCGGCAATGTTGGCGCGTGCCGCCTCGGGGGTGGGATTTGCAATGCCGAGCCCCGGGAAATTGACGCCGTCGTACACCACGTCTTTGCCATCGAGCAGCGGGCCCGAGTACCAGATGTTGGGTGCGTTGCTACCTGCGCTGCGCAGGGTGTCGACCACGGGTAACAGGTCTTCAAGGAGCCCGCCGGTATCACGCACATTGGTAATGCCGTGGTAGAGGAATAGCCCCGCCATGGCATCGGTAAATCTTTTGTCGAAGGTGAAGTGAACGTGAAAGTCCCAAAGCCCGGGAATGAGGTACTGCCCGCTGGCATCGATTTGCTCCGAGGCTGGCATTTCAGGGACGATGTCGCTGTCGACAATATCGATGATTCGCCCGTCGTCGATGAGCACGGTTTGGTTGCGCCGGACGGGGTTCACAGCGTCGATCACGGTGACGTGGGTCAGCGCGAGATCAATGGGCTCGGGGGCGTCCTCTGGGCAGCCGATCAAGAGTGCGGAGCCCAGTGAGAGGATGGAGAGGGCAGAGGCTTTAGTGAATGTCATGATCGCCAACCTCGTTTGCGGTGACTTGTGGTTATTTTATAAGTATGTGGGTGCGCTGTGTTCTGGGTTGGGCGGGAAGCGCTCTCCCGGCTGACCGGATTCCCAGCGCGAATACTTGGCCATTATTGCTGAGAACAACGCGTTGTTCAGCCAGTTTTCCAGCCACTGCCTGACGTTGGGGTAGGGCGCCTGCTGCCACCACGAGGGGTCGACGCTTGCAAACTGTCGAATAAACGGAAACAACGCCACATCAACGGCATTGGCAGCCTCACCGCCCATCCAACCAGTGCTCGACAGCCGGTTTTCCAGTTTTTGGATAAAACCCTCGGCGTTCTGGCGATAGTCCTCAGCGGTATGCTCGGGGTAACGCTCAGCGTACTTGTAGCGGTCCAGCCAGTGCTTGAAGTCGCCATCGCATGCACTGATCCAGTCCGATTTGAGCGCCTCACCTTCGAGCCAGTTGAGTGGATCGCGGTGCTCGAGCGCCCACTGCATGACCTCTAGGCTTTCCTCTATGACCCGGTCATCTGAGAGCACGAGTACTGGCACAGTGGCCTTGGGCGATGCCGCCAACAGCTCGGCGGGTTTGTCCTTGAGCAGTACTTCTCTGAGCATCACTTCCGCGCCCGCTGCGGCCAGCGCCATTCGTGCCCGCATGGCATAGGGGCAGCGGCGAAATGAATACAGAATGGGCAGGTCAGACATCCGCTAACCATAGCTTGGCGGCGGCGGCTGAACCAGCGCAGCATCCGCGCAGAAAATCCCCCCAAGGGCCGCGACTTTAGTACTATCCTGAGTCCTAACCTAACAATAAACGGGGACAGATCATGGGACGATTAGCAGGCAAAGTGGCTTATGTGTTGGGCGCAGCAGGGCGTGGCAACATGGGCCAGGTGATTGCGCAGCGTTTTGCTGAAGAGGGCGCCACTGTCGCTGTAGGCGGCCGTCACCATGAAGAGCTCGAGTGGCTTGCGGGCGAGATCGGCGGGATGGCAGTGACCTGCGACATCACCAAAATGGACGACATCAAGTCATCGATCGGCGCCATCATGGATGCACACGGCAAGATTGATATTGCGGTAAATGCGACCGGCCTTGGCTTGCTGGCTCAGTTCGAGGAAACCACCGAGGACGAGCTGAACATGATGATGGACCTGCAGTTCAAGGGGCCCTATCAGTGGATGCAGGTGTTGGTGGGTGTGATGTCTGATCCCTCCTCGATCATCCAGATTTCCTCTGCAACCGCGACTATTCTGGTGGGTAACCACCACGCCTACATTGGCACCAAAGCGGGTATCGACCACGTGGTGCGCGGTGTGGCGGATGAGTACGGCGCCAAGGGTATCCGCGTGAACTCGATCTCACCGGGTTTGACCGCATCGCCCATGGCTGCGCCGCACCTGGAGACCCCCGGGTTGCTGGAGGCTTTCCTCAAGAATTACCCACTGGGTCGCTTGAATACGTCTGAAGATATCGCTGCCGCCGCGGTGTTCCTGGGCAGCGATGAGTGCTACATGACGGGTCAGAACCTGCAGGTGAATGGTGGTTTGACGTTGCGCCGTAACCCGCTGCCCTCGGAGATCGAGGAGTCAGTGATGGCTGCCATGGCGGCCGCGCAGGCGGAGTAAGTGTTTGGGTGCGCGGGTCTTGCGGTTCAGTGCGCTAAAGAGACTTTTATAGTGGCAGGATGGGACGAAGAGCTCATTGCCTTGACAGAATAAGAGAGGACAACTGATGGCAGGTAAAAGAAAAGACGTATACCTAGTAGTCGGCGGCAAATATCACGACTTCGATTTCGCACGATTGGAGCTATTGAAACTCCTGGCGGAACATGACGTGATTCGAGTCAAGGTAGCCAACGATTACAGTGAAGTCGAAGCGATGTGTGAATCTGATCTACTCGTGACCTATACCTGTGACGAAGTGCCGGATGCTGCTGGTCAGGCGAAACTAAAGTCCTACGTGGAGAACGGTGGTAAGTGGTTTGCGCTACATGCCACTAACTCGGTGCTTGAGTGGTTGAGCCACGACCCGCCGCTGTTGCGCGCGCCGCGTGATCACCCCGATTTTATGGAGGTATTGGGGAGTCAATTCTTATCGCACCCCCCGGTAGAACCTTATCAAGTCGAGGTCACTGCGCCAGAGCATCCCATGATGGCGGGTATAGAGGCTTTTGAAACGCGCGGTGACGAACTCTATCTCTCTGAGTATCACGGTGAGCGCGAAGTGCTACTGCACACCCGGTGGACGGGCAAGGTAGATGCGTTCCAGGATGGTGAGTGGGAGGAGGACAAAGAGCACGCAGTGATGTACTTGCGTGATTACGAGAAAGGCACCGTGTTGTACTTTACTCTCGGGCACTGCAGGTCTACCTTCGACATGCAGCCTTTAGTGGAGGAGTACCCGGAGCTCGAGCGGGGCAGTTGGGATCTGCCGGTATTCTACGAGTTGCTTCGGCGTGGTATCGCCTGGGGTATTCAGTAACCTGAAGTCCCCGGTTTTCCGGGGACGCGCCTTGCGACGCTGATGCCGCCTTACCTGCCGACTGACTAACCCCATGGATACCCGCTGGATCGACGAACTCGCTGCCGAAGTGCCCGACATGCGGGTGTTTCGCGAGGCACACCAGATCAAGCGCTTCACCACGGGTATTCGCTTTGGTCAAGGTTCGGCGCTGGCGGTCTTTGAGCCTGGCTCGCTGTTGGCGTTCTGGACGATACTCAAAGCAGCTGTGGCGGCTGATTGCATCGTCATCTGCCAAGCTGCCAATACAGGAATTACTGGCGGTTCGACCCCGGATGGGGACGACTACGATCGCGAAATCGTGATTATCAGCACCCTCAAACTCGATACCTGCCTGCCTCTGTGCGATGCGCAACAAGCCTTGGTATACGCCGGTGGCACGCTGTATCGACTTGAGCAAATGCTGGCGCCCTTCGGCAAGAACCCGCACTCGGTGATCGGTTCTTCCTGTATCGGTGCCTCGGTCATCGGCGGAATCTGCAACAATTCGGGTGGCAGCCTGGTCAAGCGGGGGCCAGCCTACACCGAGCTCGCGTTATTTGCCCGGCTTACAGAGCAGGGTGAGCTTGAGCTGGTGAATCACTTAGGCATCGAATTAGGGGAGACCCCCGAGGAGATACTGGGCAATCTCGACGCGGGTCGGTTTGATTTGGAGACTGCAACCCTCGACGGCGGTCTGGCCTCGGACCCCGAGTACATTGAGCGCGTGCGCGAGATCAACGAGTCGACACCTTCAAGATTCAACGCCGACCAACGCCGGCTTCATGAAGCGAGCGGCAGCGCGGGCAAGTTGGCGGTCTTTGCGGTGCGTGTTGATACCTTTGATAAGCCCAAGGCGGAGCAGGTGTTCTACGTGGGCACCAATGACCCCGAGCAGCTCAACGGGATCCGCCGGCGCCTGCTCTCTGAGTGCAGCGAGCTCCCCGAGATGGGTGAGTATATGCACCAGAGCTGGTTTGACGGGGCCGACCGCTACTGTAAAGACACGTTTCTGATCATCAAGTACTTGGGCACCGACTTCTTGCCGCGGCTCTATCGCATAAAGGCTGCGCTCGATCGCTGGCTTGAGAAGATACCGGGCCTCCCCAATCGTCCCGCTGACCATCTGCTGCAGCGACTGGCACAGTGGTGGCCGGACCATTTACCCAAGCGAATGCGTGAATACCGCAAGACTTACGAGCACCACCTGATTTTGGTGGGTGCCGATACAGCCATTGCCGAGATCCGGCAGGTGCTGCATGAGGTCACCAAAGCGGGTGATGCGGGCGCCTTTTTTGAGTGCTCGCCGAAAGAGGGTGACGCTGCGTTACTGCACCGCATGGTCGCAGGCGGATCGCCGGCCCGTTACAACCTGATTCACGCCAAAGAGACCAACGGCATTTTGGCGTTCGATGTGGCGCTGCCCAGAAACTATACGCAGTGGTATGAGTTCCTACCCGAGGATCTGCTCGACCAGTTTGCGGCGCCCTACCGCGGCGGGCACTTTATGTGCCACGTGTTCCATTGGGACTTCGTGGTCAAGGCGGGGATAGACCCGGAGGCAGTCAAAGAGCGAATGATGTCTTTACTCGATGGCATCGGCGCCAAATACCCCGCTGAGCACAACGTCGGACATTTGTATTGTGCTGAGCCCGACCATGCGGCGTTTTACCGTGAGCTGGACCCGACGAATACCTTCAATGCGGGTGTGGGCAAGATGTCCAAGTACCGGTGCTACCACTAACTCAATTTTCCAGCCCAGCCCATCATCCTGCTGACTGTCCTTTGTTTTTTCGCGGATCGGGGCGCGATCGACTTTTCGTTCGGGCATAAAAAAGGCCGGGTTGCCCCGGCCCATAAGCCACAACGCTAAAACTTAGAACTTCCAGTTCACCCGTAGGCCAACCTCGCGCTTGTCCAGCGGCGAGACGGCAACGCCCTGCTTGGCGGTCAGGAACGCAAACTGCGACGGACTGGAGAAGTCGGTCCAGCGAGCGCCGGTCTGCCAGGCTTCCTCGTCGGTCAGGTTCATTACGAAGAGCTCCGCCATCAGGTTCTCCCAACTGAGACCAATGCGCAGGTTGAACAGATTGTAGGAATCCAGCTTGGCCAGATTGGACTCATCCACATAAGACTCGCCCTGGTGGAACCAATCCAGACGCCAGTAGCCCCCCTGGTTAAACAGTGAGAAGTCATGAGATACATAGGCACTCATGGTGTTCTTGGGCTGGCGCGGTGTCTGGTTGCCAGACATCTGCGAGAAGCCTGCAATCGGTGCGACGAAGTTAAAGGTGTAGTCGTCGTACTCGGACTCGATGTAGCTGATGTTGACACCGACTTCAGTGCGATCCGTGATGGCTGCCTTACCCTCAAACTCCACACCCCAGATATCGGCATCACCCGGAATCAGGATATTCCGCGAGTTGAAGAAGGGTACGGGGTCACCGCCATCGGCGGGGTAGGTGGCTTTCGGCTGGCCCAGTGTGCCGTCGGGACATTGCGCGCTACCCATATCAGCGGCGCGGCAGGTCTCGTTGATCAGGAAAGAAGACCGGCCCTTGATGTTCTCCCAAGTTTGCATATAGACCGCGACATTCATCTGGCCGCGACCATCCCAGAAGCGCTGCTTCCAGCCAAACTCGATTGCTTCCAGTGTTTCGGCATCCAGCAGCTCGGCAACCGTGGAGTCCTGCGCAATGTACTGTGCTTTCTCGCGATCATCTGCTTGTGCATAGAATGTGTTGAAGTCACCCGCAATCTGACCTTCAGACCAGCTCGCATAGAGCGTGGTGTTGTCAGAAGGTGTCCAGCGCAGAATCGCTCGCGGCAGGAAGTCGTCAAACTCCTCCTCGAGACGCGTGTCACCGGTACCGGCTACCGAATTACCCTTGATCAGGGTGTCCTCAACAAAGCGGCCTTCCAGGATAACGGTGAGGTTGTCGGTAAGATCAAAGTCGATAGAACCGAAGACCCCGGATACCTCTGCCTGATCGGTGTTGGTCAGGTTGTTTCTGAAGATGCCCAACGCGTTACCCGGTCGACCGATGCCCAAGCCACCAATCGCGGGATCAAAGAAGCTGTAAACACAGATATCGGGGTAGGCGTCAGAGTAGCCGTAGAAATCAAAAGCGAAGCATGAGGTCGCAGCGTCACCACCACTGCCCGATGCCAGGAATTCCTGCTCATAGTAGCTGTAGCCGACCAGCCATCTCAGGCGCTGGTCCTGAGGACTGGTGAAACGGATTTCCCAGCTTTCGTCATCCATGTTCTGCGGGTCACGTGACCACCAGCCCAGACGATCAGACAAGTCGAAGTCGCGGATCCAGTTCACCTCTTGCTCGTTCTTACCGTAGCTTACGTCGATGCTATAGCCCGAATCGAACTGATAGCCAGCCGCGATGGAGAAACGCTCACTTTCACGCTTCATACCGATAGAGGTGACGCCTGGAACGCCGTCGATGTTGGTCGTCGGGTCGGTCAGGTCTGACATGTCGACTGGCAGAATCGTGTTTGAAGAAATGATATTGCTGCCCGGGTCGACACTCACCGAATTGCCGTAGGGCACGGTGCCGCAAATGTAGTTCACCGGGTTAGCGGGTCCTTCAGCTGAGTTCACCGTGGTGCCAGTGCAGGTGTCGTTCATAATGCCCGACACATAGCCCTGGCTCGGTGCGCCATCATCGTCTTCGGAAGTGCTGTAGCGCATCTTCAGCTTAAAGTTATCGGTTGGCGTCCAGTTGATCACACCGTTAAAGGTTGTGGTCTCCTCGTCGCCGGTTCGGCCACCGTCTGTCGCAGTGTAGTGCCCCTCTTTGTCGTAAAAACGCCCGGATACGCTGAAAGCCAGCACATCTTTGATGATCGGCCCCTCAATCAGGCCACTGATATCGGTGCGACCACGATCCGACATACTGGCATTGATTTCACCGCCAAATGCCTCGGCGTTGGGATCGCGGGTGATCAAGTTGACCGCGCCGCCAAAGGTGTTTCGCGCAAAGTAGGCCGACTGGGGTCCCTTGATGACCTCGACCCGCTCAAGGTCCATGAGGCTTAGTGAAGTGCCGCCATTCAGTACATACACGCCGTCAATAAACAAAGCACCGGTTGCGAAGCTGGGCGAGAACTGAGCAGTCGTCAGGCCTCTGAACTGCAGCTGCGTATTGTAGCGACCCGGCTGCTGGTTGCCCTGGTTCATGAACTGGAAGCCAGGTGTGTGCAAGGCCACGTCCTCAAGATCGCGCATGTCGGTCATCAGAATGTCGTCCGCACCGAATACCGATACCGCAACAGGAATCTCCTGCAGGGATTCGTCCCGTTTTCGAGCGGTGACAACGACTTCTTCAAGTCCCGCCGATTCCTGCGCCACGGCGACAGTACTGGGGATTACGCCGGCGACTGCGAGTGCGACCGCCGAAGAGAGCGTGAATCGAGTACTTCTTTTCATGAGAGTGCCTCTGTTTTGTTTATGAGTGGCTGCGGTCAGGCCAACAGCTGCTGATTTTCAACGCTTGTTGGTCAGACTAATGCCATATTGATATACCAATAGGCGTAAATGCGCAAGAGGCGATCTTGCTTCTTAAACAGGCAAGCTGACGAGGCATACCGAGGATTTTGAGCATTGTCCCGCAAATACTTTGCCTTATTGATATAACAACCGATCAAATTTACTCTGGCCGCACGCTCTTGGGGGAGAAACACGCATGCGTAACGTCACCGTTGCGGCACCGGGTGGACCAGAAGCACTGCAACTGTTCGAGTCTGATATTCCCGAGCCTGGGCCGGGTGAGGTGCTGATCGAGGTCGCGTATGCGGCACTGAACCCGCTCGACAACCATGCGCGTGCAGATCGCATCAAGTGGAATCATCCCGGGTACCCATTTACCCCGGGGTTTGAGTTCTGCGGCGTGGTGGATGCCGTGGGTGAGGGTGTCGATGAATCACTCATTGACCAGCGTGTTGCCACAAACGGCCAGTGGGGCGGCAACGCCGATTTTGCGATCGCCCCGGCGCATGCCCTGGTCAGCGTTCCCGATGAGTTTGATTGGCCCCTGGCGGCTTGTTTCTCCACTTGTGCCTATACAAGTTGGCTGTTAGTTCACAGCGCTGCCAAGGTGCAGCCCGATCAGTGGGTGGTCGTGCACTCCGCGGCGGGAGCCGTAGGTTCACTGGTCATGCAGATCGCCAAGTCGGCCGACGCACAGGTGATCGGCCTAGTGGGGGGCGAACACAAGTTTGAGTTTGCCGAGCAGTTTGGGCCCGATGCGGTCATCGATTATCTGCGCGACGATTGGCCTGATGGCGTCAAAGCTCTGACCGATGGCCGCGGTGCTGACGTGATTTTCGATGGCAATGCTGGTGATCGGGCCCCGATGAACCTCGATGCTGTGGCGCCGCTAGGTCACATCGTTTACCTCGGCGCCAGTGCCGGGCAGGCGCCGCCAGTGCCGCCGTCCATGCTGATCGGTAAGAGCTGCTCGATGTCGGGCTTTGTGCAGTACTTTCATCAGGCCATCAGCGGTGGCGCTGAGATTGCAGAGACCCACAAAGCCCTTGCCGCAGGCACCTGGCGCATTCCGATTGAGCGCGAGTTTGACCTGACCGAAGTAGCCGAGGCGCACCGGGCTTGGGAGGCGCGGGAACTGCTGGGTCGCAGCGTGATCCGGGTGGGCGGCGACCTTTAAGGTAAACCATGAGTGTCGTCAGTGGCCTGCACGAGTTTGTTTTCTCGGCCCATGTATCGGAGCGCGAGCGCCTACTGAGGTTCTGGGCAGGCCTGGGATTTCAACCTGATGCCGAGGGGGCGTTAAGTGCCGCAGATGCCGAGGCGCTTTATGGGCATGGCGCGGCGCTCACATCGATTCGGCTTCGCCACTCGGGCTGTGCTGCCCATGAGACCGGTCTGGTCAGACTCCAATGTTGGGAGGATCTAGCGGGTGAGGGGCTCGGAGCCCATAAGCCGCTGGTTACCGGCAGTCGGTGGATGGGCATGTATACCGCCGATATTCTCGAGCTCCGTGACAGCCTGACCGATTACAACCGCCATACCGCTGACCGCTGGTTGTCAGAATTGGTATCGGCGCCACTGGCCAATCCACCCCCCGCAGTGACTTGGGATAGCCCGTTCGTGGGGCTGAGAGAAACCTTGTACTTCGACCCCGATGGCCGCGTCGCCTTTATCCAGCGCGGCGGTTTTGACAGGCCTGGGTTCGGCAGCATTGACATGTCGCTACCCTATAAAAATAGCGAGGGCAGTCACGCCAACGTGGTGCAGCCCAGCCGTTCATTCGAAACTGACTTTTATAAAACCGTGTTCGGCCTTGAGTCTGCACCCTATGGTGAGGCCCATGATTCTGGTGACGAGCCGCCCACGCAGCGTGCTCTTAGGTTAGAGGCAGGGCAGCTCTTCCGTGTGGAGCGATTGCGAGCGCCTGAGTGCCCCACGGGCCTCCTTCAGGTGTACTCGCCTTACTTTGATACCGACGATCATCGCGCTTTGAGTCAGCCGGGGCAGCGGGGACTCTCTGCCTACAGCTACCGGGTGCAGAGCGTTGATGCGGAGACGCTGCGCGGCGTCACTGATTACCGGGCCGGCGAGAATGAGTTCGGTGAGTCTGCCTGCACCTTCCGCGCACCCGATGGCTATAGCTGGATGTGGGTCGGTGTCTGATTCCGTTCGTGGCTACCCGCTGCGTGCCTTTGTCATTTGTCTCATTGCCTACACCACGGCGCAGATGGACCTGGCGTTATTTGGTTACGCGGTGCCCGCGATTCGCGGAGAGTTCGGACTGACACTGAGCGAGGTGATGGCCATTGTGTCTTCCGCGTTCCTGTTGGGAGGCACGCTATTGGTGGTACTGGGCTGGTTAGCCGACCGGATGGGGCGGCTGCCGCTGTTTCAATTCTCCCTGCTGGGGTCCTCCTTTTTGGTGGCGCTGATCAGCATCGCGCCGGGTGTGGCCGCGCTGACAGCACTGCGTGGTGCGAGCATCGCGGTTGGTGGGCTGAGTTACCCGATCACTGGCGCCATCATTACTGAAGAGATGCCGGCCCGTCTCCGCGGCTTGTTTATGGGGTTGCTGCAGATTGGCTATCCGCTTGGGTGGGCACTGGCCTCACTGTGGTCGATGTGGCTGCTCACCGAGTACGGCTGGCGACAGCTATTTTGGGTGGGCCTGGTCAGCCTGCCGATGGTGTGGGTGGTACGGCGTTACCTACGAGAACCACCCCGGTCGGTGGCGGCGCGATCAACGGAGCCCCCGCCGCGGTTTTCCGATCTCTTTGCCGCAGGTATTCGCGAGCGGGCGATCACACTGTTCATCGCGCAGTTTTTATTTGTCTGGGCCTATGCGGCATCTATTTTTTTGTTCCCGAGTTTTTTACGCGAGGTTCTTGCGCTCGATGCCTTTAATTTTTCGCTACTGATTGGCGCGGGCAATGCCATTGGCGTGCTGGGTTATGTGCTCGCGGCATGGATTGGCGAGCGGGTGTGGACGCGTCGCAATACGGTGGTGCTGTGGACGTTGTTGGGGGCGCTGCTGTTTCAGGTGCTGGTCTGGGTGCCCACGACCTTCGGTCAGATCCTCTTTGTGTACGCGCTGATGAGCATGTTTTTTTACGGCTCGGCGGCGGTGAAGTTTGCTTATCTGGCGGAGGTCTTCCCCACGCGCATCCGAGCCCTTGCCATGGCCTGTTGCGGATCGCTGGCCGTCACCTTGGGGTCGGCGGTGGGGCCCTACACCGTATCGTTAGCCATTGAGTCCTGGGGCTGGCACTTGGGATACGCGACATTGGTAGGCGTGCCGCTCGCGCTGGCAGGCTTGTTGTATTTGACCCTCGACTCCCTCCCCTCGGGGCTGGAGGTCGAGGACATCGTCAGCCGAATAGGAAAGGAGGCGCAGCCGAGTCATGGCTAAGGGATATCGCGTTGCAGCGTTTGGTGGGCCAGAAGTAATGGTCTGGGAGTCGCTTGATCTGGGGGAGCTCGCACCGGGGGCCGTCAGGGTGCGGGTGGGCGCCAGCGGCATAAACTTTGCCGAGACACGCATGCGCGCCGGGGACTACAGCGGTCAGGAGCTGCCCTTTGTGATGGGCATGGAGGTTGCGGGCACCATCGAAGCTGTGGGAGCGGGCGTTAACGGTTTTAGCAAGGGTGACCGGGTCTTTGGCCGTGTCCGCGGGGCCCACGCGGAAGTCGTGGACTGCGACCCCGATCACTTGATGCTGCTGCCCAATAACCTGAGCTTCGCTCAAGGCGCAGCGATACCGGTAGGTTGGTTAACGGCATGGCACGCCCTTTATACGGTAGGGCGCATGAAGGGCGGAGACCGCATTCTGGTGGAGGCGGTGGGTGGCAGTGTGGGTAGCGCCGCACTCGCACTGGCCAAGCAAGCCGGGTGCTGGACCCTGGGTACGGCGAGCCGCGATGACAAGTTGGCGCACGCGACTTCGATGGGCTGCGACGCAGTGGTCAATTACACCCGCGATTCAGTGTCGGAACAGGTCGCTGCGTTGACCGACGGACAAGGTATGGACCTTGGCCTGATGACTATTGGTGACGCGACGGCCGATGAGTTGATCGACTCCATGGGAATGGATGGCCGCGTGGTGATGTTTGGCAGCACGGGCGGTCGTGATATCACCTTTAACCTGCGCATTGGTATTTTGAATATCCAACTCCTTTCGATGAGTATCTCGACCAGCCCGGCGTTCATGACCCAGACCATGCTCGATTTCCGTGCGAAAGCTTTGCCTTTATTTGCCAGCGGCGAGTTGGTGCCGGTTGTCGACACCGTGTTGCCCATGTCCGAGCTGGTGCGCGCGCATGAGATGGTGGACGAGCGCACCCACTTTGGAAAAGTGATACTGGTGAACGACGAATAAAAACTTCGTCGCGGTCACGGGATGACCTTGGCGGGCGATGCATACAGAGCACAAATAGCCAAAATGAGAATAAAGAGGGCGAGACAATGAGATCAACACTGAAAAGATGGCGCGCGCAGACGGAGTACTTTCGCGCGTCTCTCACTGTTTTATTAAGCGTCATCGTGAGCACGGCATGGATCGGCGGGAGTCCGGCGCTCGCCGCCGAACCGATTACGGACAAGCCCTGGCGCGAGGCTGTGGTTAGCGTTACCGACCCCGATATCACCGCCCGCTTCTTCAAGGAGATCGGCGGTTACGAGGAACTGGGGCGCGGTAGCTTGTCGGCCTCCTCGATTGCGGCCTGGGGTTTAGACCCTGAAGCCCGCGGTGACTATCTGCTGCTCCGCGCGCCTATGGGCGGAGACTTTGGCCATGTTCGGCTGGTGAGTTTTGACAATGCGGGCAGGCGCGTGCCGATGCGTCCGGGCGCCAGAGCCTGGGATACGGGCTGCTATTTCAGCATGATGATTCGCGTCAAAGACATGCAGTCGATCTACGATGACGCCATTCGGCTCGGCTGGTGGACCGAAACGCCGATCACGGCGCTCAACTTCGGCACATCGGATCTGCGCGTGGTCATCTATCGTGGGCCCGATGGCGTGCAGATACAAACCTATGATCGATTGACTCCGCCGTTACCCGAGGCCATTCCCGATTTCGAGCGCATGACCGCGCCCTTTAACATGATGCAAATGGTGGCTGACCGCGACGTCGCCTACGACTTCTTTACCCAAACCTTGGGTTTCGACACCTTTTATAAGGGCAAACCGTACACCGCTAAAACGCCCACGCCCACGCCAATTGGCATCCCGCTGAGTCTGACCACCTCGGTGCCGTACCGTGCAGGTATTGTGTATCCGGTGGCCGGTGAGTTTGGCCGGATGGAGATGATCGAGGTCATGGGGCTCGATGGCTTTGACTATTCGCAGCAGTGCGAGGCGCCCAACCTCGGCATTCTTGCTGTGCGCTACCCGGTGGACGATATCGATGCCGCGAAGGCGCTGATCGAGGCGCGCGGCGGCAGCCTCTGGCGGGATACGAGTACCGTTGAGTTGGGCGAGATAGGAGAGGTCGAGCTATTTTCGGTGAAGACACCGGATGGGTCGATCATGCAGTTCTTTGAGAAGTGAGCTAACAGGAGACGTATCGATGCCTCAGTATCAAATGAAAGCCATGGCCCAGCGCAGTGTGCCCTGGCCACAACTTATCGGCATGGCGCTGCTGTGCTGCCTGCTGGCCGTGTCGGCCGAGGCGCAGACCTCCCGCATCAAGCGCATCTCGTTGATGACGCCTGACCTCGATCAGTCGATCGCTTTTTTTACCGGAGTGATTGGCTTCACGCTCGACTATGAAGGCATGTTACCGCCGGGTGGCGAGCCATTTTTAGGGCCTGTCTTTAACATCGATGCTTCCAAACCGATTCGCCGTGCATTGTTGTCGACCTCAACTGAAGCCCGGGGGTTGTTTTTGATTGAGCACCCCGAGACCCCAGCGCCGGACCCTGACGAGCCGACTGCTGTGGTCACAGTCGTTGAGGTTGAGAGTATCGATAACACGCTGGCACTTGCTGGAGCTGCGGGGGCGCCGATGAGCGAGACCGTCACGGATGTCACCCCAGAGGGCATGCGATTCAGCGAGGCGATGATTACCAGCCCGGGGGGTCATGCCATATTGGTGTACGAGCTGAGTAAAGTGCCGTAGAGCAGGAGATTACACCTGATAGTAGTCGCGGTACCATGTGACGAAGCGTTCAAGCCCGGTGGCGAGATCAGTGGTGGGCTCGAAGCCCACCAACGCCTTCGCCGCATCGATATTAGCGGCGGTGCGATACACATCGCCGGGCTGCATGCCGACCAG
>Ga0160423_10002060_pt1 | contig 16850 bp, 15 predicted proteins | sample CRUFie14St8metaG_FD_108191 | JGI IMG/M metagenome (GOLD analysis project Ga0160423, IMG submission 108191) | Marine microbial communities from the Costa Rica Dome - CRUD Field 142mm St8 metaG | ecosystem: Environmental > Aquatic > Marine > Oceanic > Photic zone | place: Costa Rica: the Eastern... | reverse complement strand
TGTTGAAACATTTGAGAGTAATTCATCTATTGATAGAATTTCCAATCATTTACCTGATGATACTATGGTCTCCCGTCCTCCAGATATATCTTCCGAAGGTGCAGATCTTTGGATTGAAGCAGGTTCTGAATCTTCGACTTCAAATACTTATGATCCCGACCAAAAATCGGATTCTATCCCTAATATAATGCCTCAAGATATTGTAACAAGACTCAATTCTTTCCGTTCTCCTCGTTGGGATCCAGATGCCCCTCTAAGGCCCGAACGTCTGAAAGAAGTTTCAGATATGGATATCGTTGTGCTAACAGCAGCTGCCACTCGTAATGTTTCTCCAAGTGATGATGCATTACAAGCAAGATTACAGGTTGGACGTTCTCGATTGTCTCAAATTTTCAATGACTTAAGACGTCATGGATTCCTTTCTGTACGTAAAGAAGGTAGAACTCGATGGTATAGAATGACTGCTGCGGCATCGCGGCTATTGACGGAGGTGGAAGAGTGAGTGAATGGAGAGTGGCATGGAGTCATCAGATAGATGGGCCAGTAAACGATGTGAAGGTTGATTCGAATGGTATGTTGATTTGTACAGGTCAATCATTAATCGCTTTACGTTCTGATGGAACAACTGCTTGGCGTAGCGATCATATTTTTGATACTTATTCAGCAGAATCTTCTGAATCAGTCGTGGCACTATTAACTGGAACCTCAATTCATGTTTTTAATCGAAGTACTGGTTCCCCTCTTAGCGACGGTCGTTCCATTCCAGGAGGTTATCGAGAAGCGCTTTATCGTACAGGAGGGGGTTGGATTGCCCCTGATAGAGGAGATCATTTACATCTTTTTAGAGAAAATGGCAGAGGAGTACGGCGTCTCAGAGTTGGACCTACTCGAATGTTAGTAGGATGGATGGATAGAGAACATCTTCTTTGTTTAGATAATGATGGCCTTCTTCGATGTATTCGATTACATGGAGAACATGCTCAAAGAATAATTGAAAATCGACGTTGGACATGGTGTAGTCGTTTATCAGGTGGAAGGATGTTAATGCTAGATTCATCAGGTGCTTTGTTTGAAGGAGTTCCAAATCCATTTGGATGGGATGAAATTTCACGTATTTCTGATGGAGGTATCGATCCTCATCGTGCTATTAGAGCTGGAGATGGATGGTGGATAATGGACCTAGAAGGAAGAATACGCCACTCTATTGAAGATTCAGATGCCGGATTTGGAGAAGACTCGGTCGATTCATTCCATTCAGATGGTTCAGGTGTAATCGTTTCAGCAACACGTGAAGGACTAATTCGATGGAGTGAGTCTCTTTCACTTAGTGGTAAGAGAGTGGATAATCTTAGACTATTACAGACAGAAGAACGTAAACGTCTTGATTGGATGCAGAGAACCTCAATGTTTGAATCTGCTCAAGAGGCTGAAGAAGAAGGACTTTGGTCAAGAGCTTTAGAGCTTTATCGGGCATTAGGTAGAGAAGAGGATGTAAGGAGAATTCTAGGGCTTCAGGAGGGTTCAGAGTAATGAATATCGAAGTTTCCAGAGAGATGGTCTTAGAGGCGATAGCCCTAACAGATGCTGCCAGAGAAAAAGCAACACCAATAGTTGAAATTAATTCTTCGGAAGGTCTTCGATTACAAGATATGTTGAAGATGTGTGATGATTATCGTAGAGATGCCCAACATTTTCTAGATACTGGAGACCATGTCCGAGCATTTGGGGCCATATACTATGCTCATGCTTGGATAGATGCAGGTGTTCGAATTGGTTGGCTTGATGGACATGGAGATGATCATCTCTTCACATTACCATGACTATTCGATCAAACGAAGAGAACAATCTTTCACAACCTCAAGATATCCACATCCTTCTGCAATTAATCTTCTTTTGAGTTGTTTATCTACAGTGAGAACCCTCGAGCCTGTTTCCTTTGCTAATATCAACAATGTGTCATCAGTGTGTTTATGATTCGACTCAATTACTTTTGCTCTTGAAAATAATAAATCTAGTAATAGATTAGTGCGTACTTCACCCATTTTTTCTAACTCTAACTTGACTTGATTAGGTAAAATCCAATCACTGGGTCCAATAGTTCTATTGATCTCTAAATCTATATTCATTCCAGAATCAACTACTGCGACCCATCCGCATGCATCAATTAACAGATTTGGCAAAATCTCACCCTGAGATTGTTCCGTGACCAATAAGACGCCATCGTGAATCAATTCTTCGAGACAGAGTTACTCTACTTCCTATTGGAGCACAAATTGGAAGTCTTAATGTCAATGTTGTTACTCCTTTAGACACTTTATTCACAACTCCTACTGAAGTAGCAGTAGCAGCATTAATCATTAGCATTTCATTTAGCGCTAGAGGTTTAACCTTGTCTGCTTTTCCTTCCTCACTTGCGACCATCCTTTCTAGCAAAGTTAGATCTAATGACATCACTTCCCATATGGGTGGTAATTCTCCTTTTCTTGCCATCACTTGACCAGATAGATTGTCTGCTTTTGTCATGGCAGGATCTAGTGGGGTAGAAATGCCACATAATCCTCCTGCATTCATTTCTTCTAAATCCAGTCCTCCTCCCTTCATTGACATTATTCTAGTTTCTATGGGAGTCCATTTTTGCTTGGAACCTTGTGTGTTTCTTCTTCCTGGAGCAATTACCACATTATCTCCTTTAGAGAATCTTCCACGTACTATCGAACCACCAATGATGCCTCCTTTCAGACCATCAGGTCTAGTGCCTGGTCGATTGATATCAAACGAACGAGCGATATGCATCATTCCATCTTCATCCCCTCTTTCAGGAGTTGGTATCCGATCTTCAACAGCTTGAATCAGAATATCTAGATTTACATCATGGTGGGCTGATACTGGTATAATCGGCGCATTTTCCGCTATTGTACCTGCTATGAATTCAGAAATTTCATTATGTGATTCTATTGCTCTTTCTCTGGTAACTAGATCAACTTTATTCTGAACAATTACAATGTTTTCAATTCCTGCAATTTGTAATGCAGCCAAATGTTCTCTAGTCTGTGGTTGTGGGCAATGTTCGTTTGCAGCTATTAGGAGAAGTGCTCCATCCATTATTGAAGCGCCAGAAATCATTACAGCCATTAGCGTCTCGTGTCCGGGAGCATCAACGAAAGATACCGTTCTTTGTAATTCTGAATCTTTATCTTTTCCTCCGTCGGGATGTTTGCCCATTGGATAGTACTGTCCATCCTTTGTACAATAGAACGCAGTATCTGCATATCCTAATTTTATTGAAATCCCTCTTTTTCTCTCTTCTGAGTGTGTATCTGTCCACGTTCCCGAGAGAGCTCTTGTTAGAGTTGTTTTACCATGGTCAACATGTCCAACTAAACCAATGTTTACTTCTGGTTGACGAGGAAGTATTGCCAGGATTTACCCACTCCTCAATCACTCAGAGCCTTCGTCACCGGCCCCGAAGATATCGCCAAGAGGTCTTGAACCCTTCTTTACGACTGTGAGATTGATCTGTCGTGTATCTGTAGAAATTGTATTTCCCCGAAGATTTCTTCTTCGTCGGATTCCTCCATATTTGTAACGATACACCTTTCCATTTTTCTTTACGTAGCGTTTTCCTTTGTATCCTACACCTGGACCCACAAGGACTGCATTCACTCCGCCACCATGTAGGTCGCTACGCATCGGAGTACCTGTTTTGTCACTTCCACCAGTGACTTTCAACGTATATCCTGTCATGTCCTCATGAACATTTTCACCAGGTATTTCGTCTCCAATTTTTTTACCTAGTAATGCGTTGTAATAGTTACCCTCAACATCTGTCTGGTATGAGGGAGAATATGTTCGGACTGTGTCTTTTGCATTCTTCCTCTCCAATTTTGTAGTGGAATCATTTACGACGGCTTTGAACACTCGATCGTCGGCCATGGTGCTCACTGTGTTTTGCCGACCATTGACCCCTATAAGAGCGGTTCGCTGCTGAATAGTTCTGAAATTAACCAATAATAGCTCGATTTAGGTCTTTTTCTAATCTCTTTTCAACTGTTGCAGGAAGTATATTTGCAGCACGAATTAGAGTTGTTCTCCCACGTCCTTTTGGGGTATTGCTAGTCTCTGCATTGATGAATCCAACTTCTTCAAGACGTTTGATATATCCCCAGAATGAGGTATGTCCTCTCGATTCTTTCTCAAATTCTTCACATACAACATGATATAGACGTTCAGCATCTCCACTTGTTACTGATTCTTCCCTTCGTAGACGGCGACATAATGCAAGTAAACACATTTTCTGATGTTCAGTTAATCCATCAACCATATCTGGTTCAATTCCTGCTCCATGTGTATTACTTGGTTCTACATGTTCGGGAGCAACTTCGTTTTCTCCTTTCTTTTCAGCTCGCCGGATCGCACTTTCGAGAAGTTCAATAGCTAATCTTGCATCTCCTGTTTCTGCAGCAAAACCTGCGATTCTTGATTTTGCATCATCTCGAACACTCCCCTTTCTACATGCTACAGCGGACCTCTGCTCAACAATCGCTCGTAATTCGTTTTCTTTGTATGGACTAAGCTTGATACGATTACTTTGACCAAATCTTGATTTTACTGCAGCTTCGAATAAATGTACCATTGGCTCTTGACTCACTAGAATTAGTGATAGAGTGCCTGCTTCTTCTCTTCCTTCGTCGATACGTAGAAGTTGATACAGTAGATTGTCTCCTTCTCTCAATAGTAGTACGCTTACCTCATCTAAGACAAGAAGCATGTGCTTGCCACTATTTTGTAGATTTCTACGAATATTTTGAATGATTTCTCCAGGGCTAAAACCTCTTTCAGGATGTCGATGATCTAGACTTTGAGCAATACGTTGTAGAACTTGAGATGTTGTAGGGTGATTTCGGCAGTTAATGTGCACTGGTAGTATCCGTCGAGTATCTGAAAGATGTTTTTTCAAATCATCTGAGAATCGACGAACAATAGCAGTTTTTCCACTTCCAACTGGGCCAATAACAATCGCTCTTCCACTGAATTTTGGGGATTCAATACCCCTAAACATTGATGCGATTTCTCCTAGTGCATCATCTCTTCCAACTAATTCATTAGGTAACCAGTCGAATGAAAGAGGTTCTGAATCGATTAGGATTTTGCCTGCTCCAATTCGGTCTAGGTAACCCGCCATGCAGGTTGAAATTGGATTCTAATGTTCTTAGAGATATTGAATATCTATCCACTTCGATTATATTCTTGTTATATTTCGGGGTGGATGTGACAACTCTTGCTGAATTCTATTCAAGGGCATTCAGTCCAGAATTATTCTTTGGATTGAGGATGGTTATCAATATCGGTTCACTATTGGTTATGTTATGGTTATTTGCGCTTGCTTATCTTGTGTGGAGAGCCGATTCTAAATCTCTTCAAAATCGATTTGTTGCGACTCTACTCGCTGTTGAAGGATTCAAGTGCATTTGGATTGCCATGGATGTACTTCCTTTTATCCCTGAATGGAATTCCTTCTGGGTTGTAGCATGGAAGATCAAGTTTGATTTCTTTTTCTCTATGCAAATCGCTGCTATATTCCTCTATTTTTGCTTCCCTATCTATTACAGGATAAGAGGTCTTGGCTTTATGTATCGTCCAGTTTTGCAAAAACATGCATACTACCTCCCCTTAGTCATCGGTATTGGTTTGTGGTTGATGATACAAGGGCTACCTCCCTTTGCTGTTGATAATCTCTCATGGATAGAGTGCACTGCGGCGGGAACGGAACCTATAATTCATGAATTCTTAGGTACTTCTTCTGCAACTGCTGTAACCAGCGGAATTGATGCAACATTTCCTAACAGGTTATGTCCAGCTGCCCTAGATAACACAATTGGCGAAGAGCCGTTTGGGATATGGGCTATTGTATTCGCCCAAACACCCGTATCTATTCTTGCCCTACTATTTATTCGCTCATCTCTCAAGAAAAATTCGGAGAGTAATGATGTTCAAGATTTGAAAAGTAAGGATGTCAGAGAAAAGAATCAAATTTCGAAATCATTCTACATAGGATTCCTAGGAAAAGTAATCGGCAGTATCTTGTTTTTTGTTACACTTCTCATTATTTTACCAATGCTCAATGGCGGAGTAGTCCCTAACTTTCAAGATGTAATCTCTTGGAGGTATGCAGACCCCACGTTTACTGCACGATTCAAGTATTTCCTGTTTAATTTGACTTTCGCCTTTGGGCCTGCAGGTCTAGCATTTGAAGCTATGATGTTCGTTCATGCATCTCTTAAGGACTCAGTATTTGGAATCGATCAGAATTTAAGAAAGACATTTAGAAATGCTGTTTTCACTGGACTTGGAGCATTTCTTTTCATTCTTGCTAGTGAGGTAATGGAGAATGTTTTGGGTGTCGGATTAGCTGGAGGAGTAATCGTTGGTGTAGGTTTACTCGTGGTTCGTAGGCCGGTTTTAGGAATAATTGATGGTTTTTCTGGACGTCTGATACCTTCGCAATACACAGATCAAGAGAGAGAATATCTCGATAATTACTCTAAATCGATGAGAGATGGAAAAATGTCAGATAATGAAAGATCTCTCTTGGTCACACTAGCTTCTGCATATGGGATAGATGAAGATAGAGTAAAAGAATTAGAGGCTAGTTTTTCTAATGAAAATTCTGAGCCTATTGTACCACAAGTTGAATCTTCAAAAGTAATCCTAACACAAGTTCAATCCTTAGGAGTAGTTCAACAGTGGACAGATGATACTGGTTTCACTTGGAGAAAGATGAGCGATGATTCTGTTCAATGGTGGAACGGAACTGATTGGGTAGACTATCAGTGAACTAATAATAGAGGTTGAAATGTTAGATACTATTTTTTGCCTCGGATTTGTATTGCTAGTGTTATTTTGGTTAATAGGCCATGGTATCTCTACCTCGGAAAATTATAATTCTAATATTGGAGATTATACTGCTCCAATTCACAATGATAGTCCTGCGATGTCAATGGATCCTACAGACTTGGACGATCCTGCAAATATGGCTTTGTGGATGGAACTTGGGGAACTGTAGGTTATTCTTCTTCATTTGATTCTAGTAAATTTTCCATTAATTCGATTGATGAAGGAGAAAGAGCACCTGGCACTAACAATTCAACTGCTTTATCGCCAAGAGTAGTATTTTTTGCATAACGAATCACAAATTCTCTTTCGATAGGACTTAGAGATCCTCTCTCAAGTGCAGTGATAATTGCTGCTTTCCCTGCAGTAATATTCATTTCTTGTTCATCAATTTCTAAGTTTCTTTGAAGTTCAAGCAAACGTGTGAATTCCCAGTCATCTAATCTTCCATCTCTTAGAGCATCATTCCAGACTTTCTGAAGATCTGGACTTCTTTCAGACATCAACACTGCCAATGGTCTAGTTTGTTCCACGGTATCCAAAATAATTTTGATGATTACTGTGAATGGGACTGATATTACCATTCCAACAACACCCCAAAGCCAATATGAGAATGCTACAACAATCAGTAACAGAACTGGACTTAAGTCGAGTGCCTCACCTGCCCATTTTGTTTCAATCAAGCTACCCCAGAATTGTTGATTAGCAACAAGTAGGCCCAAGAATAGTAAAAGGCTGAATGGATCATCATTCATCATTAACATTCCAAGTAAAGCTGGTGGAACAGAAGCAATCAATGAACCAATGTATGGAACGTAATTTAGGACAATGGCTCCGACAGCCCAAACAAACCATAGTTCAATCCCAAAAAATAAGCAAATTAGTCCTGCGCAGGTTCCAGTTCCAATGCTTACACCCGTTTTTACTACGATATAGGTATTGATCCCATCTCGTGCTCTTTCTGTAATACTTTGAAATCGACCTAATGAATCTCCAGGGAAAGCAGCTTCGATTCTACCTGGCAACAAATTCGCTTCGAAGATAATGAAAAGTAGAAAAAATAACACAGTTAGTGACGAAAATACCATTCCAGAGAGAGAAGCCAATTGGCTGGCAGATCCAATTTCAATACCCATGTCTCCAAGAATTTGAGTCGGGGATTGCGATGTGTCCATATTTTGTACATATTCTCCAACGATAGGCCATGATTCAGATCTTACAAGAAGTGCTGAATAAGCGAATTCTAATTCACTGATTTTTTCTTCATTTGAAAGAAATGAATCTACTTGCAACCAAGCAAAAAGGCCAATGAGAGAAAGTGCTAGTATCAACAAAAGAAGCATTGTCGCATTTGCTTGTAAAGGATTGAAACCATGGTTGTTTAACCAATCTGCCCCCGGCTTCAAGACAAAATAAAGCCCAAATGCGAGAAAAAGTGGTTTTAGTACGCTTTCTAGTAAGTGAGCGGAAAGAATAACCATTGCTACAATAATTATTCCGTGATACACCATTTGCAATCTTCTTTCAAAGGTTACTGTGGACCAATCTCTATCCGACATATTGAGCCGTCATACTCAGATGATATGACGATATCGATAAGAAAATTAGGGAATTTCGTCGAATTTGTAACCATCTTCCCACTTTTTTTCGCCTAAGACTACTTCTAGTTCGTATGGCGTAATCATCGGCTTAGCATACTTTACAGCATCATCAATCGCAATTCTAGGACATGCTGTGTTGACGAAAACATCAACCGGATAAAAATCAATTAATTCAGGACCAACATGTTCCATAGCTAGTAAGTACCCCTTTTTTCCATGTTTTTCTAATTTATTTTTCATTCTAAGTGCTAAATTACGGCGCATTTGACCAGGTTTAGCCCCAATTAGAATCCCAAATCGATTCTTATCCATTGAAGACATAATGAGTCCTGATCTCTGTCTCAGAATCCGTTCAATTCTCTCTCTCCCCATTTCAGTCGCTTCACCAGTATATGGATCTAGCATAGCAAGTGGTTTGCCCGTATGAAGTACAAGTCCGATAGGGTGGAAATCTCCACTCCCAAGGAAAATATAGTGTCCAACAGTAGGATCGTCTCCTGAATAATTACATCCAAGAACTTGTCCAGGGAAGGATAAACGAGCACCTCCAACTGGAATCGTTACCTCAAATCCTGCTTCTTCGAAATATTTTTTGTAAGTTGGTAAGAGATGTAAATGCTGAATGCTCCCAACCAATCCTAATTTGGTATCAGTTAGCGGGGCAACTCTACCCACCATATCTTGAAATTTCTCAATCGCTTCAAGTTCATCTTCAACTGGATTTGAGGGGTTATTCATTCTCTCAAATGCTATTTTTCGATGAGCATTAAGATATGGGATTACAGGTGCAATTTCCGGACTACCGTCGTATGTTACAGGGATAAATTGTGTCGGCATCCCAGAATCAATATTCATTTGAGAATGTCCCATGTGAGCAACCAATTCAACTCCTATATTCTGCATTTTATCATGGACTAAGTCACAAGCACCATAACAAGGGTCTGCCGAAAGAACTACTCTTGCAGAAGTCTCAGTTTCTATTTGATCCATCATTTCAAGAGCTTGCATTTTTAATCCTTCAGGAACTTGAAGAGCAACTAATTTAGTATCATTCTTCTTGATTCTCTCAACTAAGTCATCGAGTTCAAATTCATGTCTAGAGAGATCCATGATAATACAACCTTGAGATATTTTTTCTTTTTCATTATGGTAGAATATTTACTTCCGCCCCATTCATTTCTATTCGAATTAAGCTTTTTAGAGGCCAATTATGTTTGTCAATCAGGTTTTTCATACCTTCACCTTTCTCGAAAATAGTCCAAACTTCAGATAGAATAGCTCCCCTTGCTTCTAATGAAGAAAGTACTGCTTCCATCGTTCCTCCAGTAGAAATTACATCATCAACTACCAGTATCTTTTCTTCAGCATTTACATCATTAATCCAGATTGAACCCTTTGAATAACCTGTACTTTGATTTACAACTGTTTCAAAATCTAGACCATAAGAGCGTTTTCTAGCAACTACTGTTGGAATCCCTGTCGCTAATGAAAGAACAGATGCTAACGGAAGGCCCATTGCTTCTATTGATAGAATAAGATCGATATTTTCCCAATCTATTCTGAGAAGCAATAGATCTCTGGCAGCAGCAAGAAGATTACTTGGAGCACGAGGTACTCCATCTGTGAGAGGGTGGATAAAATAGGGATATTCTCCTTTCCAAATAACTGGGGCAGTGCGGACGCTTTCTTCAAGCATCGACACTGCTTCGGCTTCGGAGTACATGGCTATCGACTTTGGCCATCAGTATTGAATTAGACGTCTAGACCAGACCTTTGAGAAGTTCTGCACCTTCTATTAAACGAATCTTTGTGGATGATGGAAATTTCATTCCCGCTTTTCGAAGAGCATCTCGTGCATCAAGGTAGAATTGAGGATCAGTTTGAATAGAGATAATGCATTGATCTCTTTTTACTCGAGCAGCAGTACCTACATTTTTTCCGAATGATTGGCGCATACCTTGTGAAACACGGTCAGCTCCTGCTCCTGTAGCTTGCTTATTTTCTCGAAGAATCTGATGGGGGTAGGTGTGAACCCTTAGTGCGTATCCTTGTTCTCCTGCACCGCTTCTAATTCTAGAGTTAGAAATCATTCTTGCTGCTTCGAGAGCAGTGTGTCTGATTTGACAAGCATTGTTTACGGTTAAGTGTAAGATTACTGGGAATCCCCCCGCTTCTGCTCGAGTACGGTTTCCCATATGGAATCTCAGGATTCTATTATTCGGAACACCACCAGTATACTTGCGACGTGTGAAGGATTGACCTTTCACTTGACGATACATCTTGGCGGGCTTACGTGCCATTGGAATCCCTCTCGGGTACCGGCGACTTACAGTCTCTATTTAATCCCCTCTCTACACAGTGATTCTAGTAGATGAGTCAGTTTAGGTGAGATAGCAGGCTATGCTTCAAGAACCGGCCCGTGACACACTATTGTATGGTAACTGGTCCTAGTCAAGGTCTATTCACAGTGCTTCTAACCGAAGAAGGTGAGGGGCAATGGCTTTCCCTGATTGCATTTGTAATGGTTATGATACTGGGAGCAGCCTTAATTCAGGTTGCTGATGTAATTCCGTCAGGTACTGAAAATCACCCTACTTTACCCGATGAAAGTTCCATTCTGTCTATGGACTTCGCTGAAGACGGAAGTTCATTAGTAGTTATTGACGATTCGGGAACTAACAGATTATTTAGAATTCAAGGTTCAAGTGTTTTAGAAATTTCTTTGTCGTCCGAACCAACAGTAGTTTCCTCCTTTGGTTCAGATTGGTTAGTCGGTGGTGAGTCTGGACTATTAGTCAGAATAGTCGGTGAAGATCTAACATCTATTCCAATATTGCAATCAGAAGACAAAGTATTGGATCTTCATGCACAAGACGGTTCATCGGGGTGGATATTGATTGAAAGAGGACAAAATGTGGAACTTCGTACATTTGATTCAAGAATCCAGAATCCATTGAGTTTTGCCGCTGATATTGGAGATACATCTGTTACTCTCACTGGTTTTGATGTTGATGATTCTGGAACTTCAGCAATAGTTAGGGGGATATCTTCAGTATTTTCTAATCCTACTTCTCCTTCAGATATAGGGGAAGTGCTTTTTGTTGCTTCGGCATCTCTAGGTTCTGCTCCTGAGGCAACTTTAGTTCAACATAGCATAGGTGCCGCATATCACTCAGTTCATATCTTAGATGATTCAAATCTCATGGGTTTTGCTGTTTCATCTGATCAATTGACCCTTATTGGAGACGATTTGTCTGTATCATCTGACATAAGTATGGGGGGAGGAGCAGCTTCAACAGTAGATTCGGAAGGAAGATTATGGGTATTTGGAGCAGAATCCAATGTGGTAATTCTTGATTCAGATGGATCGGTTCAAAATCTCAGCGTTGAATCCCCGGAGAATTTTTCTCCACAATCTGCTGTTTTGAATGGAGATACAATAAATGTGATCTACAATGGAGATCGCCTTTTAGTAATTGATTCAACAGCATTGTCCAATCCAATACTTCGCCCGTCTCTTCTTTTTGATGGTATTTTCTTAGCAATTGCAGCAGGTGCCTGTTTAGTTTTAGCACGTAATTTCCAAGTTATGGGTTTCGATGCATGGTGATATAGTTACTTCATTAGTTCTGATTTACATCTTTTTTTTAGCGTTACGTTCATCATACCTCGTTGGTGTGCGCAGATGGTCACGCGTTATTCGGAGGTGCAAGAATGGCTAGCAAGGGACCCGGAATGCTTGATCAATACAAGGAAATTAAGCAAGAATATCCCGATACTGTTCTTTTTTTCAGAATGGGTGATTTCTATGAGATGTTTTACGAAGACGCGGTATTGGGTTCTGAAGTTCTTGGGATTACTTTGACAAGTAGAGATAAGAATGCTGAGAATCCCATTCCAATGGCTGGCATTCCTTGGCATAGTGTTGAAGATTATTTGAGAAAAATGGTACAATCGGGCTACAAAGTTACTGTTTGTGAACAAGCATCAGAGCCTTTACCAGGAGAGAAGATACTCCGAAGAGTAGTTTCCCGAGTTTATACTCCGGGGTCATTATACGAAGATTCCTTGATTGGTGAAGATGGTTCAGCTTTACTCGCATCTGTAGTGCTCAAATCTGATTCTTTAGGTATGGCTTTACTTGATACATCTACTGGCAGAGCATGGGCACAGCAGTTCACAGGCCCTTCTCGATTTGATAGACTCAGAGATGAAATGCTAAGATGGTCTCCTACAGAATTAGTTACATCTAGTAAAGATGCAGTACATGAGTCATTGCGTTCAGTCATAATAGATGTAGATGACATCTCTCTTTCAACTCATGAATGTTCTCCAAAGCGTAGAATAGAAGTGGTTCGTCATCACCTTGATGTTGCGGATTTAGGTTCAATAGATCTTGATTCTCGTCCGTATGGGATGGAAGCTTGTGGTCTTGGAGCGTCTTACATTTCCTCTCTTCATTTGATTGATGCAGTACCTCTCAGAGAAATTTCAATTGAGGATGATTCAGAATATATGTCTCTTGATCAAACTACCTTGAAGAATTTAGAATTAACACAAACATTGCTCGGCGAGCGAACAGGTTCTCTTCTTCATGCTATCGATCAGACTCGCACATGGATGGGTCGGAGAATGTTGAGAGAATGGTTACTTCGGCCCTTAATGAATAAGAATCGAATCGCAGAACGTCATTCGGCTATCTCTTCTTTAGTCCGAGCCTCTAAAAGATTGTCTGAAATAAGATCCTGCTTGCAATCTATGAGAGATCTTGAACGTCTGTCAACTCGTTTAGCATATGACAGGGCTAATGCACGTGATTTGATTGCTATTTCTGATGCACTTAGTCGTATGCCTCGCCTGAAAGGATTAGTCAACGAATCATCTGATTCACTTCTTATTTCTTTAGGTGAAGGTCTTACCAAATTAGAATCTGTTAGGCTGATGATTGAAAATGAATTGATAGATGAGCCACCTCATACAATACGCGATGGAGGATTATTTAGGATTGGAATTAATGATACATTAGACGAACTTCGTATTCGATCGGGTGAAGGTAAGGATTGGCTCAAGGGATTTGAACAAAAGGAGAGAGAGAGATTGAATATTCCCTCGCTTAAAGTTAAATTTAACAGACAATTTGGGTATTTTATTGAGGTTACTAAAGTACATACAGATAAAGTTCCAGATGAGTATCGAAGACGACAAACATTGACAAATGCAGAACGATATATTACCGATGAGTTAGCAGAATGGGAAGATATTATTCTAAATGCAGGTGGTAGAGCAAATGATCTCGAATATCGTTTATTTTTAGACTTAAGAGAACGAATAAAGAGTCAAAGTTCAGATCTATCTAAAATAGCTAGAAGCATTGCGTCAATAGATGTTTTATGTTCTCTGGCTGAACAATCTCGTAGGAAATCGTGGGTCCGGCCAGAGATTTTTGAAGATGATAGGTTAGAAATCATTGATGGGAGACACCCGGTTTTAGAGGAATTAGAAGGGTTTGTACCTAACGATACAAAATTTTCTAAGAATCGAAAATTTCTATTGTTAACTGGGCCGAATATGGGGGGGAAATCAACTTATTTACGTCAAACAGCATTGATCGCTATTCTTGCTCAGGCTGGTTCTTTTGTTCCTGCTTCGAAGGCTAGAATTGGTTTAATTGATAGAATATTCACTCGTGTTGGGGCACATGATGATCTACGTCGTGGAAGATCTACATTTATGGTAGAAATGATAGAAGTTGCCCATATTCTTCGTCGTGCAACTTCCCGAAGTCTGGTTCTTCTTGATGAGGTAGGTCGAGGCACATCCACATTTGATGGCCTAGCAATTGCATGGTCAGTGACTGAAGATTTAGCAAAGAGAATTGGTTCAAGGTCATTATTTGCAACTCATTATCATCAATTAATAGGATTAGAAGGTGAAATAGACTGCTTATTCAATATCCATGTTCAGGTAGCTGAAATTGATCGTGAATTGACATTCTTACATACTGTTTCTGACGGACCTTGTGATGATTCATATGGAGTCCAAGTTGCATCCCTTGCAGGATTGCCTATTTCTGTCATTGAGAGAGCACGAGATTTGTTGATTTTCTTGGAACAACAAGCTGAAGGTGCTAGAGCCGGAGGGAAAGGTATTCCACTTTCAAGACCAGATGGACAATCTTCTGTATTTGGATGGGCGGTGCACCAACAGCCAAATCCAGTCCAAACATCTACACCTAATGTTTCTATCTTATCCAACAAGCAGAAAGATCTCTTGGAACGTCTTTCTTCTTTAGATCCTGATATGATGACTCCTCGTGAGGCGTTAGATGCATTATATGCTCTAAAAGCAAAAGAAGAAGGCAAAGAGAAAATGCCAGATTGGGTTGAGGAGTGATTTTCTTGACTCGTAATGCCATCAAACAACTCGATGATGCCACCATCGGGAGAATTGCAGCGGGAGAAGTGGTGGAGCGTCCTGCCCAGGTTGTAAAAGAATTAGTTGAGAACAGTTTGGATGCAGGCTCTACTAACATCAATATTGTTGTTGAAGGCGGGGGTTTTTCTCGTCTTTCAGTACAAGATGACGGGCATGGAATACCAAGATCTGAATTAAAATTAGCCGTCAATCGACATGCTACTAGTAAATTGAGGACATCAGAAGATCTTTCGAAAATAGGAACCTTAGGTTTTAGAGGTGAAGCATTAGCGGCAATAGGTTCTGTTAGTCACCTCAGAATAGAATCGAAATTAGTCGACGAAGAAGGTTCATTCATAGAAGTGAAAGATGGAGATGTATTGCCCATTGGTCCTGTTGGTAAATCAATTGGAACCAGAATAGAGGTCAGAGATATCTTTGCCTCAGTTCCTGCAAGAATGGCTTTCCAAAGACGCCCCTCTACAGAGAATGCCGCTATAGTTGATGTTGTATTAGCATATGCACTCGCTCATCCTGAAGTTGGGTTTTCAGTAAAAGTCGATGATAGGACAGTACTTTCATCGCCTGGGCCTGCAACTCCAGAATCTCGTCTTTATGATGTTCTAGGTGGGTCTTCTGAACGTCTTATATCTCTTACTAGCCCCGATTCAGATGAAGCTGCACCAGGTGAAGAAAGGTGGAGAGGGTGGATATCTCCTCCATCAGTTGATCGTGGTCGTTCTGATGATATTCATATTTTTGTAAACAATCGAGCAGTTGCTTCTACTCCCTTTTTACAATCAATCAGAAAGGGTTATCAGACACGTTTAATGGTTGGTAGACATCCTGTTTGTGTTTTATTCTTAGATATGCCCAATGACGAGGTCGATGTCAATGTTCATCCTACAAAAAGAGAGGTTAGATTACAAAACTCTTGGAGAATATTAGAGAGATTAGAGAGAGCTATTTCGCATACATTACTCTCTGTTCCTACAGGTGCTCCTCCATCTGAAAATTTTCCTTTAGGTTCCGTCGGGACGATTGAAAAAATCCGTCAGGAAAATCCCGATAAAATTGACCAACCTCCTTGGATTGAGGCAGCAACCTCAGTCCAAACTAGATTTAATCAACCGATATCACCAAACTTGAATGCTAAAAATCCACGAACTAGACCGATTTCACATTCCCCCACAGTACAAGAAATATTGCCCGGTCTCGATTCTATGCCTATTTCACCAGCACTTTCTGTAGCCGAAAGATCATTGCACCGTTATTCCAGCAGTGGTGATCCCGTATCTCCTACTTCTGAGCCTGAATTTACTGGTCCTGTTACTGATGTACCTGCTATGGAACCTCTTTCTCAATTTGCCGATACATACATATTGGCTCAAGGTGGTGATTCTCTATTTGTTGTTGACCAACATGCATTACATGAAAGGATTAGATATGAAAGATTACGTAACGATATGTCATCTTGGGAATCTCAACCTCTTATTCATCCTTTAGAAATTGAATTAACACCAAGTCAAAAGGGTCTTATCGAAACAAATAGAGAATTATTAAGTGAATTAGGTTTCAAATTTGGAATTGATTCAGTAAGAGAAATTCATTCAGTTCCTAGATTATTACTTGGAGATAAACGATTAAAGGGCTTTATCCGAGATTTATTGTCAGATATTAGTGAATCAGATAGTATGGTTCTGGATAGTGTTGACAGACTTCAAGATGAGATTGCATTCATGAAATCATGTCGAGGTGCAGTCAAGGCAAATCAACGACTTGAATTAGCAGAAATGAGGCGTTTACTGGCCGATATGTCCACCATTGAGAACCCATGGGCATGTGTTCATGGTAGACCTACAGTTCTGAAGATGGATATATCCCAATTAGACGATCACTTCGGTCGTTTAGGATAAAAATCATTTTTTTGTCGATTGTGCTATT